>Ga0097691_1000047_pt1 | contig 106666 bp, 114 predicted proteins | sample NGESurdeep072012_8_FD_72858 | JGI IMG/M metagenome (GOLD analysis project Ga0097691, IMG submission 72858) | Arctic peat soil microbial communities from Barrow, Alaska - NGEE Surface sample 210-1 deep-072012 | ecosystem: Environmental > Terrestrial > Soil > Wetlands > Peat ... | reverse complement strand
GAGGACACGCTGGGCCGGGCCTGGGCCGCGCTGGCCGCGCTGCCCCAGCAGGAGCTGACCATGCTGTCGACGGAGTTCCTGGACCGCTATCTGCCCGGCAGAACGAGCCAACAGTGAGCGACACCGGGCGAGCAGGAAGGATGCGGGTGGAGCGCCGTTTGCAGACGGCCCGCCACGGTGCCCTGTTGCTGGACCGCAAACAACGCATCATGGCGAACGAGCTCGAGCGCCTCCAGTTGCGCGCCGGCCATAGTCGTCAAGAGTGGGACGACCGTGCCCGGGAAGCCGCGGTATGGCTGCAACGCGCCGCAGCCCTGGATGGCCGGGAGCGGATTGAGGCAGCCTCGCCGACCAGGCCGGCTGAAGTTGAGGTGCAGTGGGGTGCCGCCATGGGTGTGGCCTATCCCGAGGATGCGCTCTGCGAACCATCGGTCGCACCGCCGGCCGGGGGAAGCTCCGCCTTGTCCTACGCGGCGGCCGCGCACCGGTCCGCGCTCAGTGCAGCGGTTCGCCACGCAGCGGCTGTGCGGGCCGTGCTTTTGGTGTCCGCCGAGCTTGCCGCGACACGTACCCGGCAGCGGGCCGTCGAGAAGAGATGGGTTCCCAGGCTGGAGAACGAGCTGCTGGCCATCCGCCGGCAGCTTGACGAACAAGAGCTTGAAGAGGGTCTGCGTCTGCGCTGGGCGGCAGACTGGATACAAAGAAGGGAGCGACCCGATCAGGAACACCCCTGAGCAGGTTGGCATTCTTGAGTCCTCGCCCATCCTCACGGCGTTCGCTCCTTGGCATCTGCATCGTGCGAGAACGAGTGGCACTCGAGGCAACTTCAGCGCTGTCAACCCAGGACCGCAAAGCGCTTGCGACTACTCGACATTCGCCCCTGAGTGCACCCCGGGTGGGCCAGCACGAGATCTGCGCCAGTGGAACCGCTTGACTTGACGACCGGAGTCCTCAGGGTCCTTTCCCCTTGATCCTTGCCACAACCAGGTAGATCGGTCCCGTTCAGACGGTGAGTTCGACGGGTTCGACGCCGAGCTCGTGGAGCAGGGTGAGCACTCTTGCGCGGATCTCGTCGCGGATTGGGCGGACGCACTCGATGCCCTGTCCGGCCGGGTCGTCGAGCTTCCAGTCTTCGTAGCGTTTGCCGGGGAAGATCGGGCAGACGTCGCCGCAGCCCATCGTGATGACGACGTCGGAGGCCTGCACGGTCTGAGTCGTCAGGACCTTGGGGCGTTCGGCGCGGATGTCGATGCCGAGCTCGATCATGGCCTCGACCGCAGCCGGGTTGATCTGGGCGGCGGGCATCGAGCCGGCCGAGCGGACTTCGACGGCGCCACCGGACATCGCGGACAGTAGCCCGGCCGCCATCTGGGATCGGCCGGCGTTGTGGACACAGACGAACAGGGCGCTGGGGCGGTTGGTGGTCTCGGGCACAGTGTTTCCTCGTATTCGGGTCGTGGGGTGTGTGGGTCAGCGGGTCGTCAGGCTCTGACCAGCCTGTAGGTCGGCCAGGAGCGCGCGCACGCGGTTCTCGAGCCCTTTGCGGATGGCGAGCACGCCGTCGGGTGAGGCGAGGGCAGGATCGCCGACTGTCCAGTCTTCGTAGCGCTTGCCGGGCAGGATCGGGCAGGTGTCGCCGCAGCCCATGGTGATGATGACGTCGGCGGCACGTACCGCGTCGTCGGTCAGGGGCTTGGGGTATGCGGAGTCGTCGGCGAGGTCGGCGAGGATCGCCCGGACGGCTGCCTGGACGTCGTCGGCGGGGGCCGACCCGGCGGAGCGGACGACGACGGCGTCCCCGGCGTAGTGACGCAGCAGCGCAGCGGCGAGCTGGGAGCGGCCGGCGTTGGCGACGCATACGAAGAGCACCTGCGGTGGGTGATCGGCCCCGGCGGGCCGCCGGGCGGCCACGATGTCGTCCAGGCGTTGCCGGGCGAACCGTTCGGCGGTCACGACCAGGTGCGCGCGGACTCCGGCACCTCGGGCCAGCGCTGCGTACGATTCCCGGATGGTGTGCGTGACCAGGTCTGGGCTCAGGGTCGGGTACTGCCCGGTGAGTTCGCGGGCCATCCGCTCGAGAATGGCGTCGGCGTCCGTGAGGCCCGGCATCTGGTGCTCGAGTTCGCTGGCAGCGACCGCTGCCGGTGCGAAGGCCTCCAGCAAGGTGGTGACGGCGCGACGCGCCTGGGGGGCGATGCTGTAGAAGACCCAGGTGGCCCGGCGCTGAGAGGTCAGTACGCCGACGTCCTTGAGGACCTTCAGGTGGTGGGAGACGGTCGGTTGGCTGACCTCGGCAACCGTGGCGATGTCGCCCACGAACGCTTCACCGCGCGGGCTGGTCGCGATCAGGGACAGCATCCGCAGGCGCAGCGGATCGGCTAGCGCCTTGAGGGTGACCGCGACATGCGCCGCGGCACTGGCTCCCATGGCGTGGTTAGCCGGACTGGCTGCGCCGCTGCCCTCGGAAAGTGGAACATCGTTTGTCGAGGAGGGTGCTACTGCGCTCACGAGGGGACCCCACTTGCCAGATGTACGAATTCTACGTGTGTCTATATTTACGCAGGTCTATACAGCTGTCAAGCGGGAGGGATCGGTCTTCGCTCCGATTCCCTCAGGCTGCGCAAGAGTGGACCGGTCCGACGCGGGTCTGGTCAGTGGGTGGCGCGGATGATTGCAGCCTGGGCGTGGGTGTGCGCCCGGTGGGTGGGCCGGATCTCGATGTCGGTGAACCCCGTGGCGGTGAGCGCTGCGGTGAACTCGGTAGCGGTGAGGGCCCCGGCGATGCACCCGGTCCACTCGGTCATGTCGGCTTTCGTGACCTCGTCCATGTCGTCGTCGGCGATGATGTCGGAGAACGCCAGCCGGCCACCGGGGCGCAGCACCCGGGCAGCTTCGGCGAGCACCACGGTCTTGTCGGCGGCAAGGTTGAGGACGCAGTTGGAGATCACCACGTCGACGCTGTCGTCAGGCAGTGGGATGTCCTCCAGGTAGCCCTGCACGAACTCGACGTTGTCGACCCCGGCGTCGGCAGCGTTGCGCCGAGCCAGCTCGAGCATCTCCGTGGTCATGTCCAACCCGATCGCCCGCCCATCTGGGGCAACCCGGCGAGCAGAGATCAGGACGTCGGCGCCGGCGCCGGAGCCCAGATCCAGGACAACCTCACCCGGGCTCAGGTCTGCCACAGCGGTCGGTACGCCGCAGCCGAGCGAGGCCGCCACGGCGGCGTCGGGAGCACCTTCCGCCTCGGGTCCGTAGAGCTCGGCGCCGAAGACTTCCCGGCCTTGCTCATCGGTCGTGGTCACCGGTGCCCCGCCGCAGCACGAGGTTTCGACGGCGAGGGTCTTCTGATCTGTCGTGGTCACCGGCGCCGCGCCGCAGCACGAGGTTTCGACCGCCCGGGGCCGCTCATAGTCCTGGGCCGCAGAACGGGTCGCGGCCTTGGCGTACCGCCGGCGGACGGTCTCACGTATGTCCTCAGGTGAACTCATTTGCTCTTTCTCCTTGTGGTGCGGTGGTCGGTGCTGACCGTGGCCAGCAGCCTGGTGGGCAGTTCTGGTCGGGCAGGGGTCCTTCAGCTTGTTAGCAGCAGTTGACGTGCAGCGCGCGCGCGATGGCGTGGATCGCTTCGGGGACGCCGCGGTAGTACACGTTCATTCCCCGGCGCTCCTTGGTGAGCAGCCCGCTGGCTTCGAGCTTCTTGAGGTGGTGGGTCACGGTCGGCTCCGACAGCTTCACGATCGGAGCCATGTTGCAGGTGCAGGCCTCTTGGCCGGGTTGATCCAGGATGTAGGCAAGCAGTTGAAGGCGCGCCGGATCAGCAAGGGCCTTCAAGCGGACCGCCAGTGCGACGGCGTCGTCGAGGTCGAGGTGCGGGCTCGTGCCCAGAGGTGGGCAGCAGATCGGGGACACATCCACGAGCACGGGCAGCGGCTTGGGCATGCCATTATCTTCCCACCTTCTTGACAAATGTCAAAGAGGTGGCAGGCTAGCTATTAGACAAACGTCAACGACGAACACTCGAATGGAGAGTTCCGATGGAGAACTGTTGTGGGGGGTCCGGCTCGACGATGACGACGCCGGCGATGATGTCGAGAATGGCCAACGGTGGCTGGGGCTCGGAGGCGAAAGCCGAGGCTGGTCCTGAGACCAGCGCGCAGAGCCAGGGCCGCTGCAACTGCGGCCCCACTCGCGGCAGTGACGCTCTCCCGGCTGCTGAGGCGACCGCTAAGAAGACGTCCTGCTGCTGACCAAGGCGTGGCAAGGGTGAGGAACCGCTCCCAGAAGGAAGCACTAGCGTGATCATCAAAGCCCTCGGACCTGGCTGCCGCAGCTGCGTGACCCTCGAACGCGTCACCAGGGAAGCCGTCGAAGCCCTCGGCATCAACGCCACCGTCGAGAAGGTCGAGGATTCCCAGAGCATCGCCGACTACGGCGTCATGAACACCCCAAGCCCTGGTCATCGATGATCGGGTCATCTTCGCAGGCCGCGTGCCTAACCCCAGACAGGTCCGGGGAATCATCACGGCCGCAAACGCCGGCTGACCGACACCCCCTACAGAAGGAGCAACCCATGCCCGCGATCCATGTCTTTGAACCTGCTTTGTGCTGCAACACGGGGGTGTGCGGCCCCGATGTCGACCAGGCACTAGTGAACTTCACCGCTGACCTGAATCGCCTCAAGGAACTGGGTGCCGACGTCCAGCGGCACAACCTCGCCAATGATCCGTCGGCGTTCGCCGGCAGCGACACCGTACGAGCATTCCTTCAGGTGGCGGGTTCGGACGGTCTGCCATTGACCCTGGTTGATGGTCTGACCGTGATGACCGGCGTCTACCCCGGCCGTGAGCAGCTGATGCGGTACGCCGGACTGGGTGCTGAACCCCAGGGATCCACGGTCCCTCAGGGCGTGACCGAGCTTGGCTTGACCGAGAAGTCCGGCGAGTCCTGTGGCCCCACCGGCTGCTGCTGACGGCCGCTGGCATGAAGTTTCTCGACGATCCGCCGCGGTTCCTGTTCTTCACGGGCAAGGGCGGGGTGGGCAAGACCTCCGTTGCCTGTGCGACCGCCTTGCACCTGGTCCGCCAGGGCAAGCGCGTCCTTCTGGTCAGCACCGATCCGGCTTCCAACGTGGGTCAGGTCCTCGGCGTGACCATCGGGAACGCGGTGACGCCCATCGAAGACGTGCCCGGGCTGTCCGCAATGGAAATCGACCCGGAACAGGCCGCGGAGGCCTACCGGGAGCGGATCATCGCCCCGGTGCGCGGGCTCCTACCGGACAAGGAGCTGGCGTCGATCACCGAGCAACTGTCCGGCTCGTGCACGACCGAGGTCGCCTCGTTCGACGAGTTCACCGGCCTGCTCGCCGAGGAGAGCCTGACCGACGAGTACGACCACGTCCTCTTCGACACCGCACCGACCGGCCACACCATCCGGTTGCTGCAGCTGCCGGGCTCGTGGACCGATTTCCTGGAAGCCGGCAAGGGCGATGCCTCCTGTCTCGGCCCGCTGTCCGGGCTGGAGAAGCAGCGCACGGTCTACGCGCAGGCCGTGAACGCGTTGAAGGACCCGGCCTTGACCCGGCTGGTTCTGGTCACCCGGGCGCAAGCCTCGTCGTTGGCCGAGGTCGACCGCACCTACTCTGAGCTCAACCAGATCGGGATTACCGGCGAACATCTCGTCATCAACGGCGTTCTTCCACCCATCGCCGGCACCGAGGACCTCACCGCAGCCGTGCGCCACCGGGAAGCCGAAGCCATCGCAGCGATGCCGACCGCAATCGCCGGCCTGTCGCGCGACGTGATCGAGCTGAAGGCCTCAAACATGATCGGCGTCCAAGCACTGGACACGCTGTTCAGCACAGCGCACGCAAGCGAAAGCCCCGACGGGCAACCGGAGATGGCCGAAGTCACGGCTGCGTCTCTAGCAGTACTGGTCGACGAGCTGGAGCGCGACGATCACGGGCTGGTCATGTGCATGGGCAAGGGCGGCGTAGGCAAGACCACCATCGCAGCCGCCATCGCCGTGGCCCTGGCCCACCGCGGCCACGAGGTGCACCTGACCACGACCGACCCCGCCTCCCACCTCACCGACACTCTGAACGGCAGCATCCCCGGACTGGCTGTCTCACGCATCGACCCCGTCGAGGCCACCAGGTCCTACCGCGATCACGTGATGGCCACCAAGGGCAAGAACCTCGACGATGCCGGACGCGCCACACTCGCCGAAGACCTGCGCTCCCCATGTACCGAGGAAGTCGCGGTCTTCCAGCAGTTCTCCAGGGCGGTCATGGAGTCTCGGCGCCAGTTCGTGGTCATCGACACCGCACCCACCGGTCACACCCTGCTGCTGCTGGATGCCGCCGGTTCCTACCACCGGCAGATCGCCCGCCAGATGGGCGACTCCATGCCGTTTGTCACGCCGCTCATGCGCTTGCAGGACGCAGCTCAGACCAAGGTCATCCTCGTGACCCTGGCCGAGCCCACCCCGGTCACCGAGGCACAAGGGCTCCAGGAGGACCTCGAGCGGGCCGGGATCCACCCCTGGGCCTGGGTCATCAACAACTCGATCGCCGCCGCGCACCCCGAAACCGTGTTCCTGCGTCATCGCGCCGCCGCTGAGATCGAGCAAGTCAAGCGCGTGTACTCAATGGCGGGTCGGGTAGCCATGGTCCCGCTGCTGGCGACCGAACCCGTCGGCGAAGACCAGCTGGACGCTCTGACCCATCCCGTCGCGTTGCCGGTCTGAGCATCCACCGAGCAGGCCACCGCCATCTGCTTGCGCTATGATCAGGATGTGCTGATGTCAGCGACCACTGATGAGTTAGTCCGGGCTATTGCCGACCCACTCCGACGCCAAATCGTCGAGCTCCTCTCCAAGGAGCAGTTGTGCACCTGCCACCTGGTCGAGCTCACGGGTGCCCGGCAGACAAACCTGTCCAACCATCTGCGGGTTCTTCGTGATGCAGGCCTGGTGGAGACCGAGCCAGCGGGCCGCTTCACTTACTACCGGTTGCGGCCAGAAGCGTTGGCCTCCTTGGCCGACACCCTTACCGAGCTCGCGGTCCAAGCCCGCGATGCCGAGCAGATCCGGAGGCCGTGCCCGTGACCACGCACCCCAACACCCCCGTCGTAGAGGAACCCGAACCGGCAGACGCCCGCGTCGTTGCCCGCATGTCGTCGACGGACCGAATGCTGCCCTTGTGGATCGGCCTGGCGATGGTCCTCGGACTCGTCCTCGGGCGGCTGGTCCCCGGCCTCAACGACGCCCTGAACTCCGTGAAGATCGGCCAAACCTCCTTGCCGATCGCACTCGGACTCCTCCTGATGATGTACCCGGTTCTGGCCAAAGTCCGCTACGACGAGATCGGCCTCATCACCGCGGATCGACGGATGATCGCGGCGTCACTGGTGATGAACTGGGTGGTTGGCCCGCTGGTGATGTTCACACTCGCCTGGCTCCTGCTGGCGGACCAGCCGGCATACCGAACCGGCGTCATCCTCGTCGGGCTCGCGCGGTGCATCGCGATGGTCCTGCTGTGGAACGACCTGGCTTGTGGTGACCGCGAGATGGCAGCGGTCCTGGTCGCCCTGAACGCGGTGTTCCAGGTGGTCGCCTACGCAGCCCTGGGCTACTTCTACCTGGCGGTGCTGCCCGGCTGGCTCGGGCTGGAGCAGTCGACTCTGGACGTCTCCATGCTCGGCATCGCCAAGATCGTCGCTATCTTCCTCGGCATCCCGCTGGTTGCCGGATACCTCACCCGGACACTGGGCGAACGGGCAAAGGGACGGCAGTGGTATGAGACGAAGCTCCTGCCCAAGATCGGCCCGATCGCCTTGTGGGGGCTGCTGTTCACCGTGGTCGTCCTATTCGCACTACAGGGCAACACCATCACCTCCGAACCGCTGACGGTCGCACGGATAGCCCTTCCGCTGCTCGGCTACTTCTTCATCATGTGGTTCCTGGGCTTCGCCATCGGGCGCGCACTCTCCCTCACCTACCCGCGGACGACGACCATGGCCTTCACTGCCGCCAGCAATGACTTCGAGCTCGCCATAGCGGTGGCGATCGGGGTCTTCGGAGTCACCTCCGGACAGGCCCTGGCCGGCGTGGTCGGACCCCTGATCGAGGTGCCCGTGCTCCTCGCCTTGGTCTACGTCGCCCTGTGGCTGCGCCGCCGCCTGTCCTGGCCGAACAGAACAGGTCGCATCGCACCCGAAAGACCATGACTTCTCATCGTGGGTAAACGCGAGAGGTCTGGCCCGTCGCGTTGGCCAAGACGCGAATAGCCGGATCGCCGTGACCAGTGACTTCAGCACTGCGCTCATCATGGTGGGGGGCGGGCTGGTCGGTGCCGAGCCAGCCCATCGCAGATGACCCGGCCTTTCCCAGGACCGCGCCGGTACTGCGGATTGGAGTGCCCGCTGGGGCGCATGGTCACGCTCGGGTGCACCGGAACAAGCCTGGCATGAGCGGCGCGTCATCGGCCTCCTACTCCGCGCCCGGTATCGACCTCACCCACGAGGTCAGCGCACGTCACGCCAGAACAGCTCATTCGGGTGAAGCGGGCCCCAGATCGCGGGCTGCAGCCAGTGCGGTGATGACGTCGACCAACGGCGGCACACCGGACAACCCCGCCGGGGTTACCTAGACTCGGCAGGCAAAGGGCCGGGTCCTGCCCGACGACACCGAACGGGTCGACGCCATCGACAAGGATGGTTGGCGAGTCAACAAACCCTCGCTCCTGCGCCTGATCCTGGCTGGCAATCATCGTGGCGCGGATCGACTGCGCCGCCAGGCCCACGCGATCGAACGGTCACCTACACCGTCGCAGGTCCCCTCCACCCTTGCCGGTCAAGACCTCCCGCGCCTGCCTCGTCATCAGGTAGAAAACAACAGTCAGGTCGACGAGAACGTCCGCCGGTAGTCCTGCGGAGCCACCCCAACGACTCGCCGGAAGTGGTGGCGCAACAGCGCGGTCCTCGCGCGGCCGAAACGTTGACAGGCAGGCCGCTTGCTCTTTGGACGCATACGGCGCGCGTTTGCGTCACAGGCGGAACGGCAGGGTGAATTCGCCGTTCCGCACTTGGGACGCTTGATCAGCTACGAAGACACGAAGACACGACCAGAATGTCGAATTCCGTTCGTGCGACTTGTGGTCCTCGCCACCACGCCATACGGGTGAGTCCGTCGGGGTGAGATGTCGGGATGGCTGGTCAGTCGCCCTCTGTTCCCACGACCTCAGACCACAGTGCTTCGGGTGAGTCCGCCGATCCCGTCTCGCGAACGGCCTGCTCCACCAACAAGCGACCGGTGTGCCCGAGGTGCGCGGCCATTGACTCGGCTGCGCCCTGGGGATCGTGCGACTCGATGGCCCGAACGATCGGTTCATGCTCGTCCGCAATGTCGGCCAGGGACCGTGACATGTCCACTGTAGAGGCGCCGAGCAGTCGGGTGACGTCTCGCAGGTGGTTGACGATCGACCTCAACCGACGGTTGCCGCCGGCATCCAACAGCAGCTGATGAAGATCTCGATCGTGGGCCATGAACAGGACTTCGTCCTGCCTTGCCGCCGCGGCGTGCATCGCGTCTAACTCGCTGCGCATGCCCTCTGCCAGATCGGTTGGTGGGTTCGCCGCGACGGCCCGCGTCGTCGATACCTCCAGCAGCAGTCGGAGATGGAAGATCTCAGCGATCTCTCGAGCACCAGGCGCCACCACCCGAAAACCGCGGTTGCGTTCGAGGGAGACCATGCCGGCCTCAGCCAGCCGCATGAGGGCCTCCCGCACCGGGGATCGGGATACTCCGAGCAACTCGGCGAGCTGGTAGGCCGAGTAAAGACGCCCCGGTATGAAGTTGCCCGAGCGCATGCCAGCCCGCACGGCGACCGCTACCTGGTCTGCCAGCGACGCCGACCGGCCCTCGATCGGGGCCAGAGACAACTCCTTCAGGTCCGAGATGCCTGAGTCACCGGAGAGGGAGGGTTGTGTCACCCGCACAGGATATGCCGAGCAACCTTGACTAGTAACATGTTACATGTCACAGTCGGGGATCTTAGTCTCTGAATCCTGACGGGAGCTCCCATGGCAACGGCGAAGAAGGTTCACGTTCTCGACTGTGGTGCAATGAGCTGCGACCTCACCTGGCTGCTCTTGAAACCAGGCCGCAGCATCCGCCCGAGGGCGGATAAGGACCGACCGGTCGAGTGGTATCCGTGCACCACACACGCCGTTCTGGTCGAGACCGACGAGGGGAACATGTTGTGGGACACCAGCTGTCCGCGTGACTGGGAGACTCGGTGGGCGCCCACCGGTCTGCACGAGTTCTTTCCCTATGACCAGGTCTCGGATGAGCAGTACCTCGATGCGCGACTGACCCAGCTCGGGATCTCCCCCGACCAGCTCGACTACGTGGTTTTGTCGCACCTGCACTTCGACCACGCCGGTAACGCCCGCATGTTCGGCGACGCTGGAGTGAAGCTGGTTTGCAGCGACAAAGAAAAGGAGTTCGCATTTGGATATGACGGTTTGTTTACCGGCGCGCATCTGAAGTCCGACTACGACGGCCTGGATTTCCAAACCGTTTCCGGCGACACCGAGTTCCTCCCGGGTGTGACCTTGATCCAGGCGCCAGGACACACACCCGGCCAGATGGCGATGCGAGTGGACCTGCCGGACACCGGCACGATGATCTTCACCTCGGACGCGGTCTACATGGGCGACTCGTACGGTCCGCCCTCGACACCAGCGGCCATTGTGAACGACCTGGGTGCCTGGTACTCCTCGGTCGAGAAGATCCGCGGGATCGCCGAGGAGACCAACGCCACCGTCGTCTTCGGCCATGATGCCGCCCAGCTGCGCGGCATGCGCCTGGCACCCACCGCCCACTACGCCTGAGCCCCAGAGAGTCCCCAGAGAGTAAGGAGAGGCGATGACCGCACCGCTGAGCTACCAGCCTGCCACCCCCGAGAGTGTGTTCACCTACGGTGCGCCGCATCTGAAGTTCGGCAGCGGGGCCGCCGACGAGATCGGCTACGACCTCAGCCTCACCGGGGCCAAACGCGTTCTGGTGGTGACTGACCCAGGGCTGGCCGCGACCGGCACCCCACAACGGGTGGCCGACCAGATGGCCCAGTTCGGCATCGAGGCCCACGTCTTCGACGGCAGCCACGTCGAGCCAACCGACGAGAGCCTGCAGCGAGCCATCGACTACGCCAGATCCAGCGGACCCTGGGACGCGTTTGTCGCAGTTGGCGGCGGATCCAGCATCGACACTGCCAAGGCGATCAACCTGCTGACCACCAACCCCGGCGAGCTGATGGACTACATCAACGTGCCTGTGGGCGGGGGACTGGCACCGGTCAACCCGCTCAAGCCACTTATCGCGGTCCCCACGACGACCGGCACCGGCTCGGAGAGCACCACGATCTGCGTGATGGACGTGCTTGCCCTCAAGGTCAAGACGGGCATCAGCCACGCACGACTGCGCCCGACACTCGCGGTCATCGACCCCGACCTGACTCTCACACAACCGCCCGGCGTCACCGCCGCCTGCGGCATGGACATCCTGTGCCACGCGCTGGAGAGCTACACCGCCCGCAGGTATACGTCATACGAGCACAAGCAGCCAGATCAGCGTGTCCCTTACTGCGGTTCCAATCCGATCGCGGACATGTGGTCGGAGAAGGCACTGAGCCTGCTCGCCGGTTCATTCCGGCTCGCGGTTCGCGACGGCGAGAACAAGGAGGCGCGAGCGGCCATGGCCATGGCCGCCACTTTCGCAGGCATGGGATTCGGCAACGCCGGCGTGCACATCCCTCATGCCAACGCCTACCCGATCGCGGGCCGAGTTAAGGACTTCCACCCCAAGGACTATCCCCAAGACGAGCCGATGGTCCCCCACGGCATGTCCGTCGCCCTCACGGCGCCCGAGGCCTTCCGGTTCACCTTCGACGCCTCTCCACAGCGCCACCTACGCGCCGCTCGCCTACTTGCACCCGGCGCCGACGAACCCAACAACCCCGCCGAACACCTGCCAGCCATCCTGACCACACTGATGCGGGACATCGACATCCCTCCCGGCGTCGGCGCGGTCGGGTACGACGAGAGCGACATCAACGACCTCGTCGACGGCACGATGAAACAACAACGCCTGCTCGCCACCTCACCGAAGACGGTGACCGAAGACGATGTCGCCGGTATCTTCCGGCGTTCGATGAACCTGTGGTGAGGCTCTGATGCCGATCTATGACCTGCGCTGCCCAAATGGCCATGTGGCGGAAGTGATCCAGTCCTTCACCGCGGTGCTGCCGCCGTGCGGCGAGTGTGGCGCCGCGACCTCCAAGTTGCCCTCGCTCTTCGCGATCGGAGGGACCGCACGCATTCCCCCGCCTCCGGAACGAATGCCGCAGACCTGGAAGGGCACGTATGCCGGCAACCGCGAGTACGTCACCCAGTTGCGCCGCACGGCCGAGGCACGCCAATCGCTGGAGGAACGCCATCCTGAGATTGCGGGCGATCGCCGTCCGGTGATGGCGCACGAAGGCGCCTACGAGACCACACCGTTGCGCAAAGGGGACGAAGCCAAGACGCAGCAGGCTGCCCCAGGCCACCATGGCCACCACCATGGTCATGGCCACAGCCACGCGCCTACGCCCACCATCAGCGAGTGAGCCCCCGCCGGGACAACCACCGAGCCGAGGTGAGTGCAGCGCTACGGGCCGCAGGAATCGCCGACGTCGACGACTCGGCGCTGGGTCGCGCGCTGTACTCATCGGACGCCTCCCTGTATCGAGTACTGCCGCAGGCCGTGGTCCGGCCACGCCACGTGGAGGAGATCGAGGCGGTGTTGGACGTTTGCCGGCAACTCGGCCTGCCGCTCACCATGCGGGGGGCCGGCACGTCGATCGCCGGCAACGCCGTGGGTCCGGGGGTCGTTCTCGACACCAGCCGACACCTGACGCGAATTCTGCAGGTGGACCCAGATGCCCTGCTCGCCGTGGTGGAACCAGGCGTGGTGCAGGCCCAGTTGCAGGCTGCCGCACGGCCGCACGGGCTGCGATTTGGTCCCGACCCCAGCACCCACAACCGGTGCACCATCGGCGGAATGGTCGGCAACAACGCCTGTGGCTCGCGGGCACTGGCCTACGGCCGCACCTCCGACAATGTCCTGGGACTCGACGTCCTCACTGCCGCCGGCGCCAGGCTGACACTCGACAACCGCGCCAGGCCAGATCACGTCGCAGATCCCCTGATGGCGTCGTTGCGGGAGCTGGTCGCCAACGACCTCGCCACAATCCGCACCGAGCTAGGCCGTTTCGGCCGGCAGGTGTCGGGCTACTCCCTTGAACATCTGCTGCCCGAGCGAGGCTTCGATGTGGCGCGCGCCCTGGTTGGAAGCGAAGGCACACTCGCCCTAGTGCTCGGTGCCATCGTCCGTCTCGTTCCCGACCCGCCGCTGCGATGCCTTGTCGTCCTGGGGTACCCCACGATGGCCGACGCAGCCGACGCGACGCCCGGACTGCTGGCCTACGGCCCTACCGCTTGCGAAGGGCTCGACTCCCGCATCGTCGAACGGGTCATGCAGTCGTCCTCAGCTCCGGTCCCTGACCTCCCCCGGGGTGGCGGGTGGCTCATCGTCGAGCTCGCCGGTGACAATCACGATGAGCTGGCCCACCGGGCTAACCAAGTCGCCCAGGACGCAGGCGCCGTCGACACCCTCACGGTGACCGACCGTGCTCATGCCGACGCAATCTGGCGCATCCGAGAGGACGGGGCAGGTTTGGCTGCCCGCACCTCGGACGGCAAACCGGCACACGCCGGATGGGAGGACGCAGCCGTCCCGGTCGACCAGCTGGGCTCCTACCTGCGGGGGTTCGAAGACCTCCTGACCGAGCATGGACTGGGTGGTGTCCCCTACGGGCACTTCGGCGACGGCTGCGTCCATGTACGTATCGACTTTCCCTTCGGAGGCACCCGTGTCGAGGGCGGGCTACCGGTCTTCAGGTCCTTCCTGGAAGATGCGGCACGCCTCGTCGCCGCACATGGCGGGTCGATCTCGGGCGAACACGGTGACGGCCGAGCGCGCAGTGAGCTCCTGCCGTTCATGTACTCCCCCCAGACGCTGGCCCTCTTCTCCCAAGTGAAGGCCCTCTTCGACCCTGAGGACCTTCTCAACCCCGGTGTCCTGGTTCGACCATCACCGGTCGATGCGGACGTCCGGGTGGCAGCGGCCATGCCACGCCGAGAAGGGCTCGCGCTGGCGTATCGACACGATGACGGCGACCTGGGCGCCGCAGTGCACAGGTGCACGGGCGTCGGCAAATGCCGCGCCGATCTGAAGGGCACCACTGCAGTGATGTGTCCCTCTTACCTCGCGACCCGAGAGGAGAAGGACTCCACTCGCGGCCGCGCACGAGTACTACAGGAGATGCTCGCGCCCAACAGCCCCGTCCGCGGATGGCGGGCACCGGAGGTGCACGAGGCGCTCGATCTGTGCCTGGCCTGCAAAGGCTGTTCGAGCGACTGCCCTACGGGAGTGGACATGGCCTCCTACAAGGCCGAGGTCCTGCACCAGTCCTACCGAGGCCGCCTACGACCCCGTTCGCACTACACCCTGGGCAGGCTCCCACAGTGGGCCGACCTGGCAGCGCGGGCACCTGGGGCGGCCAACGCTCTGATGTCGTCCAGGCCAGCCAGTCGGGTGGCTCGCTGGGTGGCCGGCGTGGACAACCGTCGCGCCCTGCCGCGCTTCGCCGAACAGACCTTCCAACAGTGGTGGAGCTCCCAACAGCGATCGAGAGTGCCGGAACAACTCCCCTCCTCGGGCGAACGCCTGCGCCCGGTCGTTTTGTGGGTCGACTCGTTCACCGACCACTTCGCCCCGCAGGTGGCCATCGCCGCCGTCAAGGTATTGCAGCACGCCGGCTACCGCGTGGAGGTGCCGCCGGCGGAGGCCTGCTGCGGACTGACCTGGATCACCACCGGACAACTGGACGCAGCGCGGAAGATCCTCAACCGCACCGTCATGATCCTCTCCCGATACGCCGACGCGGGCATTCCGATCGTCGGACTGGAGCCGTCCTGCACGGCGGTCCTGCGCGGTGATGCCCTCGAGCTGCTAGGGACCGAATCAGCAGCCGCGAGAGTCTCGGCGGCAACCCGAACGCTGGCGGAGCTGCTGACCATCACGGCGTCATGGGAGCCGCCCAACCTCCACGGCACCGAAGTCATCGCCCAGCCCCACTGTCATCACCATGCCGTTATGGGCTGGTCCGCGGATGCTTCAGTGCTGCACCGATCCGAAGTGGCGCTCACCCGGCTAGGAGGCTGCTGCGGACTCGCGGGGAACTGGGGAGTGGAACGGGGCCACCACGACGTCTCCGTGGCGATAGCCGAGCAGCAATTCCTGCCCGCCGTACGCGACTCCGACCGCGAAACAGTCGTGCTCGCGGACGGGTTCTCCTGTCGCACCCAGCTCGAACAGCTGGCCGGTCGTCGTGGGACGCACCTCGCCGAGCTCCTGGCCAGCGCCATACCGGACGAGTGAACACGCGGCATCGGCTCGGTCCCAGATCGTCCCCGTGGCTCTTCCTCGTATCGGCGCTCTGGCCGAGTCGAGCAAGACTGCACGAAGCACCTCACCACGGCCAAGCCGACCCGATCACCGTCTTGGTCACCACCCGCACATGGCCCCACCCGATGACCGACTTAGGTAATACACCCAGCAACCACCAAAATGGCACCTGACCTGCACAAACACCAATCAAGAACGCGCTAGCCAGGAAGGTCCCGCTAGCGGCGATGCAGCCATGGCTTACCGCGGGCGTCGACTCGACGCAGGTCAAGTCCTGGCGGGTCACAGCCTTCTGGCGCATCACCGTGTATGCGCGAAGCCCCAGGTCGTCGCCGAGGGCAGGTTTGACGCGCAGCGGCGCAGCTCAGTGGGGGTAGATGCCACCGTCCAGGAGGTAGATCTTGCTGGTGAGATATCCGTTGCTCAGCATGGTGATGGCTAGGTCGGCGATCTCCTCGGTGGTGGCGAAGCGTCCCACGGGCACCCGTCCTATGTCCTGTTCATCGGCGGGCATCATCTCGGTACCGCCCACCAGCGCAGGAGCGACGGCATTGACCGTCACTCCCGCAGCCGCGTAGGTGGAGGCGAGCCAGTGGACCAAACCGTGCAGGCCCGCCTTGGATGCGGCGTAGTGCGGGCCCACCACCCCACCGGTGAACGCCGCGACAGAGGAGGTGAACAACACCCGTCCGAAGCCCCGCTCAGCCATGCCGGGCACCAAGTGCTGGGCCAGCAGGAACGGAGCGGTCAGGTTCACTGCCAGAGCGCGCTGCCACAACTCAAGATCGACTCCGGCCAAGTCGGTGGGTACCGAGATACCCGCGTTGGGCACCAGTACATCGACGGCGCCCAGTTCTGCGCTGGCGCGGCAGGCGAGGGAAGTGACGGCATCGGGATCGGACAGATCGGCCTGTAATGCAATCGCCCGCACACCCAGCTCGGTGGCATCGCTGACCGCCTGGTTCGCAGCGTCGGCATTGCTGGCGTACCCGACCGCGACGTGACATCCCACTGCTGCGAGTCGGCGCACCATGACCCGGCCGATACCGCCCGAGCCACCGGTGACAAGGGCGATCTTGTCGCGAAGCATCTCTTGGCCCATCGGCCCATTCAATCAACCAAGTGTCCACCGGTGCAGACGGTCCCAGTTGTGAACTCGCCATCGTGCGGTGGGACGTCGAGGTCGTCGTAGCGTTGCCCCTGTGATGGAGCTGTCCAGCGTCGAAGTCGATGGCATCGAGCTGACCTACAGGACCGCAGGAGAGGCTGGCCTGCTTGTAGTGGTGCTGCTGCACGCCCTTGGCCAGGACAGCAGCGACTGGAACGTCGTGGTCGAGGCGCTGGCCCCCGCCCACCGGGTGTACGCGCTGGACTTGCGGGGCCACGGGGGCAGTTCGCAGCCGGGTGCCTATTCTCTGGAGCTGATGCGCTCGGACGTGCTCGGGTTTCTCCACGCTCTCGACCTCGACGGCGCGTGCTTGATCGGGCACTCCGTGGGTGGTGCGGTGGCGTACCTGGTCGCCGCGGCCGAGCCAAGGCGCGTGCGGCGGCTGGTGTTGGAGGAGCCTGCACCGCCGCTGCCCGCGACGCCATCGCGGGATATGCCGCCCCGGCCCGACGGAACCCTTTGCTTCGACTGGCGTGTGGTGGAGGCGATAACCAAGCAACGCAACGTCCCCGACCCCGCGTGGTGGGACGACCTGCGCCACATCACCGCCCGCACGCTGGTGATCGCCGGCGGCCCCGACAGCCACTTCCCGCAAGACCAACTCGAAGGGCTGGCCGATCGGATCCCGGACGCGTCATACCTGACGATCGACGTCGGGCACGACGTGCACGCCACTCACCCGGAAGCCTTCCTTGCCGCGTTGCTCCCATTCCTGACCCGATAGCCATCGTCCACTGCAAACAACTCAGCTGCCAGCGCGGAGGTCGGTCGCGTACCGATTCTCTGGTGACTGCCTCCTCACGACCAGCGGGCGCATGGTCTGCCGCGAGACCTAGACGGTCAGAAGGGGAGAGCGCTGACCCGCCAGCGGCTACCAGAGCCGAGCCTGCCAACACTACCCGGCAAAAGCCATTGGATGAGGATGCCCGACACAGTTGGCGGCTGCAGCCACGATCGGCCCATGACAGGGCGCGGTCAGTTCAGCGTCACCCGCCACACCGCCGACGGTCGGTCGGTACCGCGAGGGGACAAAGAGGCCTGGACTCCGCTGCCGTGGAGGGCACTGAAAAGGTCCCGGACTCACTCTGAGGCATCAGGTCTGAGCTCGGCGGCCGTCCGGCCTGAACTGCATGTTCGGGAGGATCCCCGGGTGTAATGTTTAAGTTCCTACGTGCCTCAAGACCCTGGTGGCGTCGGCTTCTCCCTGTGCTACTCCCGACACTCGGTGGCCCGTGTCCTACATTCGGGGACCAGCGAATCGAGCCCGCTATGGCTCAGCGACCGACCAGGACGCACGACCTTCCTGAAGAGTCCGATCACCATGTCGTCCTGTTGCCGACTCAGTACGTGCCCCACGTCCCGACCAAGCTCCTTAAGCCGTCAGCTGGCCGTGCGGCGATAGGCCGGCAGGTACGTGCCAGAAAACACGCCATACGCCAGGTAGTGGTCCTTGAGGTGGCCGGTCGTCTTAGTGATGGTGCCGAGGATCTGGACCGTGCGATCCAGCTGGCTCTGGCCGAGGGGCCCCGTGGCGTGGTCTGTGACCTGTCGGCGGTATTCGAGGGTGCCGGACCTGCGGCGGTTGATGGTGCCGGACCTGTCGCGGTTGAGGTGCTCGCGTCGGCAGGGCGCCATGTTCGTGACTGGCCCGGGATCCCGGTGGCGGTGGCCTGCCCGGACCCGCGGGTTCGCGAGGCGCTGCACGCTCATCCCCTGGGTGGGCACCTGATCGCGACCGCGTCGTTGTTCTCCGCGGTATCGGCGGTGCTAGCGACCCCGACCCTGGCCGTTGAGTGGCTACGCCTGGCCCCGCACCCGACGGCGCCTCGCGCCGCACGGAACTTCGTCACGCGCACCCTGCTGGACTGGGGTTTGGGCCGGGCCATCCCCTCCGCAACCTTGGTGGTCAGCGAGCTCGTGATCAGCTCGTCAGTGCATGCCGGCACCGACATTGACCTGTCTGTCGTCTGGGACCGTGGAGCCCTGCGTTTGACCGTTCGAGACCACGGTCCCGCCCTGCCGAATCAGAGCTGCTCAGTCCTTGACCTGCACGGGCGAGGGCTCACCGTCGTCGCCGGCCTCTCACGTGCGTTCGGGGCTCTGCCCACCGCCGATGGCGGCAAGGTCGTCTGGGCCGTGCTCGACGCTCCCCGTTTACGCCCATCAACCACGCGAATCCGGTCGGGGCGCGCCAACGCAACCCAGGGGTCGCCCGTATTCACCGACGGCCCTGGCCTGTCGGAGCTGCTATTTGGCGCGGGGTCCAGTTGGCAACCAACCTGAGCCCTCGGCCGCTCAACACAAGGTGGAGACCACGCGTGAGCCCGGCGAATGGCCTGGCTGACAGCCACGCAAGTGACGCTTTCACCCAAGATCTCAGGCCCTGAGACGGCATTTTCCGCACTGGAGTGCGGCTCCCGAAGATCTACCGCCAGTGGCCGGCGCACGACCTTCTTGATGAGGGCGGCGATTTCGTGCTCGTGCTGCCGAGGGTCCGAGGCGTGCGCGGTCACGGCGGGCTCATCAACGAGGAAGGACCGCAACGAAGTCGCGCGATGACGGCTGGAGGTAGCGGTAGGGGTTGGGGTGCTCGTCCTTGGTGAGCATCTGTGGCACCGCTACGCCGTTGCTCGGGTGGGTGTAGGTGATGAAGTTGGTCCATGACTGGTTGATGTCCAGCTCCATGGCACGCACCGCTCCCGCGTCATGCACGATGTTGGCCAAGGTTTGCACCGACATCGACGCGCCAACCACGAACACCAGCGAGCCGTCCTTGCGGATCCCCACGGCTGAGCGCCACACGTAGGTGGCGTTGCCGACGGTCGCCCCCCACGTTGATGTAGTCGTGCTGTTCACGTCGGGAGTGATCGCGCCGTGGTCAACCAGCAAGCCGAGGTTCTGGCGAACGGCGGCCACGTCTGGGCCAGGGTTGGCTCCGTTCCACCTGACCACATCGACGTGGCCATCTTTGTACAACACCATTGACGCTGCGCCGTTGCGCAGCGGCACCGCAGTCTGGCCGTTCTGCCAGTAGCCGCCGTTGGCATCGTTCATGGTGAATCCCGAGTTGAACGTGGCAAGGAGGCTGTTCCGCTGCGAATCCGGCACTTGCGAGGGCTGGGGCCAGCCAGAACCGCCGGGCACTCGGAAGCCGGGATGCAGGGCCATCTTGACCAGCTTCTGGTTGAGCCAGGCCACCCCGACCAGATAGCTGGTGTGCTGCGCGTCCGGACGCAGGAACGCGGCCCGGATCGCCGGTTGGTCATGGACGTTGACCAGTGACTGCCAGGAACCCTCGCCTGGCAGAGGTGGTTGGGCTTGAGACGGGATCGTCGCGGGAGGTGCCAGGAAACTCGCTGGTCTGGTGAGCCGCCTCGATACCGGCCGGTTCGCGGCGATGCGTGGGATGCCGCCAGCCAGGCTGCCGCCAACCTTTGGTGGGTTCATCTTGTACTGAGCCTGCTCCAGACCGCTGACCGCCCAACCCAGCCCGTTGGACCGGGCCCACTCAGCCAGCCGCGCAGACGTACTGTCGGTGCCCGGAGCCGTCAGGGCACCACCGATCGACCAGGCGAGCCACAGCAGCACGACCACCATGAACACACCTACCCGGCGCACCCAGGTACGACGTCGATTTGGCCGAGATACTTTGTGCGGGGGAGGTCGGCGATGCCTCTGCGGGTCTTCGGTTAGCAGGTCGCTTCTTGCAGTCAACTAGAGGTTCCTCCTCGAGGTCGGAGATGCCCTTGGGCATCGGAGTGCTTCTGCTATCGCGCGGGTTACGGGACGACGACTTTGCGGACAACGCGGATGATGCAAACACCGTGCTCGAGCCTCTGGCCTCTCGCACAACTTGCGGCCCGGGCAGTCGCAGCCGCCACCGGGGCTTTGGCCCTCAACGCCCTGGGCGTCGTTGCCGCCGCCGATGATGCAACCGTGCCGTACACGGCGGCTCCTGCTAGGAGACCCAAGGCAGCGCCGCTGATGACAGTCGTGCGCGGTCGGATATGGCTCAAGGTGCGTGCTCCTGACTACGTAGGGAGGGCTCCCAGAGATGGGTTCCCACGTAATCCTCACCGCCCGCGCCTTATGGGCACCTCGCGAGAACCCTAAATCAAGGTCAAGGCGGTCCCACTTCACGGCTGGCGAGGGTGTTGTACGGTCGCGGCATGGGTGATCGCAGTCAGAGCATCACCATCCGCAGCACTATGGAAAGTGATTGGCCGCAGATCCGGGGACTGCGCATCGAGAACGCGACCGACAACCCCATCTCATATGGAGCAACACTCCACACCACTCGGCGAATGAACGTGGACGCCTGGCGCCTGCGAGGGCGACGCGGTGAGGGACCCGACACCGCATCTCTCGCGGCAATCGACACGAAGACAGGTCGATGGGTTGGAATGATGAGTGGGCAGTTGGGCGATGAGGACGGTCCGCAGGCAGTCCTCACCGGTGTCTACGTCTCATCGGACTATCGCGGACGGCAGTGTGGTATCGCTGATGCTTTGCTCGATGAGGTCGAGGATTGGGCATGTCGCACTTCTGATCGTCTTCGCTTATTCGTGTATGAGAACAGTCCACGGGCAATTGGTTTCTACCGCCGCCGAGACTTTCGGGAGACAGGACGTCGACGGGCAATCGCGTTGGATCCGGGCGGACACACTCTTGAGATGGTCAAAACCTTGCGCGCCCCAAACCAATAGTCCCCGGCTATCCGCCGGACGCTGGGTGATCGATACCTTTGGCCGCCCACAAGGCGAAGGCGAGCTCAATCGGTCGTCGACCGGCCGGATCGCCGCCTGTATCGGCGCGGCCGAACACCGCCAGACTCCGTCAGGCACCGCCGCCCCTTCTGCCGATACGATGATAACGGTGGCGATTTCCGTGCTCATGCCGACGCTGAGCACACTCGGAGGCGGCGCCGGCGTCTGGCCCATTTGGATCGGGTTCGTCTGCTCTCTGGCGCTGTCGTTCGTGCTGCTCGCGTCGGTGTCGCGCATCGGCTGCGCTGCCCAACAGCGACGGTTCCTGTCAGATGTCTCAACGAAAGGATGTGCGCGATGAATACGAACTTGTCGGCGATCCCGGTCTGGGTCGTGGTCGTTCTGGTCGTGCTGTCCCTCGCTCAGATCACGCTCGACGTGGTCGCGTTCCTCGATCTGTACCGGCGACCCAGTGAGCAAGTGGTTTTCGGGAACAAGTGGATCTGGGTAGCGATCGTCCTGCTGGTGAACACCGTTGGCGCGATCCTCTACCTGGTGGTGGGCCGCAAGCCGGCGCCCATCGCCGAGAACGCGGCGCCGTCCGCATCGCCGTCGGTTAGTACCGAGACCATCGCCGATACTCTGTACGGGCCGCTCGACGACACCGACCACTGATGAAAGCAGCGATCCAGACCGCAGGGCTGACGAAGTCCTACGGCGAGAAACGTGCACTCGATACTGTCAACCTGGTCGTGCCGGAAGGCTCGATATTCGGGTTTCTCGGCCCCAACGGAGCAGGCAAGACGACCACGCTCCGCATCCTGACTGGTCTGGCACGTCCCACCAGCGGTTCCGTGCAGATACTCGGCGAAGACGTCGCGTCGGCCGGCAACGCCGTCCGCTCCGATATCGGTTTCCTGCCCGATGTCCCCGGCTTCTACGAATGGATGACGGCCGACGAGCTCCTGCGCTTCGCCGGAGGGCTCTTCGGGATCGGCGGGTCAGTTCTTGACGAGCGCGTCACAATGCTGCTCGACCTGGCCGGGATCGTCGATGTGAAGACAAAGGTCGGCGAATACTCCCGCGGTATGAAGCAGCGTCTTGGCGTCGCCCAAGCCCTCGTCAACGCACCGAAGCTGCTGCTTCTCGACGAGCCCACGAGCGCGCTCGACCCGATGGGCCGCAAGGACGTCCTCGACATGCTCACCTCACTGCGTGGGCGCACCACCGTGTTCTTCTCCACGCACATCCTGGCCGACGTCGAGCGTGTGTGCGACACCGTGGCGATCCTCGACCGCGGTCGCGTGGTCGCCCAGGCACCCATCGACGAGCTCAAGGCACGCTACGGAGTGCAGAAGGTGGTGGTCGAGGTCACCGACGGCGCTGACGAGCTTGCGCAGGAGATCGGACGTCAGAGGTGGGCGACCACGGTCGCGCGAGGGTCGGACGGTGCCATCGAGATCACGGTAAGCGACGTGAGCGCAGCGCAACACGAGATTCCGGCCATGGTCGCCGCTCGGCAGCTTGGATTGTCCCGCCTGGAGGCTGGCGAGATGGGTCTCGAAGAGGTCTTCGTCGAACTCGTTGGAGGTGAACGGCGATGAACGGCTTCACAGTGTTCGTGGGCAAGGAAGCCCGGGAGATTCTGCGGACGTGGCGCATCTGGGTGTTGCCAGGCATCCTGCTGTTCTTCGCACTGACCGGACCGGTCCTGGCCCGGTTCACCCCGGAGATCGTGGGCGCGGTGGCCGGCGACCAGCTCGGCAAGTTCCAGATACCGACACCGACCTATCTCGATGCCTACACCCAGTGGATCAAGAACCTGTCGCAGATCGCCCTGTTCGCCCTGATCATCACCTACGGAGGCATCATCTCGACGGAGACCAAGAGCGGAACGGCTGTTCTTGTGCTCACCAAGCCCGTGTCACGCACCGCATTCATCGTCGCCAAGGCCACGGTCCACTCGGTGTTCCTCGCCATCCTGGTCATCGTGGGAACTCTCCTGACTTGGGGTATCACCGCGGTCGTCTTCGGGAAGGCACCGGCATCGGCGCTGTGGTCCTCAGCCTTGGTGTGGCTGGTGCTCGGCGTCCTCTTCATCGCCCTGATGACGCTGCTCTCCGTTCTCATCGGCACTGCGGCAGGAGCTGCCGGCGCAGGACTGGGTGCCTACGCATTGGTTTCGATTGCGGCGATCTGGAAACCCCTCGGCAGGTACTCACCTGCAGGCCTGGCCACGCAGCCCGCCTCGCTCGCGGCGGGCAAGGACGCCGCCGTGCTGTGGCCGGTGTTGACGGCTCTCCTTCTTGCTGTCGCGCTCGTCGTACTTGCCGCACAGACCTTCCGACGCAAGGATCTGTGACGAGTCAAAGCCGCTGCGAGTGAGCAATGGCTGGATCTACGGTTTGGACATCCTGGGATCGTCGTGCCGCGGCATCGATGTCGCTGGTGCTTCCCCGGCTATGAGGACGGCGCGCTGAGTAGCGCCGCCAGCGCGGCGTTGATGACGACAGCGCGGTCCTCGTCGTCGAACCCGGGCCAGGACCCGCGTGGTCCGGGATGGCTGTGAGAGGTCGCGAACACCGCACCCTGAATGGCCCCGACCGCGCACGTCGCCCGTAGCAGAGCCACCCGGTCGTCGGACCGGGCGAGCCCGCGCACGATGCCCGCGAACATCCGTTCCGGCTCCAAACGGGCCTTGAGGCGCAGCGTGGCGGACGGGTCGCCGTGCAGGACCCCCATGACCTTGGCACCCTCGCCGGACAATACTGTCAGGAGCTCCCTGAGCACGTCGATCTCGGCGAGCTCGCCCGAATCCGCCTTGGCTGACAGTTCGATGAGCCCGTCGATCAGCGGCTCTACGAGGACGTCGAGCAGGGCGTCCTTGGACGCGAAGTGGTAGTAGATCGCAGCTGCGGTCAGGTCGAGGCGCTCGGCTATGTCGCGGATCGAGGTCCCGGCGAACCCACGTTCGCTGACCAGCTCCAGGGCTACTGCAAGGATTCGGGCACGCGTGTCCACCGCCGTCGACCTGGCCGGGCGTGGCATTCGTCCTCCTGATCGGGCTGAGCATCGTGTACGTTACTTATCGAGCGTTTATTAAGTACACTCACTGAACGTTCATCAAGTGCAACCCAAGGAGTCTATCTTGGCCAGTCTGGCACGGTGGTGCTTCCGGCATCGTCGCATCGTCGTGGTCAGTTGGCTGGCAGCCATCGCAGCGCTCGTAGGGCTCACCTCAGGCATCGGCACCGCATACTCCGATAGCTTCTCGTTGCCGGGCACCGAGTCGAGCAAGGCACTGACTCTGCTGAGCTCGAGCTTCCCCGCCCAAGCTGGCGACTCCGACACGATCGTCATCCACGTCAGGAGCGGGAGCGTCCACGACCCGGCCGTCCAGTCCAAGGTTGCCTCGATGCTCGACCGGGTGGCCAAGTCGCCGTCGGTGGCCTCGGTCGCCAGCCCGTACGCCGCGGCTGGCGCTGCCCAGCTGAGTAAGGACGGACGCACGGCATTCGCGAACATAACCTTCTCCAAGATGGCACAGGCACTGCCCAAGGCCGACGTACAGGCTGTCATCGACCTGGCGAAGTCGGCTCGCTCGTCCGGCCTCGACGTCGAGCTGGGCGGCAACGCGATCAAGCAGATCCAGCAGACCCCACCCTCCAACAGCACGCTGATCGGCATGGTCGCCGCCGCTGTCATCTTGTTCATCGCGTTCGGGTCGCTGTTCGCGATGGCCCTTCCACTGCTCACCGCCGTGGTGGCCCTGGGCAGCGGACTGCTGGCCGTGGGACTGCTCTCCCACGTGGTGAGCATCGGAACGGTCGGGCCGACGCTCGCCGCCCTGATCGGCCTTGGCGTCGGTATCGACTACGCATTGTTCATCGTCACCAGGCATCGCGCGGGTATCCTGGGCGGTCTCACACCAGAGGAAGCCGCCGTCCGAGCCCTGGACACATCCGGCCGTGCGGTCCTGTTCGCCGGCGGGACCGTCTGCGTCGCGCTGCTGGGACTGCTCGTGCTTCGTCTCAGCTTCCTCAATGGGCTGGCGCTTCCCGCTGCGCTGATCGTCGTCTTCACCGTCGCCGCCGCCACGACGTTTCTGCCCGCGCTGCTGGGCTTCCTCGGCCCGCGGGTGCTCGGACGCAAAGAGCGCCGCCGGCTGGCGGTGGAAGGACCGCACGAGCCACATGCCAAGGGGTTCTGGGCGCGTTGGTCCACACTGGTCGCGAGGCGGCCCAGAGTGTTGGCCGTCGGTGCGATCGTGGTCATGCTCGTGTTGATGCTGCCGGTCCTCTCGCTGCGGCTCGGGTCCTCCGACTCTGGCAACGATCCTTCCGGGAGTTCCACCCGTAAGGCATACGACTTGATGGCAAAGGGCTTCGGTCCCGGCTTCAACGGGCCGTTGCAGCTAGTGGCCGAGGTGAAGTCTCCCGCCGACACCGCCGCGCTCGCCGCGTTGACCGGCAAGCTGCGTAGTGAGCCTGGGGTCGCGTCGGTCACACCCTTCCCGACAGCTCCCGGAGCTAAGGTGGACATCGTCCAGGTGGTCCCGACGACCTCGCCCCAGGACGCGGCAACTAGCGAACTCATCCAGCACCTGCGGAACTCGGTGATCCCAGCGGCTGAACAGGGGACGTCGTTGCAGGTCTACGTTGGTGGGACGACGGCGATCTTCGACGACTTTGCGAATGTCCTCACCTCCAAGCTTCCGCTGTTCATCGGCGTTATCGTCCTGCTCGGGTTCCTACTGCTGATGCTGGCTTTCCGCAGCCTGCTGGTGCCGGCGACCGCGGCCGTGATGAACCTGCTGGCTGCCGGCGCGTCCTTCGGTGTCGTCACGGCGGTATTCCAGTTGGGTTGGGGCACTGACCTGCTCGGGCTCGGCAAAGCAGGTCCAATCGAGGCGTTCCTACCCGTGATCATGCTGGCGATCCTTTTCGGCCTCTCCATGGACTACCAGGTCTTCCTGGTTAGCAGGATGCACGAGGAGTGGGTGCACACCGGGGACAACCGCCTCTCGGTCAGCCAGGGCCAGGCGACAACAGGCAAGGTCATCACGGCGGCCGCCGCGATCATGATCTGCGTCTTCGTGGCCTTCGTCTTCGGTGCACAGCGGGTCATCGCGGAGTTCGGCATTGGGCTCGCGTCGGCTGTGTTGCTCGACGCGTTCGTCCTGCGTACGGTGCTCGTCCCGGCCATGATGCATATCCTCGGAGTGGCCAACTGGTGGCTGCCCAAGTGGCTCGACCGACGACTCCCTCACCTCTCTGTCGACCCGGTGGACGAGGCACAGACTCACTCCGTTGACTCGCCCTAAGCCTCGCACTGAAGGGCTTGGCGGTTGTGGCGCGCGTCGCTTGACCCGTCCAGTCGGTGACCTCGCGCAACTGACGAACCGAGCGGCACCCGGCCGCTGGCGGCTCGCTGTTCGCGGCAGCGGGGCCACCGTTCCCGCAGCGACACCGTCAGACAGGGGGCCGGTGGTGGTTCGCGCTGGATGGCCTGGTGAGAGGCGCCTGTGGGGCAGACCGTGTGCGGTCGGCAGGTCGCGGAGCTCGCAGGCTCCGGGACACGGCCGGACATACGACTTGTTCGTCGATGACCCGCCCGAATTCTCCACGTGGTCACCGGCGTGGACGTCATGGCCCAGCGCTAGGCTGCATCCGCGCGGTCAATGGCCTCAGAGATTCATCGCATCACGCCGATCGGGTGCCCGGTGCATCGTTACCTGCCGGAAGGAACGTCCGTGGCGAACTGGCGCGCCGAGGCATAGCGTCGATAACACATGCCGAAGAAAGGTTGACTTAGATGAGTTTCGAAATCACCGGTGTCGCAGCCCTGGAGATCCTGGACTCCCGGGGACGCCCGACCCTGCAGACGACGGTCACCCTCTCGGACGGGACCACCGCTACCGCCGGGGTCCCGTCCGGGGCCTCCACCGGCACCCGCGAGGCGGTCGAGCTGCGCGACGGCGACCCCACCCGCTTCGGTGGGTCTGGGGTACTCACTGCGGTCGGCAACGTCAACGGCGAGATCACCGACCTACTCAAAGGCCGGTCGTGGGAGTCCCTAGCCGCAGTCGATGAAGCCATGGTCGCCGCCGACGGCACGCCCACCAAGGCACGTCTTGGGGCCAACGCAACTGTCGGGGTCTCGATGGCCCTGGCCCGGGCGTTGGCAACCTCCAACGGTCAGTCCCTGCACGAATGGCTTCCTAGTTTCGGGCAGCCGCCGCGCATGCCGGTGCCGTGCTTCAACGTCCTCAACGGCGGCGCGCACGCCCCCAACGCCCTGGACTTCCAGGAGTTCATGATCTCCCCGCTAGGTGCGCCGAGCGTCACTGAGGCCGTGCGTGCCGGAGCCGAGGTGTATGCGGCACTGCGCAAGCGCCTCGCGGCCGCCGGGCACGCCACCGGGCTCGGCGACGAGGGTGGCTTCGCCCCCGAACTCGCCGAACCAGAGGAGGTGCTCGAGGTGATCGTCGCCGCAATCACCGACGCCGGATACACCGCATCACGATCCGGTATCGCGATTGCACTGGACCCCGCCGCCTCTGAGTTCGGTAGTCAGGACGGCGGCTACCGCGTGAACGGTCAGCAGCTGTCCAGTCACGACATGGTCGAACGCTACGCATCCATGGTCGATCGCTACCCGATCTGGAGCATCGAGGACGGCCTAGGCGAATCAGACCGGAGCGGCTGGAAGGAGCTGACCGCCCGGCTCGGCGGACACGTGCAGCTCGTCGGCGACGACAACTTCTGCACCAACCCCGCCATCATTACCACGGCCATCGCCGACGGCATCGGCAACGCTGCCCTGATCAAGCTGAACCAGATAGGCACCGTCAGCGAGACCCTCGAGGCCATGGCCATCTGTCACCGGGCCGGGTACACCCAGATGGTCTCCCACCGCTCGGGCGAGACCCCCGACCCCTTCATTGCCGACCTCGCGGTGGGTACCGGGTGCGGCCAGATTAAGACCGGGGCACCTGCCCGGGGTGAACGAGTCGCCAAGTACAACCGGCTCATCGAGATCAGCGCCCACCACCGAGACCTCCCCTACGGTCTGGGCTGACGCGGTCCGGCGCGCCTCGGAGGCAGAGATCTGGGTCAGCTGGCAGTCGCGGGTCGTTGAACTGAGCAGAAGGCACGAGGGAGGAAGGGCCTGAAGGAACGGGTCAGGATGCCGGCCCGAGAGCGCGTCCGCCATAGGAGCGGACCAGATTGTGTATGACGGCGCGGGCGTTCGCGTCACGGACCTCGCCCGGTACGCGCGGCAGATAGTCGTCCCAGACGGCCATCATGGTGCCACGCAGCTGCGGCATCCGGGTGGGTCGGGCGTAGAAGAAGATGTGGGCGTGTGCCCCACCGTCACCCCACTTGCTGACGTGGACGCGGGCGACGCTCGGCAGGGCTTCGATGGCCGCGCCGAGAGCGACCATGATCTGCCCCATCTCGGCGGCGCGGTCCATCGGTAGCGTGGTGAAGTCGTGGTGGGCCTGCGGCGAGAGCATGAGAATCAACGGCGCGCCGCTGGGCTCGGTGACCGTGATGCGCCAGTGATCGTCGCGTCAGACCTCGGCGTCGACCGAGTTGGGTTCGTCGGCATAGTCGCAGGCGCCACAGGGTTTCCCGCCCTCCCCATGACGGAGCGCCTCTGCCTGGGCGAGAGGCTCAAGGGGTTTGAGCCGCAAGCCTTCTGACTCAAAGGGAAAGACCTCCCAGGCCTGGATCTCGGCGTTGGTCGCCAGGCGGCCCTCGTCGTCGGCAGCGGCCTCGACTCGCTCGTAGTAGTCCTCGATCGTCTCCGGCATACGGTCAACCTATCGGCAATCCGCTTGTTGCCCGGCCCACGCCGACCCCTACCCGCGGCACTGATCTGGATGGCACCCGTGCTGGTATTTCGACCCGGGACGGGTCGTCCTCGCCCACGACGTATCGGTATGGAAAGCGACGTAGGAGCGAGTCCCTCCACCATCGCCCAGCAGCGGCAGAGGGCTTGACCCTGTAGGCCCTTGATCTCCTTGGCGCAACTGCTCTACTGCCCTTCATGCATGTCGTCACTACCGGGGCAATGGTTGAGAGCGGCAACGGTCAACTCGTACACCGAGCCGGCCGCTCGCGCGTACCCAGATCTATGGGACGTTCCCGGTGGACATCTGGAGCTTGATGAGTCGGAACTTCAGGCGCTCACGCGAGAGATGCACGAGGAACTCGGCGTTCGCATCGCGGCAGAGTCCGCAGTTCGTTCGGTGTAGGCGATGGTCGACGCAGTCAGCAGCGCCGAGACCCCCACCGCCGCTGCCGCACCCCACGCCAGTGCCCCAGTATTGATCCCGAGAGCAGTAGCAAACGCCTGCCTTCGCCCCTGGGTGATCGCCGCACGCAGCACCAGCGCCGTATCAAGGCCAGGAACCACCGTCAATAGCCCGGCCAGCACGGCAAACGAGAGCACCGCGGCGGGCAACGTCACGGCATGCTCCGCAACCTGGCAGACCCAAACCGCATGATTCCCGCCCCACGCATGCGCCACATCATCGCATCCGCGCGAATGTGTCGTCTCAACAGGGAACGGGCGTTCGTCGGGTCCTTCACCGACCAGCACGGTTTCCTGCTGGTGGTCCAGTCCGCGCGCGCGATGAGGCCAAGGCCATCGCCGCACACGAGATCCTGCTCTCCGCCTACCGCGTCCTGGCCACGGCACGGCCCTACACCGTCACCGGCCCGACCACCTTGAGGACGAAACAACCGATCGGATCCTGCTCGACCCAAGCGGAGCCCTCATCGTCCAGTCACACACGCCGTAGTCGGCATGGCAACGCATCCTGATCGGTCATGGATGGCCTTCCGCGGTGACCGCCAAGGGCGCGGCAAGGGTCACGACTGTGCCGCTGGCCGTTCGATGCTGTCGGGACGTCGTGCGCCAAACCCCTGGGGCCAGGCACTGGGCGTCAGGCGTCGCGGAAGCTCTCCAGGAAGGAGGCGATGCGGCCGATGGCATCCTCGAGGTCCTGGATGCTGGGGAGCGTGACGAGACGGAAATGGTCTGGATCCGGCCAGTTGAAGCCCGTTCCGTGGGTGACCAGGATCTTCTTGGCCCGCAGCAGGTCGATGACGAACTGCTCGTCGTCTTTGATTGGGTAGACATCCGGATCCAGCCGCGGGAAGCAGTAGAAGGCACCCTGCGGCTTTACGCAGCTGACCCCCGGGATGGCGTTCAACAGTTCGTATGCCGTGTCGCGTTGCTCACTTAGGCGGCCGCCGGGAAGGATCAAATCGTTGATCGACTGGTGACCGCCCAACGCGCTCTGGATCGCATGCTGCGCAGGCACGTTCGCACACATTCGCATGTTCGACAGCAGGGTCAGCCCCTCGAGGAAGTCCTCTGCGCGATCGCGCGGGCCACTGACCATCACCCAGCCACTGCGGAAGCCGGCGATGCGGTAGGCCTTGGACAACCCACTGAAGGTTAGGCAGAAGACGTCGTCGGCGGCATACGTTGCCGTGTGGTGGTGGACCGCGTCGTCGAACAGGATCTTCTCGTAGATCTCGTCGGACATCAGGACCAGGTTGTGCCGGCGCGCGATGTCGACCAAGCCCTTCACCGTCTCCTCGGAGTAGACGGCGCCGGTCGGGTTGTTGGGGTTGATGACCACCAAGGCGTGAGTGTTCTCGGTGATCCTGGCCTCGATGTCATCGAGGTCCGGGTTCCACTCGTTGTCCTCATCGCAGCGGTAGTGCACGGGAGTACCGCCCGCCAGCGCGACCGCGCCCGTCCACAGCGGGTAGTCGGGTGCCGGCACGAGGATCTCGTTGCCGTCGTCCACGAACGCCTGCAGAACCATCGTGATCATCTCGGAGACGCCGTTGCCGATGTAAACGTCTTCGACCGTCACGTCCAGGTCGTGGCTCTGGTAGTACTGCGCGACGGCAGTGCGGGCGGAGTAGATTCCCTTGGAGTCGCTGTATCCCTGCGCCGTGGGCAGGTTGTGGATCATGTCCCGGAGAATCGCTTCCGGCGCCTCGAAACCGAACGGCGCGGGGTTGCCGATGTTGAGCCTTACGATGTGGTGACCCTCGGCCTCAAGGCGTTCTGCCTCGACGAGAATCGGGCCGCGCACGTCGTAGCGTACATGCTTGAGCTTCGAGGACTGGATGATAGGGCGCACTGGGTAAGTCTCTCATCATGGACATGTCCGACGCTCTTGGTGCCTGCGAAGTGGAGTGCTGGGATGTCTGTCAGGCTTTGTGTGAGCACCGCGCCGACGCTGACCCAGAAGTTGGGGCTCTGAGTGAGTCGCCGGTTGTTGACTACGACACTGGCACTGCCGGTGCCTGCTCAGGCTCGGCGTACGAGGCGTCCGGGCCGCGCCCCGCCCGTTTGGGCAGAGTGAATACGAGTAGGAAGGAGATCACGGCGAACGTCGCACTCACGGCGAGGGCACAGGTGGCGCTGTGGGTGAAGGCGGCGGCGAGATCGGCCGGGGTCGGGCGTCCCCTCGTCGGGATCGAAAGAGTGCCGAAGAACACGCTGCCGATGATGGCGATACCGATCGCAGCGCCGAGGCGCTGCATGGTGGCAATGACACCACTGGCCGCACCAGCCTCCTGACGATCGACGGTGGCGATGATGAACTGTGCGTTGGGGGCGATAAAGAGCCCGCTGCCGATGCCGGCGACGAGCAGGGGCACCAGCAGGTCCCAGCTCGTCAGGTCGCCCGGCGTCGTGAGCATGAGGACGAGCCAGAGCGCGCTGAGGCCGACAGCCACCATCCCTGCCCCGATGACGAGCACCGTGCGGCCGATCTTGGCGGCAAGCATGCCGCTCTGTGACGCGCCCACGATGCTGCCGAGCGCGAACGGGATGGAGACGACTCCGGCTTGAAGAGCAGTGTGGCCTAGGCCGGCCTGCCACAGGATCGAGAGGGTGAAGAAGATGCTCACGAACGCGGCGAAGTAGACGAGAGCCAGGATCACGCCGCCAGTGAAGGCTGGGTGCGAGAACAGGTGGGGAGGCACCAGGGGGCTCTTGCCCCGCTTGGCCAGGACGACCTCCCAGGCGAAGAAAAGCGCGATGAGAGCCACCCCACCGACCAGCGACAGATATGTCCACATCGGCCAGCCCTGGTCCTGCCCCTCGATGAGTGGAACGAGGATCGCGACGAGGCCGCCCGAAAGGAGCAGGAGACCGAGGAAGTCGACACCGCTTGACCTGCCGCGGCTCTCGGAACCGGCTGGAAGCAGGAAGAGTGCTGCGATCAAGGCGGCGATGCCGAAGGGCAGGTTGACGACGAACACGAGGCGCCAGCCGTTGGTGTTGCCGAACGCCTGGATGAGCAGCCCGCCGATGAGCGGGCCCAGGGCCGAGGAGACGCCGATGACGGCGCCCATGATGGCGAAGGCCTTCCCGCGAGTGCGGCCTGCGAACAGCAGCTGGATGTAGGCGGTCACCGCTGGAAGGTAGATGCCTCCGGCGAGTCCCTGGACGACCCTCGCGACGATGAGCTGTGTGCCGTCCTGAGCGAGCCCACACGCAAGACTGGCAGCAGTGAAGAGAGTGAGCCCGGTGATGAACACCCACTTGTGCCCGTAGCGGTCACCGAGCCGGCCCGCCGGGATCAGGGCGAGACCGAAGGCCAGGGCGTAACCCGAGATGATCCATGACAGGGTCGCCTCTGAGGCGTTGAGACTGGTGCGGATCGTCGGCAGGGCAACGTTGACGATCGTCGCGTCCAGCAGTGACATGAACATGCCGATGAGCAGTACGCCGAGTGCTCGCCAGGCGTGACCGGGGGTGACCCCAGTACTGGTCGATGAGCTGACGGTCTGAGACAAGATCAAGAGTCCTTTCGCGACGGGAATTCCGCTTCGGGGGCGCCGACGTGGACCGTGAGCCACTGGACCAAGGGTATCGAGGCGCGCAGTACCTCGACGATCTTGTCCTTGGCTGTGGCTGTGGCCAGCCACGGTTCGACCGGCCACTGCCTCCAGGTGACCAGGCCCTTCATCCGCAGCAGCTCGATCCGGGGGTGATCCTTCGGGTGGCCTCGCGGCGCCGTTGTGAGCGTGCTCGCTGCGGTGATGGTCAGCCCGACCGTGCGGGCGTCGTCGACGACCTTCGCCAAGGCTTCCCCTGGCAGGTCCAGGGCCACTGCGCGGCGGTAGCGGACCAGCTGGTCTGGCGCGAAGGCGTATGTGCCGCTGGCCACGGCGAGCCCCTCCGCCGAGAGCTGCACGTACCCATGGCCGGCAAGAGTGGCACCGATCTGCGTCTTGTAAGGGGTCTTGTCGGCGCTGAACCGGATGTCACGGTTGGGTCGGAAGATCTTCGGTTCGCCGAACTCATCGGTGAGCTCGGATAGCAGTTCCTGCATCGGCCCGCGTACCTCTTCGTCGTAGACCTTCTTGTGTGTTTGCCAGTAGCTCTTGGAGTTGTCGACCTCCAGGCCGTCGAAGAAGTCGAGGATCGCGTCAGTCCAGCCGTGGAACGTCATGGTGGTCCTTCCAACCGGGAACGATCACGGAAGCCGCGGGTCATATTGCAGCGGCGGGGTCGGGCTCAAGTTCTTCCCCAGCCGTTTCGGGGGGTTTGTCGTTGCGGGACGAGTGGGCCTTCAGCGTGCTCCAGACCGTCCAGGTCACCGCCACCAGTGGCACCGCCACGACAGCACCGATGACGCCAGCGACGACGGTTCCGGAGGCGACTGTGAGGGCGACGGCGAGGGGATGCAGGTTGACCGCGCGGCTCATGACCATCGGGTGGAGCAGGTGACCTTCGATCTGGCCGATGACCACGATGAGAGCCAGGACCAGCAGGGCGATGAGGGGGCCGCGCGCGGCCAGTGCCACCAGGGTGGCCACGAACAGGGCAATGGGAGAGCCGATCAAGGGGATGAACGCGGCGAAGAAGGTCAGCACTGCCAGGGGGAACGCCAACGGCACCCGCAGAAGCAGCAATGCAATGCAGACGAGTGTGGCGTTGGTGGCGGCAATGATGACGATGCCCCGCGTGTAGCCGGCGAAGGTAGCCCATCCAGCGCGCGCTGCGCCGTCCAGTCGACGGCTGTTACCGCCTGCCTGGGTGAGCAGCCAGGTCCAGATCCGGTTCCCGGAGCTGAGGAAGAAGACCGAGCAGAAGACGGCCAGGGCGAGCCCGGTGAGGACCTCGACCGCGACCCCTGCTCCGCCGAGTGCCCGCCCTGCCAATGATCCGCCGTTCTGGGTCACCCAGACGCGGACCTGATGACCCAGCTGGGTCAGGTCGACGGCGCGGATGTGGAAGGGCGCTCCAGATAGGGACCGTTCGATTTCGGTCAAGCCGCTGATGAACTGTGTCGTCAGCCTCGCCGACTGCCCGGCGACCGAGTCGGCCACGAAAGTGAAGATGCCGCCCAACGCCAGGATCGTCAGCAGCAGAGCCGCCGCGACGGCCAGACTGCGGGGGATCGTGCGTGAGAGAAGGTCGACGAGCGGGCGCAGGAGGGCAGAGATGACCAGGCCGACGAATACCGCGACCGCCACCAAGGTCAGTTTTGAGAGCACGGCGAAGACGAGGTACACGGCGACGGCGATAACGATCAGGCGCCAGGCGTACGCAGCCGTGATCCGGAGGCCGTATTGGACGCTCTCACCCCGAGGCGCCGCGTTGCCTCGAGCCGCCGCTTCGATTGGCGGGGCGGCTGGCGGCATGTCGTTTGCCGGCACGGCTTTCGAAGGAGCGGGGGCGCTATCTGACGACATCGGTTCCAATCCTCGCCTCTTGCGTCGGCCACTGGGCTGAGCCATTCACGAGCTACCTGCTCAGATTTACCTGGTCAACCAGGCAGGCCCGATTTCTCATCCGCGTCCGGCTGTCTGAGGGCGCGTTTGGTTTGTCTGAGTGTGTCAGTCGGAGCCCTGGCGCAGTAGTAGCCCAGCCCATGGTTCGTATGCCGTTCCTCACCCCGGCGCAGCATGGAGGTCGATCTGCACGGCCAGTCCAAGGCCAGGGATGTTGGTCAGCTGGATCGTGCCGCCATCGACGGTGATGAGGCGATGCACGATCGCCAACCCCAGCCCGCTACCGGATGGGCTGTCACGGGACGGGCTGTCGACCGGCTGGGTCCAGAATCGGCGGAAGGCCTGGGCGCGTTGGGCTGGTGTCATTCCCGGCCCACTGTCGATGACCTCGAGGCGGACCCGGTCGTGATGCTGGCGAATCGAGACCGTGATCTGTCCTTCGCTGGGGGTCACATCGAGGGCGTTGGCCAGGAGGTTGTCCAGGACCTGCTCCAGGTGTCCCGGGGTGGCCGCCACGCTGGCTTGGCCGAAGAGTGTCAGCAGCTGGATCTGACGTTCCTGGGCCAGCGGGGACCAGATGGCCACCCGCTCTCGGACGAGCTGGGCGAGGTCGACGGTGACCGGCGCCGGTTCGGTGTGCTCGGCCCGGGCCACCGCCAACAGCCCGTCGACGAGTCGTGAGAGGCGCGCAATCTCGCCGAGCGCACCGTCCAGCTCACCTGCCGCTGTGCTGTCCACGTCGTCGTGCAGAAGTTCCAGCCGCAACCGCAGCGCCGCCAACGGTGTCCGCAGCTGGTGACTGATATCCGCCACGAGGGTTCGGTGGCTGCCGATAAGGGCTTCGAGGCGGCCTGCCATGTCGTTGAACGTGCCGGTGAGATGCCGCGTCTCAGGTGGTCCCATGAGGGTGGAGGCACGCACAGTGAGCTCGCCGGCCCCGAACCGGTCCGCGGTCGCGTCGAGCCGTCGCAGGGGGCGCCCCACCCATCTCGCCAGCGCAATGCTCAGGGTCGTGGCCAGAAGCACCGCGATCAGTCCGGTCAGACCGAGCCCGAGCCACAGGCTGGCGATCTGCTCGTTGAGGGGATGCGCGGCTCGTTGTACCGCCGTCGCTCCCACGATTCGTGAACCTGCGTATGCCGGTCGTAGCACGAGAAGACCGTCGTGGGGGTCGTCCTTCCACTGCTGCACGGTCTGGCCGGACAGAGCTGCCGCAATCTGGCCAGGGGTGACCCGAAGCAGCGCGGGGCCGGGAATGACAACGTGCCCGCCCCTGTCGTAGATGGCGAACTCGTCGTTGCCGATGAGGGCCGGGCGGTAGCTGAGCGTGCCGGATACCGATGCCCCATGCTCGTGGTCGGCAAGCTGTTCTTCGGCTGCACTGGCCACTGCGGAGGCGGCCGCGACTGTCTGGTCGGCGAACGACTGTCGGTCGTGCCTGGCGGACATCACGCCCAGCGGTACCACGACGCCGATCAGCAGGGCGAGCGTCAGGCCGAGGAAGGCGGCGAGGATACGTCGGGTCACGGTGGGCGGCTATTCGATCGAGCCGAGTCGGTAGCCCACGCCGTACACGGTCTCGATCAGAGCAGGATCTCCCAGTTTCCGTCGTAGCGAAGCGACGTGAACGTCGAGCACCTTGCTAGGCCCGTACCAGTGGCCACCCCAGGCCCGTTCGAGGATCTCCTGACGGGTCAGCACTCTGCCCGGGTCCTCGGCCAGACACGAGAGCAGATCGAACTCCTTGGGCGTCAACGAGATATCGCGCTCTCCCATGAACACCCGGCGTGTCCGCGGATCGACGGTGAGGGCGCCATGGTGGAACTGGCCGGTCTCGGCGGGGTTGATACGGCGCAACACGGCACGCACGCGAGCGAGTAGCTCTACGAAGCCGAACGGCTTGATGAGGTAGTCGTCAGCGCCCGCGTCCAGCGTGGCCACCCGGGTCGCTTCCTCGCTGCGCGCCGTCACCGCGATGATCGCCGCGGCTGAGCGGGCGCGGAGTCGTTGGCAGAGCTCCAGACCGTCTATGTCCGGGAGCCCCAGGTCGAGCAGAATCACGTCGGCCGGGCCGGCCAGGAGAGCCTGGCTTCCATCAGCGGCCCGGCTGACGCGGTATCCGGCACGGACCAGGCCGCGCTCCAGCTGTCTGCCGATTGCTGGGTCGTCTTCGATCACCAGGACATGTAGCCCGGTCGGCGGGTTCTGGGAGTCGGGCGAGGTATCAGCGCCTTCTGGGCCTATGGCCACCAGGACTGCCCGACGTTGCCGCTCGGGTGGCCTGGCTGTGCTGCTCCCTCATGGCGGGCCGCTCCATCATTGCGGCTGTGCCGGCCGACGTCGTGACGATTGGTCCACGGCGACGCGACCGGCAGGAGTGCAGCACCAAGGGCAACCCCGGCCAGGACCGAGACTGCCACAAGCCCACGTCGTTGTCCCTTCCCGGCAGGCCGGGCGCGATCAGCGCGCGGCCACCAGTCCCACCGTGACAACACCACTGCCTCCTTCAGGTGGCCCAGAACGTGCAGAGCCATCAGGGCGAACCAGACGACGAAGCTGAACCTGTGAGCGGTGAGCATCAGCCCCGGCCGCGCAGGCGCCACGAAGAGCAGGGCCACACCGGTCAGCAGGACCGCCCCCGTGAAGACGATCAGCAAGGGTGCGCTCCAGCGCAGCAGCGGGGGCGGCGGTCCGTGGCGCAGGTAGCTGGGGCTGCGGCGGTAGTAGCGGACGAACCGGTAGAAGGTGCTGGCGAACTTGAGCGCGGTCGGCGGGATGAGAAGCAGCCCGACGAAGATATGGAGTGTTATCAGCTGGCGAACCTGCAGAATGGTGATTCCCTCGACAAACAGCGCGACGAGCAGAACCAGCCCCACCGCACCGGTCAGGCGGGCATTGCCATCGGCGCCTTCGGCACCCTGTTCTTGCATCGAGCCTCGTTTCCGCCATGGTCGTGTAAGTGCCACAGTATTGAAAATGCCACAGACGGTGGGAAAGGCCAGCAGTATCCCGTCGTCTCCTGGCGCGCGTCGTTACTTCCCTGGGTCTTCCGTGAGCATCAGCGCAAGGGTGGGGCAGTCGGCCACGGCGCGGCGGGCGTGTGCCATCAGAGCAGCGGGCACCGGCTGCGGATCCAGCAGCGGGTAGCCCCACTCATCCAGGCTGATGAGCTCGGGCAGGAGCTCGGCGCAGATCCCGTGGGCCTGGCACATGATCGGGTTGACCCGCAGCCGCACGGTCATGGCCCCACCGGGTCGTCTGGCAGGGGCAGCACCGGATGTCGGGTGGACGGGCACGGGTTGCCACGCCGATGGCGGGCGAGGTCAGCAGCGAACGTTTGCAGCGCGCTGGCGACGAAGCGTGCCGTGCCGTCCGGATGGTGGCATGCGCCCCGTCCCTCTACCAGGCGCAGCCGGCGCTCCAGTCGGTTGCGGACGTTGGTGGTGTTGCCACTTCGGCTCAACAGGGCCAGATCCTCGGCGATTGCCGGCAGTCCCAACGTGCAGGGGCCGCACTGTCCCGCGCTCTGGCTCGCAAGCCACGAAGCCACCCGTTGGCTCTCGGCCAGCCCGCAGGCCGACGCGGGCAGCGCCAGCAGGACCCCGGCGCCGAGCGCGGCGCCGGCGGCGATCAGGTCGGCGGGGGTCAGCTGCACCCGTAGCGCGGTCTCGGCAGGGAGCCAGGCCCCGAAGTAGCCGCCGACCAGGACTGCCTGGATCGGCTCGCTGAGACCGCCCGCAGCGTCGAAGGCGGCGCTTAGCGGCATCCCCAATGCCAGCTCGTACACCCCGGGTCGCTGCACGGCACCGGCGACGGTCACGAGCAGAGAACCCGGCGCGTCCGGTGTGCCTACGGAGCGAAACCATTGGTCACCATGGCGGGCGATCAGCGCCAGATGGGCGAGTGTCTCCGCGTTCTGGACGAGCGTCGACCGGCCGTTGACCCCTCGCTCAAAGGGTCTCGGTGGCGTGAACGTCGGTAGTGCTGGGGCGCCGGACAGGAACCGCACCAGCGCGGACTCCTCGCTGGCCACGTACTCCTTTGGCACGTGCACCACTTTGATGGCGACGGGGTCAAGGCCAGCTGCTTTTCGCTCGTTGACCGCGGCCTGGGCTGATGAGGGCCCGGTGTGCAGCGCGACGATGACCTCGCGGGCGCCGACGGCGTCCGCGGCAAGCACCGCGCCGTCCAGCACCAGATGCGGCCGGATGCGCATGAGGAGGGCGTCCTTGCCGGAGGCGGGTTCACCTTCGGCCGCGTTGACAACCACGACCGGTCGCCGGCGCCCGGCGACGGCCCGCATCTTGCGGGCGGTGGGAAATCCCGCCCCACCATGTCCGGTCAGGCCGGCCCGCTCGACGGCGTCGATCAACATCGTGGGGCCGCGATCACCCCCGAAGCCGCGCAGGAGAAAGCCTCCGTGTCGCTCGAGGTGCTCGGCCAGGGGCATCGGGCGTGCCGGATCTGGACCGCCGAGCAGAAGCCGTGGCAGTCCCACCGGCGCGAGTCCGCCTGGCGCGGGGGTGACGGGCACTGTCGGGGTCACTCTTCGCCACCTGCACTGCCTGCGCGACCAGCTTTGGCGGACACCTGGCCGGTGACCCGGGTGCCGTTGATGATCAAAGTGACAGTCAACGCGAGCGGCCGGCCACTCTTGTCCTTTGTCGAGATCTGCAGCACCCCGCCGTTCAGCGCGGTGAGCTGACCCGTGTACTCCTGCGGCTGGGACGGCGTTCCGTAGCTGACCTGGCTGCCGGTCAGGCTGACCCCACCCCCGTCGGTAGGAGTGCCATCCAGCACGATGTCGAGCAGGCCGTTGGTGCCCCCGCCGGTGGTCCCGTGGATGCGAATCGCGATCTCTCCGTTCTGATTCGGTGCGCTCTGAGAGATCGACCCGGCCAGCGGCGCCGTAAACGGTGGGTTGGGCAGCCGCCGCGCCGAAGACACCTGGCTGGTGGGGGGCGATGTGGCGGTACCCACGGCGGGTTTGGAGTGGGGGAGCAGGGCGACGGGCGTGCCGGCCTTCAGTGCCCAGCCTGGCGCCAGCGGGCCGCTGAGCATCCAGGCCAACGCGAGCGCAGGCAGTACCACCGAGAGAACCGCTGAACTCACCCGGACACCGAGATGCTCGGGCCAGCCGGCCGCGAGTCGATACCACATCGCAACCACGACCGCCCCGACGCAACCGGCAGTCACGGCGAGAAACAGTGGCAGCTTCGCGTCGGTGCCCGTGCCCAGGCCGTGTATGACAGCGATCGGCCAGCAGGCATACGACGTCCAGTGCACCCAACGCCAGGTCCGATAGCCCAACCTTCCGCGAAGCAGGCTCGTCACGGTGAGCGCGATCAGGAGATCGAACGACATCGCTCCTAGCCCCAGCCACAGCGGCCGGTAGGTCCCGGCGAAGGGCAACACGGCATCCGTCCAGCTCACCGGGGCGAACCCGTCAGCGATGGTCGTGACGATGTGCAGCGCGAGGAATACCAGGACCAGCAGCGACACGTTGCGGTGAAGGCCCATCGTGACGAAGCGCGGCAGATTCGGCCTGGCGTATCTGCTGGAGGTGAGGATTCCCAGCACCATCGACGCCGTGAGCAGAACGAGGGCTGCAATGCCGGTGGAGCGGGTGGCGAACCACCACACCTGACTATTCATCGAGAGCCCCATCGAGGCCAAACGCTCACGGCAACGACTTTATCGTCGTGTCCCACCAGCCGCGCGGGCAACGTGAAGAGGGTGCTCGATCAGGACCCACCCGAAACCGCCGCCGGCGGAGCCTGGGGTGCCGCAGGGGCCTGGGCCGGAGGTGCCAGCTGCTGTTGCTGGTTGTCCTGGGCCGGGGGTGCGGCTGGCGCTGCCTGCGCGTTGCTGCTGTCCGTACTCTGGGCTGGCGTAGCCGGGGCGGACGCGGCCTGTGACTGAGCGGGGTGGGCCAGCACCAGACCCAGTGCCACGGAGCTGACCGCCGCCGTGACTGCGGCACCCTTGGTCAGGGTCCGGATCCGTAGCAATCCGGCATCACGGGACATCGCACCACGCGCCGCGTTGGTCCGGCTGGGCATATCGGGTTGATGTCTCATGTCGCCAGACTGCCCGACGATCTTCACAGGATCCTGTGAAAGTAGTTCAGAACCCGTAAAGATGTCGGGTTGACCCGCCCCTTGTCAGATCAGGGTCTCGGTGGTGTCCGCCGGTGATACGAACAGGGACCTGCCCTGGTGGCCGTCAAGGGCGATGCTGAAGCTGTGGAGGTCGTCCACCTCGCCAACGACCTCGTCGGTGAACATGTCGACCACCACAGACCCGGGGTCCAGATGTGTCGAGTTGATGGTGCCGACGTGGGGCTCCGAGCCGAAGTTCAAGACGGTGACCTGGTGCTCGACAGGGTTGCTGAGCCGGTGCACCATGACCAGCATCGCCTTGTTCGCCACTTCCGGCACATCGACCTGCGTGCTCGTGGCAATGCCGTACCGGTCGCGTAGCGCCAGGATGCGTCGCAACTGTGAGACGAAGGAAGCCTGGTCCTTGAGCTGTTCCGGCAGCGGTCCATACAGGCTCACCGCTTTCGGCATCCCTGCTCGCGGCTGCTCAGACTCGGGCTGGAACCCCATGAGGTCGTATGCGGATCTATGGATCCAGCGGGTGTCGCCTGTCGCCAGAAGTGGCTTGATCTTCTCAGGGTCCAGGGTCAGCATGCCGAGCAGGTCCCAGCCCGACAGTGAGAACACGCCCGGTTGCAGGGCGTTGAACATTGCCAGCAGCAGGTGAGCCTGTCTGATCTTGCGGATCTGCTCGTCGCTGAGGTTGTCGATGCTCGTGTAGCCGAGAGCGGCTGCGATCACGGTGCCGGTGGTCGAGGCGATCCCGTTCGTCGAGAATACCTGGTTGTACGGTGCTGCCTCGCCGGTCAGACGATCACAGAGGTCGCCGCGGATGGTCACGGCGAGATCCGCGCCGGTGATGGCTTCACCGTGGTAGGTATAGACGTCGTCCTTGTGCAGCGTCGTGAAGTGGACGAGTTCGTAGGTCAGCTCGTCATGGTTCTGCAAGGCATGGACAAGGGTGACCGGGTCGACCCCAAGGGTCAACGACGTGTTCAGCGTCAGCCGGAGGAACTCGGTGTCGGCCATGGCCAGTGCGTGCTGATATGCGGGACGGTTGATGAAGTCGTATGACAGGTCGGCGCCGGCCTCCGAAGTTTCCTTGATGTCGTCAATCGTCAGGTTCAGCTCCTGGAAGGTGAAGCCGCCGACCTTGCGGACCATGCTTGCGATCAGCTGGTTCGCCGCCTCAGAGAGCGGGTGGCCCTCTGACCATGCGGGCAGTCCTATGGTGCCTTTCTCGACGCCGAGGAAGCCGTTGGCATCCAGGCGCAGGGCACCCGAGCCCAGATCGGTGAGCGAGTGCAGCGCGTCGCCGATGACCATGCGCACGCCGGCGAAGGTGGGATCGAGCCAGTTGATCGACGGCTGGCCCTGCTTGAAGTAGTGCAGATAAACCCATCTGCGCTCGACGCCATCGGGACCGATGACCGGGGCAGTGGTGCTCCAGTTCGTGTCCTTGACCCCGGGCTGGTGGAAGATCACCCGTTGCAGCTTGCCGATGATGTAGCCGTACTTGCCGAGCTGATCCTCGGTCTCGACGTCGATGTTGGTCGAGTCCCGCCCGTCTGGGACCTCCGGCAGGAGGTGCCAGTCGGCCGGGTCGATCTCGACCATGTGGTAGATACCGGGGTAGTTCGTGACCTTCATCTCGGCCAGCCGGAAGTCGGCACCCTTGCCCGTGTGCCCCGGCACGATGTCGTCGATGATGGTTCCGCCGTGTTCGCCGGCGATCTCACACATCGTCCGGAACTCGGCCTCAGTGCCGAACGCCGGGTCGATCTGGGTGCTGATGCGGTCGAAATGTCCATCGACACTCGGGGTCGGAGACCAGCCGCGGATACCGCCTGCACGTTTGACCGGGCCAGTGTGCAGTCCCTGGATCCCGATGCTCTGAAAGGCTTTCCACAGTTCCGGGTCGCCCAAGGTTGCTAGGAATGAGCGGCCGGGCTTGCCGATGACCGAGATGGGGTATGCGGTGAACCAGACGGATGCTGTGTCGATTGCTGCGCGGGGGTCGGGTTTGGCGAAGGGGTTCTGGAACATGCTTCCGCGGCCCACGAACTGCCTCGCGATGACGTTGGCGTCGTTGAGCATGGACTCCTGCCGCAGCCACGTGACGTATGAAGGGTTCGAGCCGATCGGCTCGCCGAGCTGTTCGACTGTGGGGACCTGTGAGCTACGTAGACGAGCCTTGGGCCGCAGGTGCCGTGGTCGTGCGGGATAGAACTGTTCCGCGAACGTGATCTCGCTCGGTTCGTGAGGTTTGGGCGCCGTCTCGCCGTCCTGGGTCACGCTGTCATCGGTCACGCCAACCTCGGTCATTCGACTCCAACTTCCTGTTCAGGAGCGCCGAAGGCTCCCGTCATGGGGCCCAGTGCTCTGCACGAGCCTACGTGGGATCCCCGAGCCAAATGGTACGTTCCCAGGGGGACAGTCATCGGCGGCTGGTCTGGGCTGACAGCAATGGGCGACAAACCCGACGGGCGCGCCCAACCGGACCCGTCTAGCCTGACCGAGGCAGGTCCCGAGAAACTGCCACGAACGCCCACAGGGGCTGTTACCGAGGAGTGCACGTGGCAACTCACATCGCCCGCTGCGCCGTGCTGACCCGCGTTTGGGGTAGCCGGCGTGCCGACGACAGCCGGCATGAGCCCCGCTGAGGCCTCGAAGCGCCATCGCCCGCACGATGAAGGCAACCTCGTCCATCTGACGATCATGGGCACGAGCGACCTGCACGGCAGCGTGTTCAACTGGAACTACTTCACGAACGCCGAGTACGACGACTCCGCCAAGAACGACATCGGGCTGGCCAAACTGGCCACTCTCGTCGAGAGGGTCCGTTCACAGCGTGGGCGTGACCACACGTTGATGATCGATGCGGGCGACACGATCGAGGGGACGCCGCTGGCCTACTACTTCGCGCGTATCGCCCCGATCACCGACGCCAATGTGCATCCGATGGCTGCGGCCATGAACTACATCGGCTACGACGCCGCCGCTCTGGGCAATCACGAGTTCAACTACGGGATCCCGTTGCTGCGCACTTTTGCCGATCAGCTCGACTTTCCGCTGCTCGGCGCCAACGCGCTGGATGCCCGCACCGGGCGCCCTGCCTTCACGCCCTACGTGATCAAGACTGTCAGGGTGGAGGGTGAGCAGCCGATCAAGGTCGGCGTCCTCGGCCTGACCAACCCTGGCATAGCCATCTGGGACGAGGCCAACGTCCAGGGCAGGATGACGTTCCCCGGCCTGGTCGAACAGGCCGGGATCTGGGTGCCCAGGATGCGCGCCGCCGGCGTGGACGTTGTCGTGGTTGCCGCGCACTCGGGTGCCACGACATCGTCGTCATACGGCGATGCACTGCCCGTCCCCGAGAACGTCTCGACGCTCGTGGCACAACAGGTCCCGGGAATCGACGCGATCCTGGTCGGCCACGCCCACCAGGAGATCTCCGAGCGGCGGGTGGTCAACGAGGTCTCCGGTCGCGAGGTCGTGCTGACCGAGCCGCTGGCCTGGGGCATGCGCCTGTCACTGATCGACCTGATGTTGGTCAGAGCAGGCCCCCGATGGGTGGTGCAGAGCTGCGGGTCCAACGTGCTCAACAGCAACACCGTCCCCCAGGACCCCGAGCTCGTCGAGCTGCTGACGGCCCACCACGACAAAGTCGTCACGTACGTCAACTCGGTGATCGGCAGCTGCACCGTGGCGATGTCGTGCGGCACGGCCCACTACGAGGACACGGCGGCTCTGCACTTCATCAACCTGGTGCAGGCGCAGGCGGTGCGCACGGCGATCGCCGGCACTGCCGAGGCTGCGTTGCCGATGCTCTCGATCACGGCACTGTCCAACCGCGAAGCTGTGATTCCGGCCGGTCAGGTCACTGTCCGTGATATCGCGGGGCTCTACGTCTTTGACAACACGTTGCTTGCCATCACCTTCACCGGGGCACAGGTCAAGGCGCACCTCGAGAAGTCCGTCGAGTACTTCAGACAGGTCACAGGCATCGGACCCTTCACCCCGGACGAGCTCACCAATGCCGTCACGGTCGAGGCGCCGAGCGGTACCCCGGACTACAGCTTCGACGTCATGGGTGGCCTGGATGCGCCGCTGACCTACGACATCGACGTCGCCCAGAACCCGGGTTCACGGATCGTCAACCTGGCCTACGCCGGGGCGCCGATCGACCTTGCGGCGCAGTTCGTGGTGGCGATCAACAGCTACCGGCAGTCCGGGGGCGGCGCGTTCCCCGACGTGAGGACGTCTCCGGTGGTGCACAACGCCCAGCAGGAGATCCGCCAGCTGATCATCGACTGGGTCACCAGTCACAAGGTCGTCGATCCCCTTGCTTTCACCAGCACCGACTGGAAGCTCGTCTCCAACGGTGCGACGGTGGTGATCAGCGGCTAGTGCGGGGGGCGGGTCGACCACACGCCGAACAGTGTGGTCAGAGACAAAGTGGCCCGAGGTTGATGCGAAACCCACCCTGATTTCAGACCTGAGCCCCTGACCGTGTATCTTTCTGGACGCATCACCGGGCGGGGGAACGTGTCGCCCGGATGCCCCTATAGCTCAGACGGTAGAGCGTCTCCATGGTAAGGAGAAGGTCAACGGTTCGATTCCGTTTGGGGGCTCTGTTCGGAGCGGTCGGTCGACGTGAGCGTCAGCTGGCGGCGGTCGTCATAACCTTCGGATCCCTTGGCGGGGTAGCTCAGGTGGTTAGAGCACACGACTCATAATCGTGGTGTCGCGGGTTCAAGTCCCGCTCCCGCTACTGACACGATTTCGGGTTTGCCCCTGAGATCGCGTATTCTGGATTTTCGCCGCTCGGGAGCGGGCGTCCACCCAGTCTTTCAGGTCCAGTTCAGTTCTCCCTTGAGTTTCGAGAGCAGGTTTCCCCCGTGGCAAGCAAGAGCTCCGACGTCCGTCCCAAGATCACGATGGCGTGCGTGGACTGCAAGGACCGCAACTACATCACCAAGAAGAACCGCCGCAACAACCCTGACCGGTTGGAGCTCGCCAAGTTCTGCCCGCGTTGCACCAAGCAGACCACGCACCGCGAGACGCGCTGATCCCAGACTTCAACAACCGTCTCCGCGACTGGCGGGGGCGGTCGTTGCCGACTCCGCCGGCTGCTGTCCCGCCCTGCACCCCGAGCACTTAGGGTGGTCGCCATGGCCGTCAATGCAGGTTTCACCGGGCGCACCTACCCGCCCACCGCGCCGTATTCGGTTGGCCGGGAGAAGATCCGCGAGTTCGCCGAGGCCGTGGGCGCCGATGATGTCGTTCATGTGGACCAGGTACAGGCTCGTGCCCGCGGCTACCGCGACGTGATTGCTCCCCCCACATTCGCTGTCCTGCTCGCCCAGCAATGCGATCGGCAGTTCATCGTTGACCCGGAAGCAGGGATCGACTTCAGCCGGCTCGTACACGGCGAGCAGCGGTTCGTTCACCACCGTCCGATCACCGCCGGTGACGAGATCGTCGGCGTGTTGACGATTGACTCGGTGAAGTCGGCGGGCGGGAACTCGATGGTCACGACCCGCACCGAGCTGGCCACCATCGACGGCGAGCCGGTATGCACGGCCACCTCGACCGTTGTGATCCGCGGGGGGGCAGAGAGCAGATGAGCCACGCCGTGCTTTCCATCAATGACGTCCAGGTCGGCCAGAAGCTCCCTTCGCGCACGACTCACATCGACCGGGCGAGTCTGGTTGCGTACACCGGGGCCAGCCTGGACCGTAACCGGCTGCATTGGGACGAGCGGTTCGCCAGGTCCGTGGGGCTTCCCGATGTCATTGCCCACGGCATGTTCACCATGGGCACAGCGATCAACGTGGTCAGCGACTGGGTCGGCGACTCCGGCCGTGTCGTGGAGTACGGCGCCCGGTTCACCAAGCCCGTGGTCGTGCCCTATGAGGGCGGTGCCGACGTCGAGGCGAGCGGAGTGGTCACAGCGGTTGACGCCCAGACGAGGCGCGCCACAGTCGAGCTCAAGGTCACCTGTGGCACCGACAAGGTGCTGGGACGCGCCGTGGCCGTCGTCGTCCTGGACTGAACCACTCGATGCGCGAGGAACATGGCGTCCCTCTGTCGGGGCTGACCACCATGCGCGTCGGCGGCCCGGCTCAACGCCTGGTCACTGTTGAGACCACCGACGAGCTGGTCGACGCCATTCGTGAGGTCGACGACGCCGACGAGGCCTTGCTGGTGGTCGGCGGAGGCTCGAACCTGGTCATCTCCGATGAGGGATTTGCGGGTTCGGTTGTCCGTATCGCGACGAGCGGCGTCTCGGTGGAGTCCACCGACTCCGGCGAGGTAATGGTCCGTGTTGCGGCAGGTGAGGTCTGGGACCACGTGGTCCAGAAGGCGGTCGCGCAGGGCTGGTCCGGCATCGAGGCGCTCTCCGGTGTCCCGGGCTGCGCCGGTGCGACCCCCATCCAGAACGTCGGGGCCTACGGCCAGGAGGTTGCCCAGACCATCGCCTCGGTTCGTGTGTGGGACCGTCGCGAGCAACAGGTCGATACCTTCGGCAATGCTGACTGCAGGTTCACTTACCGCCACTCGCTGTTCAAGGCCGAGTCGCGCTACGTCGTCCTGGACGTGGTATTTCAGCTCCGGCTGACCCCACTCTCGGGGCCTGTTGACTACGCGGGTCTCGCGCTGGCTCTGGGCGTCGATGCCGGGGAGCGGGTGCCACTGGCGGAGGCACGTGAAGCCGTGTTGGCCCAGCGTCGCAGGCGAGGCATGGTCCTTGACGCCGCAGACCACGACACCTGGAGCTGCGGGTCGTTCTTCACCAACCCGATCATGTCCACGAGCTCGTATGCCGAGCTGCAGGATCGCGTACGGGCACGGCTGGGCTCCAACGACGAACCCGCCCGGCTGCCACGGTTCGACGCCCCGCAGGGTCAGGTCAAGACCAGTGCGGCCTGGCTGATTGACAAGGCCGGCTTTGGCAAGGGCTACCGCATGCCGGGTCCGGCTGCGCTGTCGACCAAGCACCCCCTGGCGGTGACCAACCGGGGTTCCGCGACCGCAGCCGATGTTGTTGCGCTGGCCCGTGAGATCCGCGACGGCGTCCACGATGCCTTCGGGGTGAGTCTGGTCAACGAGCCGGTGCTCGTCGGCACCTCGCTCTGACCCCGCCGCGGGGAACCTGAGGTCAGCCGGCCAGCCATCTGTCGATGTCCGCGAGCATCTGGCTGCGTGCAGGCACCGGCGCTCGGGACCCCCGCACGGAACCCCTTGCCAGCTCGGCAAGCTCGACGTCCGAGAGACCGTGTACTTCGCGTGCGGTCTCGTACTGCGCGGTCAGCCGCGAACCGAACAACAGGGGGTCGTCCGCACCCAACGCGATCTGCGCGCCGGCTTCCATCAGCTGGCGTAGCGGGACGTCCCCTGCCCCCCCATACACGCCCAACGCGATGTTGCTGCCGGGGCACACCTCGAGGGTCACGCCGCGACGCACGACCTCGTCCAGCACCCGCGGGTCCTCGGCGCTTCGGATGCCGTGGCCCAGCCGGTCAGGGCCCAGGGCGGTCAGCGTCTCCCACACCGCGTGGGCACCGAGCAGCTCACCGCCGTGCGGCACACAGGCCAGCCCAGCGCGCCGGGCGATATCGAAAGCTGGGCCGAACTCCGCGGTCGTCCCGCGGCGTTCGTCGTTGCTCAACCCGAATCCGACCACCTGTCCCGAGCCGTCACCGGCGTGGAGCGCGGCGAGTCGGGCCAGTATCCGTGCATCCAGGGGGTGCCGGATCCGGTTGGCCGCAACGACGACGGCGACCCCGATTCCAGCCTCTGCCGAGACTGACCGTGCCTCGTCCAGGATGATCTCAAGAGCCGGCGTGATGCCACCTACGAAAGGTGCATACGACGTGGGATCGACCTGGATCTCCAGCCAGCGTGAACCCTCGGCGGCGTCGTCAAGGGCCGCCTCGTGAACGACACGGCGCATGTCCGCCTCGTCCCGGACGCAGGCGCGGGCAGTGTCATACAGACGCTGGAAGCGGAACCAGCCTCGTTCATCCGTGGCGCTGAGCGTCGGTGGCCATGACAGCGTCAGAGCCTCAGGTAACCGAAGGCCGTGTTTGTCCGCAAGTGCCACCAGCGTGGCCGGCCGCATGGAACCGGTGAAGTGGAGATGCAGGTGAGCCTTGGGCAGCAGACCCACGGGTCGAAGCATGGGGGTCAGCGTGCCTCGCCGAGAAGCATCTGGATCCGGGTGACGCCCTCGCTCAGGTCAGCGTCGCTCAACGCGTAGGACAGGCGAAGATAGCCGCTGGGTCCGAAAGCCTCACCAGGCACGACGGCCACCTCGGCCTCGTCCAGGATCAGTGCCGCGAGCTCAGCCGAGGTGGTGCAGACCCGGCCGCGGATGGTCTTGCCGAGCAGACCCTTGACCGACGGGTAGACGTAGAACGCCCCGGCCGGGACCGGGCAGTGGACACCCTCGATCTCGTTGAGCATGCGGACGATCGTGCGACGGCGACGGTCGAAAGCCACCTTCATCTCGTTGACCGCGTCCAGCGATCCGTTCAGAGCCGCGACAGCGGCCCGCTGGGAGACGTTGGCGACGTTCGAGGTCGAGTGTGACTGCAGGTTGGTGGCCGCCTTGATGACGTCACGCGGGCCGATCATCCAGCCCACACGCCATCCCGTCATGGCGTAGGTTTTGGCGACGCCGTTGAGCACGACGCAGGTGTCAGCAAGCTCTGGCACCTCGACCGGCATGGACACCGACCGCACCCCGTCATAAGTCAGGTGCTCGTAGATCTCGTCAGTGATGACCCAGATTCCGTTGTCCACGGCCCAGTGGCCGATCTCCCGGATCTGCTCGGGGGAGTACACGGAACCGGTGGGGTTGGACGGTGAGCAGAAGAGCAGCGCCTTGGTCCGGGGCGTGCGTGCGGCTTCGAGCTGTCCGACGGTCACCAGATAGCCCTGGTCCTCGCCCGCGAACACCTCGACCACCGTGCCGCCGGCGAGCTTGATCGTTTCGGGGTAGGTCGTCCAGTACGGAGCTGGCAGCAGCACCTCGTCGCCCGGGTCGAGAAGTGCGGCGAAGGTGTTGTAGACGGCATGCTTGCCGCCGTTGGTTACCAGCACCTGCTCCGGTTTCACCTGATAGTGGCTGTCGCGGAGAGTCTTGTTGACGATCGCCTTCTTCAGGTCGGGCAGTCCTGCCGCGGGCGTATAGCGGTGGTTTGCCGGATCTTTGGCTGCCGCGACGGCGGCGGCGACGATGTAGTCAGGGGTGGCAAAGTCAGGTTCGCCGGCACCGAAGCCGATGACCGGACGGCCCTCGGCCTTGAGCGCCTTGGCCTTGGCGTCGACGGCAAGAGTCGCCGACTCGGAGATAGACCCGATACGGCGGGAGACACGGGTGCGAGGTGCGGGCTGATTCATGGGACCATGTTGGCAGACGTCATAGATGTCGTGCGGCTTGGTCCACGTGCAGGTCACCGGCGGTCCGTGGTCAAGTTCGCATTGGGCTGCTGACCTCGCGTATGCTCACCCACTGGGTGGTTCACGACGGTCATGCTCAGGCATGCCCCGAGGCTTCCCGGCGTTTCCGAGCGGAATCTGTGCGCCAACCCGCACAGTGGCACCACATGCATCAGGCACGACGGCACATAGGGCAGTGGCTCAATTGGTAGAGCATCGGTCTCCAAAACCGGCGGTTGGGGGTTCGAGTCCCTCCTGCCCTGCGTAACTTTTGACTGGCAGTGCGATCTGGCAGTGCGTTAGATCCGACAGATGTCGGTGTGGCGGCTTGCGTATCTTGGTGCGTGAGTCCCCCCGACAAAGCGCAGAGACGAGGAACTGTGAGCATGACGAGTACGACAGGCGCCGCTGGCTCCGGTCGCACGCGCCGTGATGCCCCTCGTCGGGGCAACCCGGTGGGACGGTTCTTCGCGGCGATCGCCCTCTTCATCCGCCAGATCCTGGACGAGCTCCGTAAGGTCGTGCGTCCCACGCGGCATGAGCTGGTGACCTACACCGGTGTCGTCATCTTCTTCGTCACGACTGTCATGATGTACGTATGGGGACTCGACCAGCTGATCATCAAGCTGATCGCTCTCATGTTCGGTAAATAGCACAGGCAACAAGTACAAGAATCAGGAAGTGGGTTATCAGCGTGTCCGAGCAGTGGACCTCCGAGGTCTCCGCCGACCAACCCGCCGAGCGCGGGCAGGGCGTCGACGTGGTCGAACAGGCTGACGTCGCCGTCGACATGGATGATGCGGTCGTGGCGGGTGACACCGGCGACGCCGATGCTGGCGACGCAGCTGCTGGCGACGCCGATGCTGGCGACGCAGCTGCAGACGACGTTGATGGTGACATCGACGACGCAGTCGAGGATGAGGCTGCCTTCCGCGCCAAGCTGCGCACCCAGGAGGGTGACTGGTTCGTCATCCACTCCTATGCCGGCTACGAGAACCGGGTCAAGGCCAATCTTCAGACCCGTGTGACCTCCCTGAACATGGAGCCGTACATCTTCGACGTGCAGGTCCCGATGGAGACCGTCACAGAGATCAAGAACGGACAGCGCAAGCAGGTATCCCGCGTTCGGATGCCCGGCTACGTCCTGGTCCGGATGGATCTGACCGACGAAAGCTGGGGGGCGGTTCGCCACACCCCGGGGGTCACGGGCTTCGTGGGTCACACCCATCAGCCCGTCCCGCTCGCGCACGACGAGATCTACACGATGCTCAACCCGACTTTCGAGACCCCTGGCGATGCCTCGGGTGAGGGCGGGGGAGCAAAGGCCAGCGAGACCAACATCATCGACTTCGAGGTCGGCGAGTCCGTCACCGTCATGGAGGGACCGTTCGAGACCCTTCCTGCCACAATCTCCGAGATCAACCCCGAGAGCCAGAAGCTCAAGGTGCTGGTCTCGATCTTCGGCCGTGAGACACCGGTCGAGCTCTCGTTCAGCCAGGTCGCCAAGATCTGACCGGACGGCGCATGGCTGTCTTCTGACGACAGCCACGCGGCAGCATCAGCACCCCAGAGTCACCCGCACCATCCCCAGCAAACAAGGACCCAGATAATGCCTCCCAAGAAGAAGAAGGTCTCCGGCTTCATCAAGCTGCAGATCCAGGCCGGTGCAGCGACACCGGCTCCGCCCGTGGGCCCTGCCCTCGGTCAGCACGGTGTCAACATCATGGAGTTCGTCAAGGCGTACAACGCCGCGACGGAGTCCCAGCGTGGCAACGTCATCCCCGTGGAGATCACGGTCTATGAGGACCGCTCGTTCACCTTCATTACCAAGACGCCCCCGGCTGCCGAGCTGATCAAGAAGGCTGCCGGCGTGCCCAAGGGCTCTGGCGAGCCGCATAAGACGAAGGTCGGCCACCTCACTGCAGCGCAGGTCCGTGAGATCGCATCAGTGAAGATGGAAGACCTGAACGCCAACAACATCGAGCAGGCGGCCAAGATCATCGCCGGGACGGCTCGATCGATGGGCGTCACGACCGGCTGACCTCAGCCAATCCGGTGTGACGTCTCTGGGAACTTCCCTGTGGGTGGGACTCGGCGCCATACCGATCAGTGGCAGGGCCAGCGCTGGTCCGTTCGACCACGACTCCGTAGTCCATGAAGTCTGCATGACCGTACCGAAGCATCAGGAGCAGAAATGAAGCGCAGCAAGGCATACCGCACCGCCGCCGAGAAGATCGGCACCGACACGGTCTACGCCCCTCTAGCGGCCGTCCGTCTGGCCAAGGTCACCACCACCACCAAGTACGACTCGACCGTCGAAGTTGCCATGCGATTGGGTATTGACCCTCGCAAGGCTGACCAGATGGTCCGCGGCACCGTCAACCTCCCGCACGGCACCGGCAAGACCGCACGGGTCCTGGTCTTCGCCACCGGCGAGCGGGCTGAGCAGGCAAAGGCCGCTGGGGCCGATTACGTCGGCTCGGACGAACTGCTGGAAAAGGTGGCTGGCGGCTGGCTCGACTTTGACTCTGTCGTGGCGACCCCCGACCTCATGGGTAAGGTCGGCCGTCTGGGCAAGGTGCTGGGCCCGCGTGGCCTCATGCCCAACCCCAAGACCGGCACCGTGACGATGGACGTGGCCAAGGCTGTCAATGAGATCAAGGGCGGCAAGATCGAGTTCCGCTCCGACAAACACGCCAACCTTCACTTCATCATCGGCAAGACCTCCTTCGACGAGGCCCAGTTGGTGGAGAACTATGGTGCGGCGCTGGACGAGGTCCTGCGTCTGAAGCCGTCCGCTTCCAAGGGCCGTTTCATCGAGAGAGCAGTGATGTCCACGACCATGGGCCCCGGTATTCCGCTGGATCAGAGCCGCACGAAGAACCTTCTGGTCGAGGAAGAGTCGGTCTAGTCCGCTGATGGTCTGACCCCTCGCCTGTACCTCGAGGCCGCACCGGATCATCGGTGCGGCCTCGCTCTTTTGTCCCAGGCTTCCGCCGGTGCGATGGCTGGCTTCGCGTGCAAGCGCCGATTTTGACTGTGGTCGAGCGGCACGTACGCTGGAGACCGACCAAAGACCGCCGGTTGTCATCCTGCCCCTTGCAGGATGATCGAAGGTTCCGCAGCATGCGGGCAACCAGCGCAGGATCGTAGGTGACCGGCAGACCTTCTTGGTATGCCGTGAGCCCCGCGCCTGCGCCGGGGCTCCTTTTGTTAGTGGCAGCCTTCTCCGGCGTTTCATTTCGGAAGGAGGCCCAGTGGCAAGACCCGAAAAGGCAGCAGCCATCGCCGAGATGGCGGACAAGTTCCGCAACTCGGGTGCGGCCGTGCTCACGGAGTACCGCGGCCTGACCGTGGCGCAGCTGACCACGCTGCGTAGCAACATCCGCGAGCACGCTACCTATGCCGTCGTGAAGAACACGCTCACCCAGATAGCTGCCAAGGAAGCCGGCGTCACGGCTTTTGATGGTCAGTTCACGGGCCCGTCCGCGATCGCCTTCATCACCGGTGACCCGGTTGGGGCGGCCAAGGGCCTGCGTGACTTCGCCAAGGCAAACCCTCTCCTCGTGATCAAGGCTGGCGTCCTGGACGGCAAGGCCTTGTCTCCCGCGGAGATCACCAAGCTCGCGGACCTCGAGTCCCGCGAGGTTCTCCTGGCCAAGCTCGCCGGCGCCATGAAGGCGTCGCTGAGTAACGCTGTCTACCTCTTCGCCGCTCCTTTGTCGCAGACGGCCCGAGTGATCGACGCCCTCCGGGCCAAGGTCGAGGCAGAGGGTCCCGCGCCGGTTGCACAGGACGCTGTCGAGGCGCCTGCAGAAGCCATCGTAGAGAGCACCGAAGACGTCGCCACGGGTGGCGACGAGAGCTGACGCGACCGGTTCGCGGCTGCTTGATCCATCACCAACGCCACTCACGGCATATGAACGAATCACCAGAAAGGAACTGCCACCATGGCAAAGCTCAGCACTGACGAGCTCATCGAGTCTTTCAAGGCAATGACCCTCATCGAGCTCTCCGAGTTCGTGAAACTGTTCGAGGACACCTTCGATGTCACCGCAGCGGCCCCGGTTGCCGTTGCTGCTGCCGGCGGCGGCGCGGCTGCTACCGCCGAGGTCGAGGAGCAGGACGAGTTCGACGTCGTCCTGGAGACGGTTGGCGAGAAGAAGATCCAGGTCATCAAGGAGGTGCGCGCCCTGACGAGCCTCGGTCTGAAGGAGGCCAAGGACGTCGTTGACGGCGCCCCGAAGGTCGTTCTGGAGAAGGTCGCCAAGGACGTTGCGGAGAAGGCTAAGGCTGCCCTCGAGGGCGCCGGCGCCACCGTCACCCTCAAGTGAGTCAACTCCCGCGGAGGCTTCCATAGAACCCGCGGGAACGCCTGTAAAGAAGGCGGGACAGACCATCTGGTCTGTCCCGCCTTCTTTGCGTACCAGGGGGCTCCTCCGACGTACGAGCGCTGGCTGCAGAGCCAACCCCCACCAAGGCGAACTGCACGGGCTGTCACGGCTTGGGCGGGAGAACGCCGCTGTTCGGCCGCTGAGGCTGGTCAGCGAGCCGACAAGGTGGCTGGCTCGGGTCGCGCGATCATTGCAGGACGTGCCAACCTCCGAGGATCAGGAGCGGCCGTGTTTGGGCTACGCGCCTGCAGGTTGCCATCATGGCGCCGGAGCCGGCGTCCTTGGTTTGTCAGCCAGAACCTTGACGAGGGACCCCCGGTGGGTCATCCTCAGGGCATGTGGTGTCGAGGCCATATGGTGGCCCCCGGGGGCGCGGTTGGACGAACGCGCCCATTTATGGGTAGGCTGTCTCCTTGCGCTGCCTCATGTTCGCCTCGTCGTGTCCGTAGAACCCTCAGGTCTGGTCAACAGCCTTGCCTGGTCTATGTCGTCTCGCTGAGATCGTGATCGCCCGACAGCGCCGATTCTTTCAGTTTCAGAAGGCCCGTGGAAGGACCATCCTTGGCTGCCTCGCGCATCGCGACCCAGACTGTGTCCACTGCTACAACGGCTTCAGGCCGTATATCTTTCGCGAAGATCCGCGAACCCCTGGAAGTGCCAGACCTCTTGGCTCTTCAGACGGAGAGCTTCGATTGGCTACTCGGTAACGAACGCTGGCAAGCGCGCGTCGCCGAAGCCAAGGCGGCTGGTCGTGGGGATGTGCCGGACAAGTCCGGTCTTGAGGAGATCTTTGAGGAGATCTCGCCGATCGAGGACTTCTCGGGATCGATGTTGCTGTCATTTCGCGACCACCGGTTCGAAGAGAAGAAGTACTCCATCGAGGAGTGCAAAGAGCGGGACATGACCTACTCCGCTCCTCTGTTCGTCACGGCGGAGTTCATGAACACCACCACCGGCGAGATCAAGAGCCAGACCGTGTTCATGGGTGACTTCCCGCTCATGACCGAGCGTGGCACGTTTGTGATCAACGGTACCGAGCGAGTGGTCGTCTCTCAGCTCGTCCGCAGCCCGGGCGTCTACTTCGAGCGGACGCCTGACAAGACCTCCGACAAGGATGTCTACACGGCCAAGGTGATTCCAAGCCGCGGTGCCTGGCTGGAGTTCGAGATCGACAAGCGCGACATGGTCGGCGTACGCGTCGACCGTAAGCGCAAGCAGTCGGTTACCGTCCTTCTGAAGGCGCTGGGCTGGTCGGAGGCCCAGATCCTCGAGGAGTTCGGCGAGTACGAGTCCATGCGCCAAACCCTGGAGAAGGACCACACGTCTGGCCAGGACGAAGCGCTGCTGGACATCTACCGCAAGCTGCGTCCCGGCGAACCGCCCACCCGCGAGGCCGCCCAGACTCTGCTGGACAACCTGTACTTCAACCCCAAGCGTTACGACCTGGCCAAGGTTGGCCGCTACAAGATCAACAAGAAGCTGGGTGTCGAAGCGCCTCTCGCGGCCTCGGTGCTGTCGATCGTTGACATCGTCGCCGCGATTCGTCACATCGTTTCCCTGCACGCCGGCGATCACACCATGCCCGGCAGCCGCGATGGCAAGGCTGTCGACGTGCGCGTCGAGGTCGATGACATCGACCATTTCGGCAACCGTCGTCTCCGCAACGTGGGCGAGCTGATCCAGAACCAGGTGCGCACAGGTCTGTCCCGGATGGAGCGCGTTGTCCGCGAGCGGATGACCACCCAGGACGTCGAGGCGATCACGCCGCAGACACTGATCAACATCCGGCCCGTCGTCGCCTCCATCAAGGAGTTCTTCGGCACCAGCCAGCTGTCGCAGTTCATGGACCAGAACAACCCGCTCGCCGGTCTGACCCACAAGCGCCGCCTGTCAGCGCTCGGCCCGGGTGGTCTCTCCCGTGACCGCGCAGGTATGGAGGTCCGTGACGTCCACCCCTCGCACTACGGCCGTATGTGCCCGATCGAGACCCCTGAAGGTCCGAACATCGGTCTGATCGGCTCGCTTGCCTCCTATGGACGCATTAACGCGTTCGGCTTTGTGGAGACGCCCTACCGCAAGGTGAAAAACGGCAAGGTCTCCGACGAGGTCGACTACCTGTCGGCCGACGAGGAGGACGAGCACGTCATCGCCCAGGCCAACGCCCCCCTGACGGCCGACGGTACGTACGCCGAGGAACGCGTCCTGGTCCGTACCAAGGGCGGCGAGGTCGAGTATGTCCCTGGAACCGACGTTGACTACATGGACGTTGCCGCCCGCCAGATGGTTTCGGCCGCGACCGCGCTGATCCCGTTCCTGGAGCACGACGACGCCAACCGTGCACTCATGGGATCCAACATGATGCGCCAGGCTGTCCCGCTGGTGCGCTCCGAGGCGCCGCTGGTCGGCACCGCCATGGAGTACCGCGCGGCGCTCGACTCCGGCGATGTCGTGAGGTCCGACAAGGCCGGCGTCGTCCAGGAGGTCTCCGCCGATGTGGTGACTGTGGCAAATGATGACGGGACCTACCAGTCCTACCGGATCGCGAAGTTCACCCGATCGAACCAGGGCACCTCGTACAACCAGAGGGTCCTGGTCGATGAAGGTGCGCGCCTCGAGGTTGGTGACGTCATCGCCGACGGCCCCGCCACCGACGGCGGCGAGATGGCCCTGGGTCGCAACCTGCTTGTGGCCTTCATGCCGTGGGAGGGTCACAACTACGAAGACGCGATCATCCTCTCGAGCCGTCTGGTGCAGGATGACGTTCTCTCCTCGATTCACATCGAGGAGCACGAGGTCGACGCCCGTGACACCAAGCTCGGCCCGGAGGAGATCACCCGGGACATCCCGAACGTCTCCGAAGAGGTTCTGGCTGACCTTGACGAGCGCGGCATCATCCGTATCGGCGCCGAAGTTCGTGACGGCGACCTGCTGGTCGGCAAGGTCACCCCGAAGGGAGAGACCGAGCTCACTCCAGAGGAGCGCCTGTTGCGCGCCATCTTCGGCGAGAAAGCGCGCGAGGTGCGAGATACCTCGCTGAAGGTTCCCCACGGCGAGACCGGCACCATCATCGGCGTCAAGGTATTCGACAAAGATGAGGGCGACGACCTGCCGCCGGGCGTCAACCAGCTTGTCCGCATCTATGTCGCCAACAAGCGCAAGATCACCGACGGTGACAAGCTCGCCGGCCGCCACGGCAACAAGGGCGTCATCTCCAAGATCCTTCCGATCGAGGACATGCCCTTCCTGGAGGACGGCACTCCGGTCGACATCGTGCTCAACCCGCTGGGCGTTCCGGGCCGGATGAACGTCGGTCAGGTCCTGGAGATCCACCTGGGCTGGGCGGCGTCACGCGGTTGGAAGATCGATGGGAAACCCGACTGGGCCAAGCTCATCCCCGACGATGCGCGTGAGGCCGCACCTGGCACCCGTGTGGCCAGCCCCGTATTCGATGGTGCACGTGAGGACGAGATCACCGGTCTGCTCGACTCCACCCTCAAGACCCGCGACGGTGTCCGGCTCATCGATGGTTCGGGCAAGACCCGGCTCTTCGACGGCCGCTCCGGTGAGCCGTTCCCCGAGCCGGTCTCGGTGGGCTACATGTACATCTTGAAGCTCCACCACCTGGTGGACGACAAGATCCATGCCCGCTCTACCGGCCCCTACTCGATGATCACCCAGCAGCCGCTCGGCGGTAAGGCCCAGTTCGGTGGTCAGCGCTTCGGTGAGATGGAGGTCTGGGCGCTCGAGGCCTACGGTGCGGCATACGCGCTGCAGGAGCTGCTGACGATCAAGTCCGACGACGTGACCGGTCGCGTCAAGGTGTACGAAGCGATCGTCAAGGGGGAGAACATCCCCGAGCCCGGCATCCCCGAGTCTTTCAAGGTCCTCATCAAGGAGATGCAGTCGCTGTGCCTGAACGTTGAGGTGCTTTCCAGCGACGGCACGTCCATCGACATGAAGGATCCCGACGAGGACGTCTTCCGTGCTGCGGAAGAACTCGGAATCGACCTGTCCCGGCGCGAGCCGAGCAGCGTCGAAGAGGTCTGACGGTTGGTCGGTATGGCGGGTGCGCACATTCCTGACGAAGGTCAGGAACGGGTAACACACGACATACCGACTCGGCTGTTGACTAACTGATCAGACCGTTTTTGCGTTTTTAGCGAGAGAAGGACACACGTGCTGGACGTCAACTTCTTTGACGAGTTGCGGATTGGCCTAGCGACCGCGGACGATATCCGTCAGTGGAGCCATGGCGAGGTGAAGAAGCCTGAGACGATCAACTACCGAACCCTGAAGCCGGAGAAGGACGGGCTCTTCTGCGAGAAGATCTTCGGCCCGACCCGTGACTGGGAGTGCTACTGCGGCAAGTACAAGCGCGTGCGCTTCAAGGGCATCATCTGTGAGCGCTGTGGCGTAGAGGTCACTCGCGCTAAGGTGCGTCGCGAGCGGATGGGCCACGTCGAGCTCGCCGCCCCCGTCACCCACATCTGGTATTTCAAGGGCGTTCCGAGCCGTCTGGGCTACCTGCTCGACCTGGCTCCGAAGGACCTCGAGAAGGTCATCTACTTCGCGGCCTACATGATCACGTCGGTCAACGTCGAAGAGCGTCATCGCGACCTGCCCTCGCTCGAGGCTCAGATCGACGTCGAGAAGAAGGAACACGTCAACCGTCGCGACGCTGACGTCCAGAACCGCGCCAAGAAGCTCGAGACAGACTTGGCAGAGCTTGAGGCTGAGGGCGCCAAGGCTGACGTACGGCGCAAGGTCCGCGAGGGCGCCGAGCGCGAGATGAACGCGATCCGCAAGCGCTCGGACCAGCACACCGAGCGTCTGGAGCAGGTCTGGGACCGGTTCAAGAACCTCAAGGTCCAGGATCTTGAGGGCGACGAGATTCTCTACCGCGAGATGCGTGACCGCTTCGGGCTGTACTTCGAGGGCTCGATGGGCGCCGCTGCGCTGCAGAAGCGACTCGAGACCTTCGACCTCGACGCCGAGTCCGAGCTGCTGCGCGAGATCATTGCGACCGGCAAGGGCCAGAAGAAGACCCGGGCGCTCAAGCGTCTGCGGGTTGTCACGGCGTTCCAGGTCACCCGGAACCACCCGACGGGCATGGTCCTGGACTGCGTCCCGGTCATTCCCCCGGACCTGCGCCCGATGGTCCAGCTCGACGGTGGACGCTTTGCCACCTCAGACCTGAACGACCTCTACCGTCGCGTGATCAACCGGAACAACCGTCTCAAGCGACTGCTTGATCTCGGGGCGCCGGAGATCATCGTCAACAACGAGAAGCGCATGTTGCAGGAGGCTGTGGACGCGCTCTTCGACAACGGCCGTCGTGGTCGCCCCGTCACGGGCCCCGGCAACCGTCCGCTGAAGTCGCTGTCCGACATGCTCAAGGGCAAGCAGGGTCGCTTCCGTCAGAACCTGCTCGGCAAGCGCGTGGACTACTCGGGCCGTTCGGTGATCGTGGTCGGTCCGCAGCTGAAGCTGCACCAGTGCGGTCTGCCCAAGCAGATGGCCCTGGAGCTCTTCAAGCCCTTCGTGATGAAGCGGCTGGTTGACCTTGACCATGCCCAGAACATCAAGAGCGCCAAGCGCATGGTCGAGCGGGCTCGTCCTGTGGTCTGGGATGTTCTCGAAGAGGTCATCACCGGCCACCCGGTCCTGCTCAACCGCGCACCGACGCTGCACCGCCTCGGCATCCAGGCCTTCGAGCCTCAGCTCGTCGAGGGCAAGGCGATCCAGATCCACCCACTGGTGTGCTCGGCCTTCAACGCCGACTTCGACGGTGACCAGATGGCCGTGCACCTGCCTTTGTCCGCTGAGGCTCAGGCCGAGGCGCGGATCCTGATGCTCTCGAGTAACAACATCCTCAAGCCGGCCGATGGTCGTCCGGTGACCATGCCCACCCAGGACATGATCGTCGGCATCTACTTCCTCACGGTCCCGGCCGAGGAGGGCAAGGGCACTGGTCGTGCGTTCTCGTCCGTGGCCGAAGCCCGGATGGCGTTCGACGCCGGTCAGCTCGAGATGGGCTCCAGCGTCAAGATCCGACTGAGCGACGTCGTGCCTCCCGCAGGTCTGGCCCTGCCGGAGGGGGTCCAGCCTGACGAGAACGGCATCATCCCCTCGCTCACCGTGGAGACCACCCTCGGTCGCGCGATCTTCAACGAGACGTTGCCGCTGGACTACCCGTTCATCGATGTCACGGTCGACAAGAAGCGTCTGTCGCTGATCGTCAACGACCTGGCTGAGCGCTACACCAAGGCACAGGTCGCGGCTTCGCTGGACGCGCTGAAGGAGACCGGCTTCTACTGGGCCACCCGTTCGGGTGCCACGGTCGCCATCTCCGACGTCGTCACGCCGCCGCGCAAGATCGAGATCCTTGAGGGTTACGAGATCAAGGCCGCCAAGGTTCAGACCCAGTACGAGCGTGGTCTGATCACCGACGACGAGCGTCGTCAGGAGCTCATCGAGATCTGGACGCAGGCGACCAACGAGGTCGCCAAGGAGATGGAAGCCAACCTCCCGCACTCGAACCCCATCTACCGGATGGTCTCCTCGGGCGCGCGTGGTAACTGGATGCAGCTCCGTCAGATCGCGGGTATGCGTGGCCTGGTGTCCAACCCCAAGGGCGACATCATCCCGCGACCGATCAAGGCGAACTTCCGTGAGGGTCTGTCCGTGCTCGAGTTCTTCATCTCGACGCACGGCGCCCGCAAGGGTCTGGCCGATACTGCGCTGCGTACCGCCGACTCGGGTTACCTGACCCGTCGTCTGGTGGACGTCTCGCAGGACGTCATCATCCGTGAGGAAGACTGTGGCACCGAGCGTGGCCTGAAGATGGTCATCGCGGTCATGGTCGACGGCACGCTGCGCAAGCACGATGACGTCGAGACCAGCGTCTATGCCCGTACCCTCGCCGAGGACGTCGCGCCCTCGGGCTCGGTCCTGGCCAAGGCCGGCATCGACCTCGGCGACGTCGTCATCGACACGCTGATCGCGGCGGGAGTCACCGAGGTCCGGGTTCGTTCGGTCCTGACCTGCGACTCCAAGGTCGGCACGTGTGCCGCCTGCTACGGCCGGTCCCTGGCGACAGGAAAGCTGGTCGACATCGGCGAGGCCGTCGGCATCATCGCCGCGCAGTCCATCGGTGAGCCGGGCACACAGCTGACCATGCGCACCTTCCACACCGGTGGCGTGGCCGGAGACGACATCACGCAGGGTCTTCCACGTGTGGTCGAGCTGTTCGAAGCCCGCACCCCCAAGGGTGTGGCCCCGATAGCCGAGGCCAATGGTCGCGTCCAGATCGAGGACACCGACAAGACCCGTCGGATCGTGCTCACCCCGGACGATGGCTCCGAGGAGCATGCCTACCCGGTGAGCAAGCGTTCGCGCCTGAACATCGCCGAAGGCGAGCACGTTGAGGTCGGTCACAAACTGGTCCAGGGCGCGATCGATCCCAAGCAGGTGCTTCGTATCCTGGGCCCGCGCGCGGTGCAGATGCACTTGGTGGACGAGGTCCAGAGCGTCTACCGGCAGCAGGGTGTGTCGATCCACGACAAGCACATCGAGGTCATCGTTCGTCAGATGCTGCGGCGTGTCACGATCATCGAGGCCGGAGAAGCCGACCTGCTGCCCGGCGAGCTGGCCGAGCGCAGTCGCTTCGAGTCCGAGAACCGTCGCGTGGTGTCCGAGGGCGGCAAGCCTGCCTCCGGTCGCCCTGAGCTGATGGGTATCACCAAGGCCTCGCTGGCGACCGAGTCGTGGTTGTCTGCGGCATCCTTCCAGGAGACCACCCGGGTGCTGACGGACGCGGCGATCCATGCCAAGTCCGACACGCTGCTGGGCCTGAAGGAGAACGTCATCCTCGGGAAGCTCATCCCCGCGGGTACCGGTCTTCCGCGTTACCGCAACGTCAAGGTGGAGCCGACCGAAGAGGCCAAGGCTGCGATGTATGCCATGCCGAACTTCGAGCAGTTCGACTACCCGGCCTTCGGTCCGGGTACGGGCGAGGCGATCCGTCTGGACGACGCGAGCCTGGGCTTCGACCGGGACTGATTGAACGCCAGACAACGGCTGGATGAACGGGGCGGGCCTTCGGGTTCGCCCCGTTTCCGTGGACCTGGACAAGTGCGTCGGCGCGACGGCAGCCGATTTGGATGCTATGGGCCCAGGCAGTAGCCTTGAGCACTGTGCCTGGGCTGTTCCGGGCACCTGAGCCTGACCAGATCCGCATCGCGCTCCAGCCGGAACGCAGGCCGGTGATGATCAGGCTCGAACCTCCCGCCGGGCAGTCCGCGCGATTCCTCTTTGGGGTGCGCCGGAAAGTGCAGGGGGGAGCACCTTGTCCGAGCTCGCGGCCTGACGGCTCAGAGCACGGACCAGGACATCCACAAGGATGTTCGGGTCGTCGCCGAGGGCGCGGCCAGGACAGACGACATTCACGACGTACGGAGAATCAGTGCCTACGATCAACCAGCTGGTCCGTAAGGGCCGCCACGACAAGGTCACCAAGACCAAGACGCCGGCGCTCAAGGGCAGCCCACAGCGCCGTGGTGTGTGCACCCGCGTGTACACCACCACCCCCAAGAAGCCGAACTCTGCCCTTCGCAAGGTTGCCCGTGTGCGCCTCACCGGCGGCATCGAGGTCACGGCATACATCCCGGGTGTCGGTCACAACCTGCAGGAGCACTCGATCGTGCTCGTGCGTGGTGGCCGTGTGAAGGACCTCCCCGGTGTCCGATACAAGATCGTTCGCGGCTCGCTGGACACCCAGGGTGTCAAGAACCGCAAGCAGGCACGCAGCAAGTACGGCGCGAAGATGGAGAAGAAGTAATGCCACGCAAGGGCCCCGCCCCGAAGCGGCCACTTGTCGTCGACCCGGTCTACGGCTCGCCGCTGGTCACCCAGCTCGTCAACAAGATCCTCATGGACGGCAAGAAGTCCATCGCCGAGACCATCGTCTACGGCGCCCTGGAGGGCACTCGCGCCAAGACGGGCACCGACCCGGTCGTCACCCTCAAGCGCGCGCTCGACAACATCAAGCCGGCTCTTGAGGTCAAGAGCCGTCGTGTTGGTGGCGCGACCTACCAGGTGCCGATCGAGGTCAAGGGTGGCCGACCGACCACATTGGCTCTCCGCTGGATGGTCGGCTACTCGCGTCAGCGTCGCGAGAAGACGATGACCGAGCGTCTGATGAACGAGATCCTCGACGCGAGCAATGGCCTTGGTGCCGCTGTGAAGCGTCGCGAGGACACGCACAAGATGGCCGAGTCGAACAAGGCCTTCGCGCACTACCGCTGGTAATACGTCTCTGATGCGGGCCGGCGAGCCGACCCGCATCAGATGCACCTTGCGAATCTGAGTCAGCGGCCGGCATGCCGGCTCTGATCGTTGTTCGCCCCCACATCATCACCCTCGACACGAGACGAGAAAAGCACCGTGGCACTGGACGTCCTTACGGACCTGACCAAGGTCCGCAACATCGGCATCATGGCTCACATCGATGCGGGCAAGACGACGGCGACCGAGCGGATCTTGTTCTACACAGGTATCACCTACAAGATCGGCGAGGTCCACGACGGCGCCGCCACGATGGACTGGATGGAGCAGGAGCAGGAGCGCGGCATCACCATCACGTCAGCCGCGACGACGACCTTCTGGGACAACCACCAGATCAACATCATCGACACCCCGGGGCACGTGGACTTCACCGTTGAGGTCGAGCGGTCCCTGCGCGTCCTTGACGGCGCTGTGGCCGTGTTCGACGGCAAAGAGGGCGTCGAGCCGCAGTCCGAGACCGTATGGCGCCAGGCCGACAAGTACGACGTCCCCCGCATCTGCTTCGTCAACAAGATGGACAAGCTCGGCGCGGACTTCTACTTCACGGTCAAGACCATCATCGAGCGCCTGGGTGCCACTCCGCTGGTCATCCAGCTGCCGATCGGTTCTGAGAACGACTTCATCGGCGTTGTCGACCTGATCCAGATGCGTGCCCTCACCTGGCGTGGCGAGGTCAAGATGGGCGACGACTACACCGTCGAGGAGATCCCCGCCGACCTGGCCGAACAGGCCGCGAAATATCGTCACGACCTGCTGGAGACCGTCGCGGAGGCTGACGACACGCTGCTGGAGAAGTACCTCGGCGGCGAGGAGCTCACCGTGGCAGAGATCAAGGCCGGGATCCGCAAGCTCACGATCGCCTCCAAGATCTACCCCGTGCTGTGCGGCTCGGCGTTCAAGAACAAGGGCATCCAACCGATGCTTGACGCCGTCATCGACTTCCTCCCGTCTCCGCTGGACGTCCCGCCGATGATCGGCCACGACGTGCGGGACCCCGAGAAGGAGATCGTGCGCAAGCCGGACGCGAAGGAGCCTTTCTCGGCACTGGCGTTCAAGGTGATGACTCACCCGTTCTTCGGCCGGCTCACCTACGTCCGGGTCTACTCCGGTGTGGTCACCACGGGTTCGCAGATGATCAACTCGACCAAGGGCAAGAAGGAGCGTGTTGGCAAGCTGTTCCAGATGCATGCCAACAAGGAGAACCCCGTCGACTCGGCGTCCACCGGCCATATCTACGCGATGATCGGCCTGAAGGACACCACGACCGGGGATACCCTCTGCGATCCCGCCAACCAGATCGTGCTCGAGTCCATGACCTTCCCGGAGACGGTCATCTCGGTGGCCATCGAGCCCAAGACCAAGAGCGACCAGGAGAAGCTGGGCGTCGCCATCCAGAAGCTCGCCGAGGAGGACCCGACCTTCAAGGTCCACCAGGACGACGAGACGGGTCAGACGATCATCGCCGGCATGGGCGAGCTCCACCTGGACATCCTCGTGGACCGCATGCGCCGCGAGTTCCACGTCGAGGCCAACGTCGGTAAGCCGCAAGTTGCCTACCGCGAGACCATTCGCAAAGAGGTCGTCAAGCTCGACTACGTACACAAGAAGCAGACCGGTGGCTCAGGCCAGTACGCCAAGGTGCAGATGACCTTCGCGCCACTGGACATGACCGAAGGCGAGATGTACGAGTTCGAGAACAAGGTCACCGGTGGACGTATCCCTCGGGAGTACATCCCCAGCATCGACCAGGGCATCCAGGCCGCCATGCAGCTCGGCGTCCTGGCCGGCTACCCGCTCGTCGGCGTCAAGGCCACGCTGCTCGACGGGGCATACCACGACGTCGACTCCTCCGAGATGGCGTTCAAGATCGCCGGCTCCATGATCCTGAAGGAGGCCGTCCGCAAGGCGGACCCCGTACTCCTTGAGCCGATCATGGCAGTCGAGGTACGCACTCCCGAGGACTACATGGGCGAAGTGATCGGCGACCTCAACTCCCGCCGCGGCCAGATCCATGCCATGGAAGACATCAGCGGTGCCAAGGTCGTCAAAGCCGTGGTGCCATTGTCAGAGATGTTCGGATACGTTGGCGACCTGCGTTCCAAGACTCAGGGTCGTGCGAACTACACGATGCAGTTCGATTCCTACGCGGAGGTTCCCAAGAACGTCGCGGAAGAGATCATCAAGAAGATCCGTGGCGAGTGACGAGGTAGAATCCGCGTTCAGGCCACACCAAGTACCCAACGTCGCCGCGTCCAGCATGGTCGCAAGGCGAAGCACTGATAAGTCCTGAGGAGGATCCATAGTGGGCAAGGCGAAGTTCGAGCGGACCAAGCCGCACGTCAATATCGGCACCATCGGTCATATTGACCACGGCAAGACGACGTTGACGGCTGCGATCTCGAAGGTTCTGCACGACAAGTACCCGGACCTGAACCCGAGCACCGAGGCGTTCGACCAGATTGACAAGGCGCCAGAGGAGCGGCAGCGCGGTATCACGATCTCCATCGCGCACATCGAGTACCAGACTGAGTCGCGTCACTACGCTCACGTCGACTGCCCGGGTCACGCTGACTACATCAAGAACATGATCACGGGTGCAGCTCAGATGGACGGTGCGATCCTTGTCGTCGCCGCCACCGACGGCCCGATGCCGCAGACGAAGGAGCACGTCCTCCTGGCCCGCCAGGTCGGCGTCCCCTACATCGTGGTGGCCCTCAACAAGGCCGACATGGTCGACGACGAGGAGATCATGGAGCTTGTCGAGCTCGAGGTCCGCGAGCTGCTCAGCGCCTACGAGTTCGACGGCGACAACCTGCCGATCGTTCGCGTCTCGGCTCTGAAGGCTCTCGAGGGCGATCCGGAGTATGCCAAGGGCATTCTCGAGCTCATGGACGCCGTCGACACCTACATCCCGCAGCCCGAGCGCGACATCGACAAGCCGTTCCTCATGCCCGTCGAGGACGTCTTCACGATCACCGGTCGTGGCACCGTCGTCACCGGTCGTATCGAGCGAGGCGTCCTGAAGATCAACGCCGAGATCGAGATCGTCGGCATCAAGGACAGCTCGTCCAAGACGACGGTCACCGGCATCGAGATGTTCCGCAAGCTCCTCGATGAGGGTCGTGCGGGCGAGAACGTCGGGCTGTTGCTTCGCGGTACCAAGCGCGAGGACGTCGAGCGCGGGCAGGTCATCTGCAAGCCTGGCTCGATCACCCCGCACACCGAGTTCGACGCGAACGTCTACATCCTGTCCAAGGAAGAGGGCGGCCGTCACACGCCGTTCTACGACAACTACCGTCCGCAGTTCTACTTCCGTACCACGGACGTGACCGGAGTGGTGCACCTCCCTGAGGGCACCGAGATGGTCATGCCTGGCGACAACACCGAGATGAAGGTTGACCTGATTCAGCCCATCGCGATGGAAGAAGGGCTCAAGTTCGCCATCCGTGAGGGTGGCCGCACCGTGGGCGCTGGTCGCGTCACCAAGATCATCAAGTGATCTGACGTCACCTCTGCACGACAGCTCTGAAGCACTAGAAGGTTGCGGGGCCCGAGCCACTGGCTTGGGCCCCGCAACCTTTCTGTCTGCACCGGATACCGGCTGTGGCTCTATCCGGCCGTCCCTGGAGGCCTACACCCGCGGTGTGCAGCAAGCTGGCCCGACCTGCTTGCCCAAGGCGCTAACGCGAGCGCCAGCGGCCTGGGGGGAAGGTAGCGGGCGTTCGATTTGATCTTGGGCCCCGGGGTCTGGCACTATGGACCGGTTGCTTGACGCGCGGTGAAGACCAATGTCTGCATCGCCACCCCTTGTGATGGTTCGCACGCGGAAGTCGCGTGGACGGCTGCCAAGGGAAGCGCAAGCCCCGGCCCTGCCGGGTTTCCGATTGATCTGCGAGACCGGCGCCTCACGGCGCAGGGATTCGTACTGCGAAAAGGGTGCGACACACCCGACCGCGGGGGTCGGAAGTCCATCGGACCGTCATAAGCAAGACGTACGACGAGAGAGAGTCAGACGAAGCGATGGCGGGACAAAAGATCCGCATCCGACTGAAGTCGTATGACCATGAGGTCATCGACAGCTCGGCGCGCAAAATTGTCGACACGGTGACTCGTGCTGGCGCAACGGTGGTCGGCCCTGTGCCGCTGCCGACGGAGAAGAACGTCTTCGTCGTCATCCGTTCGCCTCACAAGTACAAGGACAGCCGCGAGCAGTTCGAGATGCGTACTCACAAGCGTCTTATTGACATCGTCGACCCGACCCCCAAGGCGGTCGACTCATTGATGCGCCTCGACCTTCCGGCCGATGTCAACATCGAGATCAAGCTCTAAGGACGCCACGATGACTCACGCTATTCAGCGCCCGGTCAAGGGCGTGCTCGGCGAGAAACTCGGAATGACCCAGGTCTGGGATGCCGAGAACCGCCTTGTTCCCGTCACGGTGATCAAGGCCGGTCCGTGCGTGGTTACGCACGTCCGCAGCGCCGACGCAGACGGTTACGACGCGGTTCAGATCGCCTTTGGTGCGATCGACCCGCGCAAGGTGAACAAGCCCATGACGGGCCACTTCGAGAAGGCAGGCGTCACCCCGCGCCGCCACCTGGTGGAGATACGTACCTCCGAGGCCTCGTCCTACGACCTGGGCCAGGAGCTCACGGTCACGACTTTCGAGTCGGGACAGGACGTCGACGTCGTCGGCACCACCAAGGGCAAAGGATTCGCAGGCGTCATGAAGCGCCATGGCTTCCACGGAGTCAGCTCCTCGCACGGTTCGCACAAGAACCACCGCAAACCGGGTTCCATCGGCGCATGCGCCACCCCGGGTCGCGTGTTCAAGGGCATGAAGATGGCCGGTCGCATGGGTGGGGTTCGCCAGACCACCCAGAACCTCACGATCCACGCGGTGGATGCCGACAAGGGTCTGCTGCTGATCAAGGGCGCCGTACCCGGGCCCCGCGGCGGCATCGTCCTGGTGCGCACTGCTGCCAAGGGAGTCTGACTTATGCCTACCGTTGACATTCTCAGCCCCGCCGGCGAGAAAGCCGGCTCGGTTGACCTTCCGGACGACGTCTTCGACGTGCAGACCAACATCCCCCTGATTCACCAGGTGGTTGTCGGTCAGCTCGCCGCGGCCCGCCAGGGCACTGCCTCCACCAAGACGCGTGGCGAGGTGCGCGGTGGTGGTCGCAAGCCGCACAAGCAGAAGGGCACCGGCCGCGCCCGTCAGGGTTCGACCCGAGCACCGCAGTTCGTCGGCGGTGGTGTCGTTCACGGACCGAAGCCTCGTGACTACAGCCAGCGGACGCCCAAGAAGATGAAGGCAGCCGCATTGCGCGGGGCACTGTCCGACCGTGCACGTTTTGGCCGCATCCACGTCTTCAGTGCGCTGGTCGAGGGTGACAAGCCGTCGACGAAGGCTGCCTGGGCGATTCTGGACGGTCTGTCCGAGCGCAAGAACCTCCTCGTGGTGGTCGACCGCAACGACACCACTTCGTGGTCGAGCCTTCGCAACCTCGAGAACGTACACGTGCTGGTCCCGGACCAGCTCAACACCTACGACGTCTTGTGCGCCGACGACATCGTCTTCACGGAGGGCTCGCTGAGCACCTTCCTGGCTGGCCCCACCAAGGGCAGGTCCGAAAAGGACGAGGCCGTCGATGCTGTCCAGGACGCACCAACGGCGGACAAGGCGGCCACGACCGAAGACGTCAGCGTCAAGGCCGAGCCTGCAACGACCGAAGGCGCCGACGCCGAGGCTGCGGATGAGCAGGAGGACAACAAGTGATCACCTTGAACAAGGACCCCCGCGACATCCTGCTGGCCCCCGTGGTCTCCGAGAAGTCCTACGGTCTGCTCGATGAGGGCAAATACACCTTCATCGTCGACCCGCGGGCCAACAAGACCGAGATCAAGATTGCCGTCGAGCGTGTTTTCGGCGTCAAGGTCGACTCGGTCAACACGCTCAACCGCAAGGGCAAGACCCGTCGCACCAAGTTCGGTTTGGGCAAGCGCAAGAACACCAAGCGCGCGATCGTCACCCTCAAAGAAGGCTCGATCGACATCTTCGGGGGTTCGGCCGCATGACCGGACTAGCGAAGTCTGATCGAGACAACGGGAACTGAGGACTTCAGACAATGGGTATCCGTAAGTACAAGCCGACGACACCAGGTCGTCGTGGCTCCAGCGTTGCCGACTTCGTGGAGATCACGAGGACGACGCCGGAGAAGTCGCTGGTTCGCCCGCTCACCAAGAGCGGTGGCCGCAACAACGCCGGACGCATCACGACGCGTCACATCGGTGGCGGTCACAAGCGCGCATACCGGGTTATCGACTTCCGTCGCCACGACAAGGACGGCGTGCCGGCCAAGGTCGCTCACATCGAGTACGACCCCAACCGCACCGCCCGTATCGCGCTTCTGCATTATGCCGATGGCGAGAAGCGATACATCCTGGCGCCGAACAAGCTCAGCCAGGGCGATCTGATCGAGAACGGCTCCAGCGCCGACATCAAGCCGGGCAACAGTCTGCCGATGCGCAACATCCCCGTGGGTACGGTCATCCACGCGATCGAGCTTCGCCCCGGTGGTGGCGCCAAGATCGCACGGTCGGCCGGTACCAAGGTGCAGTTGGTGGCCAAGGACGGTCCATACGCCCAGCTGCGTATGCCGTCCGGTGAGATCCGCAACGTCGACCTGCGCTGTCGCGCAACGGTCGGCGAGGTGGGTAACGCCGAGCAGAGCAACATCAACTGGGGTAAGGCCGGCCGAATGCGCTGGAAGGGCAAGCGCCCGACGGTGCGTGGTGTCGCGATGAACCCGGTCGACCACCCACACGGTGGCGGTGAGGGCAAGACCTCCGGTGGACGTCACCCGGTCAGCCCATGGGGCCAGGCCGAGGGTCGTACCCGGCACCCCAACAAGGACAGCGACAAGCTCATTGTCCGCCGTCGTCGCAAGAAGCGTTGATAGGAGCCCTGGAAATGCCTCGTAGCTTGAAGAAGGGCCCGTTCATCGACGACCACCTTCAGAAGAAGGTGGATGTCCAGAACGAAGCCGGTACCAAAACGGTCATCAAGACCTGGTCTCGCCGCTCGATGATCGTGCCCGACATGCTCGGACACACGATCGCCGTGCACGACGGCCGCAAGCACGTCCCGGTTTTCGTGACCGAGTCCATGGTTGGTCACAAGCTCGGCGAGTTTGCGCCGACCCGGACTTTCAAGGGTCACGTGAAGGACGACAAGAAGGCCCGCCGCCGCTGAGCGGTGGTCTGTGACCACGGGTTACCCACACCCACCTGATCTAACTTCGAACGAAAGCAAGGGACAGCGATGGAAGCCAAGGCGCAGGCGCGGCACGTCCGTGTCACGCCCATGAAGGCCCGCCGCGTCGTGGACCTGATCCGTGGCAAGCAGGCGACCGAGGCCATTGCGGTGTTGCAGTTTGCACCGCAGGCCGCGAGCGAGCCCGTTCGCAAGGTGCTGGAAAGCGCCATTGCTAACGCTCGTGTGAAGGCCGACAAGGCGGCAGAAGCATTTGACGAGCGCACGCTGGTGATCAGCGAGGCGTATGTCGACGAAGGTCCGACGATGAAGCGGTTCCGGCCGCGTGCTCAGGGTCGTGCCTTCCGGATCCGCAAGCGCACGAGCCACATCACGGTTCGCGTGACACAGCCGGAGATCAAAGGAGGAGCCCGCTAATGGGTCAGAAGGTCAACCCACACGGCTTCCGCCTGGGAATCACGACCGAGCACAAGAGCCGTTGGTTCGCTGACAGCACCAAGGTTGGTCAGCGTTACCGCGACTTCGTCAAGGAAGATGTCGAGATCCGCAAGCTCATGTCTAAGGGCATGGAGCGTGCTGGCATCTCCCGTGTGGAGATCGAGCGCACGCGTGACCGCGTTCGTGTCGACATCCACACGGCTCGTCCTGGCATTGTCATCGGTCGCCGAGGCGCCGAGGCCGACCGCATCCGCGGCGAGCTCGAGAAGCTCACCGCCAAGCAGGTCCAGCTGAACATCCTCGAGGTCAAGAACCCCGAGATCGACGCTCAGCTTGTGGCTCAGGGCGTCGCCGAGCAGCTTTCCGCTCGTGTGTCGTTCCGGCGTGCCATGCGCAAGAGCATGCAGTCCTCGCTGCGCGCTGGCGCCAAGGGCATCCGGGTACAGTGCTCGGGTCGTCTTGGTGGCGCAGAGATGTCGCGCTCGGAGTTCTACCGCGAGGGCCGCGTCCCATTGCACACCCTGCGCGCCAACATCGACTACGGGTTCTACGAGGCTCGTACGACGTTCGGCCGGATCGGCGTGAAGGTCTGGATCTACAAGGGCAACCAGACGGCCAAGGAGTTCGCTCGCGAACAGGCCGCTGCACCCTCGCGTCCCCAACGTGGACCGCGTCGTGACGGCCCGGACCGTGCGGACCGCCCGGCCCGTGGTGGCCGCCCGGTTCGTGCCCCCAGGGCCGACGAGGCTCCGGCGTCTTCGGATACCGAGACTCCGGCCGCCCCGGTCACCGCCACGCAGGCTCCTGCCTCAGGCGCCGAGGGAGCTGAGTCCTGATGTTGATTCCTCGCCGAGTCAAACACCGTAAGCAGCACCACCCGGGTCGTCATGGGGCCGCCACCGGCGGCACCGCGATCGCCTTCGGCGACTACGGCCTTCAGGCTCTTGAGCCGGCCTACGTGACCAACCGCCAGATCGAGTCCGCGCGTATCGCGATGACCCGTTACATGAAGCGTGGCGGCAAGGTGTGGATCAACATCTACCCCGACCGTCCGTTGACCAAGAAGCCGGCGGAGACCCGGATGGGTTCCGGCAAGGGTTCGCCGGAGTGGTGGATCGCCAACGTCAAGCCTGGTCGGGTGATGTTCGAGCTTTCGGGTGTTACCGAAGACGTCGCTCGCGAGGCTCTTCGCCTGGCCATGCACAAACTTCCGATGAAGTGCCGGTTCGTTCAGCGTGAGGGTGGTGGTGTCTGATGGCAATCGGGACCAGTGAACTGGCCTCCGCCGAGCTGCGCGGGTTCGATGACGACCGTCTGGTCGACGAGCTCCGCAAGTCCAAGGAAGAGCTCTTCAACCTGCGCTTCCAGTCGGCCACCGGCCAGCTGGAGAACCACGGTCGTCTTCGTGCGGTTCGCAAGGACATCGCTCGGATCTACACCGAAATGGGCGAGCGAGAGCTCAACATCGGTCGGCCGAAGGCGGCTGAGTGATCAATATGAGTGAAGACCAGCAGGAGAAGGGCACCGTGGCTACCGCTGAAGAGCGCAACTATCGCAAGACTCGCCAGGGCTACGTCGTCAGCGGCAAGATGGACAAGACCGTTGTTGTCGAGGTCGAGGACCGCGTCAAGCACCCGTTGTACGGCAAGGTCATCCGCCGCAGCACCAAGATCAAGGCGCACGACGAGGCGAACTCGGCTGGCGTGGGTGATCGGGTCCTCATCATGGAGACTCGGCCGCTGTCGGCCACCAAGCACTGGCGCCTCGTGGAGATCCTCGAGCGTGCCAAGTAGTTCAGACAACCCTGCTTTGCCGGTCGCCCGTTTCCGGGCGGCCACCAGGCATATCGGGAATGACCACAGATCGGTTCCGCAAGGCTCAGAGATGAGAACCAGCGCGACGACAGGAGTTAGACAGTGATCCAGCAGGAGTCGAGACTGCGTGTCGCCGACAACACCGGTGCCAAGATGATCCTTTGCATCCGTGTTCTCGGTGGTTCCGGTCGTCGTTACGCCGGCATCGGCGACGTCATCGTCGCGGCCGTCAAGGACGCTATCCCCGGCGGCAACGTCAAGAAGGGTGAAGTCGTCAAGGCGGTCATTGTCCGGACGACCAAAGAACGTCGGCGCGCCGACGGTTCGTACATCAAGTTTGACGAGAACGCCGCCGTCATCCTCAAGGCCGACGGCGACCCGCGCGGAACCCGGATCTTCGGGCCCGTGGGCCGTGAGCTGCGCGAGAAGAAGTTCATGAAGATCATCTCGCTCGCCCCGGAGGTGCTGTAACCCATGGCCAAGATGAAGATCAAGAAGGGTGACCTCGTGCAGGTCACCAGCGGTCGTTCTCAGAAGAACGGCGGCGACCGAGGCAAGCAGGGCAAGGTCATCGCGGTGTACCCGGACACCCAGCGCGTGCTGGTCGAGGGAATCAACCAGATCACCAAGCACACCAAGACCGGCACCACGGGCCGCGGTGCGCGCACCGGTGGCATCGTCACCCAGGAAGCGCCCGTTCACGTGAGCAACGTGGCGATGGTGGACCCGGAGACCAAGAGCCCGACCCGCATCCGGACCCGTCTGGAGACGGTTGAGCGCGATGGACGCCAGAAGGTGACGCGCATTCGCGTTGCCGTGCGTTCCGGTAAGGACCTGTCATGACTGAGACCAAGACCGGCACGAGCACCCTTGAGACCGAAGCACCCGTGCCCGCCCCGCGGCTGAAGACCCGCTATGCGGACGAGATCAAGCCCGCTCTGGTCAAGGAGTTCGGCTTTGTCAACGCCATGCAGGTGCCTGGCGTCGTCAAGGTCATCGTGAACATGGGTGTGGGTGAGGCTGCGCGTGATGCCAAGCTCATCGACGGCGCGGTTCGTGACCTTTCGGCGATCACCGGGCAGAAGCCGGTCGTGACCAAGGCCCGCAAGTCCATCGCCCAGTTCAAGCTGCGTGAGGGCATGCCGATCGGCGCGCACACCACGCTGCGTGGTGACCGCATGTGGGAGTTCCTGGACCGTCTGGTCTCGGTAGCCCTGCCTCGCATCCGCGACTTCCGAGGCCTCTCGTCCAAGCAGTTCGATGGGCGCGGCAACTACACGTTCGGCCTGACCGAGCAGTCGATGTTCCATGAGATTGACCAGGACAAGATCGACCGCGTACGGGGCATGGACATCACCGTCGTCACCACGGCGGCCAATGACGACGAGGGACGCGCACTGTTGCGTCACCTCGGCTTCCCGTTCAAGGAGAACTGACCGTGGCCAAAACCGCGCTGATCAACAAGGCGAATGCCAAGCCGAAGTTCAAGGTCCGTGGCTACACCCGCTGTCAGCGGTGTGGTCGGCCCCATTCGGTCTACCGCAAGTTCGGCCTCTGCCGCATCTGTCTTCGGGAGATGGCCCACCGCGGCGAGCTCCCGGGCGTAACGAAGAGCAGCTGGTGACCCGTATCAACGAATACGCCGCAGGTCGGCCTGTTTCACAGGCTGAAACCCCGGTGAGGAAGGGCGGAGAAGCCCAATGACAATGTCAGACCCGATAGCGGATATGTTGACCCGCGTCCGGAACGCCAACTCGGCGCACCACGACGTGGTCGCCATGCCGTTCTCCAAGCTCAAGTCCCACATTGCCGAGATTCTGCAGGCCGAGGGTTACATCGCGGGCTGGCAGGTCGGAGAGGCCGAGGTCGGTCAGACGCTGACCATTGACCTGAAGTACGGCCCCAACCGCGAGCGTTCCATCGCTGGGGTGCGTCGGGTGTCGAAGCCTGGTCTGCGCGTCTACGCCAAGTCGACGGGCCTTCCCAAAGTCCTCGGCGGTCTCGGTGTGGCCATCATTTCCACGTCCTCCGGCTTGTTGACTGACAAGCAGGCGGCCAAAAAGGGTGTAGGCGGAGAAGTCCTCGCCTACGTCTGGTAACGGAAGAGGAGGAGTACTCATGTCCCGTATTGGACGACTTCCTGTCCCGGTGCCGTCAGGTGTCGACGTGTCCATCGATGGACAGGCCGTCACGGTCAAGGGCCCCAAGGGCCAGTTGCAGCATGTTGTTGCAGCGCCGATAACGGTGGCCCGATCTGTTGAGGGAACCGTCGAGGTCAAGCGCCCCAACGACGAGCGGCAGTCCCGCTCGCTGCACGGGCTGACCCGCACCCTCATCAACAACATGGTGCTCGGTGTCACCGAGGGCTACGAGAAGAAGCTGGAGATCCACGGCACTGGTTACCGCGTGGCGGTCAAGGGGCGCGACCTCGAGTTCGCCCTTGGCTACAGCCACTCGATCACTGTCAAGGCGCCCGAGGGCATCTCCTTCATCGTCGAGAACCCCACCCGCTTCGCGGTCCAGGGCATCGACAAACAGCTCGTCGGCGAGATCGCCGCGAACATTCGCAAGCTGCGCAAGCCCGACCCCTACAAGGGCAAGGGCGTTCGCTACGCAGGCGAGCAGATTCGCCGCAAGGTCGGAAAGGCCGGTAAGTAAGCCATGGCACTGATCATCAAGCGCGCCAAGAGCAAGAGCGCCGCGCGTGGTCGTCGTCACCTGCGCGTGCGCAAGAGGGTCAATGGCACCTCACTGCGCCCACGCCTGGTCGTGTCGCGTTCGAGTCGGCATGTCTTCGTGCAGATCGTCGACGACTCGCTGGGTACAACGGTGGCCTCGGCCTCGACCATGGAACCTGACCTGCGTTCCTTCGCCGGTGACAAGACCGCCAAGGCACGCAAGGTTGGCGAGCTGCTCGCTGAGCGGGCCAAGAGCGCCGGCGTCGAAGCCGTCGTCTTTGACCGTGGTGGCAACCGTTACCACGGCCGTGTCGCTGCGCTCGCTGACGGTGCGCGCGAGGGCGGTCTGTCCCTGTGATGCACGAGCTGCCCGAGATTTCTGAGAAGAGGAACGTCTGATGCCCGGACCCCAGCGTCGAGGAACCGGAGTCGGTGCCGGTGCCGGCGCCGCCAGCGGTGCAAGCGGCGGCGAGCGCAGTGACCGGCGCGGCGGAGGTCGCGACCGCGACAACCGCGGCCGAGACAACGCGCCTGACAAGAACGCCTTCGTAGAACGCGTCGTGACCATCAACCGAGTCTCCAAGGTCGTCAAGGGTGGTCGTCGCTTCAGCTTCACCGCGCTCGTCGTGGTCGGCGATGGCGACGGCACCGTGGGCGTCGGCTACGGCAAGGCCAAGGAGGTGCCCGCGGCTATCGCCAAGGGTGTCGAGGAGGCCAAGAAGGAGTTCTTCAAGGTCCCGCGCATCCAGGGCACCATTCCGCACCCGGTCCAGGGTGAGGCTGCAGCAGGGGTCGTCCTGCTGCGTCCGGCCGCTCCTGGTACCGGCGTCATCGCCGGTGGCCCGGTGCGTGCCGTGCTCGAGTGCGCGGGGATCAAGGACGTGCTGTCCAAGTCCCTGGGCTCGGACAACGCCATCAACGTGGTCCACGCGACAGTCGCGGCACTGCGCGGCCTGGAGCGTCCCGAAGAGGTTGCCGCACGCCGCGGGCTGCCCCTGGAGCATGTCGCTCCGGCGGCCATGTTGCGCGCTCGCGCTGCGGGAACCGGTGCATGATGGCGCACTTGAAGGTAACCCAGACCCGTTCCGGGATCGGCGGGCTGCAGAACCAGCGTGACACGCTGCGCTCGCTCGGTCTGAAGCACATTGGCGACGTGGTCGTCAAGGCGGACCGCCCCGAGATCCGCGGGATGGTTCACACGGTCAGCCACCTGGTTGCCGTCGAGGAGGTTGACTGATCATGGCCAAAGAAACGTCCGCGCTGAAGATTCACCACCTTCGCCCGGCCCCCGGTGCCAAGACCGCCAAGACCCGTGTGGGTCGCGGTCAGGGCAGCAAGGGCAAGACTGCCGGCCGCGGTACCAAGGGCACGAAGGCCCGTTACCAGGTTCCGGAGAGCTTCGAGGGTGGACAGATGCCGATGCACATGCGGCTTCCGAAGCTGCGTGGCTTCAAGAACCCGTTCCGCAAGGAATACCAGGTCGTAAACCTTGACCGCATCTCGTTGTTGTTCCCTGAGGGCGGCGATGTGACGATTCAGGACTTGGTGGCCAAGGGCGCCGTACGCGATGGCGAGCTCGTCAAGGTGCTGGGCACCGGCGAGATCACCGTCAAAGTAGCCGTCTCTGCGCACAAGTTCTCGGTAACCGCCAAGGACAAGATCGAGGCTGCCGGTGGTACTGCCACCACCGTCTGATCAACTAGTGCTCTATCGATAGCGCCCCGGCGCCCGGGCTCCCGGGCCCGGGGTGTTATCGTCCGTCGGACTGCTTTTGTGGCGACACGAGGTCCTCGGACCAACCAGGAGGATCAGTGCTCAAGGCTTTCATGCGGGCGTTCAAGACGCCGGACCTGCGCAAGAAGCTGCTGTTCACGCTTGCGATCATCTCGATCTTCCGTTTGGGCTCGCACATCCCCACGCCGGGCGTGAGCTACGTGGACATCCAGAAGTGCCAGCCCGCGCCGGGTACGAGCACTGGCTTCATGGGGTTGGCGAACCTGTTCAGCGGCGGCGCGCTCCTGCAGCTGTCGGTGTTCGCGCTGGGGATCATGCCGTACATCACCGCGAGCATCATCATCCAGCTGCTCGTGGTGGTGATTCCTCGCTTCGAGACCCTCAAGGAAGAAGGACAGTCCGGCACCGCGAAACTGACCCAGTACACGCGGTACCTGACCATCGGTCTGGCGATCCTGCAGTCCTCCACACTGGTCACCGCCGCGCGCAACCCGTCGAGCCTGTTTGGCCAGGGGTGCACGAGCATCATGCCGGACAAGAGCCTGGGCACGATTCTGATGATGGTCCTGACAATGACCGCCGGCACCGGCGTGATCATGTGGATGGGCGAGCTGATCACCGACCGCGGCATCGGCAATGGCATGTCGCTGCTGATCTTCACCTCGATCGCGGCGCGCTTCCCCGACTCCCTGATGGCCATCCATACCCAGAGCGGTCGATGGGACACGTTCATCATCGTCATCCTCATCGGGTTCCTGGTGATCGCGCTGGTGGTGTTCGTCGAACAGTCACAACGCCGCATACCCGTGCAGTACGCCAAACGGATGATCGGACGCCGGATGTACGGCGGCACGAGTACGTACATCCCACTGAAGGTCAACATGGCCGGGGTGATACCGGTCATCTTCGCGTCCTCGATGCTGGCCCTGCCGGGAGTCATCGCGCAGTTCAACCAGGGCACAGCGCGCCCACCGTGGTGGGTGAACTTCATCGTGCAGTACCTCACGCGCGGTGACCACCCGATCTACATGGCCTGCTACGTGGGGCTGATCGTCTTCTTCACGTTCTTCTACGTCTCCATCACGTTCAACCCCGTTGAGGTCGCGGACAACATGAAGAAGTACGGCGGTTTCATCCCTGGTATTCGCGCCGGGCGACCCACCGCTGAGTACCTCGCCTACGTCCTGAACCGGATCACGGTGCCGGGGGCCATCTATCTGGCCGTGATCTCGCTCATCCCGCTGATCGCGCTGATCCTGGTCGGCGCCGACCAGAACTTCCCGTTCGGTGGCACGTCCATCCTGATCGTCGTGAGCGTCGGCCTGGACACGGTCAAGCAGATCGAGTCCCAGCTGCAGCAGCGGCACTACGAAGGGTTCCTCCGTTGACCCGTCTGATCATCTTTGGTGCACCCGGTGCCGGCAAGGGCACTCAGGCAACACGCATTGCGCAGAGCCTTGGCATCCCGGCCATCTCAACCGGCGACATCTTCCGCTTCAACATCAAGAACGAGACGGCGCTGGGCCTGCAGGTCAAGGACATCCTCGCCTCGGGCGCCTATGTGCCCGACGAGGTCACCAACGCCATCGTGCGTGACCGCCTCGACCAACCGGATGCCACCGCAGGGTTCCTGCTCGATGGCTACCCTCGCACCAAGGCCCAGGTCACCGAGCTGGATGACATGCTGGCCGCTCAGGGGACGTCGCTGGATGCCGTACTTGAGCTGACCGTCGACACCGATGAGGTGGTCAGGCGTCTACTCAACCGCGCTGAGGTCGATGGCCGCGCCGATGACACCGAAGATGTCATCCGGCACAGGCTGACGGTCTACGACGAGGAGACGGCGCCTCTTGCGGCCCTGTACCGTCAGCGCGGCCTCCTGCACCAGGTTGACGGCATGGGCGAGATGGATGAGGTCGCCAGCCGCATCCAAGCGGTCCTCGCGGCCTTCCAGAGCTGAGGGGACCCGGTGTTCGGTCGTAAGGGCCTCGACGTCAAGACCCCCGATCAGATTCGCAAGATGCGGGTGGCGGGGGTGGTGGTGGCCGAGACGCTGGAGCTCATGCGCGGCCAGGCAAACGATGGGATGAGCACCGGTGACCTTGACAGGACCGCCGAGGAGTACATCCGAAGCAGGGGCGCGACGCCCTCGTTTCTTGGGTACCACGGCTTCACCGGCAGCCTGTGTGTCAGCGTCAACGAAGAGGTGGTCCACGGAATACCGGGATCGCGGACCTTGTGCCAAGGCGACCTTGTGTCGATCGACTGTGGCGCGATCGTGGACGGCTGGCATGGCGACGCGGCGATCTCGCTGATCGTCGGTGGGCGTGAGGCCGGGTCTGACCGTGACCTAGCCCTGATGGACGCCACCCAGGCCTCGATGTGGGCCGGAATCGCCGCGCTGGCCGTGGGCGCTCCGCTGTACGAAGTGGGCGGGGCTGTGGAGGACTGCATTGTGGACGCCACTGGTGCCGACGGCCTCACCTACGGGATCGTTGAGGACTACGTAGGTCACGGCATAGGCACCGAGATGCACCAGGACCCGCAGGTGCCCAACTATCGTGTCCGGGACCGTGGTCCGATTGTGAGGTCCGGGGTCACCGTGGCCATTGAGCCGATGATCACTTTGGGCTCTGCGGAGACCGATGTCCTGCCGGATGAATGGACCGTGGTGACCCGCGACGGCTCGCGGGCCGCCCACTGGGAGCACTCCGTGGCTGTCACTGATGCCGGAATCTGGGTGCTGACCGCGCTGGACGGTGGCCGGGAGCGGCTGGGAGCCCTTGGCGCGGTGTACGCCCCGTTGGCTTGACCTGCCTGGGCGACGACACGACGATGTCCACCACGATTTCACTCACTCTGGGGTCATGACGTAGTCTTGTGCGGCGGCTCATGAGCATCTTGTTCCTGCACACCCCCGCGGCTGGTTGTGGTGGTGCAGGTCGTCGTCACACGTGCGCCAGGCAATAGGAAACACCTGTAGGACACCCGTCACGCCCAACAAGGGTGTGACCGTTCATGGAATGCGGAGGACATGGCGAAGAAGGACGGTGTCATCGAGATCGAGGGCGTGATCGTGGAGGCTCTGCCGAACGCTATGTTCCGTGTGGAGCTCACCAACGGCCACAAGGTCCTCGCTCATATTTCGGGCAAGATGCGTCAGCACTACATCCGGATCCTCCCTGAGGACCGTGTGGTGGTGGAGCTCAGTCCGTATGACCTGACGCGCGGCCGCATCGTCTTCCGTTACCGCTGAACGTCTGGGCGCGGTCTGTGGACCGGGTCCAAAAGGGATTCAAAGTCCACAGATGTAACCACTCCGACTGGCTTTTCACGAACGGCTCGCACCCGCGGACCGCTCACGAAGAGCCCGATCAAGACAGCAGGCAGATGAAGGTTCATCCGAGCGTCAAGAAGATCTGCGACAAGTGCAAGGTGATTCGCCGTCATGGCCGGGTCATGGTGATCTGCGAGAACCTGCGTCACAAGCAGCGTCAGGGCTGATCCACCAGCACGAGTCGCGCGTTTCTTGACGGCACGCGAAAATAGTACGAAAGCAGCACCCGGCCCCTGTGGGCCGAGCCGCCCAGGCGGTTCCAGCACAGGACGTCACCCCCGGCAGGAGGCTGGGGACTCGAGAGCACAGCACAGTTACCGCTTCTCGAGAACGGTGTTGCTTCAGACCTCCGCAATGATCAGGAGAACCGCACAAGATGGCACGTCTTGTTGGTGTCGACCTCCCGCGCGAAAAGCGCATCGAGATCGCACTTACCTATGTATTCGGCGTGGGTCGCACCCGCGCGCAGCAGGCACTGGCCGAGACGGGCATCAGCCCCGACACTCGTGTCAAGGACCTTGGTGACGAGGAGCTGGTCAAGCTCCGCGACTACCTGTCAGGCAACTTCAAGATCGAGGGTGACCTCCGTCGTGAGGTGGCCGCCGACATCCGCCGCAAGGTTGAGATCGGCAGCTACCAGGGCATCCGTCACCGTCGCGGTCTTCCAGTTCGCGGTCAGCGCACCAAGACCAACGCGCGTACCCGCAAGGGCCCCAAGCGCACCGTCGCCGGCAAGAAGAGGGCTGCCAAGTAGTCCCATTCGATCATCACGATCAACCAGTGATCCGCGAGCGATCGAGTTCGGACCACTTACCCGCTTTTCTATTGTCTAAGTAGGAGAAACCAGCCAATGCCTCCGAAGAGCCGTACGGCTGCGGGCGCCAAGAAGGTGCGCCGCAAGGAGAAGAAGAACATTGCCCATGGGCATGCTCACATCAAGAGCACGTTCAACAACACCATCGTGTCCATCACCGATCCCGGCGGTGCCGTGATCGCGTGGGCGTCAGCCGGCCAGGTCGGCTTCAAGGGTTCGCGCAAGTCGACCCCGTTCGCTGCGCAGATGGCCGCTGAGGCCGCCGCGCGGCGGGCTATGGAGCACGGCATGCGCAAGGTTGATGTCTTCGTCAAGGGACCGGGTTCCGGTCGCGAGACCGCAATCCGCTCACTGACCGCTACCGGCCTTGAGGTCGGTGCGATCAGTGACGTGACCCCAACGCCGCACAACGGCGTCCGCCCGTCCAAGCGTCGCCGCGTCTGACCACGCGCAGCAAGAGGAGATAGAGACTTATGGCGCGTTATACCGGTGCTGACTGCAGGCGCTGCCGTCGCGAGAAGACCAAGCTGTACCTCAAGGGGGCCAAGTGCGACTCCCCGAAGTGCCCGATCGAGCTTCGCCCGTACCCACCGGGCGTGCACGGCCGTGCCCGGACCAAGGACAGCGAGTACCTGCTTCAGATGCGTGAGAAGCAGAAGGCCGCCCGCATCTATGGCGTCCTGGAGAAGCAGTTCCGCGGTTACTTCAAGGAGGCGCACCGTCGCCCCGGCAAGACCGGCGAGAACCTGCTGCGCATCCTGGAGACCCGGCTGGACAACGTCGTGTACCGGGCGGGCTTCGCCGCCTCCCGCGACATGGCTCGCCAGCTGGTACGTCACGGCCACTTCGTGGTCAACGGACACAAGGTGGACATCCCCAGTTTCCGGGTGTCCGAGCACGACATCATCGAGGTTCGTGGCAAGTCCGTAGAGATGACACCGTTCGTTGTCGCTCGCGCACAGGCCGGCGAGCGCTCCGTGCCGGCCTGGATTGAAGCCATCCCGACGCAGATGCGCATCCTGATTCACTCCCTGCCCGCGCGTCAGGTCATCGACACGCAGGTCCAGGAGCAGCTGATCGTCGAGCTCTACTCGAAGAGCTGAGCACCCGTATGCTGGGTGGCTGGGAAGCCAGCCGCCCGGCAAACGGAGTTTGACAGGATCGTCTGCACGGACAGAGGTGCGACGGTCGCGGGAGTCGTGTCCCGCGCCATCACGAGGCGTCAAATAGCGGTCGCCCGTGGGAAGGAAAGAAACAGTGCTGATTGCACAGCGCCCCACCCTGAGCGAAGACGTCGTCACCGACGCCCGCTCCCGGTTCGTCATTGAGCCGCTCGAACCCGGCTTCGGCTACACCCTCGGCAACTCCCTGCGTCGCACCTTGCTCTCGAGCATCCCGGGTGCGGCCGTGACGAGCCTGCGCGTGGACGGCGTGCTACACGAGTTCTCCACGATCCCCGGTGTCAAGGAAGACATCACCGAGATCATCCTCAACATCAAGGGCCTGGTTGTCTCCAGCGAGCACGACGAGCCTGTCGTGATGTACCTGCGCAAGCAGGGTCCGGGTGCGGTCACCGCCGCCGACATCGCGCCGCCGGCTGGGGTCGAGGTGCACAACTCCGACCTGCACATCGCCACGCTGAACGGCAAGGGCAAGGTTGAGATGGAGCTGACCGTCGAACGCGGTCGTGGCTACGTCTCCGCCCAGCAGAACAAGTCCGGTGACGCCGAGATCGGTCGCATCCCGATCGACTCGATCTACTCCCCTGTGCTGGCCGTGACCTACAAGGTCGAGGCCACGCGAGTCGAGCAGCGGACCGACTTCGACAAGCTCATCGTCGACGTCGAGACGAAGAGCTCCATGGCTCCCCGTGACGCCATGGCGTCCGCCGGCAAGACCCTGGTCGAGCTCTTCGGCCTGGCCCGCGAGCTCAACGTCGAGGCCGAGGGCATTGACATGGGCCCCTCGCCGACAGATGCGGCGCTGGCCGCTGATCTCGCTCTGCCGATCGAGGACCTCGACCTGACCGTCCGGTCCTACAACTGCCTCAAGCGTGAGGGCATCCACACCGTGGGCGAGCTTCTCGGACGCAGCGAGGCGGATCTGCTCGACATCCGCAACTTCGGTGCGAAGTCGATCGACGAGGTGAAGGCCAAGCTCGTGGGCATGGGTCTGCAGCTCAAGGACAGTCCGCCCGGGTTCGACCCGAGCGCAATCGTCGACCGCTATGACGACGACGTAGAAGACGACTCGGCGTTCGCCGAAGACGAGCAGTACTGACCGTTTGATTTGTGTGACTGGACCGCCGAACGCGGAACGGTCAGAGACCTACAGGAGAACCACACATGCCCACGCCAACTAAGGGCCCCCGTCTCGGCGGCGGTCCGGCCCACGAGCGGCTGATCCTGGCCAACTTGGCCACCTCTCTATTCGAGCACGACCAGATCACGACCACAGCGGCCAAGGCCAAACGCCTGCGTCCCCTGGCCGAGCGTCTGGTCACCTTCGCCAAGCGCGGCGACCTGCACGCTCGTCGCCGCGTCCTCACGGTCGTGCGTGACAAGGGCGTCGTGCACCGTCTCTTCACCGAGATCGCGCCCGACATGGCCGAGCGTCAGGGTGGCTACACGCGCATCACCAAGATCGGGAACCGCAAGGGCGATAACGCCCCCATGGCCGTGATCGAGCTGGTGCGTGAACCGCTTTCGCCGAAGAAGGCCGCTGTCGCCGAAGCCGAGGCTGCAACCAAGCGTTCAGCCAAGACCAAGAAGGCCGCCGATGTTCCGGCAGCCAAGAAGTCCGCCGCCGCTGTCGAGACTGACACTGTCGAGACTGACGCGGTTGTGGACGACACGGTTGTGGACGACACGGTTGTGGACGACGTGGCTGTGGACGACACCGCCGCCGACGACACCGCTGTTGCTCCGGCAGACAAAGCCGACGAGAAGGCCTGACTCGGATCTTCTGACCGGACAGGGCGTTCGCTAGCCTGCCAATATGATCGACAACGAGCCCGCTGCCCCTCTGGGAGGTGGCGGGCTCGCGCCTTCCGTGCGCATCCGGCTCGACTTCGGGTATGAGGGGACGGCGTTCGCGGGCTGGGCGATGCAGCCCGGAAAACGGACAGTGGAGACAGAGCTCTCAACCGCACTGACCTTGATCCTTCGGGCCTCAAGACCGGTGCGCCTCGTGGTGGCTGGACGCACCGACGCGGGGGTCCATGCCCGTGGTGCGGTGGCCCACGCAGACGTTGACCCGGCCGGATGGGCGCTGTTGCCCGGGCGATCCACCCGCTCCCCAGCTGAGTCGGCACTGGCTCGTCTGAATGGCGTGCTGCCGGCCGATGTGGTCATCCACCGTGTCTCGGTGGCACCAGAGGGCTTCAACGCCCGGTTCTCGGCCAGTCAGCGTCGTTATCTCTATCGCATCTGCGACCAGCCACAGCGGCTGGACCCCCTACGACGAAGAGACACGTTGGTCCACCGGCGACCCTTGGAAGTTGCGTCCATGCATGCAGCCAGCCAGCAGCTACTGGGGCTGCGGGACTTTGCCGCATTCGCCAAGAGGCGCGATGGCGCGACGACGATTCGTACTCTGCTCGACTTCTCCTGGCTTCGAGCCGGTGACGGTGTGCTCGAGGCGAGGGTGGTGGCGGATGCGTTCTGTCGCTCGATGGTGCGCGCACTGGTAGGGGCTGTGATCCCGGTGGGGGAGGGACGTCAACCGGTCGAGTGGCCGGCCGGGGTTCTCGACGCGGGACGGCGGCACCCGGGTGTGGTCGTAGTACCGGCACACGGGCTGAGTCTTGAGGAGGTCACCTACCCGCCCGATGTGGAGGTAGGCGGTCGCGCGGCAGCGGCGCGTTTTAGACGGGTTCTTGATCGGGACTGACCCGTCTGGCGCGTGGGCCTGCTACCGGCTTTACCTGGCTTTGGCCTGGTACAGGAGATAGAAGATGGTGATCGCCGAGAGCGTCGCCACTACCGCGGCAACGATCTTGACCGCGCTGTATGGCCGTTCGCCGATAACCTCGCCGGTGTTGGCGTTCACGAAGACATGAAAGGTCTTGCCCCCGGCAATGTAGGTGGCGATCCACAGCGGCAGCAGGAGTATCCGGAACAGAATGTCGGCGTCGGCAGTGTTCAGCTCGTCAACCCGCTGTTCGTCACCACCGATGTCGGCACGGCAGTCCTCCCGGATCGCCGAGGCCATGTCCTGCTTGGCGGATACGAAGCCGGCGCCGGCGTCGATGTCGTACCGGGGTGAGTCGAAACCGGCGAGATACCGTCTGCTGGCAGCCGGCGGCACCGACCCGGCGCCGGAGCACGAGCCCGTCGGCGATCTCCAGCCCTCGCCCGTGGAGCATTCGGGCATCGCCCGCCTGGGCTCGCGGGTGCGTCCCGGCTGGTTCGCCCAGACCCATCAGCACCCCGCGCTGCTGGGGCGCACCCTCCTGGAGGTCCTGCACCTGGGCGACGAGCATCGCGCCGGCAAACCTCGGGAGGAAGCCGCCAGGGCCCTGGACCGATATGAGCTTGCCCGCGCCTGCGAACAGACCTTCGAGTCCCTGTCCGGTGGACAGCAGGCACGGTTCCAGATCTTGCTGCTCGAGCTCAGCGGCGCCACCCTCCTGTTGCTCGACGAACCCACCGACAACCTGGACCTGCAGTCCGCGGAGGCGTTGGAGGAAGGGCTCGAGGCCTTCGACGGCACCGTGGTCGCCGTGACGCACGACCGCTGGTTCGCCAAGGGGTTCGACCGCTTCCTGGTCTTCGGCCAGGATGGCTCGGTCTTTGCCTCTGATGAGCCGGTGTGGGACGAAGGTCGAGTCAGGCGACGACGTTGACCGTCACGGGGTCATCCGGGGGTGTTGACCCGTTGCTTGCGGGCGGCCAACCCGCCGGCGATGGTCGCCGCAGCGATGGTGACCAGGGCCCCCAGGATCAGGGCTGCTGATTCGCCCGGTTGCAGCACCTTCAGGCTCGTGCCCAGAGTCGCCGCGGCGACCGGGACACCGAGCTGTGCGGCCGCCAGCGAACTGAGGTTCAAGGGCTGTCCGGCGAGTCTGGTCAGGGAGTGGCTCAGCAGTGCCCCCGCTCCGAGCAGCAGTCCCAGAAGGATCAGCGTGGGTCGGGTCCCGAGTGCTCGAAGGTCCAGTGACGCACCCAGCCAGACGAAGAACAAGGGGGCAAAGAAGCCCTCGGTCACCGCGAACAGCTGTCGCGCAAGGCGTCGTGGTTCTCCGACGGCAGCCACCGCGAGCCCGAAGACAAAGCCGGCAAGCATGACCGACACGTGTGATCGGCCGGCGACGGCGGCGAGCGAGAACAGGATCATCAGGCTTATCCGCAGCTCCAGGGCGAAGTGTCGTTCCTCGGATACGTGGTGGAGTCGGTGGCGATATCTCTTGCGTTCCAGGAAGGACAGGGCGCCGAAGAGTACGACGCCGCCAAGGATGATGGTCAACGCCCCCAGGCCGGCACGGCCCACGTGTCCGGGGTCGATGGCCAGGGGAAGGGCCACGATGCAAGCGGCGTCGGCGATCGCGACCTGTGGGAGCAGATGAAGAACGTGGTCGCCGTGCAGCTCCAGTGAGTCGATGATGGGCAGGATCAGCGCAGCCGAGGACGAAGCCATCAGCACGGCATACAGCGCAGCGTGACCCGTCCCGAAGGTTGAGGCAAGAAGGACCCCGAGAACCGCAGATCCTGCCCCTACCAGCACGGCACGGGCCGTGCCCCGGCCCAGGCTCTCCTGGAGGCTGGGATCACGAATTGGCACGTGTGTGCCGGCAACGAACATCACCAGCCCGAATCCGACCTCCGCAAAGAAGGAGAACGTCGGATCGGAGGCTTTAAGGTAACCAACCCCCGTCCTGCCCAGGATGATCCCCACCAAGAGCTCACCGATGACCACCGGCACGTGCCAGCCCTGGGGGTAAGCCAGGATCGGGCCGACGAGACCGGCCAGGGCGATGACTGCCAGCATGGCGAAGTCCACGGGCACCTCCTCCTCGAGGATGCGCCCCGGCGGCGGGGCACGTTGCTACAAGCATGGTGCTACGGCTTCGAGCATGTCGCTAGGCCACACGCATGTCACTGCAAGCACGTTCTTCGGGCGCTACATAGGTCGCAGCGGCCTCCGCGTCGCTCGTTTGGGTGCCAGCGCGGCGGCTCGCGCTGTGATGGCGGCCAAGAATCTCGGGGCCTGGGCCAACCCGGCGCTCAAGCCGTCGGCTGCGCAGGTGCACTCGGCGTCGGCTCAGACCCCGGACCTGCTCAAGGTGTGCTTCTCCTTGCCCCTGTTCCGACTCGGTACGGCGGATGCCATCAACGCCAAGCTCACCCTCCCCGTAGCCGGGAGTGTGGATGCCCATCGGGGCGTGGTCGTGATGCGGGGGGACGACACGGTTGGCGCCGACGTCGACGATGCCCTCAAGGCTGTGGTCGTGGTGTTCACCGGCTCGCCTGCTGCGGCGGACCAGAAGCTGCCCGGTTTGAGCGGCGTCTGGCCTGGCGCTCTGGCCCGTCCAGACCGCGGGTGCGGACGCCGGGGTCAAGACGTCTTGGTGGGACCGTGCGACCGCGACACTGAGCGTGCCTGCCAGAACGGTGGCGGTGTTCGTCCAACGCTGAGGCGAAGGGCCCCAGGTCGGACAGTCCCCGAGGGTGCGTTCAATCCCTGCGGGGACTGTCGACCGGCAGGGGGCAGAGGTAGACAGAGACCCGTTTGGCATCGGGATTGCCCGCTCCGACCCGGCGGTAGCGCTCCAGGACCTCGGCCAGGTCGCTGCGCAACGCCAAGAGCTGTCCGGCTGTGACCTGCACCAGATGGTCCGAAAGGCCGACCTGCTCGCGCCAGTCGGCGGGCCACCGGTCCTGGGTGTCCAGCCACTGCTCGGCCCGGTCGGTGAACAGGTTCAGATAGTCGCGGGCGAGCCAGGTCACCGCGGCCTGCGCGTCAGGGTTGTCGGTGTCGCCGCTGGGCCCCTCATCCCGAGGGCGTGACTCGGTGCTGGCGCTCCAGAGTCGCCGCCGCCCGCTTCCCTGCCCGTGGTCGATGACCAGAGACACCTGGGCAAGCTTGCGCAGGTGGTAGCTCGTGGCCCCGCTGTTGGTGTGCAGAACGGCCGCCAGTGTCGTTGCCGTGGCGGGGCCACTGACTCGCAACTCGTCCAGCAGACGCGAACGCATCGGGTGTGCGAGCATGGCCAGGGCTCTGCGGTCGAGGTGGACCGCGGGAACCGGGGGATTGCGCATGTATGCACAATAATCATGCACACTTCTTTTGCACAAGTTCACTGCGGACGCCGAGAGCGGCTCGAATCGTGCTCAGAGCAGCCTGTGGGCGCTGATTATGCGGTGCGCCTGGACGCCGGTATCGTTATACCTCGTTGTGCGAACTGCGACCTGTTGGTCGTGAGCCTCGAGCTGAGGGGTCCCGATCACTGGGTCCCGATCACTTGAAGACGCGCACCACATAATCGCTTGAGAATACAGTCGCTGAGAAATCACGAGCGCCGTGAAATCACGAGAGAACGAGGCTTAATCCGTGCGTACGTACACCCCAAAGCCCGGCGAGGTTGAGCGCCAGTGGCTCGTCATCGACGCCACTGACGTCGTCCTGGGTCGTCTGGCCAGCCAGACCGCCATCCTCCTGCGGGGCAAGCACAAGCCGACCTACGCCCCGCACGTTGACGGTGGTGACTTCGTCATCATCATCAATGCCGACAAGGTTGCCCTGACCGGCAGCAAGCTGGTGCAGAAGAAGGCCTACCACCACTCGGGCTTCCCGGGCGGTCTCAAGGCGACCTCCTACCAGGATCTGCTGGCCAAGCAGCCCGCAAAGGCTGTCGAGAAGGCCGTTCGCGGCATGCTTCCCAAGGGCACCCTGGCTCGCCAGCAGCTGACCAAGCTGAAGGTCTACGCCGGAGATGTTCACCCGCACCAGTCGCAGAAGCCGGTGCCGTTCGAGATCTCACAGGTCGCGCAGTAGTACCTCGGCCCGGCAGGGCCGAATCCACTTGAGTACAGGCTGAATCATGAGAACAGACAGAGCTAACGAGGAGAACCGTGGCTGACACCACTTCCGCCGTCGAGACAGAAGATGTCCAGGGCGAAGAGCAAGAGCTCACCGAGTACACCAGCGAGTCCGAGACCCCGGTGGTCGAGGCCCGCAAGCCGGCGGCTTCTGGCCCCGGTGCCGCGACCGGACGTCGCAAGCAGGCCATCGCCCGCGTGCGCATCGTTCCTGGCAGCGGTCAGTGGAAGATCAACAACCGCACCCTGGACGAGTACTTCCCGAACAAGGTGCACCAGCAGATCGTCAACGAGCCCTTCAAGGTGCTCGAGCTCGATGGCTCCTACGACGTGCTCGTTCGGGTGCATGGCGGAGGCCCCTCCGGCCAGGCCGGCGCGGTGCGTCTGGGCGTTGCCCGTTCGCTGAACGGTGTTGACGAGGAGCTGAACCGTCCCGCACTGAAGAAGGCCGGCTTCCTGACCCGGGACGCTCGCGTCCCTGAGCGTAAGAAGGCCGGTCTGAAGAAGGCCCGCAAGGCGCCTCAGTACAGCAAGCGCTGAGCGACGTCATCCGCCAGTGGCGGCTTCGAATCGGGCTACGGCTGGGCTTCGAGGCCGCTACTGCTGTGTCGGGGGGCACGGGCACGTGGTCTCTCCAGACGATGCTCGCGACGTGCATCCCCGTGCCGGGTGCTGACCGGCTTACGTTCAACTGACCGAAAGGCTCACCCCATATGGCTGCTCGACTCTTTGGCACCGATGGCGTTCGTGGTCTTGCCAACAAGGAGCTGACCGCCGAGCTCGCGCTCGACCTGTCAGTGGCTGCCGCCCACGTGCTGGGTGAGGTCGGCGCCTTCAAAGGTCATCGACCGCAGGCGATCGTGGGCCGGGACCCTCGTGCTTCGGGGGAGTTCCTGACCGCGGCGACCATCGCGGGGTTGGCATCTGCAGGGGTCGACGTCCTGGATGCGGGTGTGATGCCGACTCCGGCCATCGCGTTTCTGATTGCCGACAGTGGTGCCGACCTGGGTGTCATGCTCTCGGCATCTCACAACGCGATGCCTGACAACGGCATCAAGTTCTTCGCGCGGGGCGGACACAAGCTGGCCGATGAGCTCGAGGACGCGATCGAGGCGCGACTGAACGAGCACTGGGATCGTCCCACCGGATCGGACGTGGGCCGGGTGCGCCCACTGGTCGATGGCCCTGCCCGGTACATCTCACATCTGCTCGCCGCTCTTCCCCACCGTCTGGACGGTATGCACGTGGTGATGGATGCCGCCCACGGCGCTGCCAGCGTGGTTGGCCCAGAGGCCTTCCGCCAGGCTGGTGCCACAGTGACGGTCATCGGCTGCGAGCCCGACGGTCTGAACATCAACGACGGTTATGGCTCCACGCACCTGGAGAAGCTCCAGAAGGCTGTCGTCGAGGCTGGAGCGGACTGTGGCATCGCCCTGGACGGCGACGCTGACCGTTGCCTCGCTGTGGACGCTCAGGGCGCGGATGTTGACGGGGACCAGATCATGGCGATCCTGTCGCTGGCCATGCGCGAGCGAGGCGTGCTCGCCCACGACACACTGGTCGCCACCGTCATGAGCAATCTGGGCATGCTCCAGGCGCTCGAACATGAGGGCGTTGCAGTCCGGCAGACCGCGGTTGGTGATCGATACGTCCTGGAGGAGATGAAGGCGGGCACGTTCTCACTGGGCGGCGAGCAGTCCGGGCACGTCATCTTCCTGGACCACGGAACAACAGGTGATGGCACGATGACCGGGCTGATGCTCGTCTCCCGCGTTGCCCAGACCGGCCGTACGTTGGAGGACCTGGCTGCTGTGATGAAGCGACTGCCGCAGGTGCTGATCAACGTCAAGGACGTGGACAAGAGCCGGGTCGAAGACGACGAGGTGGTGCAGGCCGCGATTCGAGCGGCCCAGGCGGAGCTCGACGGGATTGGTCGGGTGCTCCTGCGTAAGTCCGGTACCGAGCCCCTGGTGAGGGTCATGGTCGAGGCCGGTGACGCTGCCAGCGCACGGGCTGTGGCCCAGCGGCTGGCCGACGTCGTGGCAGAGAATCTGGCGCTCTGAGACATCAACAGGCACGCCAGCCGCCTCAACTGTCACCAAACGGCTTGGATGAGTACCAAAGCACCGGCATGGTTGCGACTTTTCCCAAGGCCGCCGCACGAACGAACCTTCGCTCGGACAACTTGGGCGCCGGACAAATTGGCGGACTGACCCTTTTTGCTGGACCCTGGTCCCCACCAAAACGCTCTTCGGACAGGGGCATACGATCAGGCGAAGCCGCACGTTTGCACTGGCTGCTGACGACCGCTCTCAGCAACCTAGGGATCTTGATTCTGGTCACGCGAACGTACTTCGGCTCTGAGAACTGCGAGGAGACATTTTGCGCATGAGAACGCCGTCCCTTGTTCCCATTGCGGCGATCGTAGTGCTGGCGGCCGGCGCTGCGGTCGTTTCGGCCGATCCCGGCGAACGCGGGGCCGAGTCCAGTGGACGCCCCATCGCTGCCCGTGGACGGCTTCACGTCGCACCTCCCTCGAGAACATCTCCTGTCGATCTGACGGCTTCTCCGGTTGTCCATGCGACCAGAGCGCCAGTCGTCGTTCCGACCAACGTCGCCCTCCCGCCGGCACTTCGCGTCGTTGGTTGGACCGCGCTTCCCTTCGTCCCGCCGACGACTCTGCCGGTTCGGGCCGATGGTCCGGCTCCGGTTCGGGCCGATGGTCCGGCTCCGGTAAGCCTTGGCGCAGCGGGCGCCTTCGCAATTTTGACGAAGTCGGGAGTAACGGACGTCCCTGGGTCGACCATCCGGGGGAATGTCGGGGCTAGTCCAATCGCTGGTGCAGCTATCGGTCTCAGCTGCCCAGAAGTAACCGGGAAGATCTACTCGGTCAATGTGGCCGGAACTCCTGCCTGCAGAGTGATGGACGCCACTGGCCTGACGGCGGCCGTGAGCGATGAGGAATCTGCGTACACCGACGCAGCGGGACGAACCAATCCCGGTTTCGTCAACTTGGGCGCCGGGCAGATTGGCGGACTGACCTTGTCGCCCGGCCTCTACAAATGGACCGGCGACGTTTCCATGTCAAAAGGCGTCACCCTCGCAGGTGGGCCCAATGACGTATGGATCTTCCAGATTGCCGGATCGCTTAACCAGGCCTCGGCCACCAGAGTGAGACTGACCGGCGGAGCATTGGCCAAGAATGTGTTCTGGGCATCCGCAGGCGCGGTCACCCTTGGAACAACTGCGCACTCTGAGGGAACGATACTGTCCAAGACCATGATCGCCATGAACACCGGCTCATCGACGAATGGCCGACTGTTGGCTCAGACGCAGGTCACTCTTCAGGAGAGCACGGTCAACAACGTTCAATAAGAGCGCCGTGCGCGGCCAAGAAGACATTGCAATCGGCTCGGTCATGCTCGGATCCGGTGAGATCGAGCTGCTGGTCGCCGTTGCCGCCACGGCGTTCGTCTCGGCGGTGCTCGGGCTGCTCATCTCCTCCCTGGTGTCAACGTCCGAGCAGGTGATGCCGTTGCTGGTTGTGTCGGTCATGATGCAGCTCGTCATGTGCGGGGGACTCATACCTATCTATGGGCGCCCCCTGTTAGCACTGCTGTCATGGATTGATCCCTCGGGGGGGTACGCGATGGGGGCTTCCACGGCCAATGTCCGTGCCCTGGTGCCAACAGCGCCACAAGACGTCCTGTGGAGCCACGACGCGGCCGCGTGGATTCTGTCGGTGCTGGTTCTGACGGCGTTAGCCGGCTGCTGGTCCTGGCTGGTCCTTGGCCGAATCTCGAGTTCAGACAGTCATCAGTGAAACCCGCTATTTCCAACCACGTCAAGGAGATGCTCCTCGTGAAACACGGACGCTCCCCGAGGATCCTGGCGCTGTTGGCAGTCTCGCTGCTGTTGGCAGTCGCGGGCTGCGCCGGACCCCTGGCCGGGGCGGTCTCTCACGTACGGAGCCCAGCGAGCACACCGGCAATTCCGACGACCGTCCCGCCGGCCGTCCTGAAGACCGCCCTGCCATCGAAGCACCTGCCCCCCACTACCCCGCCACCGAGCCCTAGTCCCAGCTGCGGCAGTGGGCGCGCCGCCGGTACGGTACTTCTCGCGTTGCCGGGCGGACGTCGGGCGCTGTTGGCGGTCCCGGCCGGGCACGACGGTCACCACCGGCTAGGCCTGGTGATCGCGCTGCCCGGATACGGCCGGACATCGGAGGAAATGGCGGCCCAGAGCAGGATCCCGGCCCGCGCCCTGGCGGCCGGTGTGCTGGCGGTGCTGCCACAGGGCGCGGGCCCAGCCAAGTCCTGGAACTTCTCCGGCACCACCGGCTATGACGACGTGGGGTTCCTGTCCGCACTGGTCACGAAGTTGGCTGACACCGAATGCGCCGATCCTGCCCGGGTCGTGATCACCGGGATAAGCGACGGCGGCGACATGGCCGCCTTCGCAGCCTGCGCTCTGCCGGGCAGGTTCCGGGCGGTGGTGACGGTGGCGGCATCCTTCATGCCTGGGGTGGGCTGCCACCAGACTCGGATCGTCGCCGTCCATGGCGACGCCGACCCGCTGGATCCCTACCGTGGGGGACCCGACGGCCGGCCCGGCTACCCTGCGATCCCGCCGGCAGGTGCGGCCATCATCGCCTGGGCTGACCTCGGGGGCTGCCGGACTGGCACCACCGACCGGGTGGCGCCGGACATCGTGACCACTACATACCCCTGCGGCGCCAAACTCATCACCGTCAACGGCGGCGGCCATACATGGCCCGGAGGCGCGCCGGTCAACCCCACGCTCGGTGTCACCACCGGAGAATACGACGCGACTGCGACGGTCCTTGGGCTGCTCTGATTCCCCATGCTCCGTTTGTGGTGGCCCGGGGTGGGATCGAACCGCCGACCTTCCGATTTGCAGGACTTCGTAGGGGGTCCGAGAGCTCCGTCCGGGTACGGATTCGTGCTCAGGAGAAGGGTGGTGGGTCCCGTCGTGGCCAACTGGCGCGAGGCTCGTGTTAGCAAATCCGTTAGCAAATCCGTTAGCAAAACGGGTCGGGGTCGCTGCCACCTGCCGGGCCGTACTTCTTGAGGTACTCGATCTCTTTCTTCAGTTCCATCATCTTGAGCTCACGTCCGACGGTCAGTCGCCGGAACTCCTCGAGCTCGGTCAGCCGCTCTAGCTCCCAGGCTTGTTGTTCGGCGATCTCTGGCTGGGCTTGAAGCTGTTTGGCCACGTCGCGGGCTGCGGCGAATGCCCCAAGCACGTTGTCGTGGGCCTAGCCTTCTAGGTGGCGAGGTCGAGGCCGACCGAGTCCACGATGCGCGCGCGGCCGTCCCCGAGGTTGTACACGGCGCCCACGACGGCGAGCTGGCCGGCTGCAACCCGGTCGCCGATCAGGCGGGAGCGCTCGGTCAGCAGACGCAGCGTATGCCGCACGTGCTCAGCCTCGATCTCGTCGGCCGTCGACATGCCGGCTTGACTCGCGGCAAGGACGCTGGGGGTGACACGTTCGACGATGTCGCGGATGTAACCGCCCGGCAGCACGCCGCTGCGGACCGCTTCCACCGTTGCTGAGACCGCGCCGCACGAGTCGTGTCCGAGGATGACGACGAGCGGGATGTCCAGGATGGCAACCCCGAACTCGATGGAACCGAGCACACCCGGGTCGATGACGTGGCCCGCGGTACGGACGACGAAGAGGTCGCCCAAACCGCGGTCGAAGATGATCTCGGCAGCCACCCGCGAGTCCGCGCAGCCGAAGAATACGGCGAACGGCGTCTGGCCCTCGGTCAGGCTGTCTCGGCGAGCCGCGTCCTGGTTGGGGTGCCAGTACTCGCCGGCGACGAACCGTTCATTGCCGCGGGCCAGCTTGGCCCAGGCCTCTGTCGGGGTCCACGGACCCGGAGGCGTGCTGCGGTCGCCCTTGCTCACAGGCCCGGTCGCCTGCTGATGCTCATCGCCAGCGGCTTGGCCGTCTCGGCGTAGAAGTCGTTCCCCTTGTCGTCCACGACGATGAACGCGGGGAAGTCCTCGACGTCGATCTTCCAGATCGCTTCCATACCGAGCTCCGGATACTCCAGGACCGCAACGGACTTGATGCAGTCCTGGGCGAGTCGGGCGGCCGGTCCACCGATGGAGCCGAGGTAGAACCCCCCGTTTGCCGCGCACGCGGCGGTCACCGCACCGGACCGGTTGCCCTTGGCCAGCATGATCATCGAGCCGCCTGCGGCCTGGAACTGTTCGACGTAGGAGTCCATCCGTCCCGCCGTCGTGGGGCCAAAGGAGCCGCTCGGGTAGCCCGCAGGCGTCTTGGCCGGACCGGCGTAGTACACCGCGTGATCCTTGAGGTACTGGGGCATCGGTCGTCCCGCGTCAAGCAGGTCCTTGATCTTGGCGTGGGCGAGGTCGCGTGCCACGACAAGGGGTCCGGTCAGCGACAGGCGTGTCATCACAGGGTATTTCGACAGCTCTGCGCGAATCTCGTCCATCGGTCGGGTCAGGTCGATCTTCGCCACATCGTCCACGGCAGTCGTGGCCTCCGACGTCAGGTGTGCCACCGTGGTCTCAGGCAGGAAACGTGCAGGGTCGGTCTCGAGCTGCTCGATGAACACACCCTGCGCCGTGATCTTGCCCAAGGCCTGACGGTCGGCCGAGCAGGAGACAGCGATCGCGATCGGCAGCGAGGCGCCGTGGCGGGGGAGCCGGATCACCCGGACGTCGTGGCAGAAGTACTTGCCGCCGAACTGTGCCCCGATGCCGAAGTTACGGGTCAGCTCCAGCACCCGCGCCTCGAGCTCGACGTCCCTGAATCCTCGAGCGGTGGTAGCTGACCCTTCGCGAGGCAGCTCGTCGAGGTACTTCGCGCTGGCGTATTTGGCCGTCTTCAATGCGAATTCGGCGCTCGTGCCACCAATGACGATGGCCAGGTGGTAAGGCGGGCAGGCCGCTGTGCCCAGGGAGCGCAGCTTCTCGTCCAGGAACGCGATCATGGAGTCGGGGTTCAGGACGGCCTTGGTCTCCTGGTAGAGGAAAGACTTGTTCGCCGAGCCACCGCCCTTGGCCATGAACAGGAACTTGTACGTCGTGTCGTGGCCGGCCGCGGTGTCGGCGTACAGCTCGATCTGGGCGGGGAGGTTGGAACCGGTGTTCTTCTCCTCCCATGTCGTGATCGGCGCCATCTGGGAGTAACGCAGGTTGAGCCGCGTGTAGGCGTCATACACGCCGCGGGCAATCGAGGACTCGTCCGTGCCCTGATCATCTTCGGTGAGCACACGTTGGCCGCGCTTGCCCATGACGATCGCGGTGCCGGTGTCCTGGCACATCGGCAGCACACCTCCGGCCGCGATGTTGGCATTCTTGAGCAGGTCGAGCGCGACGAACTTGTCGTTGCTGCTGGCCTGCGGGTCGTCGATGATGGTGCGCAGCTGGGTCAGATGGGCTGGCCGCAAGTAGTGCGCAATGTCGTGCATCGCCGTCTCGGTCAGCAGACGAAGGGCCTCGGGCGCCACCTGAAGGAACTCTCGCCCGTCGGGCCCTTCGACCGTTCGCACGCCCTCGCTTGTCAACAGTCGGTACGTCGTGTGGTCGGCTCCCAGGGGAAGCAGGTCTTCGTATTCGAACTCGGGCACCGTGGCTCCTTTGACGACAACGCACGTGAATGCCGCGACCTGCCAAGGTCAGCCCTGGCCTGCGGACCGTTCCAGCCTAGAACCTGGCCAGTGGTGGCGCGCGTCACACCCTTTGGCGGGACCGCGACCCAACCTTCATGGTGAATCAGCTGGCTTCGGTTGTTGCTCTTGGGGCATCGCCAGCTCGGCCCGACGCGGGGGGTTGGCGCCCGCGCGCGAGACCGTGACCGCCGCGCAGGCCAGGGCGCGGTTCACCGCGGGCCGGACATCGGCCAGCGAGGCGGATCGCAGTCGTTCACGCGCCTGGACGCCGCCCAGGAGCCCGGCATCCAGGAGGCCGGACAGCAGGCCGGCCATGAAGGAGTCTCCGGCGCCGACGGTGTCCACGACCTCGACGGTCGGGGCGTCGACGCTGGTGAACTCACCGGTGACGGTGAGCCCCATCACAGCGCCCTGGTCGCCGCGGGTCACCACCACCAGGGAGGGACCCAACAGCCCCCACAGCCGCAAGATGTCTGGGAGCGGCGCTCCGTCGTACAGCCAGGCGATGTCCTCGTCGCTGGCTTTGACCACGTCGCTGAGCCCGATGAGCTGTTCCATCTTGGCGCGAACGTCATGGGGGTCACCCATGAGGGAAGGACGCGCGTTCGGGTCGTAGGAGATTGTGGCGCTTGGGCGCGCGCCCTGGAGCGTGCTCAGGACGGCGGACGCGCCGGGTTCGAGGGTGGCAGCGATGGAGCCGGTGTGGACGTGTCCCAGCCCTTCGATGGGTTGGCCCAAGTTCAGCTCCCAGCTCAGGTCAAAGCTGTATGCCGCCGCGCCGTCCGCGTCCAGAGTCGAGGTGGCCACGGACGTCGTTTGCCTTCCGATGCTGCCCGTGGTCAGCGTGACCCCTTCCCCGTCAAGGAGCTGGGCGATCCTGGCGCCTCGTTCGTCGTCACCGATCATGGTGGCAAATGTGACGCCGTGACCGAGACGGGCAAGACCGACCGCGACGTTTGCCGGGCTGCCGCCCACATGCTCCTGGGTGGTGCCGTCACGGCGTTGGACGATGTCGATCAGCGACTCACCGATGACCAGCGTGCGCATACGGTTTCCTTCGGCTCAGGGGTGGGGCGCCAATCGACCCTATCGGTGGGACAGGCGCGTCGTGACCGTTCAGACGTTGGGACGGCTCGCTATACCGCCCGCAGTCAGCGAGTATTGGCAGCGTGAGTACGACCAGCGCCCCCGACACCGTGGCATCCTCGTCCGTGCAGCAGCCCGCCGCGCGGCGGGGTTTGGGCAACCTGCGCAGCATGGTCATCTCCATGGTCGTGATCATGGCGGCAGTGCTGGCCTGGGTGGCGATGGTGCCTAGGGTCCATGAGGTCAGCCAACCAGCGGTGAATGTCACCTCGGTGGCCATGCAGGTGCGTCAGGAGACCGGGTGGGCGATCTCCCAGCCGCAACTGCCGGCGGGCTGGAAGGCCACCAACGCGCGTTTCGACTCCGCCGCCGACGGGGTCAGGACCTGGCACGCGGGCTACCTCTCGCCCGATGGTCAGTACCTCTCCATCGACCAGACCGAGGGCAGGGGCGCCAGCGACAACTGGATCTCCGCCCGGACCTCCAACGGTCAGGCCGAGGGCACGATGTTCGCAGGCGGAAGGAAGTGGCAGGAGCTCAGCTCCCAGGACATCCTCCAACGCAGCCTCGTGTCGAAGGGCCCCGGTGCGCGCGGCCTCACGACCGTCCTGAGCGGGACGGCGCCTTACACCCAGCTCGCGCAGTTCGCCGAGGTGCTGAAGCCGGTGCCTGCGAGCTGACCCGGTGGTTCGGTCCGGCTCAGTCCTGTTCGCTCAGCGTCGCCTCAGGTCCGGTGGTCAACTTGGCCTCGGCTCCATCGAGCCACGTGTTGCAGTGGGTCGCCAGAGCCTCACCCCGCTGCCAGAGCGCCATGCTGTCCTCGAGCCCGATCTGGCCGCCTTCGAGCTGGGCGACGATCGAGATGAGCTCGTCCCGAGCCTGCTCGTACGTCAGGTTCGTGATGTCTGGGAAGTCGACCGTCTTCGCGGTCGGCGTCTCGCTGTCCTTGGCTGCCACCCGAACACTCTAGGGCCCCTGGCTCCCATGCGCCGGTTGGCTCACCCACCGCGTTCGCTGACCGGACGCACCGCGAAATCACCCCGAGCCACCCGCACCCTCAGGAGCTCATCGGCCTCGACGTCCGAGCGATCCATGACGATGCGGCCGTCGGCGTGCTGTACAACGGCGTATCCCCGTTCCAGGGTGGCCAGCGGCGACAGGGCCCGCACCTGCGAGCGCAGATGGTTGATCTGGTCACCGGCGCGGTGCACGTTGGAGCGGACGCGCCGCCTGGCCCGGTCCGTGAGGGCGTCCAGCTCCTGTCTGCGGGCGGTGATCATGGCCCTCGGGTCGGCCATGACCGGCCGGGACCGCAAGGCGATCAGGAGGCGACGTTCGGTGTGCACCCGTGAGGTCAGGCTGCGGCACAGACGCTGGAGGGTCTGCTCGATGGCGGCCCGCTGCTCTCTCACATCAGGGACGATCCGTTTGGCCGCGTCGGTCGGCGTCGAGGCGCGAAGGTCGGCGACGAAGTCCAGCAGGGGGGTGTCGACGTCGTGGCCGATGGCACTGACCACCGGGGTGACGGCTCTGGCAACAGCTCTGACCAGGGCCTCGTTGCTGAAGGGCAGTAGGTCTTCGAATGAGCCCCCGCCCCGAGTGATCACGATGACATCCACACCGCGATCGGCGTCGAGCTCGCTGAGCGCGGCACTGACCTCGGGCACCGTATTGGGTCCTTGGACCGAGACCGTTCGGATCTCGAACTGGACAGCGGGCCAACGCCGTCGGGCGTTCTCGACGACATCCTTCTCGGCCGCGCTGGACCGACCGCAGATGAGCCCGACCTTGTGGGGCAGGAACGGCAGCGGGCGTTTCCGGTCCATGTCGAACAATCCCTCGGACGCCAAGATGGCCTTGAGGTGCTCCAGCCTGGCAAGAAGCTCGCCGACTCCCACGGGGCGAACCTGGCGGGCGGCGAGCTGTAGGGTGCCCCGTTTGGTCCAGAACGTGGGTTTGGCCTGGACGACGACGCGCGCGCCCTCGGCCAGCGGGGCCGACATTGCGTCCAGGATGTTCGTGCGCACCGTGACGTTGAGTGACATGTCGACGTCTGGGTCTCGCAGCGTGAGGTAGGCGGTGGACTGTCCCGGACGGCGGCTGACCTGGACAACCTGCCCTTCGACCCACAGGGCTGACATCTTGTCGACGTAGTCCGCGATCTTCACACTGAGCAGCCGTACCGGCCAGGGATCCTCCGCGGTCGTGTCGCTGGCGCGTTCGGGGAGGGGCTTTGGGCTGCTCACCGGGTCACTCTATGAGGCCACCTACGATGGTTGGGTGACTGATACCGCGAAACGAGTATTGCTGGCTGCCCCGCGTGGGTACTGCGCCGGGGTTGACAGGGCTGTGGTGACGGTCGAGGAGGCCCTGGAGCTCTATGGGCCACCGGTCTATGTCCGCAAGGAGATCGTGCATAACAAGCACGTGGTCTCCACGTTGCAGAAACGTGGCGCGATCTTCGTCGACGAGACCCAGGAGGTGCCAGAGGGTGCGACGGTCATACTCTCGGCACACGGCGTCGCGCCGGTCGTCTACGACGAGGCTCGGGCGCTGTCGCTGAAGACGATCGACGCAACCTGCCCCCTGGTGACCAAGGTCCACCACGAGGCCGTGCGTTTCGCCAACGAGGACTACGACATCCTGCTGATCGGTCACGAGGGGCACGAAGAGGTCGTCGGCACTGCGGGGGAGGCCCCGGACAACGTGACGGTAGTGGAGGGCCCTGACGACGCAGCCAACGTCGTGGTCCGCGACCCGTCCAAGGTGATCTGGCTGTCACAGACCACATTGTCGGTGGACGAGACCATGGAGACGGTGAGCAGGCTGCGCGAGAAGTTCCCGCTTCTGCAGGACCCGCCCAGCGACGACATCTGCTATGCCACCCAGAACCGTCAGATGGCTGTCAAGCAGATGGCGCCAGATACCGACCTGATGATCGTCGTCGGTTCCCGTAACTCCTCGAACTCCGTGCGCTTGGTCGAGGTGGCGCTGGAACACGGCGCGGTGGCGGGCCACCTGGTCGACTTTGCCGATGAGATCGACCCTTCCTGGCTCGAGGGGGTTGGAACGGTTGGAGTCACCAGTGGCGCCAGCGTGCCCGAGGTGCTGGTCCGCGGCGTCCTGGCATTCCTGGCCGAGCACGGCTACGAGGATGTGCAGTCGGTGACGGCCGCCGAAGAGAGCGTGTTGTTCTCACTGCCGCATGAGCTGCGCCGCGATCTCAAGGCCAAGTCCGGGGTCGACGCCACCACACTGCGCCATGACGCGGGGTCCCTGCACTGACGTCCCTGCACTAGCACCTCTGTACTAGGCGGTATGCCGCTCGGAGTCCCCTGCTCCCAGCTCACCCACCTGGCTGAGATCCAGCTCCGGCCGGGCGACGTCCGAGTCCAGAGCGGCGATCAGCTCTGTGGCGGTCAGCGGCCGGGGAGCGTTCTCAATCGGCCCGGTCTCGGGCAGTGACTCCTGGGCCAGGCCGAGCTCATGCATCTTGCGAGCCGTCACCATCACCCGGGACTCCAGTGCGCCCACCAGTGCGTTGTAGCTTTCGACAGACTTCTGCAAGGACGCCCCCATCCTGGTGGCGTGCGAACCCAAGGTGCCCAGTCGTGAGTACAGCTCGCTACCTAGCTTGAGCAGCAGCTGAGCGTTGGCCGTGAGGGCGTCCTGCTGCCAAGTGAAGGCGACGGTGCGCAACAGGGCGAGCAGTGTGCCGGGGGAGGCCAGGACCACTCGCCGGGCCTGAGCGTAGTCAAAGAGGGCGGGATCTCCTGCGAGAGCCGCGGCGAGGATGGCGTCGCCCGGGATGAAGCAGACCACCATCTCGGGAGTGTTGGTGAAGGCCGACCAATACGCCTTGGTTGCAAGGGAATCCACGTGTCCACGCAGAGACGTCGCGTGCGCTGCCAGCAGCCGGGAGCGCTCTGCGGCCTCGATGCCGTCAGCCTGGGCAGCGAGGAAGGCGGTCAACGGCGCCTTGGCGTCGACGACCAGGCACTTGTCGCCAGGGAGGCGGACCACCACGTCGGGACGTACTGCCCGCTCGTGACTGCTCACCGCGCTGACTTGCTCCTCGAAGTCGCAGCGAGCCAGCATGCCTGCGTGCTCCAGGACTCGGCGGAGCTGGACCTCGCCCCAGTTGCCCCGGACTGTGGAGGCGTTGAGCGAACCCACCAGAGAGGCGGTCTGGGAGCGCAGCGCGTTCGTCGAGGTGGTGACGTCGGCCAGCTGCACGCTGACCTGGGAGAACTGCTCGACGCGATCCCGCTCCAGGGTGCCAACCTGGCGTTCAACCCGTACCAGTGCATCGCGCAGCGGAGCCAGCATGGTGGCGGTCTGGGCGTCGTCGCTGATCGCGGCCTCAAGGTCGATCACCCGTTCACGCATCAGGTCGCGCTCGGTGGACAGGGCCGCGGAGCGTCCTTCGAACAGAACCCGGGCGACGAGCCACGCCGCGACTGTACCCAGGAGCACTCCGACCACTGCAGCAATCATGATGTCCATGTCTCCACCGTGACAGACGGCACCGACAGTCACCCCTTCGACACGTCGAAGCAGTGCGCGCGCGAGGTGAGTGGCGGCATCCGGCCTCGAAAGCCACTAAACTCCTGTCTTTGTGGCACTCACTATTGGCATCGTCGGCATGCCCAACGTCGGCAAGAGCACTCTTTTCAACGTCCTGACCAAGAACGACGTGCTCGCAGCGAACTATCCGTTCGCCACGATCGAGCCCAACGTCGGTGTGGTGGCGCTGCCCGACCCCCGGCTGGAGGTGCTGTCCAAGCTCTTCAGCAGCAAGCGTGTGCAGCCCGCGACGGTGTCCTTCGTGGACATCGCCGGCATCGCTCGTGGCGCCTCCGAGGGTGAAGGCCTGGGTAACAAGTTCCTGGCCAACATCCGTGAGGCCGATGCGATCTGTCAGGTCATCCGGGTGTTCAGAGACGACGACGTCGTGCACGTTGAGGGCAAGGTCAGCCCCAAGGACGACATCGAGACAATCAACACCGAGCTGATCCTCGCCGACCTGCAGACCCTCGAGAAGGCAGTACCGAGGATGGAGAAGGACGCACGGGTCAACAAGGACATGAAAGGCGCTCTGGACAACGCGGTCGCCGCCCAGAAGGTGCTTGAGGCCGGGGACACCCTGTATGCCGCGGGCGCGGCCGCCGGAGTTGACCTCGCGGCGATCCGCGAGCTGTCCCTGCTGACCACCAAGCCGTTCCTGTATGTCTTCAACCTCGATGAGGACCAGCTGAGCGACGACTCGCTCAAGTCGACGCTGTCCGCGCTGGTCGCCCCGGCCGATGCGATCTATCTCGACGCCAAGCTCGAGATGGATCTTGCCGAGCTGGAGCCGCAGGACGCAGCCGAGCTGCTGGAGTCGGTCGGCGTTCAGGAGACCGGCATGAATCAGCTGGCGAGAGTGGGCTTCTCGACTCTCGGTCTGCAGACGTATCTGACCGCTGGACCAAAAGAGACGCGAGCCTGGACGATCCACCGGGGCTGGACGGCCCCGCAGGCGGCCGGAGTCATCCACACCGACTTCCAGCGCGGATTCATCAAGGCTGAGATCGTCTCCTTTGACGACCTCATCGCGGCGGGGTCCATGGCTGCTGCGAAGGCAGCCGGCAAGGTCCGAATGGAAGGCAAGGAGTACGTCATGGCCGACGGTGACGTGGTGGAGTTCCGCTTCAACGTGTAGGCAGCCGCATCGTCGCAGGTCAGAGGCCGTTTAGCCCTCCAAAGTCCTTGGAGAGTCCTTGGGAGGACTCAACGCCGCCGCCAGCATCCCATCGGCAGCCATTCGCGTACGATCCTCAGCGGTAGGCCACAGGTGCGAGTACGTGTCCAAAGTCGTCGTCGCCTTTGAGTGTCCGAGCGCCCGCTGGACCGTGACGACATCGCACCCCGCAGCGATCAACCCGGAGGCGTAGTAGTGCCTCAGGTCGTGGAGCCGAACGCCAGTCAGGCCTGCGCTCTTCAACGTGTTCCGCCAGCGGTGTCCGACCGTGTTCTGGTGTGGCGGCTGATCGCCCTGTCCGACAAATAGCCAACCGTCCTCGCCCGGAGGAAGCAGCTCGACGTGGCGGGCGAGGATCTTTACCAGCTCACTGGCGAGGAATACTGTCCGCTCCGACCCGTACTTCGGCGCACGGATCTCGACGGCACCGCCGTTAACCCGTTGGACCTGGCGCGAGACGGCCAACGTGCGACGCAGGAAGTCAACGTCGCCCAGCTGGACCGCCGCAGCCTCACCGAGTCGCAGACCAGCGAACGCACACAGCGCCACGAACGCCATGAAGTCGTTATCGGCAGCCGCGAGAATCTTGCCTACCGTCTGGGTCGTTGGGATCTCCATGGACGCCTCAGCGCGTCGACGGCGGGGGAGCGTCACACCCACGCTCGGATCGCGGGGAATTGCCCTGTCCTCGACGGCAGCCCGCAGGACCGAGCGGACGTTCTGTGCCCGCGTGTGAATCGTGCTGACCGCGAGATCCTTGACGACCATCCCCTTGACCCACATCTCAACGTGGGACTTCCTGATCTTTGACAGCGGGACGTTGCCGAAGGCTACGGAGCCCGCTGCGAGATCCATCGCACGTCGAGTACCTGGCACCCACACCTGACGCTCACGCCAGTCCTCGTAGAACGACGTGAAGGTGACCCGGCCTGCATTCGGGTCGACGTACGTCCCGATCACGACCGATGCGGTGACCTCGTCCAGCCACGCCTTCGCTTCGACCTTCCGGCTGAAGTGTTTCGCGTGCTGCTTGCCAGTCTCGTCGTAGTACCGGGCCCGCCAGACGCCGTCAGGCCGCTTCTCAATGCTCGCCATAGTGGGGCTCCTTGCCATAACGCGAGGTGCGCTCGGTGTGTGCCCGCGCCCGGGCCTGCTCACTCATCTCCCGCTGGTCGGCCACCGACCCATCCTGGCGAGCCGCCAAGTGCTCGCAGGCCATTTGCCGGCCGGATGGGTCCCTCCAGCGGGCACGCCAGCGCCCTTGGCCGAGCCGCTCATTGCTTGCCATGACCTTGACCCTCCAGTTCTTGTCGTGTATCCCTCTGGCGGTGCTCCATTGTCTCCGATACAGCCTTCGACGTCTTCTGAGTCGTCCGGAGCTTCATGACGTCGTCCCGCGCCTTATCCCTCTGCTTCCGAGGCAGGCAGGCTACGTCCGAGTGGTGACATTGCCACGTGTCGAGTTCTCATGGGCTATCGGTTTTGGCTGACCGCTGCGCCGGCGTCAGAGGCG
>Ga0097691_1000046_pt1 | contig 107578 bp, 96 predicted proteins | sample NGESurdeep072012_8_FD_72858 | JGI IMG/M metagenome (GOLD analysis project Ga0097691, IMG submission 72858) | Arctic peat soil microbial communities from Barrow, Alaska - NGEE Surface sample 210-1 deep-072012 | ecosystem: Environmental > Terrestrial > Soil > Wetlands > Peat ... | reverse complement strand
GTGGCTTCGGCGGAGGCGGCGGGTTCGGCGGCGGTGGCGGCGCTGGCTTCGGTGGCGGTGGCGGCGGGTTCGGCGGCGGCGGTGGCGGCGCTGGGTTCGGCGGATGACCAGAGTGAACGACGCCGGATCGGAAGGGACGAGCCGAGGCGTGGCCTCGTCGATGGAGGACACCGGCCCGGTCTGGGTGGAACACACCGACACCCACCCTGCAGTGCGCCAGCCGGTGATCGATGTCGCCGACGTCTGGAAGACGTACCGCACCGGAACTCTGGCAGTCGATGCCTTGCGCGGTGTCACCTTCACCATCGATCCCGGCGAGTACGTAGCCATCATGGGACCGTCCGGGTCGGGCAAGTCCACCCTGATGCACATCCTGGGCTGCCTGGACATCCCCACCTCGGGCGGGTTCCTCCTGGCCGGCGACGACGTCAGCTCCATGACCGAGGAGGAACTGGCCCACATTCGCAACAAGCGGATCGGATTCGTCTTCCAGCAGTTCAACCTCCTGGCGTCACTGTCCGCCTGTCGCAACGTGGAGCTCCCGCTCCTCTACGCCGGGGTCGAACGGGCAGAGCGGAAGCGCCGGGCCCTTCTGGCGCTCGACCGGGTGGGTCTGGCCGACCGGGTAGACCACCGTCCCGGCGAGCTGTCAGGCGGCCAGCAGCAGCGGGTGGCCGTGGCCCGTGCCCTGGTCACCGACCCCGACCTGATCCTGGCCGACGAGCCGACCGGCAACCTCGACTCCGTGTCGGCCCGCGACGTGATGGGCCTGCTCGACGAACTCCACCGGAGCGGTCGGACCATCGTGCTGATCACCCATGATGCGGAAGTGGCCGATGCTGCCGGGCGCGTCGTGCGGATCCTCGACGGACAGATCTCCGCTCCACTCCCTAGCGTGGCAGGTCCGGCGTGAACTTGGTGGAGACGTTCCGTACCGGGCTGGAAGCCGTACTGTCACACCGGTTGCGGTCGGCGCTGACCGTGCTCGGGATCATGATCGGCATCAGTGCCGTGATCCTCACGGTGGGCCTGGGTGAAGGTGCCCAGCAGCAAGTGGGTTCCGAGATCTCAGCCCTGGGTTCCAACCTGTTGACGGTGACTCCCGGCAGCACCACATCGAGCTCGGGTGTCCGCGGAGGATTCGGGACCGCCTCGACCCTGACCACAGGGGACGCCGCAGCACTCGACTCCAAGATCGTGGCCCCCGACATCAACGCCGTGGCCCCCGCAACCTCGTCGACGGCGAGCCTCGTGGCGGGCACCACCAACTGGACCACCAGCGTGGTGGGCTCCGACCCGTCGTGGCTGACCGTCCGGGGTCGCAGCATGACCGAAGGCCGGTTCATCGACTCCCATGACCTGGCCACCCGGGCCGAGGTCGTCGTTCTGGGGGCCACCACGGCGCAGGAGCTGTTCAGCTTCCGCGACCCGGTGGGCCAGACCGTCGACATCGCCGGCCAGCCGATGTCGGTCATCGGTGTCCTCAACACCATCGGCTCGTCGTCCAGCTCATCGACGGTGGCCAATCCGGATGACCAGGCGGTGGTGCCGCTGACCACGGCATCCGCGCTCCTGACCGGTGGCTCCAGCCGGAACTCGGTCAGCCAGATCCTGATCCAGGCCGACTCGTCCTCGACGCTGTCGGCCGCCTACCAGGAGACCGACGCCGAGCTGCTGAGCCTCCACAGGATCACGACCCCGACCGGCGCCGACTTCACCATCACCAGCGAGGCACAGGTGCTTTCCACCGCCACCTCGGTGGACAAGACGCTGACCGTGCTGCTCGGCGGCGTCGCCGGTATCTCGCTCCTCGTGGGCGGCATCGGCGTCATGAACATCATGCTGGTCTCGGTGACCGAGCGGATCCGGGAGATCGGACTCCGCAAGGCGCTCGGGGCGACCCCGCGGGTGATCCGCCGCCAGTTCCTGGTCGAGGCGTCGGTGCTCGGCGCGGTGGGAGGTCTGCTCGGTGCCCTGCTCGGCGTGGTCGGGGCCGAGGTCCTGCCCCACTTCATCTCCGACCCGATCACCGTGTCGCCGGTGGCGGCCGCGGGTGCCGTCGCCGTCGCCATCGTCATCGGCATCGTGTTCGGCGTCTACCCGGCCAGCCGTGCGGCCAAGCTCCCTCCCATCGATGCACTCCGCAGCGAATGACGTCCCGATCCGACGCGCTCATGAACACTCTGAATCCGAATCCAACCGTGTACGTACCGAAGTCAACCAAGGAAGCCACCATGCACAACGACCACCAGAGCCTCCCCGTCGCCGGATCACCCTCCCGTCGGCCGCGGACCCTGCGGATGCGGCAGATCGCCACCCTCGGCGCCGTCGGGGCGGCCGGCATCGCCTTTGCCGCCTGCGGAGGTTCGTCGGGCGCGTCGAGCACGACCTCGACGTCGGCACCGGCCAAGGGCTCGTCCACTACCCCGAGTTCGTTGCCCGGTGCCAACGGGAACATCGCCGCGGTCACCGGAACGACGCTCGAGGTACAGAACACCCAATCCGGCCAGACCACGGTGGACTACAGCTCGACCACCGCCATCCGCCAGATCACCACGACCTCGCTGTCGGCGGTGACGGTCGGCTCGTGTATCACGGCAATCGGCAAGCCGACCACCACGTCGTCGACGAAGTCGGCCTTCGGCGGACCGGTGACGGCCACCACGGTCTCGATCAGCCAGCCGGTGTCCGGAGCCTGCGCCCGGGGCGGTGCCGGTGGACGGACGGGTGGCTTCGGTGGTCGGCCCGGAGGAACGGGCGGAGCCACAGGTGGTACCAGGCCGGGCGGGGGGTCCTTCAAGCCGCCGACGGGTGGGTCGTTCGCTGGGGGGAACTTCGCAACGGCATTCGGCTCGGTCACCGCGGTGGGTGGCTCGACAATCACCGTCAGCGAGACCAACCCCCGGACGTCCGCGGCCACGAGTGTCACGGTCACCGTGACTCCGACGTCGACATACACGACCACCCAGGACGCCACGGCCGCGGCCATCGTGGTCGGTCAGTGCGCCCGGGCCACCGGCACCGCGGATACTACCGGTGCGGTGACGGCGCAGTCCCTCACCATCTCGGCACCTACCAACGGATCTTGCACTAGCGGCTTCGGCTTCCGTGGCGGAGCCGGCGGCGGGTTCGGCGGCGGCCAGGGTGCGTCCACGAGTGCCTGATCCGTCCGCACCGTCGATCGCCACCGCACCGCTTGTCGCGCCCGACGCCGGCCCTGGCGCGCCCGTGGGCGCCATGGCGCCGGGTCGGCGGCGGTCGGGTCGGTGGGCACCCGTGCGGGTGCTCCTGGTGGTGATCGTGGTGGCGGCCGTCGTGGTGGGGTGGCTGCTCACCCGTCCGACCGGACCGGCCTACCGGACCGCACCGGTGGCCATGGGGAACGCAGTGGCCACCCTGTCCGAGGTGGGTACCGTCACCCCGGTGCAGCAGTCCGACCTGACGTTCGCGGTGGGTGGCAAGGTGGGCACTGTCGACGTGACCGTGGGCCAACAGGTGGCGGCCGGCCAGACCGTCGCCACCCTCGACACGACGTCGTTGCAGTCGGCGGTGGTGACCGCCGAGGCCAACCTGGCGTCGGCGCAGGCCACCCTGGCCAGTGACGAGAGCGCCCAGGCGAATGGCTCGACTACGACGGTCGCCACGTCGACCGGCTCCGGTGAGTCGGGAACCGGAACGAGTGGAAGCACGACGGCGACTACCAGCCCGTCGTCGGGCGGATCAGGTAACGCAGGCGCGAGCGCCGAAGTGACCAAACTCCAGGCAACGCTGGTGGCCGACCAGCACCAGGAGGACGCGGACGCGACCGCCGCCGGGGCGGCACTGCAGACCGCCACAACGACTTGCACCGCCGGTTCGACCCCAGGTGTCACGGAGGGACAGACTCCTGCGCCATCAGTTCCGCCCGGCGGCTCCAGTGGCGGAGGCCAGCTGACGTGCACCCAGGCATTGACTGCAGCGTCGACTGCCCACCAGGCGCTGGTGACGGCCATCGACAAGGTCACCAAGGACGAGGCGGCACTGGCCGCGGCACTGGGACTCGACACCTCCGGTGGAACCAGTGGAACCGGTGGAATCGGTGGATCAGGCAGTTCCGGTGGCGGAGGAGCGGGTTCACCCGGGCAGGGGGGAACATCCACCACCACTGCGTCGACGACCAGTCCCACCTCGGGAACGAACAACACCCCGGCATCGGGCAGTTCGACGACGGGGTCCTCCTCGACAACCGACAGTCGGTCGACGTCCACCGCTTCGACCTCGTCGTCGGCCACCAGTAGCCATACCCGGACGATTACGCCCGAGCTGATCGCCCTGGACCAGGCAAACGTCGATGTGGCCCAGGCCGCCCTGGTTGTGGCGCAGCGGAATGTCGGACAGTCCAACCTGATCAGCACCCTCGCCGGGACCGTCGGGTCGGTCGACCTGACAGTGGGCCAGACGGTGAGTGCGGGCGCACCCTCGTCCACACCCCAGGTAGTGGTGGTCGGTTCGGGCACCGACTATGAAGTGACTACCACGGTGCCGGTCACCGCCATCAAGCAGGTCGCCGTGGGCCAGCAGGCTCTGGTGACCCCGGACTCGAGTTCGACGGTTCTCACCGGAACGGTGTCCAGGATCGGGGTGCTCGGGACGACGTCCACCACCTCCACCACCTATCCCGTAACCATCGCCTTCCAATCGTCCGATCTCGGACCATTCTCCGGGGCTGAGTCCTCGGTTCAGATCGTCACCGGCCAGGCCAGCGGAGTCACCACCGTGCCGTCGTCTGCGGTGCGGGCCGTGGGTACCAATCACCTCGTCACCGTGATCGAGGCCGGGAAGACCACCTCGGTCCGGGTGACCCTGGGCACCGTCGGGGCCAACCGGACCCAGATCCTTTCGGGCGTCCACGTCGGTGAGACCGTCTCGTTGGCCACCATGGGCGCGCCGGTGCCGTCGTCATCCACGACCACCCGGGGCGGTCTGACCGGATTGGCCGGGACCGGGGGCTTCGGCGGGGCCGGGGGCTTCGGCGGGGCCGGGGGCTTCGGCGGCGGAACGGGTGGAGGCGGGTTCTCCCGGGCCTCCCTGGGGTGATCGGGGTCACTCCGAACCTCCAACGGGTGACCGATTCGATCCAGCCGCTCCCGAGCACCTCGTCGGGTCTCAGGGATTCGGGGTCTCATCGATCCGGGATCACCCGGGTTCGAGGCCATCCGGGTAGCGTCCCCGAGGTGACCGACGAGCGGATGACCGCAGAAGCCGTGCACGACACCGGGGTGCGCCGGCTCCAGCATGCCTACGCCGATGTGGTGAACCGCCGGGCCTGGCCCGAGCTCGAACTCCTGTTCCGACCCGACGCCGAGGTGGTCATCGACCGGCGGGCCGGTGAGCCTCTGCGACTGGTGGGCGGCGGCGAGGTCGGGGCGTTCATCGGGTCGGCCATCGCCCACTTCACCTTCTTCGAATTCGTGATCCTGAACGCCCACATTGTCTTTCCCGACGGGCCCGAGTCCGGCACCGCGGTGTGCCGCCTCTTCATGTGCGAGCTCCGCCAGGACGGTGGCACCGGGCGGTTCAGCACCGCGTTCGGCCTCTACCACGACCGGTACGTGCTGGACGCGGGCCGGTGGTGGTTCGCCGAGCGGCGCTATCACTCACTCGCCCGCCACGGCGGGGTCCTGGACGTATTTCCGCTGCCCGCCGACCCGGGCATCGCCGTTCCCGGCGTCGGGTCCTGAGCGCACCGGTCCATACGTGATGACGTCCCGATCAGGCGTCGAGGACGGTCCGCGTGGGAGCATCGGAGGCATGCCGCTCCTCGTCGTCCGCCATGCACGCGCCGGGCGACGGAGCGCCTGGCCGGGAGACGACCTGGAACGCCCCCTGTCGCCTCGGGGACTAGCCCAGGCCGAGGCCCTGGTGCCACTCCTCGCCGGATACCGGCCCCGTCGCATCCTGGCCAGCCCGGCCGTCCGCTGCTTCGAGACGGTCCGGCCCTTGGCCGAGGCGCTGGAGCTCCCGATCGAGTCGGTCGGTGAGCTCGCCGAGGGCAACGGCCCCGAAGCCATGCGTCTCCTCCACCGCATGGCCGGCGAGACGGCGGTCCTCAGTACCCATGGCGACATCGCCGCCGAGGTGCTCGATGCCCTGACCCCCGGCCTGTCCGCCAAGGCCCGCTACAAGTTGCGTCTGTTGAAGGGAGAGGTCTGGGTCGTCCAGTCGACCGGCGCCACGCTCGAGATCGTCGACCACCTCCGCCAGGACCCCCGCCGGTGAACCGGCCCGTCGCCGCCCGCCCGCCATCCGGTCGGACGCCGGACGGCCGACCACTACGCTGACCGCCCGATGAGTGCCCCCCTCCGATTCGATCCGGATTCGTTCCGCACCTTCCGGATCGTCGGACGGGACTACGACCCGGCCAGGCGCACAGTCACCCTCCGCTACGCGCTCGACGACGAGGTGACGTTCACGGAGACCATCACGTTCGAGACGCCGCCGGACGATGCGGCCGGGACGGCCGGGACGGCCGGTCCGGGGTTCGAGCGGGCGCTGCTCCACCTGCACGTGGCCGCCGGAACCAGCTACTACAAGACGGCGGCCCCCGGAGAGGTCGTGGTGGAGGGGGAGTCGCTCAGCCAGACCGAGCTCGACCTCTACCACCATCTCTATGACGAAGGTCTACGCGAGTTCGCCGTGACCAACGGCTTGCCCGTGCCCCGACCGGTCGCCATGGTGCCGGGCCGGGGGGAGGCCGGGCACCTGGTGCCACCCGAGGGTGGACTCCGTCCCGGGCTGCTGGTGCCGATCGGCGGTGGCAAAGACTCGATGGTGCTGATCGATGCGGTGCGCGGCCTTGGACCCCGCCTGTTCGCCGTCAATCCGCACCCGCTGGTCTACGACCTGGCGGCCGAGGCCGGGCTCGAGCTCGTCGTCGTCCGCCGTCGGCTCGACCCGGGACTGGCCAGCCTCCACGAGGCCGGTGCCCTGAACGGACACGTGCCCATTACCGCCATCGTGTCGCTCATCGCCGTGGTCGGTGCCTTCGTCCACGGTTACGACACGGTGGCCATGGCCGTCGAGCGGTCGGCCAGCGAGGAGACGATGTGGGTCGACGGCGTGCCGGTCAACCACCAGTACTCGAAGAGCCGGGAGTTCGAGCTACTGCTGGCCGAGGTGGTGCGGACGACTGTTGCTCCCGAGTTGACGTACGGTTCGGCTCTGCGCCCCTACTCGGAGCTCGCCATCGCCCGGGCCTTCGCCGGCCTCGGGCGCTATCACGGGACGTTCTGCAGCTGTAACTCGGCGTTCCGGCAGCGGGCCGGGACGGACGACCGGTGGTGCGGGCACTGCCCCAAGTGCCGCTTCGTGGGGCTGATGCTGGCGCCGTTCCTAAGGCCCGACGAACTGACCACGGTCATCGGGACGGACATGTTCGCCGACCCCGCCCAGGTGGAGGGGTTCGCCGCCCTGATGAGCGATGTCGACAAGCCGTTCGAGTGTGTGGGGGAGCGGCGTGAGTCGGCTGTGGCCCTGCGGCTATTGACCGACATGGCGGAATGGCGGGAGACGGTGGTGGTCACGACCCTGGCCCCCGTGGCCGAGGCGTTGGTCGGCGACGGGGACACGGCCCGGCTCCTGGCCGCACAGAGGGATCTGGCCTTTCCCGACTCGTCAGTGGCCCAGGCGGTCGATGCCCTGGTATCGGGGGGCCGATGAACCTCGGCCCGTTGACCCTCGACGCGGCGCTCGCCCGCCGGGTGGCCGTGTGGGGAATGGGGGCTGAAGGTCTGGCCCTGGTCACGTTGGCTGTCGAGCGAGGGGTCGAGCCGATGCTGATCGACGACCTCGCCGCTGACGCGGCCGAACGGGTGGCGGCGGCTCTGGGTGGGTCGCGATCGGTGTCCGCGCCCGGCGACGTCGACTGGTCGACAGTGGACGTGGTCGTGCGCGCCCCGGGGGTGAGTCGGTACCGAGCCGAGTTGGCTGCCGCCGAATCGGCCGGCGCGACGGTCACCACAGCCATGGCGCTCTGGCTCGAGGATCACGCCGACGCCCCGGTGCTGGCAATCACCGGGACCAAGGGAAAGAGCACGACCGCGGCGATGGCTGCCGCCATCCTCGAGGCGGACGGCCGACGGGTGGAACTGGTGGGGAACATCGGGATCCCGGTCGTCGACACCTACCGACGGCCCCGGCCCGACGCCTACGTTGTTGAGGTCTCGTCGTACCAGGCGGCCGATGTGACCCGATCGCCCGGGGTCGTGGTGCTGACGAGCCTGGCCCCCGACCACCTCGACTGGCACGGCGGAGTGGATGCCTACTACCGGGACAAACTCCGCCTGGTGGAGGCGGGCCCCCCCGGACGGCTGGCGGTCAACGCCGGCAACGACGAGGCGCTGGACAGGACGGCGGGCCACCCCGACCGGACGCTGTTCGGTCCCGACGGCCGGGTGCGGGTCGATGGTGACGGGTGGATCGAGGTCGACGGTACGGACGTGGTCGACACGAACCGGCTGCGGGTTACCGGCCGCCACAATGCCTGGAACCTGTGCGGTGCGATCACCGGGATCCTGCTGTTGACCGACGCGGCGCCGTCGACACCGGCGGTGGAGTCGGCCGTCGACGGGTTCGCCGGGTTACCGTCCCGGTGCCAGGTACTCGGTGAGCGCGACGGACGGACCTATGTGGACGACGCCTTGGCCTCCAATCCGTTCGCCGCGGCGACCTCGGTCGAGTCCTTCGCCGGTCGCCCGTTGACCGTCATCGTCGGCGGGGCCGACCGGGGAGTCGACCCGGGCCCGCTGGCGGACGCGCTGGCCGCCCACCGCCCCGCAGCATCGGTGGTGCTACTCCCCCCGGGGTCGGTCCGGCTGCGTACGGCCCTCGTCGCGGCGGTGACCAAGGTGCGGTCGGCGGCCGACCTCGATGAAGCGGTGGAGATCGCCGAGGGCCTCACCGCACCGGGCGGCGTGGTGCTCTTCTCGCCGGGGGCACCAACCCCCGAAGGCGGCGGGGGCTACCGGTCCCGCAGTCGCTCGTTCGCCACGGCGGCGGGGTTCGATGCCGGGTGACGGGCCGGCGGGGGATCCAGTCGGCCAGTGGCGGGTTGACAGTCGGCAGGGGTCGGGCAACGGTGGGTCAGCACCAGGGGAGGGCGACATGCCGGAGATCACCATCATCACCGACCGGATATCGACGGTGGACGGCGTGGCCGACACGGCACGGGGGAGCTTCCTGGTGGATGCCGCTGATCTGAGCCGTGCACTGGGCTGGAAGTTCAAGGCGGCCGGTCTGTGCCGGGGAGACACCTGCGTGCCGATCCGCGACATGGACGCGGTGCGGGTGGGGGAGCGCTTCGACCTGTCGGCCGTGGCCGAAACCGTCGGCCAGCCCGCAGTGGCCGACCTCGACGCCGGGATCGTAGCTGTGGCCCTTCCGGCCGAGCTGCGGCGCCGGGCGCTTCGAGACCTCGATGCTCCGGAGTTCACCCTTCCGGACCTGGACGGCACACCCCGCTCGCTGTCGGACTGGGCGGGGCGCAAGCGGCTCCTCGTCACGTTCTCGACCTGGTGCGGTTGCTGTTACGACCTGCCGGGCTGGCAGGCCCTCCACGACGAGTTGGCCGACGAGGGGTTCACCGTGATTGCCGTGGCCATGGACCAGAGTGCTGACGACGTGCGGCCGTTCGCCGACGGTCTGACCATGCCGGTGCTCTACGACCCCCACCACCTTCTCTCTGAGCTGTATGCCATCTCGAACGTGCCCACAGTGGTGTGGATCGACGGCGGCGGACGGATCGTCCGGCCCAACGCCGAGGCGTTCGGGACCGACACCTTCGCCGAATTCACCGGGGCCGAATCGGCGCCCCATCTCGATCTGGTGCGGTGCTGGGTCCGGGACGGCGAACTGCCCATCGACCCAGAGGAGGACGGCGCGGCCATCGCCGATCTGTCCGAGGACGAGGTCCTGGCGCGGCTGCACTTCCGCATCGCCGCCGAGGCCCACCGTCGGGGCGACACCGAGACGACCCGCTCCCACGTGCTGCGCGCCGGCGAGCTGGCTCCCGACGACCTCACGGTGTGGCGGGCCGGCATGCCGCTGATCGGCGAAGATCCCTTCGGTCAGGACTTCCTCGACCGCTACGACGAGTGGAAGCGTAGGGGGAGCCCCGCCCACGCCCTGCCGCCGATGGTCGCGGCGCAGTCGGTGGACTGAGCCAACCACCGAGGGCTACCTGAGGGCGGCCCGGATCCCGCGTCGGACGAAGATCAGGACGGCGATGTGCTTGGCGGTGTCCATCTCCATGAGCCGCACCAGCAGCGGCCACAGGGTGACATCCTCGAGCTCCTCCAGCACCTCGGCCAGGCGGCGCAGCTCACGGGCGTCCTCACGCTCCTGGGCGAGGAGCCCCTCGGTGGCCACGAGCAACCGTTCCGGGTCCGATCCCCAGTTGGCAAGACGGGGCACGGCCGGCTCCTCGGGCCGTAGCTCGACATCGGACCGGAGGGCCGAGGCCAGCTCCGAGAAGAGCCGGTGGTGGCGGATCTCATCCTCCACGATCAGATCGGCTAGGTACGTGAAGGCCGCCGAATCTGATCCCCTGGCCGCCTCGTGGTAGTCGGCGAGCACCAGTCGTTCCTTTTTCTCGTGGGAGGTGAGGTGCTCGTAGAGCTCTGCCTCCCAGAGGCTGGCGGCCGCCAACGTCATGTGTTGCACCTCCGTCCCGGACCGGTTGGTCTCCGTCGCGATGCTCGCGCTCCTACGTCACCCGGGACAGGGCAATTGGTCCCGAGGATGGTTGTACAGACGCCCGATCGGGCGTTTCTTCCGACGCATCGCCCAGAGAGATTCCCACTGTCCCTCCGCCGTTGGCCGGCCCGGGTCGGAATGCCGGTGGATCGGGTCCGCTCACCCCTACTGTGAGGAGGAGGAACAAGTTACGAACCCGGTCGAGCGTTCGAGCGGGAGTCCGGCACCGGAATGGGCACCAGGGAGGTCGATGATGACGGTCACAGGGCTTGCCAATCTCGCGGTGAAGGTGGCCGATATCGATGAAGCGTGCGCGTTCTACGCCGCCGCCGGTGCCGACGTGCGGGACCGCATGGAGTGGAGAAACGGCGAACGCGCCGACGTGTACCTCGGCCCAGTGGTGATCACGCTGTTCACACATGCCATCTACGAAGACGTCGTCGAACTGCCCGAAGCGTGCTTCCTGCACCCTGCGCTCTTCACCGACGACCTCGATGCGGAGCTCGAGGGACACGTGGTGGTCTGGGGCCCCGAGGTGGTGGAGGGGGCGTTCGGCCGGCGTCGGATCGCCTTCGTGACCGCACCGGGCGGCATGCGGCTCGAATTCATGGAGCAGTTGGCCTAGCGCGCGTTGTCGTGCCGATGGCAGGAGTCCCGGTCTGCGCCCGATCCGGTGACCACCCTAGAGTTGTCCCCGAAGCCGTCCCCGGTCAGGTGGACGGGCACGGAGATATGGAGCGCCCATGCGAGTACGGATCGACTACGACCTGTGCACCGGGCACGGCCGGTGCTACACGCTGGCCCCGGGAGTGTTCGGTTGCGATGACAGCGGCTTCGGACAGGTGCTGGCCGACGGTAAGGTCGAGGCCGGCCTGGTCCGCGAGGCCAAGCTGGCTGAGGGGAACTGCCCCGAGCGGGCGGTCATCGTCGTCGAGTAGGGGAGTGACACCCGTCGGCACAGCTGCCGGTCCGGTGCATCAGGCCGGCTTGGGCTCGCGGGGCAGACCCAGACCCGCCTCGCCCAGGATGTTGAGGTTGATCTCGGTGGTCCCACCGGCGATGGTCGTCTGTCGGGCAGCGATGAGGTTGTAGGCCCAGGGTCCGAGGACGGACGCCTCGCCCAGGACGTCCATGGCCAGGTCGGCGAGTTTCTGTTCCGTCCGGCCCCACGACAGTTTGGCCATGCTTCCCGTGGCGCCCGTCGGTTGGCCGCTGCGCATCTGCTCCAGCGACCGGTTGGTCATCCACCGCATGCACGCGATGTCCGCATAGATCCCGGCCACCCGTTGCCGGATGCGCGGATCGGTGAGGGCTCGTGCGGACTCCGGTTCGGCGAGCAGGTGATCGAGCTTCTTGGACAGGCCGAGATGGAGGCGGGCCACGCCGGCCCGCTCGAAACTGAGCGTCGTCATTGCCACCTTCCACCCCTCGTGCAGAGGACCGAGCAGGGTCGTCACCGGCACCCGGACGTCGGTGAAGAACAACTCGGCGAACGGCTGCTCCCCGGTGATCGTCCGTAGTGGACGGACCTCGATTCCCGGGGACAGGAGGTCGACGAGGAGGCAGCTGATGCCCTTGTGCTTGGCCACCGTGGGATCGGTGCGCACGTAGAGCTGACACCAGTCGGCCAGGGTCCCGAGGCTGTTCCACGTTTTCTGCCCGTTGATGACGAATTCGTCTCCATCGAGTACCGCGCTCGCCCTCAGCGACGCGAGGTCCGAGCCCGCGTCCGGCTCGGACATACCCTGGGACCAGATCTCGTCACCCCGCAGCATGGGCTCCAGGAAACGGGTCTTCTGCTCGTCGGTTCCGTAGGTCATGATGGCCGGGGCGATATTGGAGACGCCGATCACGTTGACGGGCCCGGGGGCCGATGCGGCGCTCATCTCCTCCAGGTAGGCGAGCTGTTCGTCGATGTCCGCGCCGCGACCTCCGTGTTCGACCGGCCATGCCGGTGCGGCCCACCCTGCGTCGGCCAGTCGCCGGTTCCACTCCCGCAGGATGTCCAGGTCCTCTTCCTCGGGGGACCGCTGTCCGGCCCGGGTCAACTCCGGCGTGAGGTTGTTGTGCAACCAGGACCGCAACGACCGGCGCAACGCCGCGGCAGGATCGGGATCAGGTGTAGGTGCACTCCGCTCGTTCTGCGGAAGGGCGGTCTCGGTCATAGCGTTGATCTCCTGGAACGGGAGCCCGTAATGCGGTCCGCATCGGGAAGCGTTGGCGCGTGACGGGCCTCGGCACCCGACCACAGTAGCCAGGGGGGTGTCGGCCGGCGCCACAGTCCCGGCGGGCCTCGGCCGACAACGTCCGGGCGGTCGGGTGGGGCCTGGTCGGCGACGGTACGCTGATGGTTTGCCCATCCGCGCAGTGCCCGAGGAGGACCATGGTGTCGGAACTCGCCGATCTGCTCGCCGCGTTTGACCTCGAGCCGACCGGCCAGGGCACATATACCGGCTCGAGTGTCGAGTTCGGTGGTGGCCAGGTGGTCTTCGGGGGTCAGCTCCTGGCCCAGTCGATCCTGGCCGGAGCCACGATCGACCCCGCCAAGGAGGTCAAGTCGATCCACACCGTGTTCGCCCGGGGCGCGTCGACCACCGCCCCGCTCGAGTTCGACGTGGATGCCATGCAGTCCGGCCGCACGTTCGCCAGCGCCGCTGTCACTATCCGACAGGACGATCGGTTGTGCACCCGGTCGCTCGTCCTCCTGCACGCACCCGATCCCGACTTCATCGAGCATCAGCCCGGGCCTCCCGATGTCGGATCGCCCTGGGACGCTGTGGCCTCCGAGCATTCGAGTGGGTTCTGGGAGCTGCGCACGGTGGGGGGCGTCGACATCGCCGACCCCGATGCCACCGGCCCGGCCGAGTTGGACGTGTGGACCCGGTTCGAGGGGGCCCCGGAGGATCCGACGGTCAACCAGGCCCTGCTCGCCTTCGCCACCGACGGTTTCCTGATCGGGACGGCCATGCGGCCCCATGCAGGGGTGGGACAGGCGATGGCCCATCGGTCGATCGCCACGAGTGTGATCACCCACACGCTCACGTTCCATGGCCCGGTCGATGCCGGGCGCTGGATGCTGTTGTCGCACGAGAGCCCGACGACGGGCCAGGGGCGGAGCTACGGCCGGGCCCACGTCTTCTCGGAGTCGGGGGCTCTCGTGGCCTCCTATGTGCAGGAGAACATGATCCGCGCGCTGGCCGAGAGCCGGGCTCCGGTCCCGGGCGGATCGGCAGGCCCATGACGACACGACCGATCGGGCTGGGCCATAATCCAGCCACGACGTAGCGTGAGGGGAGTGTCGGGTCCACCGTGGGACCGGAGGGTGATGCGGGGGACCGGAGGGTGATACGGCTTGCGGGAAGTGGCAGCAGGGGGGTCACTCGGGCAGGTGAGTGCAGCCCGGGGCTCCTCCCGGTGACTGATCGGCGTCCCGGCGATGCCCTTCAATCACCCGCGTGAGGATGTCATGAAGAACGGGCCACGTGGCTCCAGAGAAAGAAGTGGTGATCCCGCCGGACGGCGCCACTCGACGACAGAGGAGGGGAAGCACCATGGATGACGTTCTGGGATACAGGGGGAGCCGGGTGGTGGTGACCGGCGCGGCGTCAGGCATGGGAGCGGCCACGGCCGCCCTCCTGGCCGAGCTGGGAGCTGAGGTGACCGGGATGGACCGGGTCGCCATCAATGCGCCGGTCGACCGGGCGGTCACAGTGGACCTGTTGGACGCCGACGCCATTGCCACCGCCGCCGAGCTGGTCGAGGGTCCTGTCGACGCCTTCTTCAACTGCGCAGGACTGCCCGGGCCGCCGTTCAGCGACCTCGACACCATGCTGGTCAACTTCGTCGGGGGTCGCGAGCTGATCGAGCGCGTCGTGCCCAAGATGCCGGCGGGGGCGGCGGTCGTCTACGTCGCCTCGGCGGCCGGCATCGGGTGGCAGTCGAACCTGGAGCCGTTCATGGAGCTCTTCGCCACCGACGGGTTCGAGGCCGGAAGGGCCTGGCTCGAGGCCAACCCCGACCTATGGACCGGAAACGGCTACGCCTCGTCCAAGCAGGCCATCAACGCCTGGACGGCGTGGCGCTCGGTGTCCCTGATGAGGGACGCCGGGATCCGTCTCAATTGCCTCAACCCCGGACCCACGTCCACCGCCATGATGCCGTTCTTCCACGATGCGGTCGGGCGCGAGCTCGTGGACATGGCGATGGGCCCGGTCGGCCGGTACTCCACCGCCGAGGAGCAGGCCTGGGCCATGGCGCTGATCGCCAGCCCCCGGGCCAGCTACGTGGTCGGGGAGTCGCTCTACGCCGACGGAGGCTTCTACGGCGCCTTGCAGACCGGCCAGATCGACTTCTCCGCCCTCATGCCGAAGGAGTAGCCGACGATGGAGCTCCGACCGTCCGATGAGCAACAGCTGCTGATCGACTCGTATGGGTCGCTCTACGCCAAGGAGTCGTCACCCGAGCGGGTCCGGGCCGCCGAACCACTCGGATTCGACGCCGCCCTGTGGGACCAGCTGGTCGAGCAGGGGTCGATGTCCATGGCCGTCGACGAGGCCCACGGGGGCTGGGGCGCCTCCGTGCTCGACCTGGCACTGGTGGCCGAGTTGCACGGCCAGGCTCTGGCTCCGGCACCGTTGATCGAGACCCAGGTGGCCTGTCGGCTCCTGGCCCGGGTGGGCGGGGCGACCGCGGATGCGCTACTGGCCGACGCCCTGGACGGCCGGCGCCTGGTGACCACGGCGCTCCGTCGCCCGAGGCAGGGCGTGGCTCAACTTGTCCCGGCCGGGGCCGTGGCCACCGACGTGATCGTCCGTGACGGCGACCGGCTGGTGGTCGTGCCGGCCGGGGACGACCGGGTCGTACCGGAGAACGTGGGCTCCCTGCCCCTGGCCGACGTGCCGCTGTCGAAGACGACGGACCCGGTGGCCATCGCCGAGGGTCCGGCTGTTGACACCGCACTCGATGTCGCGCTGGACGACTGGCTCGTGCTGACCGCGGCCGCACTGTCGGGCATGGCTGGACGATCGGTGGAGATCGGCGTGGCGTACGCGGGCGAGCGGGTGGCCTTCGACCAGAAGATCGGGAGCTTCCAAGCCGTCGGACACCGGCTCGCCGACTGCGCCACCCGGGCCGAAGGCGCCCAGCTGCTGGCCAGGGAGGCGGCCTGGGCGTTCGAGGAGGAGCCGGACCGCGGGCCCGAACTGGCCGCCATGGCCTTCGCCTTCGCCGCCGCCGCCGCCCGTGACTGCAGCGATTGGTCGCTGCACTTCCACGGGGGGTACGGCTTCATGCTCGAGTACGACATCCAGCTCTACTACCGGCGGTCCCGGGCCTGGGCCAACGTCGTCATGAGCCCGGCCGCGGCCTGCCGGAGGGTGGCGGACAAACGATATGGTCCGGCGGGTGGTCGGTGATGGACTTCCGCCTCGGCGAATCCAGTGAGGCGTTGCGGGCCGAGTTCCGTGCCTTCCTCGATGTGCACGTCACCCGTGCGCTCGAAGAGCAGGTCTACCGGACCGGAGTGTCCCATGACGCCGAGTTCACACGGGCCCTGGTCGACGGCGGGTGGATGGCACCCGGATGGCCGGTCGAGCTCGGCGGTCAGGGCCTCGACCCCATCGAAATGCTGACCGTAGGTGAGGAGCTGGGCCGCGCCGATGCCCCGACCTACGGCATCGGTACCACCGTCATGGTGGCCACCGTGATCCGGGCCGTCGGCACCGACGAGCAGAAGTCCGCCATCATCCCGAAGGCGCTGGCCGGCGACATCGTGATCGTCCTCGGTTTCTCGGAGCCGGAGGCCGGATCGGACGTAGCCGCCGCGGCCACGAGGGCGGAACGGGACGGCGACGAATGGATCATCAACGGGCAGAAGATGTTCACCACCAATGCCCAGATCGGCGACTACGTCTTCCTGCTCACCCGGACCAATACCGACGTGCCCAAGCACAAGGGGCTGACCATGTTCCTGGTGCCCATGGACCAACCGGGCATCGAGGTCCAGGCGGTGTTCACGCTCTCGGGCGAGCGCACCAACATCAGCTACTACAACGATGTGCGCGTTTCGGACAGTTGGCGCATCGGCGGTGTCGATGAGGGATGGACGACCATGACCGTGGCCCTGACGGCCGAGCACGGGGCGGGGTTCGCCTCACCCATGGCCCGGCTCCTGGCCGCGGCCGAGGCCTGGGCCGTCGAGGCCGAAGACGACGACGGCAACTGCCGATTGGACGATCCCGAGGTCCGGGAGGCACTCGGGCGGACGGCCATCGACATCGAGGTGTCCCGGCTTCTGCAGCGCCGGGTGGCCTGGATGGCCGAGACCGGATTGGACATGACCACCGAAGGCCCGATGTCCAAGCTGTTCAGCTCCGAGGCCCTGAAGGAGCGGGCCCAGGACATGGTGGACATCGTCGGTCCCGACGCCCTGCGGAGCTACTTCGACCCCACGGCCCCGTGTCACGGGGTGATCGAGCACATGCTCCGCCATGCAGTCGGCACCACCATCTACGCCGGGACCAGCGAGATCCACCGGAACATGATCGCCCAGCGTGGACTGGGCCTACCCCGAACCAGATGAATGGAGACAGCGTGCCCGACCCCGTGATCCTGTCCGCCTGCCGCACCGCCATCGGCACCGCATACCGCGGGAGCCTGACCGAGACATCGGCCTTCGACCTCGCCGACGCCGTCGTGTCCGAGGCCCTCCTCCGATCGGGGCTCTCCGCCGACGACATCGACGACGTGGTCCTCGGCGAGGGTCTGTACGGTGGCGGGGTCATCGCCCGCTACGCGGCCATCACGGCCGGCATGATCGGCGTGCCCGGTGTGGCGGTCAACCGCCACTGTGCGGCCGGTCTGACCGCCGTCCAGATGGCGGCGGCCGAGATCGCCGCCGGCATGGCCGACGCGGTGATCGCCGGAGGGACGAACTCGCAATCCACCTCGCCCGTGAGTCGCTACCGCGTCACCGGTTCCGAGGAGTGGATCGACGGCTGGATCTCGCCGTCCCATCCCGAGACCCCGGACGCACCCGCCCTCGACATGTCGGTGACTGTCGGCTGGAACACCGCGCGCGAGGCCGGCCTCACCCGGGCCGAACTCGACGCATGGGCCCTCCGCTCGCACCAGCGGGCGGTGGCCGCCATCGACGACGGGCGCTTCGTCGACGAGATCGTGCCCATGGACATCACCCGAAGAGACGGGGAGAAGGTCCGGTGGGAGGTGGACGAGCACCCGCGTCGTTCGAGCACGGCGGAGAAGCTGGCATCGCTGGCGCCCCTGCACCCCGAGGTACCCGACTTCTCCATCACCGCCGGGAATTCGGCCGGGCTCAACGATGCGGCGGCAGCGCTGTGCGTCGCCTCGGCCGGACTTGCCACCGAACGCGGCGTCGAGCCCCTCGCCTCGGTGCGATCGTGGGCCTCGGTGGGGGTGGAGCCGGCCCGAACGGGAATGGCACCGATCGACGCGATCCCGAAGGCCCTGGCCCGTGTCGGCCTGTCGGTGGGCGACGTCCATATCTTCGAGATCAACGAGGCCTTCGCCTCCGTACCTCTCGCCGCCTGCCGGGCTTTTGGTCTCGACGAGGAGATCGTCAACGTGAGCGGCAGCGGGTGCAGCCTCGGCCATCCGGTGGCCGCCACCGGGGCCCGCATGCTCGCCACACTGGTCTACGAACTGCGCCGGCGGGGCGGGGGGATCGGCGTGGCGTCCATGTGTGCGGGCGGGGGCATGGGATCGGCCACGGTCATCGAGGTGGGTGGCTGAGCGCAGCTGCCACCCATGGGGCGCTCAGTCCGCGTCGCCGGCCCTCGGACGGAGGCCGGAGAGGCACCACTGCACCATGTCGTCGGCGGTAACCACCCCGGTTCCGGCGCCGACCCCGAGCACACGCATGTCCAGGATCGACATCAACGTCTGGACGACCAGGGTGGACATCACCGGGACGCCGATGTCGGCGCGGAAACTCCCGTTGGCCACCCCGGCCTCCACGATCTCCCCCACGGTGTCCAAGTAGGGCTGAATGGTGGCGGCGAACTCTTCTGTGCGGGAGTCGGCCAGGTGCCACTGGAACAGGGCGAGGCCCCGGGAGGCCGGGTCATCGGTCTCCGGACTGCCGAACATGGCGGTCAGCAACGCCGACAGCCTGGCCGCCGGGTCGGACTCGGCGTCTACCTGACCACGTGCGGCGGCGACGTGCTGCTGCACCGTCTCCTCGACCAAGGCGAGCAGGAGATCGTCCTTGGTGGCGAAGTGCTGGTAGAAGCTCCGTAGGGACATTCCCGACCGGTCGACCACCTCCTGCACCGTGAAGTCGGCCTTGCCCGTGGTGCGGAGCAGTTCGACGGCGGCGGCGATGAACTGGTGCCCGCGTGAGATGGCCCGTTGGCGGGCGGACTTGAGCGAGCGCTCGACCGTGCGCTCCTGCCACTGGGTCGCCCCGTTGCTCTCGTCCGTCATGTGCACGTCCCTGGGGGAAGCGGTGGGAGTTGCGGTGGGACGCGGGTGGATCGTCCCGCCCCGGCCACCGACCAGAGGGAGTATAGAGGGGTCACCTGACAGCACCCGGGTGCCGTGGTATCCGGGCCGCCCGGGACCCGAAGAGCCCGTATATGCTCCGGCGGAGTGGACGGCGCCCCGCGAGGGGAGACCCGGGGGAGGGCCATGCACTATCGGATCGGCATCGACGTCGGGGGCACGTTCACCGACTGCGTCCTCCTCCGACCGGACGGATCGGTGGTGCTGGAGAAGGCACCTACGACTCCTGAGGACCAAAGTCGCGGCGTGCTGGCAGGACTGTCGCAGCTGGCGGCGGCTGAGGGGATCTCGGTCGAGGTGTTGGCAGCCGGAACCCGCACCATCGTGCACGGGACCACCACCGGGGACAACACCATGATCCAGATGTCGGGTGCGACCACCGGACTCCTGGTGACCGAGGGATTCCGGGATGAGATCGAGTTCCGGCGCTGCTACAAGGAGGAGATCTGGGATCCCGCCTTCCCGCCTCCTGTTCCCATCGCCCGCCGGCGGGTCCGACTCGAGGTGCCCGAGCGCATGACGGCCGAAGGAGAGGTGGAGACCCCCCTCGACGAGGAGGCGGTGCGTAAGGCGACCGCCCGACTGCGCGCCTTCGGGGTGACCTCGATCGCCGTGGCCTTTCTCCACTCCTACCTGAATCCGACCCACGAGATCCGCGCCGGCGAGATCGTTCGGGACGAATTCCCCGATGTCGAGATGGTCTCCCTCTCGCACCAGGTCCTGCCCAAGCCCCCCGAGTTCGAACGGACATCGACCACCCTGGTCAATGCCTACATCGGGCCACCCATCGCCCGGTACCTCGGTCGGCTCAGTGAGCGCCTGGCCGAGACGGGCTACCGCCACGACCTGCTGGTGGCCACCTCGGCCGGCGGCGTGGCCACGGCTTCGGCGGCCAGCCAGCGAGCGGTGGCCACCATCGGCTCCGGCCCCACCGGCGGTGTCACTGCCGCGGCCCGGGCTGCAGCCAGGGCCGGTCTGGGTGACGTGGTCAGTGTGGACATGGGCGGCACGAGTTACGACCTCTGCCTCATCCGGGACGGGCGCCCCGAGATCAAGATGGACTGGAACTGGCGCCACCGCTACTGCATCGGCATCCCGATGGTCGACATCTCGTCCGTGGGGGCCGGTGGGGGCTCCATCATCTGGGTGGACGACGGCGTGCTCCAGGTCGGCCCCAAGTCGGCGGGAAGCGACCCGGGACCCGTCTGCTACCAACGCGGGGGTACGCGACCCACCATCACCGACGCCGACCTGGTGCTCGGCCGCCTCGAGCCCAGTGGGTTCGCCAACGGCCGCATGGAACTCGATCTCGAGGGAGCACGGGCCGCCTTGGCCGAGCTGGGTGCGGAGCTCGGACTCGACGCCGAGGAGACTGCGGTGGCGGCCGTGCGTCTGGTCGACGCCCACATGACCGATGCCGTGCGGAGGGTCCTGTCGATGGCCGGTGCCGACCCCCGCGTTCTGGACCTGGTGGCCTTCGGCGGAATGGGCGCGGTGCACGCCACCACGCAGGCTGAGGCGCTAGGCATGTCCCGGGTGCTGATCCCGAGGGGCGCGGCCGGCCTGTCGGCGCTCGGGCTACTCACGGCCGACCACGTGGTCGACCACTCACGGGGCTACGTGGTCCCTTGGCAGGGGGCAGACAGCGCTGTGTTGCAACGTCTGGCCGACGAGTTGGCGGAGATGGCCACCGGCGAGCTGCGGGTGGCCGGGGTGCCGGACGACCGGGTCCGGCTGCAGTGGTCGCTGCTCATGGTCTATCCGGGGCAGACCTTCGATGTGGCCATTCCGGTGGAGACTCCGACCGACCTCAGCGCGGCAGTGGCCGAGTTCCACCGGCGCAACGAGGAGGCCCGGCTGATCGAGGCCCGTGCCCAGGAACCGGTCCTACGCGGACTCCGTCTGACCGCCATCGGCGAAGTCGAGAAGATGGCCACGCTGGCCCTCGAGCCGGCCGACGGCGCCCCCCGGCCGGTGGGCACCCGTCGGATGTGGCTCACCGATGGCTGGGTGGACGGCGCGGTGTTCGACGCCGGGACACTGCGTCCTGGAGCGACAGTCTCCGGACCGGCCGTGGTGACCAGCCCCTTCACCACACTGGTGCTCCGCCCGGGCGACCACTGCTCGATGACGCCCGACGGCGACCTCCTCGTCGACGTCGGTGGTGCTCCGGTCTGACCTGACCCGCCGGCCCGGCTCGGGTACCTACCCCAGGTCGAGCGTGCGGCCGATGATCTCCTTCATGATCTCGGTGGTCCCGCCGTAGATGGTGGTCACCCGGGCGTCCACGAAGGCCTTGGCGATGGGGTACTCGGACATGTAGCCGTAGCCCCCATGGAGCTGCAGGCACCGGTCGACTACCCGGCCCTGCATCTCGGTGCACCACCACTTGGCCATGGCTGCGTCCTCCGCAGTCAGCTCGCCCCGGTTCAGGGCCTCCACGCAGCGATCGATGAACACCTGCCCCATCTCCACCTCGGTGGCCACCTCGGCCAGGGTGAACCGGGTGTTCTGGAACGACCCGACCGGCACGCCGAATGCCTTGCGCTCGCGCACGTAGGCCGTGGTCCAGTCGAAGGCGGCACGGGCACCGGCCAGGCCACCGGCAGCCAGCGAAAGGCGCTCCTGGGGAAGATTGGCCACCAACTGGACGAAGCCCTCGCCCTCGGCCCCGAGAAGGTTGTCCACCGGGATGCGGCAGTCGGAGAAGAACAGCTCTGCCGTGTCCTGGGCGTGCAGACCGAGCTTGTCCAGGTTGCGCCCCCGGGAGAATCCGGGTGTTCCCCGTTCCACCACCACGAGGCTGATTCCCTTGTGGGTGAGGGACGGATCGGTCTTGACCGCCACCACCACCAGATCGGCGTTGATGCCGTTGGTGATGAACGTTTTCGATCCGGACAGCACGTACTCGTCGCCGTCCCGGATGGCCGACGTGGCGATGGAAGCCAGGTCGGAGCCGGTGCCCGGTTCGGTCATGGCGATGGCCAGGATCTGCTGGCCGCAGGCGATGCCCGGGAGCCATCGGCCGCGCTGTCCGGGTGTGGCGTAGTGCAAGAAGTACGGGAGACAGATGTCGTTGTGCAGAGCGAACCCGAGAGCGGCCCCGTTCATCCCCACCCGGTGCAGTTCCTCGGCGACGATCAGGTTGAAGCGGAAGTCGTCACTGCCCCCGCCCCCGTACTCGGTGGGGATGGCCATTCCGAGGAATCCGTGAGCCCCGGCCTGCTCGAACGCCGCCCGGTCCACGATGCCCACCTCGTCCCAGCGTGCCGACTCGGGGACCATGTCGGACTCGACGAAGCGACGGAAGCTGGCCCGGAAGGCGTCGTGCTCGTCGTGGAACAGCGTTCGTCGCATGGCCCTCCTCGGATCGGTCCCAGGTCCGCGACAGGGGCGAACGGTCGCCTCCTGCCCATCGGGGCCAGAGCCGCCCAGTGTAGGTCCGGCGCCCCAGAACTATGCTCTGGACGTGCACGCGAACCGAGGGCCGCGCCGCTGTCACCGGGAGCGACGGCGGTGACGACGGGCATCGTGTCGTGGGGGGTGTACCTCCCGTACTGGCGCCTCCAGCGCGGCGCGATCGCTGCGAGCCTCGGGGGACCGGCCGGACGGGGTACACGTTCGGTCGCCTCGTACGACGAGGACACCACCACGATGGGGGTGGAGGCGACGCGTCGGGCGGTGGCCTCGCTCGGGGGCCCCGTTCCCGAGGATCTGTTCTTCTCCACGACCGCGCCGGCCTATCTGGACAAGACCAATGCGGCGGCGATCCACGGCGCGGTCGAGCTGCCGGTCTGGGCCGGGGCCTACGACATGCTCGGCTCGGTGCGTTCGGCCGTCGGGGCCCTGCGGTCGGCCCGGGCGGTCGCCGGCGACCACCGGTCGGTGGCCGTGCTCTCCGATCTGAGGACGGGTCTGGCCGGTGGTGCCGAGGAGCGCGACAGTGGGGACGGCGCCGCTGCCCTGGTCTTCGGGGGCTCTGGCGACGCGATCGTCGCCGAGTGGGTCGCCCATGCCGGAACGACCGAGGAGTTCCTCGACCGGTGGCGGACCCCGGGGGAGTCCGACTCCAAGGTGTGGGAGGAGCGGTTCGGCCAGGAGGTCTACGTCCCACTGGTCCAACAGGCCTGGGCCGAGGCACTCAAGTCTGCAGGGGTGGTGGCCACCGACGTCGACCACGTGGCCGTGGTCGGACTACACGCGCGCAGCGTCGGTGCCGTCCGCGGGACGCTCGGCGTACGCCCCGAGGCCGTGAGGGCCGACCGGTCCACGACCGTCGGCAACCTGGGGTCGGCCGAGCCGGGGGTAGCCCTGGCCGACCTCTTGGAAGTGGCCCCGTCCGGAGCGCTCATCGCCCTGGTTGTCGTGGCCGACGGTGCCGACGTCGTGCTCCTGCGGACTACCGAGGCCCTGCCTGTCGCCCGCGAGGCCCGGCACCGGGCCGGACTGGAAGACGTGGCCGGACTCGCGGCGTCGGGCCGCGACGATCTCCCCTACGCCCGGTTCCTCACGTGGCGGGGCGAGCTCCGCCGGGAGCCCCCGAGGCGTCCCGACCCCGAGCGCCCCGGCGCCCCGGCCACCTGGCGGTCAGCGGCATGGAAGGGCGGCTTCGAGGCCACCGACTGCCGGTCCTGCGGGTTCCGCCACCTCCCTCCGGCCCGGGTGTGCCTGCGGTGCCGGACCATCGACGAGATGGACCGGGTCCGGTTGGCTGACATAGGCGGCACCGTGGCCACGTTCACCGTCGACCGGCTGGCCTTCAGCATGTCCCCGCCAGTGGTCGGCGCGGTGGTCGATTTCGACGGCGGGGGTCGCTACCGGTGCGAAATGACCGACGTGGACCCGGACGCCGTCGCCGTCGGCACCCGGGTGGAGATGACCTTCCGTCGACTCAACACGGCCAAGGGCGTGCACAACTACTTCTGGAAGGCGCGCCCGGTCGGTGGGCGTCGGGATGCAGACGATCACGAAGGGGAGGGCAGATGAGTTCCAATGGGATCCGTGACCGGGTGGCCATCGTGGGGATGGGCTGCACGCGGTTCGGCGAGCGATGGGACAAGGGAGTCGACGACCTCCTGATCGACGCGGCCATAGAGGCCGTCGACTCGGCCGGTGTGACGCTGGACGACATCGACGCCTACTGGCTCGGGACGATGTCGTCGGGAGTATCCGGGATCACCCTGTCCAAGCCACTGAAGATCGACTACAAGCCGGTGTCCCGGGTGGAGAACTTCTGTGCCACCGGGTCCGAGGCCTTCCGCAACGCCTGCTACGCCGTCGCTTCTGGGGCCTACGACCTGGCCATGGCCATCGGGGCGGAGAAGCTGAAGGACTCCGGCTATTCGGGGCTCACCGGCGTCCGGCCGGTAGGTGACGGAACCGACGCCGCACTGTCGTCGCCGGCCGCCTTCTCCTTCGTGGCCCCGTCGTACGCCGAGCGGTACGGGGTCGACCCCGACGAGTTGAAGCAGGTGATGAGCCGGATCGCGTGGAAGAACCACCGCAACGGTGCGGTGAACCCCCGGGCCCAATTCCGCAAGGAAGTCTCCATGGAGACCATCACCCGGTCGCCCCTGGTGGCCGGCGACTTGGGCGTCTTCGACTGCAGCGGGGTCAGCGACGGTTCGGCCGCCGCCATCATCTGCCGGGCCGAGGACGCGCACCGGTACACCGATCACCCGCTCTACGTGAAGGCCCTGAGCTTCGTAGCCGGCCCCGGTGGGGGGTCAATCGACCCCGACTACGACTACACCACGTTTCCCGAGGTGGTGCGGTCGGCCGAGGACGCCTACCGCCAGGCCGGGGTCACCGACCCACGGGCCTCGCTGGCCATGGCCGAGGTGCACGACTGCTTCACTCCCACCGAGCTGGTCCTCATGGAGGACCTCGGGTTCTCGGAGCGGGGTCTCGGATGGAAGGACGTGCTGGCCGGTACGTTCGACCGGGACGGTGAACTGCCGGTGAACCCCGACGGTGGGCTCAAGAGCTTCGGCCACCCCATCGGGGCGTCGGGCCTCCGGATGCTGTTCGAGTGCTGGCTGCAACTCCGCCACGAGGCGCCGGCCGAGCGGCAGATCGCATCGATCGGAGAGGGGCGTACGCTCGGCCTGACCCACAACCTCGGCGGCGCGCCGGGCGAGTGTGTGAGCTTCGTCTCGATCGTGGGCCCCGAGCCTTCGGCCTGAGGCCGCCGCCAGACCGGCGACGGAGCCAGCGAGCGGGTCGACAGGTTGGTCGACGGTGGGCGGTCAGGCGGGGACGCCCACGCCCATCAGACCGGCGAGGTTGCCGCCCATGATCTTGGCCACCGTCTCGTGGGACATGCCCTCGAGTTCGTCCACATAGGTGATCGGGTCCCGGAGACCCTCGGGGTGGGGGTAGTCGCTGCCGAAGAGCACGTGGTCGGCGCCGACCAGGTCCACCAGCGTCTGGAGGTTGTCCTCCCAGAACGGATTGACGTAGACGTTGCGGAGGAATGCCCGGGCCGGGTCCTCCTCGAACTGGTGGGGCATCTTGGCGTAGAGGTCGGTGAGGTCGTGGAGCAGATGGCCCACCCAGTTCGCCCCGTTCTCGACGGCCGCCACCTTCAGGTCGGGGAAGCGGGTGAAGGCGCCGTGGCACACCATGGCCGCCATCGTGTCGCTGATCGGACGCTTCCCCTGGGACAGGATCCGGAAGGCCGACGGTTGGAAGGGGAGGAACTCCGAGCTCTCCTCCCACCAGTTGGCAATCTGGTTGTAGCCGCTGTCCGAGGCGTGCATGCCGACCAGCAGTCCGGCTTCGACGATGCGCTCCCAGATGGGGTCGAACTGTGGCAGGCCCGGGGAGCGGGTGCCGCGCAGTCCGGGCACGGGGGCGGGCCGGATGAGCACGCAGCGTGCACCCCGTTCGATGAGCAGCTCCAACTCGGCCAGCGCCTCGTCGACGATCCCCATGGCGATCACTGGGGTGGCGAAGATCCGGTCGTCGAAGTTGTACTGCCAGGTCTCGTACATCCACTCGTTGAGCGCGTGCATGAGAACCTGGATCAGTTCGGGGTCGTCCTTCAGGCGCTCCTCGATGAGGCTGGCCAGGGTCGGGAACATCAGGGCGCGGTCGATTCCCAGCTCGTCCATGAGCTCGATGCGGGGTCCGGGGGAGCGGAAGCCGGGATGGCACTTGATCGGGTCACCGATCAGCTCCCGGTAGGACTTCCCTTCGGGGTTGCCGTGTCGGTAGAACTCCTCCTGGGCGCCCGGTGCGGCCACCACGTCGAAGGTCGGATTGGGAATGTATTCACTGATCGAGCCCCGCACGACGATCTTGGTCCTGCCGCGCACGTCGATGTAGTCGATGGCCTTGGCGAACTTCTTGGGGAGGAACTTGGTCAGCGCCTCCTGGGTCTCGTACATGTGGTTGTCGGCGTCGAAGACCGGAAAGTCGAGTGTTCGGGATGGCACCGGATGTTCCCCATTTCTCTCGTTCTAACGCCGGGACGCTACCGGGCCGCGCCCGGCGCCGTCCCGTCTGCCCTCAGTCTATGCCGGGCGGATGGATCATCTCGCCAGATGAGAAGGACGTTATCACCGGATCGCCCACCACTCAGCGGCCACCCGGCGGTCCGACGCCCTGTGCTACGGTCCCGGGCCGCGGAAGCACCGATGGGACCATGATGTGGGTCGGTGGTCCGGGCCGACGAGGAAAGGACACCATGGAGCTGAAGCCGGGATCGCGGTACAAGAGCCAGGTCTGTGACTCCGAGGTCGTGGTCATCAAATCGGCGGGCGACGGCGAGCTGGCCTGCGGCGGGTCCCCGATGGTGCCCCTCGACGCCGCAGTGGACGGAGGGGCCGCCCTCGATCCCGACCGGGCCGAGGGGACCGTGATCGGAAAGCGGTACACCGACGAGGAGGGGACGACGGAGGTCCTCTGTGTGAAGCCGGGCGCCGGCTCGTTGTCCCTGAACGGTCGACCCCTGGTCGTCAAGGCGCCCAAGGCTCTCCCCGCGTCCGACTGAGCGGACGGGATCAGGGCTCGGACTTGGCGGCCGCCTTGACCGGGGGTGCGGACTTCCAGTCGGTGATGCCGTCCTCTGGCATGGCGATCGGCATGCCCCCTTCGTGCACCTCGGCCCAATGGGAGTGGTTCAGCTCGTGCAGCGTGAAGCAGGCATTGAGTGAGTTGTAGAAGCCCATGTTGTCGACCGTCTGATTGACCGACTCCTTGATGAGTAGGGCGGTCATCGTCGGGAGCTGGGCGATCCGACGGGCGAACTCGACCGTCTTGTCCGTCAGTTGATCCGCGGGGAACACTTTGGAGACCATGCCCAGTTGGTAAGCCTCGTCGACATCGAGGGAGTCACCGGTGAGCATGAGTTCCTTGGTCCGTCGGGGACCGAATTCCCACGGATGGGCGAAGTACTCGACCCCGCACATCCCGAGCCGGGTACCCACCACATCGGCGAACGACACGTCGTCGGCGGCGACGATCAGGTCACAGGCCCACATCAACATGAGGCCGGCGGCGAAGACGGTGCCGTGGACCTGGGCGATGGTGATCTTCCTGAGGTTGCGCCACCGGCGGGTGTTCTCAAAGTAGTAGTGCCACTCCTGGAGCATCCGCTGTTCGGCCCCGGCCCGCGTGCCTCCGTTGCCGAGGCGGGTCGGGTGCGGATTGTCCGAGCTCCACTCGGCCATGGCCACCTTGGAGCCCATGTCGTGGCCGGCGGAGAACATCGGCCCCATGCCGCCGAGGATCACCACCCGTACCCCGTCATCGGCCTCGGCCCGCAGGAAGGCTTCGTCCAGCTCCACCAGCAGGCCCCGGTTCTGGGCGTTGCGGGCCTCCGGCCGGTTGAGCATGATCCGGGCGATCCGGCCGTCGTCGATGGTCTCGTACTTCACGAATTCTTCGGACATCACTGCTCCTGATTGGGTAGGTGGCCACTGCTCGGGCGGCCGGTGGGTTCGGGGGAGGTTTCGGGTCCGGTGGGGGCCGGGGCCCGGTCGGTCGGGCGGGACGGGGCGATCGAGAAGGCGACGGTCGACACCGCGCACAACTCGCCCGTCCCGACGTCGGTCACGTCCACGGTCACCACGGCGAGGCTGCGGCCGCGTCGCACCACCTTGGCCGTGGCCAGGGCCGGACCGACGGTGACGCCTCGCAGGTAGTGGATGGAAAGGTCGGCGGTGGCCACGCTCTGGTCGGGGTCGGCCTCGGCCACCACCCGACCGGCGACGATGTCGACCAGGGTGGCCATCAAGCCACCTTGGAGCGCCCCACGCGGGTTCGTGACTCGATTGTCGACGTCCATCTCGATGGCGAGGTCGGCACCTTCGTGGTCCACGTCACGGAACGTCAGCTGCTGCAGCAGGTGGTCGCCGGCGGCGAGGACCCGGACGTGTTCTGCGGCCGGCACCCCTGCACCGTCACCACCACCAGCGGCCGCCTCCGGTGGCCGGTGGTCGGCTGTCCGGGATCCCGTCACAGCCCGCCGGCGATGGTCTTCGTCTCCAGGTACTGCTCGAAGCCCTCGTTGCCGTTCTGCCGTCCGAGGCCACTGGCCTTGTAGCCGCCGAACGGGGAGGCGGGGTTGTAGTAGATCCCTCCATTGACGCTGACCGTGCCGGCCCGGATGCGCCGGGCCACCGCGATGGCCCGCTCCTCGGAGGCGGAGGTCACGCCGCCTGACAGTCCGTACTCGCTGTCGTTGGCGATCCGGACGGCATCGTCCTCGTCCCGGAACGGGATCATGACCAGGACCGGACCGAAGATCTCCTCGCGTGCGATCCGCATGGAGTTGTCGACGTCGGCGAAGAGGGTCGGCTCGACGTAGAAGCCCTTGTCGAGGTGGGCCGGCCTGCCGCCCCCGCAGACCAGGCGGGCACCCTCGTCCACGCCGGAGGCGACGTAGCCCAGGACACGGTCGCGCTGTCGAGCGCTGATGACCGGGCCCATGATGTTGGCCGGGTCGGTCGGGTCGCCGTAGGTGACGGTCCCCATGGACGCCTCGGCCAGCGCCACCGCCTCCTCGTAGCGGGACTCGTGGACCAGGGTGCGGGTGAGCATGGCGCAGCCCTGGCCGGCGTGCATGCACATGAAGCCGAGAAAGGCCATCTTGGTCTCGAGGTCGCCGTCCTCCAGAATGATGTCGGCCGACTTGCCGCCCAGTTCGAGGAACAGCCGCTTGAGGGTCGGGGCACCGGCCGCCATGATCCGTCGGCCGGTGGCGGTGGAGCCGGTGAACGAGATGAGGTCGACACGGGGGTCGACCACCAGCTGCTCACCCAGCTGGTGGTCCGATGACGGCACGACGTTCACGACGCCGTCGGGGATGTCGGTCTGCTCGGCGATGAGTCGGCCGATGCGGGTGGCGTTCCACGGGGTGTCCGGTGCCGGCTTGACCACCACGGTGTTGCCGGTGGCCAGTGCCTGCCCCAACTTCCCGAGGAGGATTTCGATGGGGTAGTTCCACGGGATGATGGCGCCGACCACGCCCACCGGCTCCTTGACCACCTTCTGCCAGCTGGGCACGCCGAAGGTGGCATTGTCGGGGAGGGGGCGCTCCCACTCGAATGTGTCGATGTAGGCGGCCGGCCAGAGCAGGGACTCGGCCAGCGGTGCGTCGAGTTGGGCCAGGTAGGTGATGGTCACCGGGGTGCCCACCTCTGCCACCAGCTCGGCCCGCAGCTGCTCCTGTTCGCCGACGATGGCCTCCTGGAGCTGGCGCAGGCACCGTTGGCGGAGCGTCCGGTCCGTGGACCACGTGGTCTCGTCGAAGGATCGGCGGGCCGCGCCGATGGCCCGGTCCATGTCCGGTGCGGTGGCGTCGGTGGTCTGGCCCAGTACCTCCTCGGTGGCCGGATTGACGTTGTCGAACGCGCCGCCCCCGGTGGCTTCGACCAGGGATCCGTCGAGCAGCATGCGGAACTCGCCGGGGGTCACCCGGGTGGCGGTGGGGTCGGTGGTCGTCATGCCGCGGCTCCTGTGTTGACGGCGCCCGGGGGCGCGTGGTGACGGGTGTGTGCACCCTGGCGGACGCTTCGATGAGCCCCGAGGAGCCGTCCCCCCACCACCTCGTGCGTCGTCCCCCTGGTGGAGGGATCGTAACGACCGCCCCGGCGGGTGGTCAAGGGGCACTCCCCGCTGGGGAGACCGGCGTTCCCGTTGGGGGAGAACCGGAGTGCAAGCCGGTCCGGGTCCGAGCTGGCCAGGTCCCGCCGTTGCCGGTTCAGGCCTGCCGGAGGCGGACCCGCTCGGCCACGGTGGCGTCGCGGTCGAGGGCCAGGGTCATGTCTTCGAGCGAACCGGTGACGACCACCCCGTAGTCGCGAAGCGCCCCGCCGACGGACACGTATTCGTCCCACACGTCGTCGAGGACGGCCTGGGGGTCCCGGTCGAGGGGGTCCCCCCAGCCGCCACCTCCGCCGAACTCGTAGACCAGCTGGTTTCCCGTCTCGATCAGCAGATTGGCCACCGACGGGGCCACCTCGGTGGTCCCGTTGATGATGCAGCGGTCGGGGGCCCCGCTGTGCCCGCCGGCGATTCCCGGATGGAGGTGGATGCGGTTGACCACGTACTGGTTGACATAGGTGGGGGTGCGGACCTCCTTGACGAACAGGCTCCCGCACGCTCCCCGCCACTGGCCGGGCCCGCCGGAGTCGGTGCGGTAGTTCCGGCCCCGGAGGAAATGGGGGAAGAGCCCCTCGTTGAACTCGGCGGTGGCTTTGATGAGGTTCCCCGACGAGGCGGAAAGTGCCCCCCACCCGTCCACGCCCTTGACCGCGTTGACCCAACCGGCCGACACCTCGCCTCCATGGTCGAAGAACGACCGTCCCGTCCGGGGGTCCAGGTCGCCCCACATCTGTCGGGGGCTGCCGAACTTGTAGGTCTGGGGGCTGCAGCGTTCAGGGATCACCGCACTGAGGGCCACGGCCACTGCGTCACTGACCTCGACACCGGGGTGGTGGGTTCCGCTCGACACTGGTTTGCCCTCGGTCGGGTTCACGCAGCACCCGAGCGGTGCGATGATCTCGATCGAATCGAAGAACCCCTCGTTCTTGGCGATGGTCGGATCCACCATGGAGGCCAGCTGGGCCACGATGTTCCCCCGGGTGTTGCCGAACGTGGACCACGCCTGGATCTCCGGGCGGTCGTCGGACCCGGTGAAGTCGACGACCAGATGGTCGCCGTCCACGGTGATGGACACGTGGACCAGGATGTCGGTGTTGCCGGCCGGGTCGGCGTCGAAGTAGATGTCGGCGTCGTAGGTGCCATCGGGCCAGCGCTCGATCTCGCGGCGGAGCCGTCGGCGCGAGTCGTTGATCGACCACTCGACCGTGGCCCGGACTGTGTCGGTCCCGTGGTGCCTGGCGATCTCCTGGAGCCGGGCCACCCCCAACTGGGCAGCACCGACCTGGGACCGGAGGTCACCGATGAAACCGGCCAGCCGGTTGTTGGCCCGCATGAGTGCGACGACGTCGCGCCGCTCCTTGCCAGCCTCGATGATCTTGAGTGCCGGGTACCGGGTGCCCTCGGACCAGATGTCCTTGGCGAAGACGTTGTACCCGCCCGCCATCGCACCTCCGGTGTCGCCGTGGTGGCACTGGATGGACGGGATGAGCAGGAGCTCGCCGGTCTCGTCGAAGACGGGGGCGAAGACGTTGAAGTCGGGGAGGTGGCCGCCGCCGTGGTAGGGATCGTTGGCCACGATGACGTCGCCGGGGAACAGGTCCTCGCCGAACAGTTCGAGGGCGTACTTGACCGGCAGGGTGCTCGACAGCATGAACTGGGGGATCCCGACCGACAGCGCGGCCAGTCGGCCGGAGGCGTCGAGGATGGTTGCGTTGCGCTCGTTGGACTGGTTGAGGATGGGCGTCGTGGCCGTGCGCGACACGTAGGTCGCCATCTCGAAGCAGACGGTCTCCATGGCCGACCGCACGACTTCAGCGGTGATCGGGTCGATGTCCGTCTCTGTCGACACAGCCATGGGCGACCTCCGTGATGCGGGCTCCCCGTCGGCGCCCGGGCCGGGTGCCACCTCGTCCTAGGCCGAGTATGGCACGGAGCCCGCGGGGGTGTCGGGCGTGGACCGCACCGTCCGGCCGGGACCGGGCGCGGGCGAGGCCGACGGGATTGGGCTACAACGTTGGCCATGTCGTGCGCCACCGCCTCTCCGCCTCCCGTGGCCCGGTCACGCGGGCCGGGTCCGGCACGGTGAACCTGGCACTGGGAGCTGACGAGGAGAGGTTCCGGAGCGAGGCGCGGACATGGCTCGAGGAGCACGTGGAACCCACACCCGAGTTCGCCTCGTTCGACGAGGAGTTCGCCTGGGGCCGGCGGTGGCAGGCCCGACTGGCCGAGGGTCGGTGGGTCGGCATCCACTGGCCCGTCGAGTACGGCGGCCGGGGAGCGACCCCGCTCCAGGTGGCACTGTTCAACATGGAGTACGCCCGCGCCCGAGCCCCCCAGCCGGTCAACCGTACGGGGGTCAACCTCGTCGGTCCGACACTGCTGGCCCACGGCGAGGACGCCCAGCGCAGCCGGTGGCTACCGGGCATCCTCCGGGCCGACGAGATCTGGTGCCAGTTGTTCAGTGAGCCCGGAGCCGGATCGGACCTGGCCGGACTGTCCACCCGTGCGACAGCGGTGGACGACGGTTGGGTCCTCGAAGGCCAGAAGGTGTGGACCAGTTACGCCCAGTACTCCCGATGGGGGATCGCCCTGGTGCGCACCGACCCCGAGGCGCCCCGCCACCACGGGATCACCTGCATGGCCGTCGACATGGAGGCGCCGGGTATCGAGGTGCGACCGCTGGTGACGATGACCACCGAGGCGGAGTTCAACGAGGTCTTCTTCGACGAGGTCTTCGTCCCCGGTGACCAGGTCATCGGCGCCGTGCACTCGGGGTGGTCGGTGGCGAACACCACGCTCGCCCATGAACGGGGCACCACCTTCCCCTTCAAGGAGCAGGTGGTCCACGAGGTCTACCTGGACCGGCTCCTCGACCTGGCCGCCACCACGGGATCGTTCGACGACCCAGTGGTGGCCGACCAGCTGGTCGACGCCTACGTGAAGCTCCGGGTGCTCCGCTTCCACAACTGGCGGACGATGACCCGTCTGGCCCAGGGAATCGAGCCGGGCCCGGAGTCGAGCGTGGTCAAGTTGGCGTGGACCGACATGACCCAGCAGCTGTCCGACGCCGCCCTGGCCGTGGTGGGGGATGCGTCACCGCTGTGGGGGGACGCCGACGGCAACCCGGAGCGGGGCTGGTGGCAACGACAGTGGCTGTGGTCCAAGGCCGCCTCCATCGCCGGGGGCACCTCGGAGATCCAGCGCACCATCATCGGTGACCGGATCCTCGGGCTGCCGCGCTGAGCCGGTCACCGACCTTGGCGGTCACACGATCCGGGAGGCCCGACCTTCCCAATAGGGTTCACGCAGGAGCCGCTTGAAGAGTTTGCCGCTCGGGTCCCGCGGCAGCTCTGCGACCACGTCCACCGACCGGGGGCACTTGTAGGCGGCGAGCCTCGCGCGGCACCAGGCCACCAGATCCTCCTCGGAGGCCGGCACATTCGGGTCGGCCAGCTGGACCACAGCTTTTACCGCTTCGCCCATCTCGTCGTCGGGGACGCCGAACACGGCAACGTCGAGGACGGCCGGGTGGGCGGCGAGGACCTGTTCGGCCTCACGCGGGTAGATGTTCACGCCGCCGGAGACCACCATGTCGGCCGAGCGGTCCGTCAGGTAGAGGTAGCCGTCGTCGTCCACGTACCCGACGTCGCCGAGCGTGCGCCAGCCATGACGGTCCTGGATGGACGCCGTCTTGTCCGGGTCGTTGTGGTACGAGAACTCGCGGCCCCCGGCGAAGTAGACGGTCCCGGTCTGGCCGGTCGGGACCTCGTCGCCGTCGTCCCCGACGATGTGCATCTCTCCTAAGGGCCGTCCGACCGATCCAGGATGGGCGAGCCACTCGGCCGGGCCAATGAACGAGGCGCCGATGTCCTCGGTGCCGGCGTAATACTCGTAGATGATCGGTCCCCACCACTCGAGCATGCGCTCTTTGACCGGCACCGGGCACGGGGCGGCGGCGTGCACCACGTACCGCAGGCTGGAGACATCGGCGGCCGCACGTTCGTCCTCGGGGAGGCGCAGGATCCGGGTGAACATCGTCGGCACGAACTGTGCGTGGGTGACATGGTGCTGTCCTATGGCCGCCAGGCAGGCCGAGGCGTCGAAGGTCTCCATCACGACGGTGGTGGCCCCGAGGCGGTGGGTGGCCATGCAGTAGACGAGCGGGGCCGAGTGGTAGAGCGGTGCGGGGGACAGGTAGACGGCGCCCTCGTCGATCCCCATGGCGCCGATCCCGCTGGCTATCACGACGGCCGGGGCCTCGGGGTGGCCGGGCACGGTGACGCCCAGCGGCTTGGCCACGCCCTTGGGGACCCCGGTCGTGCCCGACGAGTAGAGCATCTCGCGACCCTCGGCCTCGTCATCGAGGGGGGTCGGGGGCTCGCCGTCCAGGACCTCCTCGTAGGAGGTGAATCCATCCACTGCACCCCCGGCGACGATGCGCAGCGGGACTCCGTCGAGATCGAGGGCACTGGCGACATCGGCCAGTCCGGCCGTGATCACGAGGGCCGACGCCCCGCAGTCCTCCAGGATGTACTGGGCCTCGTCACGCCGAAGATGGCTGTTGAGCGCGGTGTAGTAGAGCCCGGCCCGTTGGGCCGCCCAGGCCACCTCGAGGAAGGCCGACCCGTTCTCCATCATCAGCGCCAGGTGGTCGCCCACTTCCAGTCCGGCCTTCCGCAGTGCCCGGGCCAGCTGATTGGAGCGCTCGTCGAGCTCACGGTAGGTGGTGACCTGACCGGAGCCGACCATGATGACGGCTGGCCGGTCGGGGTGCTCGGCGGCTCGGGCTCCGAGGTGCATGCGGTGTGTCATGGGTGACTCCTTGTCCTGGTCGAGTCCACTGGGCGACCTGGCCGGTGCCGGTCCGGATTCAACGACCGGTGAACTTCGGCTCGCGCTTGTCCAGGAAGGCGGCCGCACCCTCGGCGGCATCTTTGCTCCCGAAGACGTGATGCTGCTGGTCGGAACTGGCCCATCCGGCCGCGGGCCCAATGGCTACGGCCGCCCGCATCAGCTGCTTGGTGAGCTGGACCCCGAGCGGCCCATTGGCGGCCACCTCGCCGGCGAGGGCGACGGCCACATCGAGCAGCTCCTCGGACGGGACCACCCGGTTCACCAGTCCCGAAGTGAGGGCCGCCGGCGCGTCGATCAGGCGACCGGTCAGGCCCATCTCCAGGGCCAGCGCCAGGGGGATCCGCGTGGACAACAGGGTGCCGCCGCCGGCGGGGAAGAGGCCCCGCTTGACTTCGGGCAGCCCGAACCGGGCATGTTCGGCCGCCACGGCGAGGTCGCACCCCATCACCAGCTCGAGGCCGCCGCCGACCGCGGCACCGTTGACCGCGGCGATGAGCGGCTTGGGATAGGAGCCGCCGAGGAGCGATGCCATGTGCTTCCCACCCGGAGGGCCATCGTCTCCGTCCCACTCGCCCAACAAGGTGAGGTCCATGCCCGCACAGAAGACCCGTGGGCCCGAGCCGGTAAGCACGATGGCGCGGGCGTCGTCGTCCTCGAGGAGCTCGCCGAGCACGGCGCCGAGCTCGGACATCAGTGCCGGGTTGAGCGAGTTGGCCGCCTCGGGTCGATTGAGGGTGAGCACCTCGATGTGGCCGGTGCGTTCCCTGATGACCAGCGTGTCCATGGTCCCGTCCCCTCCTGGTCGTGCGATGCGGTGTGGCGTCTGCCCCACCGTCGGCGGATCGGGCGAGGGGGACTCTAGGTCGCCCCGCATCGACCTGCCACGATCGGGTGCCGGCCCGTCAGCCCGGGCGGGCGACCACGAGTTCGAGCAGCTGCCCGTCGGGGTCGCGGACCATCACCGCGGCACCGACATTGCTGTCGGCGACCACCTCGCCGCCGAACGACGAGACGCGGGCCAGCGCGGCGTCGAGGTCGGCGGTGGTGAACGACAGATGGGTGAGGCCGGGTTCGGCCATCGACCTGGCGTGCCACGGGGGACTGCCCGCCCGGTCGTAGTGGAGCAGTTCGAGGGTGAGGTGGCCGTGGGTCAGATAGACGGCGGTGAGACCTACGGGTAGGTCTACGCCGAGGAGGGTGCTGCACACGCCGTCGGGGGGCTGCAGTGAGCGGTCGTAGGCGAAGCCGAGGGCACCTTCGTAGAAGCGGCGGGACCGGTCGAGGTCGGTGACGCACAGTCCGATGTGCGTGACGACCAGGTCCCCGGCGGCTCCGGGGTGGCCCGGGTCGGCCGCGCTCACGAGCGGGCGGCGTCCTGGCTCAGGCCCGAGGGCATCACCATGCCCACCGTCTGGAGGTGCTGACCCAACATGGAGTCGAACTCCTCGGCCACCGACTCGGTGTCCCAACCACCGTCTTTGTGCATCCACGCGATCTGCTTCGGGTGCTGGAACAAGGTGTAGCTGAAATCAGTCCGTCCGAAGATCTGACCGTTCACGTGGGCGGCACGCTCGGAGGCGAGGAAGGCCACCAGGGGCGCGTTCATGGCCGGGTCGAGACGCGGGTCGGGCTCTCCGTCGGGGTCGGTCAGGGCCGCGGTCATCCGGGTGGCGCCGGCCGGGGCGATGGCGTTGACGGTGATCCCGGCCCGGGCCAGCTCCAGGGCCCAGACAAAGGTCATGCCCATGATCCCCGCTTTGGCGGCCCCGTAGTTGGTCTGCCCGAAATTGCCCCGCAGGCCGGCCGACGACGTGACGTTGACGATCCGCCCGTACCCGGCTTCCTTCATGACCGGCACGGCGTGCCGGGTGCAGTTGAAGGCCCCCTTCAAGTGGGTGGCGATCACGGCGTCGAAGTCGTCCTCATCCATCTTGACCAGGGTGCGGTCCCGGACGATGCCGGCGTTGTTGACCAGGATATCCAGGCGTCCGAACGAGTCGAGGGCGGCCTCGACGATGCGGCCGGTGGCCTCGAAGTCGGTCACCGACTCGTGGCTGGGCACGGCCCGACCGCCCAGGGCCTCGATCTCGGCGCAGACCGCGGTGGCCGGATCCTCCTCGGACTGCTCGCCCCGGAGGCCGACTCCGAGATCGTTCACCACCACGGCGGCTCCCTGGCGGGCCAGTTCCAGGGCGAATTGGCGACCGATGCCACGCCCGGCTCCGGTCACGATGGCCACGCGGTCGTCGAGCAGCATCCGTGCGTCTCCTGTTGGGTGGGGGATGGGATACGGGCGGTCGCCCCCCAGTCGGGCATCCGCGGTTGCGCATCCTACGGCACCTCCCTGGATCCGGCCACGGTGTCGCCGACCACCGGGTCGCCGGTCCGACTGCCCTATTCTCGCCCTAGCTACCGGACGGGAAGAAGGGTGCCATGTCGAGTGTCAAAGGTTCGGACCCGTATGCGGAGACCGAGGACCGGAGCGTACTGCGACAGCTGGCCCGCGAGGTGGGCCGTCGCTCGGTGGCCCCCTTCGCCCACGACGCCGATGTCACCGGGGTGCTTCCGGCCGAGGCACTCGACGCCCTGGCCCGCGCCGATCTGTTCCGAGTGACGATCGGTGAGAGGTGGGGAGGCCTCGGCCTGGGAGACGTGGAGGCGGCGATCGTGCTGGAGGAGATCGCCCGCCACGACGTGTCCACGGCGATCTGCTGCCAACTGGCGTTCAACGGTCCGTCCCGGGGCATCGAGCACCTTGGCGGTGACGCGCTGCAAGAGCGGTGGCTACCCCGGGTGGCTGACGGTGCGGCCATCGTCAGCATCGGCATCACCGAGCCCGACGCCGGCTCGGCCGTCCAGAACATGCGCAGCAATCTGGTCGCCGACGGCCCCGGCCGGTTCCGGCTCAACGGGTACAAGAACTACTCGACCCTCGGCGACGTGGCCCAGGGCATCCTGGTCTGGTGTCGATGGCCCGGGGGTGAGGGCGCCCGGGGCATCGGGGCGGTGGTCGTCCCCATGGACCGTGAAGGCGTGGCCGTCACCGGTCGTCATCGTGGCATGGGCATCCACGCCGCCACCGAGGCCGAAGTGGCGTTCGACGGGGTGGAGATCGGGCAGGAGGACATCCTGGTGGCCGGGGTGCCCGGTACCACGGAGGCTTTCAAGGTCCTGCTCGGCCATCTCAACCACGAACGGTGCGGCAATGCCGCCATGTGCGTAGGCGCGGCCCAGGGCGCACTCGAACACGCGGTGCGCTACATGCATGACCGTGAGGTCGACGGCCGACCGATCGGCGAGCTCCAGGGACTGCGGTGGAAGCTGGCCGACATGGCCGTCCAGTTGGAGGGCGCCCGCCTCCTGCTCACCCGGGCCGTCCACCTGGCCGGTGCGGGGGGCACCCCACCCCCTCTGGAGACGGCCATGGCCAAGGCGGCGGCCAACCTGGCCGCCAAGTTCGTCTGCGACGAGGCGATCCAGATCCACGGCGGCTACGGCTACAGCCAGGAGTATCCGGTGGAGCGCGCCTACCGCGACATCCGGGGTCTGTGCATCGGAGCCGGCACGGTGGAGGCGCAGCGCAATTACATCGGCGGCGCGGTGGTGGCCGGTCGCACCACGGTGTCGCCCGGATGGCTGGATCCGCTGGTCGACTGAGGCGGATCGCCGGGCTCATGCGCCGGGGCGGAGGAACCGGCCTTCGGGATCCCAGCGCCGGAGCTTCTCCACGAGGGCCGGGTCCGGGGCGTCGAGCTCGGTGACAGGATCGGCCACCGACAGATTCCACGGGCAGCGTTCCCGGACCGCGTCCACCCGCTCGGCCAACGACCCCGGCCCGGGGGCGACCGCGGTCAGGGCCAGCTCGCCGGAGGCGTCCTTTTCGAAGAGGCAGAGGTCGGTCACCAGGGCCCGGACCCGGTGACCGACCGAAGTCACATACGGGACGTCGACGACCAGGCGACGGGTGGTGAGGGTGGTCATGACTACGACCTCGTCGGCCGTCGAGGCCACGTCGTTGCCCCCGCCCGACCCGACCAGGAACACCTTGCCGGGAACCACCGTCGAGTTGATGTTGCCGAAGCGGTCGATCTGGGCGGCACCCAGACAGCCGAGCAACGTCGTCCCCGGTCCGCTGACCAGCGTGCCCAGCACCTGGTCGGCGTCGCCCAGCATGGTGGCCGAGGGGAAACTCCGGTGATTGAAGACGAACGGGTCGGCCGGTGTCGGCTCGTAGCCCCACAGTCCGAGCTCAGCGGTCAACACGACCTCTGATCCGTCGGCCCGGGACAGCTCGACGGCCAGCCAGGCGGCCAGGTTGGCCACACCCGCCCCGGCCAGCACCGCGTCGGCCTGTACCGCGTTGATCCGCCCGGCCAGATAAATGGCGCCGTGGACCGCCGCCGCCTCCCAGGCCACGACCGGGGTGTCGAGGTCGGGCGGGTGGGCCGCCTCGTCATCACGCCACGAGTCCGGCTCGGCCCGGCGCTGCAGGTGGGCCAGTCGTTCGATTCCCAGGCGTGCGAGATAGTCCTCCTGGTCGACGGGGCCGAGGATCCAGTGCTCGATCCATTCGTCGAACGTGTCGCCGTGGCTGGCCGCCCGGGCCTCGGACCAGAACTCCAGGTCTTCGCCGTACGGGTCGACCGGGGTGTCGCGGGCGAAGAGTCCGCCGGGATGGGCCCCCATCGGGGTCTCGGCAACGGCCAGGACCCGGTGTCCGGGGACCCGCACCAGGTGGGACCACGGCCGGATGTCGTCGACCACCCGGTCGACGGTGGCCACGACCCCGCGGGTGGCCGCCAACGCTCCCCAGACCCCCTCCAGGCCGGGGGCGTTGAAGGCGAGGTTGCCCTGTCGATCCGAGAGGGGGGCGTGGAGCAGGGTGACATCGGGTGCGTAGGCCTCCAGCATCCCCACCTCGCCGAACGGCGTCGTCACCCGGGCATACCCGGGGTTGTCGGCCATCGACGATCCGACCAGCGAGGAGGTCGTGACCGCGGGTAGCCCACGGGCGGCCGCCTCGAGTCGCTGGAGGAACGAGAGGAACGACCAGTGCTCGACCTCGACCGAACCGTCGAGGTAGGCCGAGGCGAACCAGGGATTGGGCGTGAAGTTCGGGAAGACGTCGCCCGAATAGCCGGTGACGACCTTGGTCACGAGCCCTCCGCGGAAGAACACCGCACCCAGACTCGACAGGCTCAACATCACCAGCGTGAATCCAGGATCCCTTCCCCACCAGGTGCGGATCAGGTGCCGGGCCCCGGCGGTCCACCGGGTGTGGTTGGTGACGATATGGACGGCATCGCCCGCCCGGACGTGGGCCACGGCGTCGTCGAGCGAGCAGACCTTGTCCGGCATGGCCAGGAAGCTAGCGGACCTTGTCCCGGATAGCATCCGGCGATGATCCACTACGAGGTCGGCGACGACCGGGTCGGACGCATCACCCTCGACCGCCCCGAGGCCAGGAACGCCCTGACGGTTGCCATGCGCGACGACCTGGTCGACGCGGTGCGCCAGTGCCGTTCCGACGAGCGGGTGCGTTCGGTCCTGGTGACCGGCGCCGGCGATTCGTTCTGTGCCGGGATGGATCTGCGGGCCTCCACGGTGAGCCAGGCGGGGGGGACCGATTTCGACCCCCGGACCACCAGCGAAGCGCTGCGCATCGGCGTGCAGACCTTCATCCGGGAGCTCTGGGAACTGGACAAGCCCACGGTCGCCGCGGTCAACGGCACGGCCGTCGGACCCGGCGCCCACCTGGCCCTCGCCTGCGACTTCGTGCTGGTCCAACCGGCCACCCGGTTCATCTGGTCGTTCGCCCGGTGGGGACTGGTGGTCGACGCCGGTGGGGCGTACCTCCTGCCCCGTCTGGTCGGGCTCCCCCGGGCCAAGGCGATGGTCATGCTCGGCGAGGAGGTGGTCGGCGACGACGCCGTGGCCGCCGGGCTCGCCTACCGCTGCGCGGGGTCACTCGACGCACTGGTGACTGAGGCCGATGCACTGGCCGTCCGACTGGCCGAGGGTCCGACCAGGTCCCTCGGTCTCTCCAAGCAGCTGCTCAACTCCACATTCGAGACCGCGCTGCCCGTGGCGCTCGAACGCGAAGGGCAGGCCCAGTCACTGGCTGCCGTATCCCCCGAGATGGCCGAGGGGATGGCCGCCTTCCGCGAGAAGCGGCGCCCGAAGTTCGCCGGGCCTGACGCCTGAGCTGGTTCCTCAGATCACCCCGTCGGCCCGGTGGCGATCGAGTTCGGCCCCGGTGAGGCCCACCACCTCGCGCCACACCTCGTCGTTGTGCTCGCCGAGGAGGGGTGCGGGGCGGGGGGCGGTCGGGCGCCGGCCGTCGAGGCGGGGAAACGGCGCCTGTTGGCGGTGCGGCCCGGCCACCGGGTCGTCGACGGTCACCAGATCGCCCCGCGCCGCGAAGTGGGGATCGGCGAGGATGTCGGCCGCCGAGTATGCGGTGCCGACCGGGACCTCGTGGGCGATGCACACCGCCTCGACCTCGGCGGCAGTACGGGACGATGTCCACGCCGCCACCAGGTCGTTGATTTCGTCGGAGCGGCCCGCCCGCTCCGCCAACGTCGACCACTTCGGGTCGTCGGCCAGTTCGGGGCGGCCCATGGCCGCGCACAGCCGACGGAAGTTGACATTGGAGCCGGCCACGATGCACACGAAGGTGCCGTCGGAAGTGGGGTAGTTGTCGAGCGGCGCCGAGGTGGCCATGCGGTTGCCCTCCCGCTCGCGCGTCCACCCCATCCGGTCCTGGGCGGCCACGGTCCACTCCAGGATCCGCAGGATCGAACCGTAGAGCGGGGCGTCCACCACGCCGCCCACACCGGTGCCCCCGGGGCCGTCCCGCCGATACAGTGCGGCGTTGACGGCCGATGCCGCGAAGGTGCCGGTCAGGTAGTCCGAGACGGACACGCCGGGTCGGACGGGCGGGCGGTCGGGATACCCGGTGAGATGGAGCAGGCCTCCGTAGGCGATACCCATCCGGTCGAGGCCGGTTCGACCGGAATACGGACCGTCCTGTCCGAACACACTGATGCGGGCCCACACCAGGCGGGGGTCGCAGTCGTCGGGCCCGATGCCCCACGCTTCCATCGCCCCGGGACGGAAGTTCTCGCACACCACGTCGGCCGTTGCGACGAGGCGCCGGAACAGCTCTTGTCCTTCGGGCCGCCGGAGGTCGAGGGTGATGCCCCTGCGACCCCGACCCTCGACCGCCCACCACATCGAGTACCCGGGTCCCTCGTCGTCGGCGGGGACGAAGGGGCCGATGGTGCGCATGAAGTCGCCACCCCTCGGGTCTTCGATCTTGATGACGTCGGCGCCCATGTCGCCTAGCAGCCCAGCGCAGAAGGGCGCACTGATTCGGGTACCGACATCGATGACCCTGATGCCGGCCAGCGGAGGTCGGTCGGCCGACGGCGGCGGTTCGGTCACGCGGTGCTCCCCCTCGTCATGGTGTCGACGTCCCGGATCAGTCGCGGTGCTCGGCGAAGACCTCGGCCATTGACTGCTTCTCCTGGCGGGTCCGTAGGGCCGACGTCGCCGTTTCGGTGTTGTGCATCCAGTGGTGGGCCATGAAGTGGTACTTCCACGATGCGTCCTTGCCCATCAGGGTGGCCGTGTGGTTGAGGGAGTCCTTCACCACCTGCGCGGTGGCCGGCGGCACCATGGCCACGCGGTCGGCCAACTCTCCGACCCGCTCGGTGAGCTCGGACCGGGGCACGACGCGGTTGACGAGCCCGAGGCGCCAGGCTTCCTGGGCGTCGATCTTCTCGCCCGTCCAGAGGAACTCCTTGGCCTTTCGGATACCCAGCTCCCACGGCTCGACCAGCAGCTCGACACCGGCACCGGTCATCCGCAGGACCGGGTTCTGGAAGACGGCATCGTCGGCGGCCACGATGAGATCGCACATGCAGGCCAGCATCATCCCGGCGGCCACGCACGCCCCCTGCACGGCGGCGATGGTCGGCTTCCGGAAGGAGTAGAGCCGCTGACACCGGTCGACGTACATGACCTTCTCGTGGCGGAATTTGCCCTCGGGCGTGTCCCGCATCCGTCGCCACTCGTCGGGTTCGGTGTCACCGACCAGCGCCTTCAGGTCGTGCCCGGACGAGAAGTGCTTGCCGTTTCCGGCCAGGATCACCACCCGTACCTCGTCGTCGGCATCCGCCCGGTCCAGCGCGCCATCGATGCCGTCGATCAGCGCGGTGTCCTGGGCGTTGGCCACCTCCGGCCGGTTCATGGTGATCGTGGCCACATGGCCGCGTGTGCTGTAGAGGACCACCTGTTCGTCAACCATTCGACGTCACACTCCTGTCCCGCTCGGTGCCGGCCGGACGGTCGACATGGACTCCGACCGACGGGCGGGTCGGATGGGCCCCGTGCCGGATGGCCCGGTGCCCGTTGGCTCGATGCGTGCCGGTCGAGGCAGTCCGAGGACGCGCTCACCGAGGATGGAGCGCTGGATCTCGTTGGTGCCCGCCCATACCGAGGACGCCTGGTAGTACAGCCAGGACCGCTGCCATTCGCCATCACCCGGATTGTCGTCGGCGCCCCGGCCCAACGACGAGGCCGCGCCCAGTACGGCCATGGCCGTGTCGTGGAACCGTTTGCTCATCTCGCTCCAGTAGAGCTTCAATGCACTCCCCTCCGGTCCGGGGTCCATCCCCTTGGTCAGGCGACTGATGCTGCGCAGATTGTGGAGCTGGAAGATCCGCACCTCGACGAAGGCCTGGGCCAGGCGCTGCTGCATCCGCACGTCGTCCATGCTGGCGTTGTCGACCGCCAGGCGTAGGAGCTCCTCCAGGAGCTGCAAGTGGATGACCAACTGGCGGGGATTGGTACCCCGCTCGTGGGAGAGGGTCGAGTTGGCGACGCTCCATCCCTCGTTCTCCGCTCCGATCAGCTGGTCGGCGGGCACGAAGACCCCCGACAGGAACACCTCGTTGAATTCGGCCTCGCCGGTGAGTTGGACCAGGGGGCGGACCTCGACCCCGGGGGCGTGCATGTCGACCACCAGGTAGGAGATGCCGCGGTGCTTGGGGGCGTCGGGGTCGGTGCGGGCCAGGCAGACCCCCCAGTCGGCGAACTGGGCGTAGGAGGTCCACACCTTCTGTCCATCCAGCACCCATCCACCGTCCACGGGCGTGGCCCGGGTCGCCACCCCGGCCAGGTCGCTGCCCGCCCCGGGCTCGCTGAACAGCTGACACCAGAGTGAGTCGGCGGTGAGGATGTCGGGTAGCCAGCGGGACTTCTGGACCTCGGTCCCGTGGGCGAGCAGCGTGGGTCCGGCGAGGTTGATCCCGATCCTCCCCACCATCTCGGGGGCCCGGGCGCGGGCCAACTCCTCCTGCACGATGAAGTGCTCGGTCGGACCGGCTCCCCGTCCGCCGTAGGCTTCGGGCCACGTCATCCCCACCCAACGGTCGCGGGCCAGTGACGCCTGCCACCGGCGACCGGCTGCAACTTCGTCGGCGAGGTCGTCGAAGCGGGGCGGCAGACCCTTGCCGTACTCCCACGGCAGGTTCTCGACCAGCCAGGTCCGGATGGCCGCCCGGAGGCTGGCCTCGGCCGGGGCCGGACTCAGGTCCATGTGGCCCACTCGCTCGCCGGCATCGACGTCATACTATCCAGGCATGGACTTCGACCTGTCGGGTGAGCAGCGGGCGCTGCAGGAGGCGTCCCGGCACCTGTTGGACGATCTATCAGGACCACCGCAGGTGCGCGCACACCTGGCGTCGGGCGCGCCCTTCGACCGGGCGCTGTGGGAGGCCATGGCCGACCAGGGGTGGTGCACCGTCGCGGTCGCCGCCGACGAGGGCGGGCTCGGACTCGGTTGGGTCGAGGCCGCAGTACTGCTCGAGGAGGTGGGCCGCCACACGGCCCCGGTCCCACTGGCTCCCCAACTGGTCGCACTCGCCGCGTTGTCCGGGTTGCCCGGTCATGGCGACCTACGCGACCGCCTGGTGTCGGGCTCGGCTCTCGGGGCTGTGGCCTGGACGGCGCGCCCCGACGTGGTGACCTGTGGCGGTGGTCGAGAGCACCCCGAGCTGACCGGGCGATTGGGCCCGGTGGAAGGGGCGACGGTCGCCGACGTGCTCGTGGTCGCGCTACCCGACGCCGTCTACCTGGTCGACCTGGCGGACACCGGACGGCCCACCGCAGAGCCGGCCATGGACCTGACCCGCACGCTCTCGTGGGTGGACCTGGACGCCACGCCGGCCGTCCGCATCGGCGATGCCGATGAAGCCGCCCGCGTCGGCGCCCTCGGTGCGTTGGCCGCGTCCGCGGAGTTGCTGGGTGGCAGCGGGCGTGTGCTCGAAATGGCCACCCAGTACGCCAAGGACCGGATCCAGTTCGGGGTGCCCATCGGTAGCTTCCAGGCGGTCAAGCACCGGTGCGCCGACATGCTGGTCGACGTCGAGGGCATGCGTTCGGCCACGTGGTACGCGGCGTGGGCCGCCTCCACGGCGGAACCCGGCTGGGCGATGGCCGCCTCGACGGCCAAGGTCTGGTGCGGCGACGCCTCCAAGAGGGTGATGGCCTCAGGTCTGCAGGTACACGGAGGGATCGGGTTCACCTGGGAACACGACCTGCACCTCTTCATCAAGCGAGCCCAGTACGCGCAGCTCGCCTACGGTGACGCGTCCCACCACCGGTCGGTGTTGGCCGCCGAACTCCGGTCCCTGGTCGAGGCGGGCACGGGCGTGATGTGACACGGGCACCGTGCCCGGGGGAAGTCCACGTGGGATGAGGAGGATTCGGTGACCACACCGTCGATCGGTGACGCACCTGCGCTGGGGGCGGCCGCCCTGCCGGCGCCGAGCGCTGCCGCGCTCCTCCGTCGCAACGCGTCGGACCCCGACATCGGGGGACGGCCGGCCATCCGCTTCGGCGACTCCATCGTCACTCACGCCGAGTACTACCGGGAGTCGTGCCGTTGGGCGAACCTCCTCCTGACGTCGAAGCGCCCGGACGCCCCACTCCACGTCGGTGTGCTCATGGACAACATCCCCGAATACCTCTTCGCGTTCGGAGGCGCCGCCCTGGCCGGCGGGACGGTGGTCGGCGTCAACCACACCCGAGGTGGTGAGCACCTGCTCCACGACGTGCAGCACACCCACTGCGGACTGATGGTCTACGAGCCCCGACACCATGACCTCATCGCCCCCGTACTGGGCGAACTGGGCAACGTGCTCGTGGTGGGGGAGTCCTTGGAGGAGGCTCTCGCCGCGCAGTCTGACGAGGACCCCCACGCGGAGGCCGACCTCGAAGCCCCCTGGGCGCTGATCTTCACCAGCGGGACGGCCGCCGCCCCGAAAGCGGTCATCTGTTCCCAGCGCCGGCTCCTGGTGACGGGTAACCGGATGGGCCAGATGATGGGGGTGGGCCCGGACGACGTCGGATACGTGTCGATGCCGCTGTTCCACTCGAACTCGGTCATGGTCGGTTGGGCGCCGTCCATCGTGAACGGTGCCTCGGTAGGGCTGGCCCGGAGGTTCACCGCGTCGGGATGGCTCGACGACGTCCGTCACTACGGCGCCACGTACTTCAACTACACCGGCAAGCCGCTCGCCTACATCCTGGCCCAGCCCGAACGTCCCGACGATGCCGACAACACCCTCCGTGTGGCCTACGGCAACGAGGGGGCTCCTCAGGTGGTCGAGGCCTTCGCCCAGCGGTTCGGGGTCCGTGTGGTCGACGCGTTCGGTGCCACTGAGGGCGGGCTCTCGGTGACCCGGGTGGACGACGCCCCGCCGGGGTCGGTCGGTCGGGCGGGACCGGAGCTGCGGATCCTCGGTGAGGAGGGCCGGGAACTCGAGCGGGCCAGATTCGACGAAGCGGGCACCTTGATCGATCCGGTGACCTGCGTAGGCGAGATCGTGAACACGTCCGGTGTCGGTGTGTTCGAGGGGTACTACAACAACGACGAAGCCAACGAGCGCACCACCCGCCATGGCTGGTACTGGAGTGGCGACCTCGGCTACATCGACGCCGAGGGGTACCTCTACTTCGCCGGGCGCAATGCCGACTGGATCCGGGTGGACGGAGAGAACTTCCCCGTCGGGCCCATCGAGACCATCGTGGGCCGCCACCCGGACGTCATGGTGTGCGCGGCGTACGGAGTGCCCGACCCCGAAGCCGGTGACCGGGTGATGATGGCCCTGGTGCTGCGGCCCGGTGCGGGATTCGACCCCGGGGACTTCGCCCGTTGGATCGACGCCCAGGCCGACCTCAGCCCCAAGTGGCGGCCAACCCACGTGCGGATCTCGACGGCGATCCCCACCTCGCCGACCAACAAGGTGCTGACGCGCACCCTCGTGCACCAGAAGTACCGACCCGACCTCACCGATGGCGACAGCTTGTGGGTGCGCGAGCGCAACGACGTTGCCTTTGCCCCCTTCGGCGACACCGAGGCCGAAGCCCTTCGTGGACGGTTGGTCGAGTCCGGGCGGGGAAGATTCTGGGACCTCTAGGCGTCCAACCTCGGGCGGTCCGGGTCCGGGTCCGGGTCCGGGTCCGGGACGGGCGTCGTCGGCCGGCCCCCTGCCCCTTAGGCCTCGAAGTAGTACCGCAGGATCAGCTCGGCGACGCACGCCGGCTTGGTGGAGCCCTCGGTCTCGAAGACCAGTTCGACCCGGGCCTGCACCCCGCCGTCACCGAGGTCTTCGGCCTCGAGCAGCTTGGCGCCGAGACGGAGCCGCGAGCCCACCGGTACCGGGCTCGGGAAGCGGACCTTGTTGAGGCCGTAGTTGACGCCCATCCGGATGTTCTGCCAGGTCACCACGTCGTGCAGGAGCTCGGGCCCGAGCGAGAGGGTCAGATACCCGTGGGCGATGGGGCCGCCGAACGGTCCCCTGGTGGCCCGGTCGACATCGACGTGGATCCACTGATGGTCGCCGGTGGCGTCGGCGAACAGGTTCACCCGCTCCTGGGTGACCTCCAGATAGTCGCTGTACCCGAGGTGTTGACCGACGAGGGAAACGGCGTCGGTGAGCGAGGCGATGACTAGCATTCGGCGAGCGTATCCCGCCGGGGGATCGCACCCACGGAGCGAGGAGTGCCGGTGGACGGTCCCGAGTTCTTCCTCTTCCTTCCGCAGATCCGGATGGACGTGGGGGTCGTCTGCCAGCGTGCCCAGGCCGCCGAAGCAAGCGGTTTCGCCGGCATCGCCTTCATGGACCACCTCGCCCCACCGCTGGCGGGGACGTCCCCGATGCTGGAGGCGATGACCCTCGCCACCTGGGTGGCGGCACGGACGACCGACCTGGTGGTCAGCCACCTCGTCCTGTGTGACGCACTCCGCCATCCCGCGGTCCTGGCCCGCCAGGCGGTCACCTTGGACCTTGCATCTGATGGACGGTTCGAGCTGGCTCTCGGATGGGGCTCCGTCGCCGACGAACTGGTCGACTTCGGGGTGACGGCCGACGGACCACCGGAGCGGGTGGCACGCCTGGACGAGAGCCTCACCCTCATCCGCGCCCTGTGGAGCGGTGGCCCGGTAGATCATCACGGGACGTACTTCGACGTCGCCTGTACCGGACAGCAGCCGGCGCCGCCGAGTCCGATCCCGGTGGTCGTGGGCGGCGCCGGACCGCGGACCCTCGACCTGGTCCGACGGCATGCCGACTGGTGGAACCTGCCCGTCTACGCGCTGGACCGACTCGACGAACTGCGCCCCTCGGTCGGGTCGGCGCGTGTGTCGACCCAACACCTGGTCGCCTTCGTGCCCGCCGGATCTGACCGGAACTCGATCGTTGACCTGGCCGAGCGACGCCTCGGGGGGATGCCCGGCGGCCTCATGACAGGGGACGGACCGGATCTGGTCGACGCATTCGCCTCCCTCCGCGACCGGGGTGTCGAGCGCTTCTACGTGTGGTTCGCCGACCTCGCCCCGGTGGCCACCCTCGAGGCGTTCGGTGCCGAGGTGATCGGACCGCTGCGCGGTTAGCCGTCGTCGGGGACGGTTCCGGTCATCCGCTCCCGGACCACCCGGCGGAGCACCTTCCCGGTGTCTGTCGACGGCAGCTCGTCGACCACGTCGATTCGGCTCGGTGTCTTGAGCGAACCGAGCCGTGCCCGCACGAACGCCATCAGCAACTCGACCGTTTCGGCGGAGGCCTGACCGTCCGCGAGGGGCCGCACGACCACCGCGGCGGCCACCGTCTCGCCCCAATCGTCGTCGGGGACCCCAACCACGACCGCCGCCGTCACTGCGGGGTGACGCAGGAGCGCGTCCTCGATCTCCGAGGGCGAGAGGTTCTCTCCTCCCTTGATGATCACGTCGTCGGCCCGCCCCTCTACGTACAGATAGCCGTGGGCGTCGAGGGACCCGACATCGCCGGTCACCAGCCAACCGTCCTCGTCGAGACCGGACCTGCTGTCGAGGTACCGGCCGCCGACCTGGGATCCCCGCACCCGGATCGCCCCGCGGACTCCGAGAGCCGACGGGGTACCGCTTTCGTCCACGATGGCCACCTCGACCCCGGGCAGGGGACGGCCCACCGAAGCCAGGCGGCGGCGCATGTCGGGATCGTCGCCGGCCAGCGCTTCACGGTGGTCGTCGGGACCGAGCACGGCGATGGTGGACGACGTCTCGGTGAGGCCGTAGGCGTTGACGAACCCGACCTCGGGAAACAGTTTGAGCGCTTGTTCGAGCACGGGCAGCGCCATACGGGCGCCACCGTAGGAGATCGACCGAAGCGTCGGCACGCTCAGGGACGGGTCGTCCCGCATGACCTGCACGATCCGGGCGAGCATGGTCGGGACGACGAATGCGTGGGTGGCACCCTGGATGCGGGCCAGGTGCAGCCAGCCTTCCGGCGTGAATCCGGGCAGCGTCAGGAGCCGCCGACCTGAGTAGACCGAGGAGAGCACGGCGGCGACCCCGGCGATGTGGAATGGCGGGGCGGCCAGGAGGAGGGCTTCGTCCTCGTCGGCCCCGATGAACTCGACCGTCTCCATGATGTAGGCGAGGAGGTTCTCGTGGGTCAGCACGGCGGCCTTGGGAGTGCCCGACGAACCGCTGGTGAAGAGGATCACGGCCGGGCCCGGGGGCTCGGCCGCATAGGGCCCGGTGCCCTCCTCACCGGCGCCGTCGACTTCTCCCCACCAGTCCACCGTTGACCGCGCCCCGGTCGCTCCGAGTTGCCCGGCGAGTTCGGCCGTGGCCACGGTGGCCGGGCGGTCCAGACGGTCCACCTGGGCGGCCAGGGAAGCGGGGGGCAGACGGAAATTGAGCGGTGCATAGGCCGCACCCGCCCAGGCCGCACCGAAGAGGGCGACGGGGACCGCGGCGGAGTTCACGTCGGCGAAGGCCAGGGTGTGGGCCCCGGCGTCGATAAGTCGGGTTGCCGCTGTGCGGGCGAGGGTGCGCAACCGGTCGTAGGAGAGGTCCCCCGACCCGTCGGTCACCGCGGTGCGGTCGCCGAAGGTGTCGGCGATGAGGTCGAGCAGCAGGGCGATGTTCATGCGGCAGGTCCCTTACCGGAGGTGGGGCGAGGGCTGATCGTACCCCGGCCCCGCCGGAGTCTCCGGCCCATTGCTGGAGGCAGAGGTCAACCACCTCGTCCGTGGTCAGCCCGCGGGTGAACTCGCTACCCACCACGGGGTCGATGGCCGGAGGCCGACGGTAGTGTTCGACAGGCATGGACGACGGAGACGCGTGAGGTGAACCCGCGGAGGTCTGCCCGGGAGGCCGCCGCTGGCCGCCGGTCGGGACGCCCCGACGCCAGCGGCGATGCCCGGTCACCGGGTCTCGCCGGCCTCGCCGGCCTGACCGGTCGCCCCGGAGGTCCGACGGTCCGGCTGCCCGCAGGCCTGATCCCGGGGGTTCACCGCCTGACGGATGCCATCGCCCGGGATTCGGGCGAGCTCGGGACGCCGTTGGTGGTCGATGCGGACGGGGTGTTCTGTGCGCGGGCCGATGCGGCGGGCCTCACCCGACGCGGGGACGTCAGCTGCGGTGGGGCGGGCCATCTGCTCCGGACCGCAGACGGATGGCTGGCCGTGAGCCTTCCCCGTCCCGACGACTGGGAGACGACGGCCGCCTGGCTGCACATGGCGGCTCCCCCGGAGCACGGGCGGTGGGAGCTGATCGCGTCCCGGGTGTCCGCACGGGCCGGTGCCGAATTGGTCGACGGGGCGGTACTCCTCGGGTTGGCCGTGGCCGTGGTGGGCGAGCGGGCAGGGGACGACGACGGTCCACGTGTCCCCTCCGTGCCGTTCGGGGGGGTCACCGTCCGGGATCTGGGTGCGGACGACCCGACTCCGCAAGCAGCTGATCTGACCGTGGTCGACCTCTCGGCCCTGTGGGCCGGGCCGTTAGCCGGTTCATTGCTCCAGCGGTGCGGGGCCCGGGTGATCAAGGTCGAGTCCACGGAACGGCCGGACGGATCCCGTCGGGGGCCGGCGGCGTTCTTCTCGTCGCTCAACGGTAGCAAGGAGCTTCGGAACTTCGACTTCCGAGCGCCGTCCGGTCGACGGGCGCTGCTCGAGCTCGTACGCCGGGCCGACGTCGTCATCACCTCGGCGCGCCCCCGGGCCCTGGACCATCTCGGACTCGATCCGGTGGCCATGGTGGCCGCCGGAGGACCCCGCGCCTGGTTGGCCGTCACCGGGTACGGGGACGCACCCGGTTCGGCCCGGAGGGTGGCCTTCGGTGACGACGCCGCCGCCGCCGGGGGACTGGTGGTGTGGGACAGGGACGGCCCCTGCTTCTGTGGTGACGCACTGGCCGATCCGGTCACCGGCCTGGCCGGCGCCGCCGCCCTACTCGCCCTCCTCCGGTCCGGACGGCGGGCGGTCGTCGTCGCCTCCATGGCCGACGTGGCCGGTGGCCTGGCATGACCGGTGCGGAGGGGCGGAGCTTCGCCCAGGTCCTGGAAGATCCTGGGGCCGACGATGTGGTGGCGTCGGTGGCCCGGTGGAGAGCGTTCCACCGGGCCTGAGGGCACCGATCCGGTCGGCAGTCGCGACGTCGGCGGGGGAGCCGTTCTCGTCAGGTGCAAAGGGTCCTCGCGCCCAGTGGGATGACACTGTCCGGAGGGTCTGCCAGAATCGCAGTGTCCGGGGCGAAGGCGCCGGGAGGGGGAGTGCTGATGGAGATCAACGACATGGTGATGGTAAGTGTCGACGACCATGTGGTCGAACCGCCCGGCCTGTTCGACGATCGGCTCCCGGCCAAGTACATCAATCTCGCACCGAAGTTCATGACGAACGAGGACGGCACCAACTCCTGGCTCTACGAGGACCAGGTCCTGCCGAATGTCGCCCTCAATGCCGTGGCCGGCCGCCCGCCCGAGGAGTACGGCATCGAGCCGACCTCGTTCGACCAGCTCCGACCCGGCTGTTACGACATCCACGAACGGGTCAAGGACATGGACGCCAACGGGGTGCTCGGGTCACTGTGCTTCCCGTCCTTCCCTCAGTTCTGCGGCCAGCTCTTCGCCCGGACCGAGGACAAGGATGTGGCACTGGCCATGGTCCGGGCCTACAACGACTGGCACGTGGACGAGTGGTGCGGGACCTACCCGGGCCGCTTCATGCCCTGTCCGATCCCGGCAATCTGGGACCCGGAGGTCATGGCCGCAGAGATCCGCCGCAACGCGGCCAAGGGAGCCCACGCCGTCACCTTCTCGGAGAACCCGTCCAAGTTGGGCTGGCCCTCCATCCACTCCGACCATTGGGACCCGGTGTGGAAGGCGTGCAGCGAGGAGGCCGTCGTCGTCTGCATGCACATCGGTTCCTCGTCGGCACTGGTCATCACCTCCGACGACGCTCCGATGGACTGTCTGATCACGCTCCAGCCCATGAACATCGTCCAGGCCGCCACCGACCTGGTGTGGTCGCCTGTGCTGCGCAAGTTCCCCGACCTGAAGGTGGCCCTGTCCGAGGGCGGCATCGGATGGATTCCGTACTTTCTCGAACGGGTGGACTACAACTACGACAAGCACCACGTCTGGACCGGTCAGGACTTCGGCGACCAGCGTCCGAGCGAGGTCTTCAACCAGCACGTCCTGACCTGCTTCATCGACGACCACTTCGGCGTGGCCAGTCGTGCGTTCCTCGACATGGACAACGTCATGTGGGAGTGCGACTACCCCCATTCGGACTCCACCTGGCCCACAGCACCCGAGACCCTCTCCGCCAACCTGGCCGGCATGTCCGACCACGACCTCGACCGGGTGACCCACCTGAACGCCATGCGCCACTTCCACTACGACCCGTTCACGGCGATGGGTGGTAGGGAGAACTGCACGGTGGGTGCGCTGCGGGCCCGAGCGATCGGCCACGACGTTTCGATTCAGTCGAAGGCCCGGGCCGGCGTCGCCAAGATGGGCACGCTGTCCGCCGACCTGTTGAAGATCGGCAGCTCGACCAGCGCGTCCGACTGACCTGACCTGACCTGACCGGCCCCGCCGCGGGCGCCGCCCGCTTCACCTGCGCCCTTGCGCCCCACCGTCCGTTCCACCCGTCCGAAGAGAAGGATGCCACCACCATGTCCAATGCACTGTCCGGAGTCCGGGTCCTCGAAGTGGCCGCCTGGACGTTCGTCCCCGCCGCCGGGGCTGTCCTGGCCGACTGGGGCGCCGACGTCATCAAGGTCGAGCATCCCGAGACCGGCGACCCCCAGCGTGGCCTGGTGTCGATGGGCCTGATTCCCGGCGGCCCGGACGCCGTGAACTACATCATGGAGCAGCCCAACCGGGGCAAGCGCAGTATCGGGCTCGACATCAGTACCGATGCCGGCCGGGACCTGTTGTACAAACTGGCGGAGTCCTCGGACGTGTTCCTGACCAGCTTCCTGCCCCCGGTGCGCCAGCGCCTGCGTATCGACGTCGATCACATCCGGGCCGTCAACCCGAACATCATCTACGCCCGAGGTACCGGCCAGGGTCCCCAGGGGATCGATCGCGACAAGCCGGGCTATGACGGCTCGGTCTACTGGGGACGGGGGGCCATCGCCAACGCCCTCACCCCGGCCGACTCGAAGTTCCCCATCGGGGGGCGGGCGGCCTTCGGCGACCTGGCCGGGGGCATGGCCATCGCCGGAGGCGTGGCGGCCGCACTGGTGCAGCGGGCGAACAGCGGTGAGGCCCCCATCGTCGACGTGTCCCTACTCGGCATGGCCATGTGGCAACTGTCGCCCGACATCGTCGCCTCGGGGCTGTACGGAGGGGACCCGATGCCGAAATTCGGACGGAGCGCCTCACCCAACCCGCTGGTCGGCAGCTACCGGACCAGCGACGACCGGTTCATCACCCTCATGATGCTCCAGTCCGACCGCTACTGGCCCGAGTTCTGCACCCTCGTCGGGCGGCCCGACCTCATCGACGATCCACGGTTCGTCGACGGGGCCAGCCGGTTCGCCAACCGTGAGGCGTGCGTGGCCGAAGTCGACGCGGTATTCGCCAGCCGCACCTACGAGGAGTGGAAGGGCGTTCTGGCCGGCCTGACCGGGGCATGGGCCCCGGTGCAGATGGCCAGTGAGCTGGTCGACGACCCCCAGGTCGGGGCGAACGGCTACCTGGCCCGGGTCCACCGTGAGGACGGCCAGGAGTACGACCTGGTGGCCAACCCGGTCCAGATGGACGAGGTGCCCGACCAGCTGCGGGCCGCCCCCGGCCACGGCGAGCACACCGACGAGATCCTGCTCGGGCTCGGCCTGGACTGGGACGCCATCATCGCCCACAAGGAGTCCGGCGCCGTCCTGTGACCGACGGCTACTTCGGCGGGAACCGCAGTGCCCCGTCGAGGCGGATGTTCTCACCGTTCAGGTAGGGATTGACCACGATGCTCTCCACCAGGAGCGCGAACTCCTCCGGTTCGCCCATGCGCCGGGGGAACACGATGTTCTCCACCAACTTGGCCTTCATCTCCTCGGGAGCGCTCTGCATGAGGGGGGTACCCATGGTCCCCGGGGCGATGGCGCACACCCGGATGCCGAGGGGGGCGAGATCGCGGGCCAGGGGAAGACTCATGCCGAGAATGGCGGCCTTGGAGGCTGCGTAGGCCACCTGGCCGGTCTGCCCCTCGTAGCCGGCGATGGACGCCGTGTTGACCACCACACCACGTTGTCCCGTCCCGTCAGGCTCGTTGGTGGCCATCCGGGCCGCGGCCAGGCGGGTCACGTTGAAGGTGCCGAAGGTATTGAGTTCCATGGTCCCCCGGAACGCGTCCATGGCCATCGGCGTGTTGTCCCGGGACAGGGTGCGGCCACCCATGCCACCACCGGCCACATTGACCACGACGGCCAGGGGGGCCAGGGCCGACGCCGCGTCGAGGGCGGCGGTCACGTCGTCGTCATCGTTGACGTCACCTCCGACGGCGGCTCCCCTCCCGATGCCGGCGACCAGCGACTGGCCCGCCTCGAGGGCCCGGTCGAAGACCACGACCCCGAGACCCAGCGCCGACAGGCGGCGGACCGTGGCCGCCCCCAGGCCGCCGGCCCCTCCGGTGACGACGGCCGAAAGCTCGTTCCATTCCATGATGACTCCGATCAGTGTGCGCGGTGGGTGTGGTCAGGTCGTACGGATCTCCGGTGACGGGGCGCCCGTGGTACCGGGCACCGGCGCCCGCCGGTCGACGCGGGGGTCGACCCTACCGGTCCGGGTCGCAGCCCCGAGGGAAGTGCCTTGGAGCGTGCTCCACCGGTACCGCTCAGGTGGCGCGGGTGAACTCCATCGGGAAGTGGTCGATCGACCGGATTGCCGGGGTGTAGGCGAGCGTGTGGCCTTCGGGCACGGCGTACTCGGGGATGCGTCGGTGCCACTCGCGCACCGCCACTCGCAATTCGAGACGGGCCAGGTGGGACCCGAGACATCGGTGGATGCCGCCCCCGAACGCCACGTGCCGGTTGACCTCGCGGTCGAAGCGGACGACGTCGGCGTCGGGCAGGTCGGCCTCGTCGGTATTGACCGAGCCCAGCATGATCATGACGCCGTCGCCCTTGCTGATCGGGCACCCGCTCAGCTCCGTGTCCTCGGTGGCCACCCGTACGACGCCCATGACCGGGGTCTCCCATCGGAGGAGCTCCTCGATGGCCGCCGGGATGATCGACGGGTCAGCCACGATCTGGCGGCGCTGCTCGGGATGGTGGGCCAGGTAGCCGAAGATGCAGTCGAGGGTGGCCGTCACCGTGTCGAGGCCGGCGATGAGGAAGAGGAAGCAGATGTCGAGGATGTCCTCCCGGGTCAGTCGCTCACCTTCGACCGTGGCGTCGAGGAAGCGGCTCAACAGGTCGTCCTCGCGCTTCACTTCCCGCCGGTCGAGGACCTTGTCGAAGTAGGCGTAGATCGACTCCGCCGTCGCCTTCTGGTGAGCCTTGGACTCCTTGCTCCCGTAGGTGCTGCCGATGGCGATGTGGGGCCGGATGATCCCGTCCTTCATGGTCAAGAAGGTGGGCAGTTCATCGACGGGGAGCCCGAGCAGACCGAGGAAGACGCGGGTGGGAAACAGGGTCGAGAACTCCGCCGAGAAGTCCACCTCACCCTGGTCGATGAAGCCGTCGATGAGCTCGTTTGCCGCGGTCACCAGCGCATCCTCGAGCGTTCCGACCTCGCGTGGGGCGAAGATGGGGTCGAGGAGCTTGCGGAACTTCTTGTGCTCGGGCGGGTCGATCTGCAGTGGGATCAACGGTCGGATGTTGCTCAGGTTCACGGCGTCGATGTCGGACGAGAACGTGGTCGGATCACGCAGGACGACATCCACGTCGACCTTCCGGCTGACGACGACACCGGTACCCTCCACCGGCATCACCGGCATGGTGTCGCGCATGATCTTGAACATCGGCTGCGGATTGGCGGACGTCTCGGGGTCCATGGCGGCGAACGGGTCGTCGCCGGTCTCCTCCTCGGTGTCGTCTACTACCGGGGCGGTGTCCATGGGTACTCCTCGAGGGCGTGAAGGGGTCGGCCGGCGGTTACGGTGAATTGACCGTTCTCATCCTGGCACATAGGCCATTTCCGCAGATACTACGACGGTTCGGGTGCCTGGTGCCGGGCGGGGTCCCGGCTGGGTCCAGGGGTCAACCGGGCTTGCCGGAGGGAGTGCGCCAGTCGTCCTCCGGCGGAAGGGGGTGGTCGAAGAGGGCTGCCGCGTTGCCCCCGGCCACCTTGCGGAGGATGTCCTCGGAGAGGCCGGCGAACGACGAGGCCAGGACGGCCTGGGTGTCCGGCCAGGTGGAGTCGGCGTGGGGATAGTCACTCTCCACCATCACGTGGTCGATCCCGATCCGGCCCAGGAGAGGGACCATGGACGGGTCGTCGATGGTGCAGAACCAGAAGTTGCGACCGAGCACCTCGCTCGGCCGGAGGTCCGACCTCCATGTGGCGCTCTGGGGACCCGACCCGGAGTGGTCGACCACATAGTCGACCCGGTCCATCAGCATCGGGACCCAACCGATGCCGCCCTCGGAGAGGGCGACCCGGAGGTCCGGGTGCCGTACGGGGACGCCGGACCACACCCATTCCGCCGCGGCGAGCAAGGCGTTGACCGGGAACACCGTCGGCAGCAGCTCGAGGGGAGGGTCGGGTGACGGCAGCGGGGCCCAGGAGGAGGCACCGGTGTGGAGACAGACCACCGTCCCGGTGTCCTCACATGCGGCGAAGAACGGATCCCAGTGCGTGGTGAAGATCGATGGGAGCCCGAGTTGGGCCGGAAACTCGGGGAAGCTGACGGCCTTGAATCCGAGCGCCGCATTGGCCCGGACCTCGGCGGCTGCGATGGCCACGTCGTCGAGCCACGGGATCTGCAGAGGGATGATCCGCGCCGGGTAGGTGCCGGCCCACACCTCGAGGTGCCAGCGGTTCCAGGCCCGGGCGCAGGCCAGGCCGAGCTCCTTGTCCGAGGTCTGGGAGAAGACTGCGCCGCAGAAACCTGCGACCAGGGAGGGGAAGCACAACGACGCCCAGATCCCGGCGATGTCCATGTCGCCCACCCGGGCGTCGATGTCGAAGTACCCGGGCCGCATCTGATCGAACCGGGCCGGCTCCATGCTCCACTCGTCGCGGGGCCGGCCCACCACGGCGTTGAGCCCGACGTTCGGGTACTCGCGACCCTCGAACAGCCAGTACTGTTCGCCATTCCCGCGCTCGAGGATCTGGGGGGCGCGTGCCGAGTGGGCGGCGGGCATCCGCCCCTCGAAGAGGTCAGGGGGCTCGATCAGGTGGTCGTCGACCGAGATGACAGGGACGAGGATGGGTCGCGGATCGGGATCCGCCAGCAGCGTGCTCGCCATGGGTGGCGAGGCTAGCGTCGGACCACCGGGAGGCACGGGACGCGAGGTGGGGGATGGACACCCAGGACGAGGAGGCACCGGTCGACGTTCCCACGGGGATGACGGCATGCATCGGTCCCCGAATCCGCCGGACGGGGGCACGGTGATCGACCTGGTGATCCGCGGCGGACTCGTGGTCGACGGTACCGGGGTTCTCCCACGTCGGGCCGACGTGGCGGTCGACAGCGGCCGGGTGGTGGCCGTCGGACCCGTCGAGGACACGGCCCGACGGGTCATCGACGCCGACGGGCTGGTCGTGGCTCCCGGGTTCGTCGACCTCCACACCCATTACGACGCCCAGCTCTCGTGGGACCCGTCGGCAAGTCCCTCACCCCTCCACGGCGTCACCACCGTGTTCGGAGGGAACTGCGGATTCTCGTTGGCCCCTGCCGGGCCCGAGCACGCGGACTACCTGCTCCGGATGATGGCGAGGGTCGAAGGGATGCCGTTGGTCGCCCTGCAGGCCGGGATCGACTGGACGTGGTCGAGCTTCGGGGAGTGGCTGGGGCGCCTGGACGGGGTGGTCGGGGTCAACGCCGGCTTCCTGGTCGGCCACTCCACCCTGCGTCGGGCCGTCATGGGGGACGGGGCGCGAGGACTGGCGACCGAGGGCCAGTTGGCCGAGATGGAGTCGACGCTCCACCAAGCCCTCGCCGAGGGGGCGATGGGATTTTCGACGTCCCGGGCCCACACCCACAACGACGGGGACGGCCAACCGGTCCCCTCGCGGTTCGCCGCCACTTCTGAGCTCGAGCGCCTGGCCGCCGTGGTGGCCGGCCATCCGGGCACCACCGTCGAGATGATCGTGCCCGGTTGCCTCAACGGCTTCAGCGACGACGAGGTCTCCCTGTTGACCTCGATGTCGGTCCTGTCGGGTCGACCGGTCAACTGGAACGTGCTCGCCGCCACCGCAGCCAATCCGGAGGGGACGGCCGCCCAGCTGGCCGCGTCCTCGGCGGCCGAGGCGGCCGGAGGACGGGTGGTCGCCCTGACGCTGCCCCACACCATGGACCTGCGACTCTCGTTCGAGCACGGCGCCATCCTGGACGGACTCCCGGGGTGGCGGGAGTTCTTCGCCTCCCCCGTGGCCGAACGGATCGCCGTCCTATCCGATCCGGATGCCCGTCGAGCGCTCGACGAACGGGCCCAGTCCGACGAGGCCGGCATCCTCCGGTACCTGGCCGACTGGGGCCGGCTGGTCATCGCCGAGACCCGCGCCCCGCAGAACCGCCGCTTCGAAGGTCGCTCCGTGGGAGACGTGGCCGGAGAGATCGGGGTCGACGCCTGGGAGGCGATCTGTCGGGTGCTGGTGGCCGACCGGTTGCGCACCGGGTTCTCGGTGCCCATCCCTGTCACCGACGCCGACTGGGCGGCCCGGGCACGGACGTGGCTGGACCCCCGGGCCGTGGTCGGCGGGTCCGACGCCGGCGCCCACCTCGACACCATGTGCGGTGCCGTCTACTCGACCACGCTGCTCGCCGAAGGGGTGCGCGAGCGCGGCCTGGTCACTCTCGAGGAGGCGGTCCGGCTGTTGACCGATGTGCCGGCCCGGCTGTACGGGGTGGTCGCCCGGGGCAGGGTGGCCGAAGGGTACTGCGCCGACTTGGCCGTGTTCGACCCCGGACGGATCGGCCCCGAGCCGATGCGCAGTCGCGACGACCTGCCGGGCGGGGCCAGTCGGCTCTACGCCGAGGCCACAGGGATGGAACACGTGCTGGTCAACGGGACCGAAGTCGTCACCCACGACAGGTTGACCGGCGCCTTGCCCGGAACCGTGCTCCGTTCGGGGCAGGACACCCGGACCGTGGCCGTTTCCTGACGTGCCTGAGCCGGGCCGTCGGGTCCTAGAGTGGCCTCGCCCGTCGGACGGCGGGCTGCCGGGTCCGTCGGTTCGACTGCTCGGTTCGACTGCTCGGTTCGACTGCTTGATTCGACTGCTCGATGTGATTGCCGGATTCGACTGCGAGGAGCGCCGTGCCAGGTTGGTGTGGAGGAGAGGGGCAACGGGGTGGGTCCGCCCGGCCCGGGTCGACCAGGACGCAGGTCGCGAGGTGACCGTATGAAGCTGGCCACCACCTACCGCCAACCCGGAGCCCTACGGTTCGGCCGTCCGGGCGGAGCCTGGGATTTCCCGACCCTCGACCAGCTCCTGGCTTCCCCGCGCCCGTCGGCGTCGGTCGCGGTGTTCGACGGCGAGGTAACGATCGACAACGGCGCGCTCGACGCGGCGGCGTCCGCAGCGGCCGGAGGGCTCCGGTCACTCGGGGTGCGGCGGGGCGACGTCGTGGCCTGGCAGCTTCCCAATTGGTGGGAGGCCATCGTGCTGTTCCATGCCTGCTGGAGGATCGCTGCGGTGGCGGCCCCGATCCATCACCAGGTGGGGGCGAGCGAGGTGGTCCGGATGCTGGACGACCTGGAGCCCGCCGTGACGCTGGCGTCGGCCGGCCTGCCCCTCGCTGACCTGGTGGACGCCATCGGTGTCCGGCGGGGAGATCCCCGGTTCGACGCGCTGCTGGCCGGGAGGGCCGCCTGGACCAGACCCCGGGGTTCGGATGTCGCGGTGGTGCTGTTCACGTCCGGGTCGACCGGCAATCCCAAGGCGGTGCTGCACTCCCACCGGGGACTGGCCTACAAGGCGGATTCCATGGTCCGGGCCCACGGCCTGACCCCGGACGATGTCGCACTGATGCCCTCGCCGCTGGCCCACATCTCCGGACTGCTCAATTCGGTGTTGGTACCGGGGAGCGCGGCCATGCCGGTCGTGCTCATGGAGAAGTGGGACGCCGGACGCGGCGTTCGGCTGGCCGGTGCACACGGGGCCAGCTTCATGATCGGGCCGCCCACCCTGTTCGTGGGGATGATGGAGGTCCCTGGGTACCGCGCCGACGTGGCGCGGCTCCGACTCGTGTCGTGCGGCTCGATGGGCGTCACCCCCGAATTCATCGACGCGGCGCGCGAGGGATTGGGGGCCATGGTCAAGCGCACCTACGGATCGACCGAGGCGCCGACGGTCACCACCAGCAGCTGGCAGGACACGCCGGACCAGGCGCGCGACACCGACGGCCATTCGGTAGGCGAGGCCGAGCTGGCGGTGGTGGAGCCGGGGACGACGCGGGCCGTGTCGCACGGCGACCGCGGTGAAGTCCTGGTGCGGGGGCCCGAGCTGTTCGTCGGGTACGGGCAGGCGTCCCAGACCGCGGAGTCGGTGCGACGGGGCTGGTTCGCCACCGGTGACCTCGGGACCCTTGACGGGGACGGTTGGCTGACCATCGTGGGCCGCCTGAAGGAGCTGATCATCCGGGGAGGGGAGAACATCGCCTCGGCCGAGGTCGAGCGGGTGCTCGAGCGGCACCCCGACGTCCGCCAGGCCGTGGTCGTGGGCTGCCCCGACGACCGCCTGGGGGAGCGGGTGGCAGCGTTCGTGGTCGGGGCCCCGACGGTCGATGTGGAGTGCTGTCGACAGTGGTTCGCCGACCAGGGGGTCGCCCGCTTCAAGACCCCCGAGATGGTATTCCTGATCGAGGAGATCCCAGTCCTCGGCGTAGGCAAGCCTGATCGGGGGGCCCTGCGGGCCCGGGCCGCAGGGCTCGCGGTGCGTCCCTAAGCCCCGCTCGGCGGATGCCCACCGACGATCGGTGGACGACGCCCCACCGGGGTCAGCGGAGGCGCCACTCGATCCGCTTCCCCGAGGTGAAGCGCTCCTGGCCTTCGGCCAGCGCCGCCGGGTCGGTGCCCACGTTGGTGAACAGGAATGCGTGATCGAGGGCTTGGCGACGGGAGACCTCGAGACCCATCCATAGAGCCCGGAGCGTGCCTTGGATGGCGAGCGCAGGTTGCTCGGCGATGGCGTTGGCGGCCCAGCGAGCCCGTTCGGCGAGCTCCGCTCCCGGCACCACCTCGGAGACGAGTCCCACCTCGCGCGCCCGCTCGGCTGACATCCGCTCGTGGGCCCCGAGCAGCGACAGGCGCATGACCTCCTGGAAGGGCATCTTGTGCAGCAGGAAGATCGGTTCGAAGGCGGCCGGCATACCGTATGTGACATGGGGGTCGAAGAAGGTGGCGTGGTCGGCGGCGATGATGAAGTCGACCTCGCCGAGGATGTAGAAGGCACCACCGCAGGCCATCCCGTTGACGGCGGCGATGACCGGCTTCCAGAGCTGATTCGTCTTGGGACAGACGCTTCTGCCCGGATCGTCGAAGTCCCACGGCGTGTTGTAACCCGGGAGCTTGCCCGGTGGGGGGTCGTCGAACGAACCGATGCCCTCGCGGTCGAGGCCGGTGCAGAACGCCTTATCGCCTGCACCGGTGAGGACGATACAGCGGACGTCGTCGTTGGTCCGCAGCATCGACCACAGGTCGCGCAACTCGCGCTGCATGACCGGGTCGAACGCATTGAGGGCGTCGGGGCGGTTGAGGGTGACCCAGGCCACGCCGTCGGATTCTTCGTAGAGCAGGGTCTCGAGCTCGGGCATGGCGGTCATGGTAACCGGAGGTGGGGACGTCACCCCGAGGGCCGCCGGAGTGTCGACGTCGCAGGGTGAGGTGGGGCGGACGCCCGGAGTTGGCTCAGCTGCAGTGACCGGGGGGCGGCGCCACGTCGAGCGCCGGGTTGGCGTCGAAGAACCCGACCGGCACCAGGTGGAACCCGCAGTACTCGACGGGCATGACCGGCCAGTCCTCAGGCCGGGGGGAGTGGGTGATCCCGAAGGTGTGCCACGCCACGATCGCAGTGTCGAGGAGAGGTCGGTCGGCTGCAGTCCACGTAGGTAGCCCGTCGCCTCCCTGATGCTGGTTGGGGTAGTCGCCCGCCGCCCTGACCTGGCCCGGGGTGTCCGGGGTGACCCAGAGGTTGTGCCTGGCGAACCCCGCCCGTTGACCCACGCTCGAGCCGGGCTGAGCGAGGATGGTGGGCGTCGCCCCCGCCAGCAGCTTGTAGGCCACCGGCCTCCCCAGGCCGTTGAGACTGGTCGGGTTGACGAACCGCCAGTGGCGACTGGAGGCGGAGTCGATGTCCCGACGTGCGGCCAACTCGGACTCCAGACGGGTGACGGTCTGGCGTATGGCGTTGCCCATCGGGTTGTCGGTCCCCTCGGGGGCCGGTTCGAAGGACACTTCGTGGACCTCGTTCACCGGGCCGTCGACGGTCACGTCGAGTCGGGCGCAGAAGAGGTGCTGGTGGAATGGGGCGGCGAGGCCCGGCGCCACCATCGATCCCCAGGGGGTCTCCTGACCCTCGATCACTGCCTGGGTCGACATGATTCCTGTGAGCTTGACCTCGAGTTGGAGCGAGCCGTCGAGGTAGAAGTACCAGTAGAAGCCGTACTCGTAGTTGCCGACGGTGGCCATGAAAGACACGACCAGACGCCGCGACCGGCGCACCTCGGCGTGGCCGGTGTTCATGTCCAGGTGCTTCCAGAGGATCCCATAGTCCTCCTCATGGATGCAGATGGCGTTCTCCACGACGTAGGTCTTGCCGTGCTCACTGGAAAACGTGGCGTCGAGATACGTGATCTCGCCGACGCAGTCGCAGCCGAGGGCGAGGGAGTTGGTCATCCGGCCCAACCCCCATTCGCCCACGTCGAAGGCGTTCTTCCACCCGTGCACGGGTCCCGGGTCGCCGTAGGGGACGACCATCTCGGAGATGCAGGCCCGATGCAGTATCGGCCGGGTGATGCCGTGGTCGTCGTAGGCGATCGTGTGGAGGACCAGGCCCTCGAGCGGGTGCATCGACAGCCGCATGGACCAGCGCTGCCAGGAGAGGTGGTGACCGTCCAAGGTGAAGCTGACACCTTCAGGTTGGACGATCTCCAACGGGAGGAGATCGTCACGGTCCGGTCCGTTGTCGCCGGAACGGTAGGTGCCGCGTCCAGGGGGGAGGGGCACGACCCCGGAGTCGGTGACGTCGAGGACGACGCCGCGCGCAGCGTCCACTGTGGCCAGGACACCTTCGACGGGCCGGGCGTAGCCGTTGTCGGTGGGATCTTCCCGGTAGTAGGAGAGACACCGGGTGATACGTCGCCCGTTTTCGTCGGGGACACCGAAGTTACCTGTGGGCCACGGGTCGATCTGGACCTTCTCGTCATCGGTGATCCCCCGCTTGCGCATGGCCGCCTGCCACCGGGGGTCAGCCTTCAGAGCCAGGATGGAGCGGTAGGAGTCGTCGAAGAGGAGCGCCGGTCGGACGCCGTCCCGTTCCACCCAGTCGACCACTGTCCCATCCGGGAGTGCCACGGTCGCCTCGACCAGGCTGGCGTCGGGACGGGGGAGAATCACCAGTCGGGCCAGTCGCGGCACCGGCTGTCCGACAGCGAAGCCCGTCAACTGGACGCGGTCAGGCTCGACCAGGGTGACCATGGCGAACAGGGCGGAGTCGGACAGTCGACCCGTCGCCCGGACTGCGGCCACCGCGGCGATGATCTCCCCCTCGTCGAGCGGGTCGAGCGGGTGGGTGCTGGGGGTGGCCGTGGCCATGGATTGCATACCTCCGTCGGGAGTCCGACCCGTCACCCGGTCGGGAGTGGTCGGTTACGGGGTCGCCGGGAACCCTCGGCACTAGTCTGCACCCCCATGGTGCTGCGACGTGGACCTCGTCGGGCTCGGGCCCGGGACCGACGGCGAACTCGGCATGTGGGCGCATGAAGGTGGCGATCGACGGTTACCGGAGCGTTGGTTCCGGTAACTGTGTGTTCTGGGCACCGGCGACGTTCACGTTGAACGACGATGGGGTGTCGGTGCTCATGGAGCCGGTCGGCGACGACCTCGAGTGCATCATGGTGGCGGCCGAGGGGTGCCCGACCCGGGCGATCTCGGTCACCGGAGTCGACGCGCCGGCCGCGGGGACCCGAGCACCGAGGACACTGGAGGGCACAGATGCCGATCGCACTGACTGACGAGCACGGGGCCCAACGGCTCTCGGCGAGGCGCTGGCTGGACGCGCACTGCAGACCGGAGGTGCCGAGGTCGCTGCTCGATGTCGACGAGGAGACGCTGGTACCGATCTGGGGTGACATGGCCGACCAGGGATGGTTGGGTATCCACCTCCCCGAGGATCTCGGGGGACAGGGCTTCGGGCTCTTCGAGCTGGCCGTCCTCCTCGAGGAGACAGGATGGTCGGTGTTCCCCGGCCCACTGCTCCCGACGGTGGCGGCGGCGTCACTGATCACCGAGGGCCTCGACCGGGAAAACGCCCTCGGGATCGTTCCGGGCCTGGCCCTGGGGACGTCGGTGGGAGCCGTGGCATTCGACTCGGGGCACCTCGACGTGGTGGCCACCCGGCCCGACGGTGCCCTCGAAGTTTCGGGCACGCTGAGACCGGTCCTCGGCGCCGCGACGGCGACCGTGCTGGTGGCTCCGGCCCGTGCCGTCGACGGTTCCGTGGTGTGGTGTGTGCTCGAACTCGCCGGCATCGGGGTTCGGGCGGTCCCCCTGGCCAGCCTCGATCCCACCCGCCGGGTGGCGGCGGTCGAGGTGGAACGATCGATCGTCTCCGCCGGGCACCAACTCAGCGGCGTCGACGCCGGACGGGTCCGCCGGCTGGTCGTCGCACTGATGGCGGCCGAGCACGTCGGTGGGTCCCGTTGGTGCCTGGAGACAGCGACCGACTATGCAAAAGTCCGGGTCCAGTTCGGGCGGCCCATCGGTCAGTTCCAGGCCGTCAAGCACCGTCTGGCCGACATGGCCGTCCGTGTCGAGCAGATGACCGCGGCGGCCTGGGACGCAGCACTGGCCGTAGGGGCGGACGACCCCGACGAGGCGGAGCTGGCCGCGGCCACGGCCGGCGCCCTGTGCGTGGACGGTTACGTCCAGTGCGCGCAGGAGTGCCTACAGATCCTCGGTGGCATCGGCTTCACCTGGGAGCACGATCTCCACCTCCACCTGAAGCGGGCCCTCGCCGACCGGCAGCTGCTCGGAGGACCGGACCGGTACCGCCGACAGGTGGCCACGGTGGCAGGCGACGGAGTCCGGCGCGACCTCGCCACCGATCTCCCCGACGAGGCCGACCGGTGGCGAGTGGAGCTGGCGCCGATCATCGCCGGTATCCGGGACGCGTCCGAGGCCGACCGGCGGGCCTTGCTGGTGGACGCCGGGCTGGTGGCTCCGCACTGGCCGAAGCCGTGGGGCCGCGACGCCCGGGCCGTCGAGCAGGTGGTCATCGACGAGCAGATGGCCGAGGCCGGTCTCGCCCGTCCCCACCTCGGCATCGGTGCCTGGGCCCTGCCGGTGGTCATCGCCTGCGGCGACGACGACCAGCGGGCCCGCTGGGTCCGTCCCACCCTGATGGGGGAGCTCTCCTGGTGCCAGTTGTTCTCCGAACCGGGTGCCGGCTCAGACCTGGCCAACCTGTCGACTCGGGCCGAACGTGTCGAGGGTGGTTGGTGTCTTACCGGGCAGAAAGTGTGGACGTCCATGGCCCAGTCGGCCGACTGGGGGATCTGCCTGGTCCGCACCGATCCGGAAGTCCCGAAGCACGAGGGCATCACCTACGTCATCGTCGACATGGCGAGCCCCGGGCTCGACGTGCGCCCCTTGCGCGAGCTCACCGGGGCGGCCATGTTCAACGAGGTGTTCTTCGACTCCGTCTTCGTGCCCGACGACTGCGTGATCGGCGACGTGGGTCGGGGGTGGGGGATGGCCCGGATGACGCTGGCCAACGAGCGGGTGGCGATGTCGTCGGGCGGCACGTTCGGCACCGGTGTCGAGTCGGTACTCCGGTTGGCCGGTCGTGCCGACGTCCCAGCCGAGCCGGAGACGGCATCCCACCTCGGTGCCCTGCTGGCCGAGGCCCAGTCCCTCCGCCTGATGACCCACCGGTCGACGCTCCTGGCCCTGGCCGGGGCCGACCCCGGGCCGGCGGCCAGCCTGCGCAAGCTGCTCGGCGCCGAACACGAGCAGCGGGTCCAGCACATGGGGCTCTCGCTGCTGGGGCCCGAAGGCGCGACCCTCGAGGGCCGGTCGGCCCGATGGGCCGCGGGTGTCCTCGCCACCCGTTGTCTGACGGTGGCCGGGGGGACCAGCGAGGTCCAGCGCAACGTGATCGCCGAACGACTGCTGGGGCTTCCCCGGGATCCCGAACCCGGCGGGTGATCCCTGGCCGGGGCTGCGGCCCCCGGCTACGGTGACGGCCGCCGAGGTCCCGAGCCGGTGGGCGGGGACCGGAAAGGGGACGTAGTGGCCTGGGACTTCTCGACCGACCCCGACTTCCAAGCACGACTCGACTGGATGGAAGCCTTCGTCACCGAGGAGGTCGAGCCGATCGATCTTCTCTGGGGATCGAAGACGTACCACCCCTTGGACGACGACCTGCGGGCCATCGTGGACCCCTTGAAGCAGCAGGTGCGCGACCGGGGGCTGTGGGCCTGCCACCTGGGTCCCGAGCTCGGAGGCCAAGGCTACGGTCAGGTGAAGCTGGCCCTGATGAACGAGATCCTGGGCCGATCGTCGTGGGCCCCGATCATCTTCGGAACCCAGGCCCCCGACACCGGAAACGCCGAGATCATCGCCCACTACGGCACCGAGCAGCAGAAGCGGGACTATCTGCAGCCGCTCCTCGACGGCGAGATCTTCTCCTGCTATTCGATGACGGAACCCCAAGGGGGCTCGGATCCGGCACTCTTCGAGACGAGCGCGGTGCGCGACGGCGACGAATGGATCATCAACGGGTGGAAGTTCTTCTCCTCGAACGCCCGCACGGCGGCGTTCCTCATCGTGATGGTCATCACCGACCACGACACCGACGTCTACCACGGCATGTCCATGTTCCTGGTCCCGACGGACACACCCGGAGTAACCATCGACCGCAACATCGGGCTGATGGGCGAGCGGGTGCCGGGCAGCGGGATGCACGCGCTGATCCACTACGAGGACGTGCGCGTACCCGCCGACAACCTGCTCGGTGGCGAGGGGCAGGCCTTCGCCATCGCCCAGACCCGACTCGGTGGCGGTCGGGTGCACCACGCCATGCGCACGGTGGGCATGGCCCGCCGGGCCCTCGACATGCTGTGCGAGCGGGCGGTGAGCCGACGAACCCGCACCGGGGTCCTGGCCGACCTCCAGAGCGTCCGCGACTACGTGGCCGACTCCCACATCGAGCTCACCCAGTTCCGGCTCCTGGTCCTGTACGTCGCCTGGTGCATCGACCAGGGGGCGGAACACCGGTCCATCCGGCGGGACATCGCCGCCATCAAAGTGCTCACCCCGCAGGTCCTGCATAACGTGACCCAGCGGGCCATCCAGGTCTACGGGGCGCTCGGGGTGTCCGACGAGCTCCCCCTCGGTGGCTTGTGGATGACGGCGCCGATCATGGGTCTCGTCGACGGGCCGACCGAGGTGCACCGGACCACGGTGGCCCGCCAGGTGCTGAAGGGCTACGAGCCGGTCGAGGGCCTGTGGCCGAGCCAGCATCTCCCGACTCGGGTGGCCGCAGCCCGCGAGAAGTTCGCCGACCATCCCGGTGCGCTGCGGTCGGCGGCCGGCGACGACGGAACCGGGGTCGCGGCGGCACTCGAGCGCGAGCTGGGGAACCTGTGATGGAAGACGGAACACCTCACTCACGGGTCGACCACGAAGTCCTCGGACGGTGGATGGATACCCAGGGGTTGCCCGGCGAGGGTGAACTGCTCACCACCCGGTTCATCACCGGAGGGGCTTCCAACGAGCTCTTCGACGTCACCCGCGGATCGCAACGGTTCGCCCTCCGACGCCCCCCGGACCCGGTGCCGACCGGGAGGGACGACACCATGGTGCGCGAGTACCGGCTGCTGGCCGCCCTGGCGGGTACCGACGTGCCACACGCCCGGTTGGTAGCGGGCTGTGACGATCCCTCGGTGCTCGGCGGCTGCTTCTACTTGATGGAGTTCGTCGACGGCTGGTCACCGATCCAGGAGGGCGCCGTGTGGCCCGAACCCTTCGGCAGCGACCTCGAGGCCCGACGAGGACTGGCCTTCGAGCTCGTCGATGGCATCGCCCGCCTGTCCCGGGTCGACTGGCAGGCACGGGGCCTCGAAGGGTTCGGTAGACCCGACGGGTTCCACGAGCGGCAGGTGGACCGTTGGCTCCACCACCTGGAGGCCGTGCAGTTCCGCCCACTCCCCGGGATCGACCAGGCGGCGGACTGGCTGCGCACCCACAAGCCGCACACCTATCGGCCCGGCATCATGCACGGTGATTACCAGTTCGCCAACGTCATGTACCACCACGGAGGACCTGCCCGTCTGGCCGCCATCGTCGACTGGGAGATGGCCACGGTGGGTGATCCGCTGCTCGACCTGGGCTGGGTGATCAACGGCTGGCCCGACGACACGTCGTCGGGCGGCGAGGGCACGGTGAGCTATGTGGACTACACGGGCATGCCGTCACGCCAGGAACTCCTCGACCACTACGAGCGGGCCAGCGGTCGCCCGGTCGACGAAATCGACTACTACGTGATCCTGGCCCGGTTCAAGCTGGCCATCGTGCTCGAGGCGGGCTATGCCCGTGTCGTGGCGGGCGAGGCGGACAATCCGAAGATGGCCATGTTCGGCGATGTGGTGCTGGACATGGCCCGCCGGGCGGCGGAGCTGGCTGCCTCCACGCCACTCAGGGCGTCGTGAGCTCCCGCGACCGGGGATCGTCCGTCGCCGGGCAGTTCGATCTGACCGGACGGGTGGCCCTGGTCACCGGGGGGAGCCGCGGACTCGGTCGGTCGATGGCGCTCGGCCTGGCCGAGGCCGGTGCGGACGTCATCATCGCCAGCCGCAAGCTCGATGCATGTGAGGAGACCGCCGCGGCCGTCGAGGCGCTCGGGCGTCGGGCACTCGCCGTCCCGGTCAACGTGAGCCAGTGGGACGAGCTCGACGGACTGGTCGACACCGCGTACGCCCATTTCGGCCGGATCGATGTGCTGATCAACAATGCGGGCATGTCGCTCCTCTACCGCGATCTCAGTGAGGTCACGGAGGCGATGTGGGACAAGGTGGTCGGACTCAACCTGAAGGGTCCGTTCCGCCTGACCGCCCTGGTCGGGCCGCGCATGGTGGCCGATGGCGGGGGATCGATCATCAACGTGTCGAGCACCGGTTCGATCCGGCCGGCCCCGTTCATGCTCCCCTACGACGCAGCCAAGTCCGGCCTCAACGCGCTCACCGTCGGGTTCGCCCACGCCTATGGCCCGTCGGTGCGGGTCAACTGCATCATGGCCGGGCCGTTCTTCACCGATGTATCCAAGGACTGGGACCTCGACGCGTTCGAGTCCGAAGTGCGCCACCGCCATGCGCTGGGCCGCGGCGGCCGGCCCGACGAGATCGTGGGCAGTGCCCTCTACTTCGCCTCGGATGCCTCGAGCTACACCACCGGCGCGGTCCTCCGCGTCGACGGCGGCATCCCCTGACCCGGCTACGGGTACCGGATCACTCCATGCCCAGCCGGCCGATGGCGTTCACTTCGTCGCCGGCCGCCGGATCGTCCATGGCGTCGAGGATGCGGGCGGCGACGACGTCGGGCTGGAGGACCTCGTGGCCCAGATGGCCTTCCCTGTCCCACCGCTCGAACAGCGGGCCGGACTCTGCGGGATCCCAGCCGTCGGCGAACGAGGTCGCGGTCGGGCCCACCACGACCCGGATGACGCGGAGCCACGATTCCTCGTCCCGGAGTCCGAGTGCCAGTTGGTCGAGGGCGGCCTTGGACGCCGCATACGGGACGAGTCCCGGCCACGGTCGCCCGACCGAGTGCGAGGACAGCAGCGCCACCATGGGTTGCCGGCCCCGGGCGAGGTGGGGGAGGGCGGCCGACGCCACCAGGGCCGCCCCGACCAGATTGGTGGCGAGCACGTCGCCCCACACGTCGGATCCGGTCGAGGCCAGGCGGCCGATCGGCGACCATCCAGTGGCGTAGACCACGGCGTCGAGCCCACCCAGGGCGGCAGCAGCTTCATCCACCACCTCCCGGCAACGTCCGGCGTCGGTCACGTCGGCGGTGAGGGCGATCGAGGCTGGGCCGGCGGCGGCGGCCGCTTGCGACACCAGCGCCGAACGGCGGCCGACAATGGCCACCGAGTCACCGTGTCGACCGAGGGCCACGGCCAGGCTGCGTCCGATGCCGGACGAACCCCCGAGCACCAGGACCCGCCGGGCCCCCTCGGTCACGGTGCCGCGGGCTGTCCGGCGGTCGGGTCGACGTCGGGGTCCTGCTGGATCTCCACGGTGTTCCCGGCCGGATCGTTGAACCAGATCTGCACGGTCTCGCCTTGGGCCCCACGGGTGAACGGGACGCCGGTGGCCTCGAGCTCGGCGATGGCGGCACCGAGGTCGGACACCGCGAAGCAGACGTGGGGTCCGGTGGGACGGATGCCCTCGTGGCCGGCGTCGGCATCGACCAGGTGGAGCTGCGCGTTTTCGGTGGCGAACCAGTGCCCCCCGATCCCGGGGATGGCGGGTCGGGCATCGCTGGGCAACTCCATGAGGCCGGCGTAGAACGCCACGGTGGCCTCCAGGCTGCCCTCGACGTTCACACTGTGGTGCAGGGTCCGGGTGACCTTCACGGCTTCGGCCATCCGTCGGGCACCACCACGTCGTCGATGGTGCGGGGGTCCACCGGCAGGCGGGTGTTGCCCGCCTCGTAGACGGCGAAGCACAGCTGCAACGCCTTGATGGCCTCGTCGGCGCTCATTTCGGCCGGCACCCCGTTCACCAGGGCGTCGACGAAGTGGGTGGCGGCCCGACGGAATCCCGCGCCCCAGTCGTCGTCGACGTGGGGGAAGGTGGTCGTGGTCTGGCTGCCCTTGGTCCCGTCGTAGAGGACGACGGCAGGCAGGTCGAGCATCTGTCCGGTGCAGCGGGTCACCCACAGGTTTCCGGCGTCCCCCTGGATCTCGAAGAACTCGTCCGCCCCGTAGTAGGCGCTGCGGAGCCACATGTCCGGGGCGTAGGAGACCTCCATGGAGCCGAGGACGTCCGGGTCCTCGTACTCGAAGATGGCCGCGCAGGGCTCGAAGTAGTAGTCGCGCCGGCGCACGATGGCCTGCACCGAGACGATGTCCTGGTCGAGGAGCCACAGGGCCACCGCGTACTTGTGGATCATGTCGTCGAAGAGGTGTCCCCCCGGGCTCTCGGCGGTCATCCGCCAGAGGTAGCCCTCGAAGTCGAGGCCGGACTGGAACGCCGAGTCGGTCTGTCCCACCACGGTCCGGCAGCGCAGGTGGGTCGGCTTTCCGATCGCCCCCTCGTCGATGAGTCGCTTGGCCAGTTCGAGAGGTGGATAGTGCCGGAAGCACTCGCTCACCCGCAGAATGAGCCCGGCTTCGTCGGCCGCTCGCGCCATAGCGCGGGCCTGGCTGACCGAGTTGGCCAGGGGCTTCTGGCACGAAACGTGCTTGCCGGCGGCCAGCGCGGCCAGGACGTGGTCGTGGTGCAAGTTGGTGGGGGTGAGGATCTCGACGGCGTCGATGTCGGGATCGCCCAGAAGGTCGTCGAGCGCGATGTAGGCCCGGGGGACGCCCCACTCCGCCGCCATCTCGGCGGCGCGTCCCTCGCGGGGATCGCACACCGCGACGACCGCACAGCGCGGGTCCGACAGGTAACCGGCCACGTTCATCGACGCGATGTTGCCGGCTCCCACGATTCCGATGCGGACGATGTCGGATTCGGCTGGCATGGCTGCGAGGCTACTTCGGGCCTCCGTGTCGGCGACGGCCATCAGGCGTCGCCGGTCGCCGGGGCGTCGTCTCCCGGGGCGGGAGGCGCCGCTGGATGGCGCTCGCGCAGCCGGTCCTTGACCACCTTGCCGGTGGCGTTACGGGGCAACTCGTCCACGAAGTACCACTGGCGCGGAACCTTGTACCGGGCCAGGAGTCCGAGGGTGTGGTCCCGGAGTTCGTCGGCGTCGGCCGCCGCCCCCGGCCGCAGGGCTACGAAGGCGACCACGTCCTCGCCCAGAACCGGATGTTCGACCCCGAGCACGGAGACCTCGCGCACCGCGGGATGGGAGGCGACGGCGTGCTCGACGTCGGTGGGGTGGATGTTGTTTCCCCCGCGGATGATGACGTCCTTGCTCCTGCCGACGATGTAGAGGTAGCCGTCCCCGTCCAGCTTCCCCAGGTCTCCGGTGACCAGCCAGCCGTCGACCCAGGTCCGGGCCGTGGCCTCGGCGTCGCCGTAGTACTCACGGGGGCGACCCGGGATGCGCATGCGGACGTGACCCACCTCATCGGCAGCCACCGCCGCTCCGCCCTCGTCGACGCAGACGATTTCGGCCGGTGCCAGCGGTTTGCCCACGGATCCGGGTCGCTTCACGGCTTCACCCGGTGGCATCAGGCAGTAGACCGACCCGGCTTCGGTCATGCCGTAGTTGTTGGAAACCAGAGCATCGGGCATCTTCTCCTGTAGCCGTTCGAGCACCCGCGGGGAGAGTGGGGCGCTACCTACCGTGCACTGCACCACCGAGCCGAGGTCGGCCGTTTCGAAGCGCGGGTGCTCGAGGAGGAGAGTGGCCATGGCCGGGACGAGGAACACGAATCCGGGCCGGTCGGTCTCCACCGTGTCGAGCCACATCCCGGCGTCGAAGCGCGGCAGATAGATCCCTTGGAGCCCGAGCTTCATCGGTGTGTAGACAAAGGCCAGGCCGGCGAAGGTATACGGGGGGCTGGCGTGCAGCCAGCCACCTCCGCTCCACTGGGGCCTCTTGAACGGGACGAGCGAGGAGTTGTCGTGGCGGACGGCCACCGCCTTGGGGTGGCCGGTCGTCCCCGACGTGTAGAGGATGTCGGCCAGGTCCCCGCAGTCGCGGAGGACCTGGAAGTAGGTGGGGTCGCAGTCGAGGAGCTGGTCCCACCTGGGGCCCGGCACCGGATCGGCACTGCGCCCGTCGTTCTCGCCGTTCTCGCCGGCGCCGCCGGGGCCGGGCACGGTCGCCACCACGGTGCGCGTGCCCTGATACCGGTCGGCGAGCGACTCCTCGACCAGTGCCACCACCGCCCCGCAGTGGTCGAGCATGCGCTCCACCTCGGGTCGGGTGAGCTGGGGGTTGAGGGGCACGGCCACACCCCCCGCCCGGTGGATGGCCGCGTAGGCGATCATCCACCGCAGTGCGTTGGGTGCCTCGAGGTGAAGAGTCACGCGGTCCCCCGGTTCTACCCCGGCCTCGAGCAGGCCCCGGGCGACACAAGTGGCGGCGGTGTCCCATTCGGTGAAGGTCATCGATCCGCCACCGACCACGCGGTAGGCGATGTGGTCGCCGAAGGCCTCAGCCATCGTGTGCAGCTGTTCGGGGGGGAGTTGCGCCATGGTCGTGATGCGGTGCTTAGCGGCGGGTAGCCCAAACCTTCGGTCGCGGGTCGAGCGTCTGCACGGCGTCACTGTAGGCGCGCATCGCCATTCGGGTCGGGGGTAACGCCGGGCCCGCCGCAATCGACCGGGACCGTGCGACGGAGAGGGCGCGGAGTAGCATCAGCCCGCACCTAACGGTCCGTCCCATCCCGCCCCAGGAGGTCCCGTCCCATGCCCCGCTCAGTGGAGAACGCCCCGGAGGCCGTACTGGCCGCCGCCAAAGACATGTTGGCCAAAGGACTGGTGGAGGGAACGGCCGGCAACATTTCGGCCCGTCAGGAGGACGGCACCGTTTGTGTCACCCCCTCCTCGGTCGACTACGGCGAGATGCAGCTCGACGATCTCATGGTGGTCGACCTCGACGGTAACGTCGTCTCCGGCAGCCGTTCGCCGTCGTCGGAGCTCCCGCTCCATCTGGCCGCCTACCGCGCCTTCGACGACGTCGGATCGGTGATTCACTCCCACCCGGTGCACGCCACCATGTTCGCGGTGGCCCGCCAGCCCATCCCGTCCTGCATCGACGAGTTCACCATCTACGTCGGCGGTGACGTGCGGGTGACCGAGTACGCCATGAGCGGGAACGAGGACGTGGGGAGGTGCGCAGTCGACGCGCTCCAGGGTCGTGGTGCCGCCCTCATCGCCAACCACGGCCTTGTCGCGGTGGGGCCGAGCCCGGCCAAGGCGCTCCACATCACCGCACTGGTCGAGCGCAGCGCCTTCATCATCTGGGGGGCGCGCCAGCTGGGGGAGATCCACCACCTCCCCGCGAAGGTCGACAAGCAATTCGCCAGTGTCTATGAGTGGATGCGCCAGAATTGACGAGTTCCCCGCCGGACGGGGTGGCAGTGGCGACGGGTGAGGGACGGATCAGGGCCCGGTTGGTTGAGCTAGGCCTCGTCCTGCACGGCCCGCATCCGCCACACGACCCCCTCGATGCCGTGGTCGTCCACGGTGGGCAGGCCCGGACCTCCGGCCAGCTCCCGAGGATCAACGGCGACCTCACCTGCTGCGGACGACTGGGCGACTCGGTGTCCGTGGAGGACGGGACCGAGGCCGCCGCGGTGTGCGCCCTCAATGCGCTTGCGGTGCTCGAGGTGGCGCTCGGATCCCTCGACCGGGTCGAACGCGTGCTCACCGTCACCGGTTACGTGGCGTGCACCCCGGACTTCCAGCAGCAGCCCACGGTGGTGGACGGGGCCAGCCGGGTCCTCCACCAGGTGTTCGGCGACGCCGGCCGTCACACCCGTTCGGCTGTGGGAGTGGCAGCGCTCCCGCGCGGGGGAGCGGTGGAGATCGAAGTCACGGTGGCCGTCCGAGCCTGAGCGAGGAAACGAACGGGCCGTCCCGGCCCGGAAAGTGGGGAGTCGATGGAGGAACGCGAACTGGCCGAAATCCTCACGCAGTTGGGGGCGGCCACCTTGGGAGAGTGCGGGGCCCGTCGACTCCCACCGCGGCTGCGTCCGGCGTGGTCCGGAGCAGTGCTGGCTGCCCCTGCCTACCCGGTGGGCTGCACGCCAGGTGACAACCTGGCCGTGCACGTCGCCGTCACCCGGGCGCCGGCCGGCTCGGCCCTCGTCGTCGACGTGGGGGACGTCCACGACCGCGGCTACTGGGGAGAGGTGCTTACCGCTGCGGCCCTGTCACGCGGCCTGGCCGGTCTGGTCATCGACGGGGGAGTGCGGGACGTGGCCGCCCTCGAGCGGCTCGGGTTCCCGGCGTTCTCCCACCGGATCGTGCTGCCCGGAGCGTCGAAGAACTCACGAGGGACGGCCGGGCTCCCGGTCCACGTGGCCGGGGTGCCGGTCGCGCTCGGCGACTGGGTGGTCGGCGACGTCGACGGTGTGGTGGTAGTTCCCGGTGCCGAGATCGACGAGGTCATCGCTTCAGGTCGAGCCCGCGAGACGGCGGAGCAGGGCTACTTCCGTGCCCTCCGGTCAGGGGCCACGACCGTCGACCTGCTCGGTCTCGACGAGTCGTTGATCGATTCGGACGGCAGCTCCGCCTGACGTGGAGTCCGGCCGCCCTGGCCGGGCCGCTGGTAGGAAGCGTCCTAGTGGTTCGTGTAGTCGATCGGACCCGCGCCCTTCACCCCGATGGCGAAGCAGAAGCAGTGGATGGAGGCGTTGTCCGAGATGGGGCGCAGGCTGTGGACGATGTCCGGCGGGATGTGGACCAGGTCGCCCTGGCCGATGAGCCGCTCCTCGTCGCCGATGGTCATGGTGCCTCGGCCCCGGAGCACGTAATAGAACTCATGGGTGGGATGGGAATGGGGGTCGACGTAGCCGCCACCGGCCACTTCGAACTCGTTGACCAGCTCGAGGAACCCACCATCGGTCAGGTCCTTCATCTCCCGGGAGTTGACCATCCACCACACCGGCACAGTGCCGTTGTGCTCGACGACCGGGGCGACGTCTTCGATGTTGCGCACGTCCATCTGGATATGGTCTCCTTGGCTCGTCGGGTCGGGTCCCGCGACCCCTGCGGCGCCCGCTCGCCGACGGTCGGCGTCGACGGTCGGCGTCATGCCATAGGGCACGGACGGTGCGGATCATGGGTGATGCTGTGCGTCAGATAGTACCGAAGCCGCTGCAAGCGGACACGTGGGCGCCGTTCGGCTGGCTGCCGGTGGACGACACCGACCCGGCAGACGGCTCCCACATTCTCGAGTTCGCCTGGGGCGATGTCCATGTCAACCGGATCGGCCACCGGCGGGACGAGGTGACCGAGCTGCCGCAAGGGCTCCGATGCGAGGTGCTCTTCCGCCACGCCACCCACACCCAGGTCCTGATGTCACTGGACAACCGGGCCGTCGTGGTGGTGGCCCCGGCCGAACTGTCCATGACCGGACGTGGCGACATCGACCAGGTCCGGGCGTTCCTACTCGACCCGCTCAGTTCGGTGGTGCTGCACCGGGGGACCTGGCACTGGGGCCCCTACCCCGTGGATGGGGAGGCAGTCACCTTGTTCAACGTCCAGGGGCGCCGCTACATCGAGGACAATGCCAGTGTGGACCTGGCCGCAGCGGGTGTCCCATTGGACGTGATCCTTGACGGGTGACGCCGGTGCACCGAGGTGTCCCACGTCCCAGTCTCTGGAGATGGCTAGTCTCCACTCCATTGACATGGCTAGTGTCCGTGCCATAAGAACAGCCGACACGACGTATGGTTCATCGGGGGGGAGGACGATCTCGTCCTGGTCCGGTGGGGCAGGTCCGGCACGAGGAGGACGAACAGATGCGTGGTCCCCGGGGGAATTGGGTACTGACGGTGGCCGCGCTGGCGCTGGTGGCGGGTGTCTCTGCCGCATGCTCGTCGCCTTCGTCGTCGTCCAGCACGACCACGACGACGACGTCCGCGACGACGGCAACGACGTCCGGGGGCTCGTCATCGTCCAGCGCCCCGGGTGTCTCGAAGACCCAGATCGACGTGGCGACGATCTCTTCGAAGACCGGTCCGTTGGCCGGGTATTTCGACGGAATCTCCCCCGGGATGAACGCCTATTTCCAGATGATCAACGCCAAGGGCGGCATCAACGGGAGGAAGATCGTCATCACCGCCGATCTGGACGACGGTGGCTCACCTACCCAATTCACCCAACAGGTGCACACGGCCATCGACCAGGACCACGTGTTCGCGGTCGGTGTGGCGTCGGCCTGGTTCACACCCAACTACTTCGTGGCCACCAACACGCCGACCTACGGGTACAACGTGAGCTCGAACTGGGAGACGGCGCCCAATCTCTTCGCCGCCGGGGGCTCGACGCAGTTCTACTCCCCGGGGGTCCCGTCGCTGGCTCACGTCATCAAGGCGACCGGGTCGAAGTCGGTCGCCGTCATCAGCTACGGCCAGTCGATCGCCGCCTCCTACGACGCGTGTAATGCGTTTGCCACCCAGCTGAAGGCCGCCGGGTACAACATCAGCTTCGTCGACGTGAGCGCTCAACTGTCCGGTGCCTATGCGTCCGACGTGCAGCGGATGCAGCAGGCCGGGTCCGACATGCTGGTGTCCTGCATGGAAGGATCCGACGACATCACCCTGGCACGCGATATCCAACAGTACGGTCTGAAGATCAAGCAGGTCTGGTTCAACGGCTACGACCAAACGTTGCTCAACCAGTACAGCAGCGTGATGCAGGGCGTCTACATCAATCTCAACGGGAACGTCCCCTTCGAAGCCGGAACTGCCCCCAAGTACGGGAACACCTATCCGGGCATGAAGCAGTATCTCGCCGCTATGAAGAAGTATGAACCCGCATTCATCTACAACGGCGTGGCCTTCCAGGGTTGGCAGTCGGCCGCGCTGCTGGCCCAGGGGATCCAGGCGGCCGGCGCCAACCTCACCCAGGCCGCCGTCGTCAATGCCACCAACAAGATCACCGACTTCAGCGGCGGCGGTGTTTCGACTCCGGTCAATTGGACCGTGAGTCACACCTCCTTCACCGAGCCCAACTGCACTGCCAACGTCCAGGTCCAGGGCACGACCTTCGTCCCCGTCCTGGCCACAGGAAAGCAGGTCTTCGTCTGCGTCGGCCCCAACGCCCGGAATCCGGTGCCGGTGACCCCACCCGTCGGCACGCCAGGCGCGTGAGCGCCGCCCCGCACCGGACCCGATAAAGGGAGCTCAGGAGTGGAGCATTTCCTGGGGTTCGCCATTCCCGGGATCCCCTATGGCTGCACGTACGCCATCGTGGCGGTCGGTCTGGTGCTCACCTACCAGGCCACCGGGGTGTTCAACTTCGCCTACGGTGCCCAGGCCTACCTTTCGGCCTACGTCTTCACCCGGTTGGTCCAAGACGAGCACCTCCCGGTGTGGCTGTCCTTCGTGCTCTCGGTGGTGGTGCTGGGACCGGCGGTCGGCCTTGCGTTCGATTACTTCTTGTTCCGCAAGATCGCCACCACCAACACCACGGCCAAGTTGGTCACCGGGATCAGCCTGTTCGTGGGTATTCCGGCGATGCTCGCGGTCCTCTTCGGCAGCGCCAACCAGTACAACTCGCCGAGCATCCTGTTCAATCCGGGCGTTGTCTACTTCCGGCTGGCCGGCACCCCGGTCAACGGCATTGCCATCACCGCGGTGCTCACCACCGTGGTCATCCTCCTCGCTCTCGGGCTCCTGCTGCGTTTCACCAACCTCGGTCTGCAGATGCGGGGTTCCGTCGAGAGCCGCCGGCTGATCGAACTCGACGGGGTGAACGCGGGCCGGGTGGTGGGGGTGGCCTGGGCCATCTCCGGGTTCCTGGCCGGACTGGCCGGGGTGCTCCTGGCTCCGAACTACGGACAACTGCAGTTCAGCGACTACGCCGCCCTCATGGTCGCCGCCTTCGCCGCTGCCGCATGGGCGGTGCTGCGTTCGCTGGCCCTGGCCGCCCTGGTGGGGATCCTCATGGGCGTCATGACCACCACCCTCCAGGGTTATCTCCCCGTGGACAGTGTGTGGTCCGCGGCCCTGTTCACGTCGCTCCCCTTCATCGTCCTGATGGCCGCCCTCCTGTTCGTCCCCGGACTGCGCCGCCTCGACCGGACGTCGGACCCGATGGCGTCGGTCGACCCTCCGACACCTCCTTCGGTCACCTCGCTGCGCGCCCCGCAGATGGACCGGGTGATCCGCATCCTGTGGTACGTCCTGCTCGTCGGCTTCGTCGTGTCGATGCTCACCTGGCTGCCGACCACCTGGGAGAACGTGTTCAGCGCCGGGTTGGTGTACTCGGCCCTGTTCCTGTCGATCACCCTGATCACCGGTTTGGGCGGACAGCTGTCGTTGGCCCAGGCCACACTGGCGGGGGTGGGGGCGTTCACTGCGGCCCAGCTCGCCAGCCACTTCGGGACCAACTTCCTGGTGGGCGGTGCGATCGGCGCCGTGGTGGCGGCCGGGGTGGCCGTGATCCTGGCGCTCGCTTCGGTCCGCCTACGTGGCCTGGGCCTGTGCCTGCTCACCATCGCCGCCGCACTGTTCTTCGACAACAGCGTCTTTCCGCAGTCGCTGTCGAGCGCCCAGGGACAGTCGATCAGCGTCCGCCCGTCCTGGGTCGGCCTGGGCGTCAGCAACCCCAACGGCCACGCGTTCTTCGTGCTGGCCATGGTGGTCCTGCTGGCCTGCATCGTGGTGGTGAACCTGGTCCGTCGGGGGACCATCGGCCGGTACCTCGGAGCCATTCGGGGAAGCGAGACCGGAGCTGCAGGCCTCGGGATCAATTTGACCTGGCAGCACGTGGTCATCTTCGCCCTCTCCGGACTGGTGGCGGGCATAGGGGGAACCCTGAGTTCGATCCAGCAGCAGCAGGTGAGCCCCGAACTGTTCAACTACCAGCTCTCCCTGGTGTTCGTGGTCGTCGTGGTCACGACCGGGGCCGCCACGGTGGAGGGCGCTGTGCAGGCCGGGTTCGGATTCGTCGTCCTCCAGCAGCTCCTGACCTACGTCCCGGCCCGGTTCGGAGGGAACAGCCTGGTGGTGGTGTTCTTCGCGTTCGGAGCCCTGACCTATGCCGCCCATCCCGAAGGGATCCTCGAATACCAGAAGCGGCGTTGGACGCTGCGGTTCGAACGTCTGATCTTCCATACCGACCCGGCGTCGGGGGGCCGGATACCGGGTGTGTCGGCCGGGCCGACCGGTGGGGTCACACCGGTGGCACCGGTCGAACCGGCGGTGGGCGACTATGGCTGAACCCCGCACTCCTACGCTCCTGGCGGTGGCCGGGGTGACCAAGATCTTCGGTGGCATCGTGGCTGTCTGTGACGTCACCATCGACGTCGACAAGGGGGAGAGCATCGGCCTGGTCGGGCCGAACGGCGCCGGGAAGACCACGCTGTTCAACTGCATCTGCGGACAGATCCGTCCCGAGCGCGGGACGGTGGAACTCGACGGGGTGAGCCTCCTCGAACTCCCCACCTACAAGCGTGCCCGGATGGGCATCGGCCGGACCTATCAGCGGATCGAGGTGTTCCCCGACATGACGGTGCGGGACCATCTGGTGGTGGCCGTCCGGGCCCGGCAGGGGAGCGGACGTCTGTGGCGTGATCTGTGCAATCTCAGCTCGGTCACCCCCGACGAGCGCGACCAGGTGGACAGTGTGCTCGAGTTGGTGGGGATCGCCGACCGGGCCGAAGTTCCTGTTTCCAGCCTCGGCCTCGGATCGTGCCGGCTGGTCGAGCTGGCCCGGGCCCTGGTGTCCGAGCCGGTCCTGCTACTGGCCGACGAACCCTCGTCAGGCCTGGACATCCACGAGACGGCGGAGTTGGCCGGCGTGCTCCGGACCCTCCAGCGTGAACGGGGACTGGCGCTGCTGCTGGTCGAGCACGACCTGGCCATGGTGGGCGAGGTGGTCGACCGGGTGATCGTGATGAACCTCGGGAGCGTCATTGCCGAGGGACCCTTCGACACCGTGATGGCCGATCCCGGGGTCCGCCACGCCTATCTCGGGGTCCAGGCGTGACCCGGCGCGTCGACCACCCATCGTCCCGGGGCGACTCCCGGTGACCGCGTCCGGCACCGAGGCGGTACCGGCGCTGCGTGTGGACCATGTCTCAGCCGCCTATGGCCCCTACCGGGCGCTGTTCGACGTCACCTTTGCCGTTCCCGCCTCGGGTATCACCGCCCTGATCGGCTCGAACGGTGCCGGAAAGTCGACCGTGGCCCGGGTTGTCACCGGGCTGCTGGCCAGCTCACAGGGGAGTATCCACCTCGACGGCACCGACGTGACCGGGCTGCCCACCTACAAGATCGCCCGACTCGGATGCGCCCATGTTCCCGAGGGCCGCGGGGTCTTCGCCGATCTCACTGTCGAGGAGAACCTGAAGATCCTGTTCCGTCAGAAGCTCGGACGCCGTCAGGTGCCGGACGCGCTCGAGCGTGCCTACGAATCGTTTCCGATCCTCGGAAGCCGTCGCCGCCAGAACGGCGGGACACTGTCGGGCGGGGAGCAACGGATCCTGTCGCTGGCCAAGGTGCTGGTGGCCCCGCCGCGGCTCCTGGTGGCCGATGAGATCTCGCTGGGCCTGGCACCGGTCATGATGGACGCCATTTATGACGGGCTGCGCAAGATCAACGATGCCGGGACGGCGCTGCTGATCGTCGAGCAGCAGGTGGATCGGGTCCTGGACATCGCGTTGACGGCGGTGGTGCTCGAGCACGGCACGGTGGCCTACGACGGTCCGGCCGCCACCGCACTGTCCGCCGTGGAATCGGTCCTGGCCACACGCGGCGAGCGGGCCGTGGCCGCCATGTCTGACCGGAATCGCACCGGGGCCCCTGACGGGGTCACTACAGGTCCGGGGGACGAGCCGGCGGACGATGGACCGGTGACCGGACCGTGAGGCCCGACTCGCTGCGGAACGAGGGAGTCAGATCGATGAGGAGACACCATGGTCGATGACGGGCGTGATGCAGTGGTGGTCGACGTCGTGCGCACCACGCTGGGCAAGCGGGGTGGCGCGCTGGCCCACTGGCACCCCGCCGACCTTCTCGGATTCGCCCTCTCGTCGTTGGTTGAGCGCACGGGGGTGGATCCCGGGCAGGTGGACGACGTCATCGGCGGGTGCGTGACCCAGGTGGGGGAGCAGAGCACCAACGTGACCCGCAACGCCTGGGTGTCTGCCGGACTGCCCCAGCAGGTGCCAGCCACGACGGTCGACCGTCAGTGCGGATCGTCCCAACAGGCGATGCACTTCGCCGCGGCCGGAGTCAAGGCCGGCCACTATGACATGGTGGTGGCCTGTGGGGTGGAGATGATGAGCCGGGTTCCCTTGGCGGCGAACGCCCGAGGAGGTACCGGCCCGTTTCCACCGTCGTTCCTCGACCAGATCGACGGTCGACTATGGGCCCAGTTCCGGGTGGCCCAGGTCCTGGCTGACCGGTGGGGGATCGGTCGGCGGGACATGGACGAGTTTGCGCTCGAAAGCCACCGGCGGGCCGCCGAGGCCTGGGATCAGGGCCGGTTCGCGGGCGAGGCCTTACCGGTACCCCTGAAGGGCGAAGACGGGAGTCTGTCGGGCGGGTCCCTCGAGTCCGACGAGGGGATCCGCCGGACCGGCTCGATGGAGTCGCTGGCCGGCCTGCCCCCGGCCCAGTCCTGGGAGCCCGATACGGCACCCGACATCACCGCCGGAAACTCGTCGCAGATGACAGACGGTGCTTCGGCCATGCTGATCGCAGATCGTTCGGTGGCCGAGCGATTGGGCCTGCCGATTCGGGCCCGCTTCGCCCACGCCACCGTGGCCGCCGACGATGCCGCCATCGTGCTGTCGGCTCCGGTGCCCGCGACCCAGCGATTGCTCGACCGCTCGGGCATGACCGTCGACCAGTTCGATGCCGTCGAGTGCAACGAGGCGTTCGCCGCCATCCCGCTGATGTGGCTCCGGGCCTTTCCCATCGACCCCGGGCGGCTGAACCCCTGCGGTGGAGCGATCGCCATGGGTCATCCCTTGGGGGCGAGCGGGGTGCGACTGGCGGCCACATTGCTGAACCATCTCGAGGCGACCGGAGGACGTTACGGCTTCCAGACGATGTGCGAGGGCGGGGGCCAGGCGAATGCCACGGTGATCGAGAGACTGGGCTGACCGTCGTGCGACGGGTGTCGTCGGCCATACCCCGGCCCGTCGTCGGGTCGGGTTACGACCCGGCAGACTTGGCGGCCTTGGCCGCCTTGTCTTTGACGTAGGCGGCCGTTCCGGCCAGGAAGGCCTCAGGATCCTGCGCCTTGTGCGACGCGAACTGGGCGAAGAACTCGGGGACGTACACCGAGAGGGCCCCACTGGCGATGCCCTCCATGATGGTGCGCACGGCCTCGTCGACCGTAATGGCCTCGACGTCGTCAGTGAACGGGTCGTTGTCGGGAAGGGAGAACAGCTCCGTGTCGACCACGCCGGGGTACACCACGGTGACCTTGACCCCGGTATCCCATAGGTCGACGGCCATCGCCTCGGAGAACACCGCCAGTGCGGCTTTGGAGGCGTCATACGCGGCCTCCCCTGGCGAGCTGAGGGGAGCGGCGACTGAGGACACGTTGACGATGCGCCCGGACCCGCGGGCCACCATGTGGGGGAGCAGGGCCAGGGTGAGACGGACGGGGGACAGGTAGTTGATGGCCATCACCGATTCCACGGTCGCCGCGTCCAGGCCGGTCACGTGCCGACGTTTGGGAATGCCGGCGTTGTTGATCAGGATGTCGACCCCGCCCAACTGCTCGACGGCCTCGACGGCCAGACGGTCCACGGATGCGTTGTCGCTGAGATCGAGGGCCCACATCGTCGAACCAGGGGAGTGGGTGCGGCACCGGTCGAGAACCTCGGACAGGCGGTCGTGGCGACGGGCCGCGATCCCGACGGTGGCGCCGCGGGCCGCGAAGGCCTCGGCTAGCCCGGCGCCGATCCCCGACGAACCCCCGGTGATCACTACTCGTTGGCCGGCGAACAGATCGGACATGCCTACTCCTTTACTACGTGGACACTTCGCGTGTCGGCCGGCGACCAGGCATCTCCCGGGTCCCGGGTCGATCAGTGACGCGGACACCCTGGACGACCGAGGTGGTCACCGGTTCATCCATACCGGTGCCCGCTTCTCGGCGAAGGCCTTGGGCCCCTCGACGGCGTCCTGGCTGGCGAACACCTCCGACGAGATGGCGGACTCGATCTTGTAGGCCTCGCGCATGTCCACGGCGAGGCCGCGGAGGACCGACTCCTTCGTTTTGCGGACGGCGAGCGGTCCGTTGGCGGTGATGCGACGGGCGTAGTCCTCGGCCCGTTCCAGGAGGCGGTCGGGCGGGCACACCTCGTTGAGCAGCCCCATCTCCATCACCCGATGGGCCGACAGCCGGTCGGCGCAGAGCAGGAGCTCCATGGCCGCCGGATAGGGGATCTGGCGGGGTAGTCGCACCGTGGTACCGCCCCCGGCGAACAGGCCCCGCTTGGGCTCGAGCACGCCGAAGGTGGCCGTATCGGCCGCGACCCGGATGTCACACCCTCCCAACATCTCCATGCCCCCGGCCACGCACGTCCCGTTGACGGCGGCGACGATGGGCTTGTAGAGCTTCACGTTGCGGAGCACCGCCTTGACCCCGTCGTCGAGCCGGTAGCCGTCGATCTCGGTGACCCCGTCCTTCATCTTGGCGGCGAGCGCGGTGATCTGGGGGATGTAGGTCTTGAGGTCGGCGCCGACGCAGAAGTCCGGCCCCACTCCGGTCACGATGGCCACCCAGGAGTCGTCCTCGGCGTCGAATCGCTCCCAGGCCTGGCGCAGCTGGGCGAAGTGGTCCATGTCGAGAGCGTTGCGCGCCTCGGGACGGTCGATGGTGATCCTCACGGTGTGGTCGTCACGACTTTCGTAGTGGACAGCCATGGGTCTCCTCTCGATGCGGTGCGAACGTGCTCAGCGAATGGCGGTGTGGGCGCCACGTTTGCCGGCGGTCAGGTGGACGGTAGTACCGCAGAGGTCCTCGTCGTCGTCCAGGGGGTCCTCCATCCGGGCATAGGCGCGGGTGCCGTCGGGCAGATCACAGATGAGAGCGGTCGCCTGCGGGCCCTCCCGGTCGTATGTCGTCGAGTAGGTGGCGACCGTTGCCGTGCCCTCGGTGCCGGATACCACGGGGACGCTGGGCGGCTCACTCGGCGAAGCGACGGCGTGGATGAAGCCATCGGGCCGGGTCGACCACAGGGAGGCAGTGTGGTGCTCCATATGCATCCCGATCCCGGTCACCATGCCCAGAGCGTAGGGGTCGTCCCGTAGCGTCTCGACCATGGCGGCCAGGGCGTGAGTGCAGTAGTTGCTGCCGGGGCCCCCGTGGTAGGGGAGACCCCCGGTGACGGTCAGGGCCGTCCCAGTCGGTAGGCCCATGGCGTCGGAGGCGAAGGCCAGCGAGCTGGCGAAGCACGAGTAGAGGTCGAAGTGGGACACCTCGTCGGCGTGGTTGCCCCCGAGAGCGGAAGTGCTCGCCCGGGCGAGGGCCGGCGAACGGCCCAGGTCGGGACGGGCGGCCAGCGCCCTCGGCTCGTCGGCCGATCCGAGTCCCCGGAGGTGGATCCGCTTGTCGGACGGGACACCGAGGCGGTCCGCCTCCGCCACCGTGGCGACCAGCACGGCGGCGGCCATGTCGACGTCCATGATGGCCGTCATCAGCTTCGTGTAGGGCGTGGCCACCATGCGGTTGTCGGGCGACACCGTGGTGATCTCTTCGGGGGCACGGGTGATGGGGAACCAGGCGTCCACAGGGTGTGCGGCGGCCACCTCGGACATCGGGGCGAGCAGGGCGCCGAGATGTTGCCGGTGCTCGGCCGGGGTGCGCCCGAGGGCCGCCCGGCGGGCGGTATCCAAGAGGGCGAAGGTCAGGTAGGCCTGGTAGATCCCATTGGCCGCCTCGTCGCGGTCGATGGTGATCGGGAACGGCGTGGGCTCGGCCGGGGCGTGTGACCACTGTGGGTCGGGGAGGTTGCGGCGGGTGGCCAGCGCCTCGCCCCCGACCACGAGCGCCAGGTCGAGCTCACCGCGGGACATGGCCAGTGCCGTGTCGCGGACCAGGCCGACCGGCACCGAGCCGCCGATGCCTGAGTAGACGCGGTGGGCGGGGTCGGCGCCGAACCTGGTGGCCAGCCGGCCGCACGGGTCGTCGTACTCCCAGGACTGGCAGTAGACGATCTGGAGGCTTTGGATACTCCGGACGGCGTCCGGCACGCCGGCATCGGCGGCGGCGGCGCGGGCCACCTCCTCCCACAGGTCGAGGGGCTCCGGGGCGGACCGGTCCCGCCACGTGCGACGGGCGGCGCCGATGATGCACAGGGCCCGCGGGTCGACGGGCATGTCCGGCTTCAGGAGGTGCGGGCCTGGCCGGGCAGTCGAATGGCCCGGTCGGCGATGATGTTCTTCTGCACCTCGGTCGAACCGCCGCCGATGGTGCTGTAGCGCTGGAAGGCGTACAGCCGTGTCCACTTGCCACGGTCCACCGTGTCCGGTCCCCCGCGTGCCAGCAATCCGGCCGGTCCGAGGAGGTCGACGGCCAGGTCGGCGAGGGTCTGGGCCAGCTCCGACCACTTGAGTTTGGCGAAGGGCACCTCGGGCCAGTTCTTCTCGCCCTTGATGATCTTGCTCAATGCCCGCATGGTGAGGAGCCGGGCCAACTCGATGTCGGTCCAGGCCCGGGCTAACCGCTCCTGGATGGACGGGTCCTCGAGGGCGGCGGGGTTGACCGACCGAGCGGCCATGACCATGGCCCGGAGGTCGGCCGCCAGGCTGGAGATCTGCCCGGCGATGCCCACCCGTTCGTGTCCGAGTGTGCCCATGGCCACCAGCCAACCCTCGCCTTCGCCCCCGAGACGGCTGTCGAGAGGGAGGTGGGCGTCGTTGAAGTAGACCTCGTTGAACATCTCCTCACCGGTCATGTCACGGATGGGCCGGACCTCGATGCCGGGCGTGTGCATGTCGACGATGAAGGCGGTGATCCCTTCGTGCTTGGCCCCCCGCTCGATCGCCGTGGGGTCGGTGCGCAGCAGGAAGAGCCCCCAGCGGGCCAGGTGGGCGGTCGAGATCCAGATCTTCTGACCGTTGACCACGTAGCCGTCGCCGTCCCGGATGGCTGTCGTGCGCAGGTTGGCCAGGTCGTTGCCGGCATCCGGCTCGGAGAACCCCTGGCACCAGTGTTCGGAGGCGTCGAGAATGCACGGGAGCCAGTGCGCTTTTTGTTCGTCGGTGCCCCAGGCGATGATCATGGGCCCGATCTGCCAGAGCCCGTTGGTGTTGGCCTGTCCGGGCGTGCGGTACTCGGCCATCACCTCGGAGTAGAGGATGCGCTGCATGGCCGTGGCCGCGCGCCCGTTGTACTCCTCGGGCCAGTGCACTGCGGCCCAGCGGCCCTCGTTCAGCACACGCTGCCAGCTGGCCCTGCGCTCCTGGGCTTTCTCGGTCGACATGGCGCCGTCATCGGCCAGCTCCTCGCTGGCCAGGAACGGTTCCAGGTGCTCGTCGAGCCACGTACGCAACTCGTCGCGGAACGCTTCGTCTTCAGGTGCTAGGGCGAAGTCCACGGGACGAGATGCTAGCCGGGCACCCGTCTACACTGTCGGCCAAGCCGTCAACGGTGCCCGGGGGGGAGTGACATGGATTTCACATTCGATGCGGAGCAGTTGGCTTTGCAGGACGTGGCCCGTCGAGCCATGGACGAGGTCAGTGGCGACGATGTGCGTCGCCTGGCCGACGACCCCGTCGGATTCGACGCCGGGCAGTGGGACCGGCTGGTCGAGCTGGGGTGGACGGGCATGCTGCAGCCCGGTTCCGGAGGCGGGCTCCTCGAGATGTGCATCGTGCTCGAGCAGATGGGACGGGTGCCCCTTCCCGGCCCGTTCTTCTCCTCGTCCGTCTACGCCACGCTGGCCGCCCGGGCACTCACCGCCGACGGACTCCTCGAGGGCCTGGCGACCGGCGGTCAGCGGGGCACGGTGGCGTTGCACGAGCAGGGGCACGGTGATCCGCTCGGAACCGTTCGGGCCCGGGCCCGACGCAAGGGAGCCGGTTGGGTGGTGTCGGGGGCCAAGCCCATCGTGGTCGACGGCCACACGGCGGACTGGGCGGTCGTGGTGGCCTTGGCCGAGGATGGCATCCGCTCGTTCCTCCTACCGTCTCCCCGGGGCGAGGCCGTCCCCAATCTCGACCCCACCCGCAAGTTGGCCCGGCTGGTGCTCGACGACGAACCCGTCGAACCCCTCGGTCCCCCCGGCGACCAGACGTTGCTGTGGCGGGACGTGCTCGACGACGTGGCCGTGGCCCTGTCGGCCGAGCTGGTCGGCGTGTCCCACCGGGCGCTCGATGAGGCGGTCGAGTATGCCAAGGAGCGGGTGGTGTTCGATCGGCCCATCGCCACGTTCCAGTCGGTCAAGCACCGCATCGTCGACATGTTCCATTCCCTGGAGATGGCCCGGGTCGGCGTGCACTTCGCCGCCTGGGCTTCGGACACGGGGGCCCCGGAACGGTCTCGTGCCGCGGCCATGGCCGCCGGTTACGCCTCGGAGACGGCCGTCCGGGTGACAGGCGACGACATCCAGGTCCATGGCGGCGTGGGCTTCACGTGGGCCAACGATGCCCACTTCCTCTTCAAGCGGGCCAAGCAGAACGAGGTGCTCATGGGGGGCAGCGGCCATCGGTGGCACCAGGTGGCGGGCGAACTCATCGGCGCCTGACCGGGGCGAAGACGCGGACATAGACCGGGATCAACGGATCCGGGGGAGGGGGAGTCGATGGAGACAGAGCCGGTGGAGACCATCTCGGAGGCGGGGTCGATGAACCCGTTCGATCCGTTCGAACTCCCGGACACTGTATCGGGTGACATCCGGGATCCCTATCCCCGGATGGCCGAACTGCGCCGCACCGGCCCGGTCCACTCGGGACCTGTCGACCTCGGCAACGGCCTGCCTGTCGGTGACCCGGACCGTCCCCCACCGGTGACGGTGTTCGGCTTCGACGAGGTGGTCCAGGTCCTCCGTGACGACGCGGCGTACTCGTCGACTGTCTACGAAGGGATCATGGGCGCGGTCATGGGACGGACCATCCTGCAGATGGACGAGCCCGAACACCGCCTGCACCGCGCCCTTGTCTCTCCTACCTTCCGCACCAAGGTGCTGGAACGGTGGGAGGGCGACCTGGTCCAGCGGGTGGTCGACGAACTGATCGACGGCTTCTGTGCACGCGGCTCGGCGGACCTGGTCCGCGAGCTGACCTTCAACTTCCCGGTCCAGGTGATCGCCAAGATCCTGGGGCTGCCCCGTGCCGACTTCCCGATATTCCAACGTTGGGCGATCGAGATCACCAGTGTCACCGCCGACTGGGACCGCGGGTTGGCCGCCTCGGCGGCCCTGCGGGACTACTTTTCTGACGTGCTCGCCGAGCGCAGGAAGCGACCGGCCGACGACCTCATCAGCGATCTCGTGGTGGCCGAGGTCGACGGTCGCCGTCTCGACGACGAGGAGATCTACTCCTTCCTCCGACTCCTGCTTCCCGCGGGAGTGGAGACCACCTACCGGGCGTCGGGCAACCTGCTGTTCGGCCTCCTGACCCACCCGGACCAGCTCCGGGCGGTCCGGGAGGACCGGGCGCTGCTCCCTGCTGCCTTCGAAGAAGGGATCCGCTGGGAGCCACCGGTAACGGTCATCTTGCGCCGCGCCACCCGTGACGGCGAGCTCGCCGGGGTCGACGTTGCCGAGGGGGCCGATGTCGGCCTGCTCCTGGGGTCGGCCAATCGGGACGAACGAAAGTACGTGGATCCTGAGCTCTTCGATATCGCCAGACAATCGCGCCAGAGCGTCGGCTTCGGCTTCGGCGTCCACGTCTGTCTGGGCATGCACCTGGCCCGCATGGAGGCGCGGGTGGCCATCGACACGCTCCTCGACCGCCTGCCCGACCTCCAACTGTCGGCCGACCCCGGTCTCGACCCGCATATCGAGGGACTGGCCTTCCGGTCCCCGGTCACGCTGCCCGTTACGTTCTCGCCCAGTTGACAACGGGCGGCGGACGGCACCCGCTTCCCGGACGCGGTCGCGGATAGGTTGACCCGGTGCCCGTCTGGCTGACCGATGAGGAGTACCGCGTCGCGGAGGCGGCCTGCGAGCGACTGATCCCGGCCACGGACCGCGGGCCGGGCGCGAGGGCCGCCGGTGTGGCCGACTACGTCGACCGCCTCCTCGGTGCCTTCACCTTCGACCCGCCGCGCATCTGGGCGGGAGGGCCGACGTCAGGGAGGACCGGCGGAAGCGCCGGTTTCGCCACCTTCCATCGACTGTCGACCCTCGACGACCTGGCCTGGCGCACCAGGATCGAGGGGTCCGACGGCCGACCCGAGCGCGAGTTCAACGGTCCGGTGGTCGGCTACCAGGAGCGCTACCGCCGGGGACTGGCCTCGTTGGGCACGGACTTCTGCGACCTGGACGAGGCTGGGCAGGTGGCGCGCCTGCGGGCCGACCCGGACTTCGTCGACCTGCTCTACACCCATGCCTGCGAGGGGATGTACGGCGCGCCCGAATACGGTGGGAACCGCGACCTGGTCGGCTGGCGGGCCATCGGCTTCGACGGGGACGTCCAACCCCGGGGTTGGACCGACGAGGAGGTCACCCGACCGTGACCGTCGACGCCGTCATCGTGGGATCGGGTCCCGGCGGAGCCACCGCGGCCGACGTGCTGACTGCGGCGGGCTGGACGGTGACCATCGTCGAGAAGGGACGGAACCACCTCCTCGACCCCGAAGATCTCACGCAGCCGGCGTCGGACTTCTCCAACGACGAGATCAAGTTCCACAGTCGGCACTTCCTCGGACCGGACCCCCTGATTGAGCCGCGCACGTTCCGGGCATCGGACGCCGAGGGGGACCACACCTTCGTCGGCGAGGTCAACTCGGTGCCGTCGACCGTCGGCGGCGGCGGGACCCATGCCGACGGCAAGGTGCCCCGCTTCCGACCTGACGATTTCCGGCTGCTCTCGCGCTTCGGGCCCCAGGAGGGGTCCGACGTGGCCAACTGGCCGGTCGACTACGACGATCTGGAGCCCTACTACGCCGAGGTCGAGCGGTCGGTGGGCGTCGCCGGCACCGAGGGCGCCAACCCGTTCGCCGGACCGCGTTCGGGTCCCTTCCCCATGCCCTCGGGCGCCCCCATGTTCGGGGCCACCCGCTCGGCCGCCGCCGCCGAGAAGCTCGGCTATCACCCCTACCCGGCACCCACCGCGGCCAACAGCGTCCCCTACGACGGCCGCCCGGCGTGCAACAACTGCGGATTCTGTTCGTTCTTCGGTTGTCCGATCCACGCCAAGGGCGACCCGGTGGCCATGCTCCGACGCACGATGGCGACCGGTCGGGCCGAACTGTTGCCCGAGACGTTCGCGTCACGCATCCGCACGGCGGCCGGACGGGCTACCGGGGTGGACGTGGTCGGGCCCGACGGCAAGGAGCGCTTCCTCGCCGCCCGACACGTCGTCGTGGCGGCCGGTGCGATCGAGACACCACGCCTGCTGCTGCTGTCCGGATTCGATCATCCGTTGATCGGGCGGTACCTGATGACCCACTTCCAGACGATCGTGGCCGGTGGGATGCCGTTCCGCACCTACGCCGAACGGGGTCGCGCGGTCACCCACGTGCACGACGACATGATCGTGGGCGACGACGCCTCGCGCCGAGCGGCCGTCGAGGGTGGTCTGCCCTGGCTGCGGGGCGGCCTGGTCGAGCACAGCGGGGCGGCTCTCCCCATCCTCGAAGCCACCCACTACCCGTGGGGCACGTCCCACACCGGCCTGATGGCCGACTCGCCGATCCGCGGTCGGCTCTGGGCGTTCATCATGCAGGGGGAGGACCTCCCCTATGCGACGAATCGGATCGACCTCGACCCTACGGTCCGGGACGCCCGGGGGTTCCCGGTGGCCCGGGTGACCTACCGGGCCGGTCGACACGAACACGTGGCCTCCGACCACTACGGTCCGCGGCTGGCGGCCATCCTGAAGGAGATGGGGGCGGAGTGGACGGCGGTTACGACGTCGCCCGGCAGAGGCAACGCGGCGTCACCCGAAGCCGTCCCCGAGAGCCGCCACAACGTCGGAACCGTGCGCATGGGAAGCGACCCTTCCCGATCGGTGGTCGATCCCCAGGGGCGGATGCACGAACTCGAAAACGTCGTGGTGGCCGACTCGTCGGTGTTCGTCACCTCCGCCGGCTACGGACCCACCCTCACCCTGGTGGCGCTGGCGGCCCGGGCCGCCCACCTGCTGGCAGGCACCCGGTCGGCATAGGCCGGCCCGGTCCCCGAACTCAATCCCTGCCGCGGGTCAACAGCAGTGTGCCGGCGATGGGTCCGCCCCCATTGCTGACGGCCGCCACCTCGGGTGCCCTGCCTCCGGCTCGTGCCACCTGCCGGTCGCCACCGTCGCCCCGGAGCTGTACGCAGGCCTCGTGGATCAGCCCGAACCCGTGCAGCCGGCCACCGGATAGCTGGCCGCCGGCCGTGTTGATGGGCAGGACGCCGTCGAGGGCGATGGCCGAGCCGTCGGCCACGAAGGGACCACTCTCGCCTCGGCCGCAGAAGCCCATCGCCTCGAGCCAGACCATGGCCAGGATGGAGAACCCGTCGTAGAGCTGGGCCACGTCTACGTCCGCCGGGGTCAGTTCGGTCCGCTCCCACATCGACGCGGCAGCGTCGCGGGCGGCCATGGTCGTCATGTCGTCGAACTGGTCCCAGCTGGGCCGACCCCGCAGTGCGGTGCCTACCGCATTCACGTGACAAGCGGGACGGGGCGCATCTGGTGCGTAGTCGCGGTGGGACACGACGAACGCCGTCGACCCGTCGCTCGGCGCGTCGCAGTCGAACAGGCAGAGCGGCGTGGAGATCATGCGGGCCGACAGGTAGTCATCGAGGTCCATCGGTTCGCGGTAGATGGCCGTCGGGTTGCGGCCCGCGTTGCGCCGGGCGTTGAGTGCGATCTGGGCGAGCTGGTCGCGGGTGAGCCCGAACTCGTACATCCGGCGCTGGGCGACCAGGGCGATCCAGTTGACGGCGGACACCGCGCCGAACGGCAGGGTCCACTGCAGGAAACCCGAGAAGCGCGGCACCCCGCCGGATTCGCCACCACTGCCACCGATGCCCTGCCGGCTGCCGGACCCTTGGGCGGTGGACTCGGTGACCGTGCGATAGACGAGGACGTGTCGGGCCAGCCCCGCCCCGACGGCCAGGCAGGCGGCGATCAGGGCGCGCATCTGGCCGGGTCCCTCGCCTCCACCGTCGTGCCAGTCGAGGGACAGGCGCAACGCATCCTGGACCTCCGGGGTGGTGGGTCCGGCGAATCCCGGGGTGCCCGTGCCCATGCCCGGGTACGTGGCCAGTCCGTCGATGTCGTCGCGGGTGAGGCCGGCGTCGGCCACCGCGGCCAGGCAGGCCTCGATGGTCAGGTCGAGATCGGAGCGGCCAAGGTGACGCCCGATGGCCGACTGGCCGATCCCGGTGATGGCGGCCCGGCGCTCGAGGGGCTCGTCCCGGCTCACGACGGGGTTCCGTCCGCCGGTCGGAACAACGGGAGATGGATGTCATCACACTGCTCGAAGGTGACCTCGAGGGCCATCCCGGTGACGACGTCGTTAGGCTCCATACCGACCAGGTTGGTGGTCAAGCGGACGTTCTCCTGCTCGTCGATGGCCACCAGCCCGATGATGTAGGGCTCGCTCCCCGGGATCCAGGCGTGCACATTGACGGTGTGGGACACCAGGGTGGCCCGCCCGCTGACCGGCTCGACGGCGACGTCATCGGAGAGGCAGGTGGGGCACCGCGGATACGGGGGGTGGATGAAGGAGCGGCAGTCCTGGCAGCGCAGGAACCGGAGCCGTCCGTCGGCACCGCTGGTCCAGAAGAACTCGTTCTCCGGCTCCAACCGGGGGAGGAGCCGGAAGGCCGGCCCGTCGGCGGTCACGGGTCCGCCCGTGGCATCGGCGCGGGACGGTCGGCAGCGGCAGCGGTGGCGGTCATCGGCCAGGAAGGACTTCGGGATTGACGATGTGGAGGGGCCGGGCACCGGCCAACAGTCGACACAGGTCCTCGGCGATGATCCGCGTGTGGTTCGACTCGGTGTCGTAGGTGGCGCCGCCGATGTGAGGCGCGAGGACGACCGAGTCCATCGACGTCAGGGGATGGTCGGGGGCCAGGAACTCCCCCTCGAAGTGGTCGAGTCCGGCGGCGGACACCTTGCCGGAACGAAGGGACTCGACCAGCGCATCGGTGTCGTGCAGAGCGGCACGCGCCGAGTTGACGAAGACCACCCCGTCGCGCATGGCCGCGAACTGGGCCGCCCCGATCATGCCGATCGTCTCCGTGGTGACCGGCGCGTGGAGGGACACCACGTCGGCGCGCTCGAGCAGTTCGTCGAGGGGGACGGTCGATTCGTCGGCGTAGGGATCGTACGCGATGACCTCCATGCCCAGACCCCGCAGACGCCACCGCAGGGCCCGTCCCACGGCACCCAGTCCGACCAGGCCGGCGGTGCGCCCGGCGAGCTCCCAGGCCCGGAAGCGCTGGTAGGGGATGGTGCCGTCCTTATAGATGTCCCCCTTGCGTACATCGGCGTCGGCGGCCACCAGGCCCCGGGTGGCGGCAAACAGCAGGCCCACGGCCAGTTCGGCCACGCCATCGGCGTTGCGCCCCGGGGCCCGGAGCACAGGAACGCCGGCCTCGGTGGCGGCCGGGACGTCGACATTGTTCGGGTCTCCCCGGCAGCTGCCGACGGCCACCAGAGGCAGCTCGAACAGTGGCCCTGCGCACCGGTCGCTCTCGACGATGGCGATGGTGGCCCCTTCGGCCTCCATCCGCGCGGCCAGCTGCTCGGCGTCGAAGATGCGCAGGGTCGGCTGGTCGAGCCACGAGTCGAGCGTGAGGTCGGCCAGCTCGCCGAGCAGGTCCAGGCCCGGCCCCCGGACCGCCGCGGTCACCAAGGCTTTGGGTCGTGCGTCGGGCATGCGATCAGATCCCCCAGGTCGATGGCGGGCAATGCCGGAGGGTAGCACCCACTCCCGGCGTTGCTGGGGTCCATACTGTCCGGTCAGGGACGTGGGGACGGGGGTCAGGACGAGCATCGGGGGAAGTGTCGGTGGGGAGAGCGCACAGATGACGATCAGACCCGACGGGGTCACGTGCACGGTCGGCGTGGACATCGGAACCACGTCGGTCAAGGCCGTGGCGGTGGACGCCCAGGGCGAAGTCGTGGCCCGGACGCGTGTCCCCCACGCGGTGGGCACTCCGACGGTCGACCATCTCGAACATGACGCCGCGAAGGCCTGGCGGCGAGGACCTCGACGGGCCTTTGCCGAGATTTCGGCTGCGCTCGGGGGACCTGCCGCCGGAGTGGTCACCACGGCCATGGTCCCGTCCATCACCGCAGTTGACCGCCGAGGGATCCCCCGCCTACCCGGCCTCCTCTACGGCGACGACCGCGCCCGTTCGGACCCCTGGAACGGCGACCCGGTGGCCCGGCGCAACGATCATGGAGGCGAGCGCGAGGAGGGGGCGCGGATGTTGGCCTGGGCCGCGGGACAACTGCCTGACGCGTCGGGCTACTGGCCGAGTCAGGCCGTGGCGACCCATGCCCTGTGCGGGGTGCCGGCCATCGACTCGGCGGCGGCCACCACGTTCGGTTCCCTCGTCCCGAACGGCCGCTGGGACCGAGAGGCACTGGCCGCCATCGGCATCGACGAGGGCCGGGTCGCCCGGATCCTGCCGTTCGGGCGAGCCGCTGGGACGGTCCGAGGCACGCCGACGGCAGTCGGCGGTGGGTCGATCGACGCCTTCTGCGAACAGATCGTGGCCGGGGCGGACGAGCCGGGGGACGTGCTGGTGATCTTCGGCGCCACGCTGATCGTGTGGGTGGTGTCCGACGCATGGCTCGAGCTGCCGGGATTCACGACCTTCCCCTCGACGGTGTCGGGCCGGGTGTTGATAGGCGGTCCGAGCAATGCCGGCGGACTGTTCACCGACTGGGTGCGCACCATGGTCGGTGCGCCCGATCCACGGCGCCCTGCCGGCCGTAGAGCCGCCTCCTCACCCGATGCACGGGTGGGGGACCCGGGTGCGGTCCCGGTATGGCTCCCCTACCTGAGGGGCGAGCGAACCCCGTTCCACGACCCGTGGCTCCGGGCCAGCCTGCACGGCCTGGACATCACCATGGGACCGGGTTCCGTGGTGCGCGCCGCCCATGAGGCCAGTGGGTTCGTGGTCCGCCGGATGATCGAGCGGTCCGGGGTGGCGGCCCGCCGGATCGTGGCCACCGGCGGGGGGTCGCAGTCCACCCCGTGGATGGCGGCCGTCGCCGATGCCACCGGACTGCCGGTGGACACCGTGGCCGTCCCGGAGGGCGCGGCCCTGGGGGCGGCGTTCCTGGCCAGGATGGCCGCCGGCCTCGAGTCCGACTTCAGTGTGGCAGCTTCCTGGGCGAAGCGGGGCCGGACCATCGATCCCGACCCTGGCTGGGTGAACGCCGTGTCCGACCGCTACCGCCATGTCGTGGAGCTCAACCCGCCGGAGTGACCGGGTGGCTCGAGTCGGGGCACGGGCGGGGGCTCAGGCTGGTGCCTGTCCGAAGGCATTCGGATTGGGGGTGAAGGTCGCCTTCACCACGCCGCTCACCTCCGGGCGGGACAGAGCCTTCAGCGCGTCCCACCATCCCTCGAGGGCGAAGTGGTGGGTCACCATGTCGCAGAGGTCGATGCGACGATCCTGCACCAGCTGCAGATAGTGATCGATGGCGTGGCGGCGGGTCCCTTCGAACTCTTCTTGGGCGAAGGCGTTGGAACCTACGACGGTGAGTTCCTTGAAGTAGATCGGCGTCCACTCCCACCGGCCGGGGACGGCCACCCCGGTGAAGACGAGGGTGCCCTTCTCCTTGAGTACCCGGACGCCGACCTCGAAGGTCTCCGGCTTGGCGATGGTGTCATAGACGACGTCGATGTGGCCGGGGTAGGTCATGGGCAACCCGTCGAAAGCCTGGTGGAGCACGCCGCCGGACCACTCGGCCAGTCCCTCGACGACAGCCAGGCTGGGCTCGTGGACGACCACCACGGAGGCGCCCATCTTGGTGGCCATCTCGACTTGCACCGGGAACCGGGCCACCACGGCGACCTCGACGGTCGGATAGAAGGCGTGGAGGATGGCCACGCTGGAGAGGCCCAGAGCTCCGGCGCCGTAGACCACGACCTTGCCGTGGGGTGGCGGGGGATGGTTGACGATGGCATGGAAGGAGACCGAGAACGGGTCGGCCATGACCGCTGCTGTGTCGCTCACGTCGTCGGGCACCGGGTGGAGCATCGAGTCGTGGGCGGCCATGAGCTCGGCCCACGCCCCCGGGGCACCGGTGACCACGCCGATGTGAACACCGGGGCCGATGTCCCCCCGGGTGAACGACCAGCACCGGTTGACGTCGCCGGTCCGGCACGGCGGACACAGCGGGGAGATCCCCCGGGGGGCGCAGCTCAGCCAGGGGTTGAGCACGACCCGCTGACCCACCTCGAGCCCACGCGCCTTCGGGCCGAGCTCGACCACTTCAGCCACCACCTCGTGACCGGGCACATGAGGGAGGGAGGAGAAGGCGGCCATCGGATTGTCGATGTCCCCGTCGTGGAAGTCGCCGAGGACCAGCTTTGCGTCGGAGCCGCACACTCCCGAGAGGATGGGACGGGTCACCACCCAGTCGGGTCGGATGAGGCGGGCGTCGTCCAGGTCGTGGAGGCCGAAGGGCAGGTGGGCCAGCTTCTCCTCCAGCTCGTCGGTGGGTACCGGCCGCACCTCGGACCTGTCGGGACGGGCCCCGAACACCAGGGCCTTCACGACGGCACTCCGTCCCCATCGGAAGGGTCGCCCATCGACCGCATGGCGGCCACGAACCCGTCGAAGTCCTTCGTCTTCATCTCCACCACTGCCTTCAGGTCGGGAATGTAGTGCTCGAACCGGTCGCTGGCGATGGCCGCGATCAGGCCCTCGGCCACCTCGTCGGGTGGCACCAGAGGACCGTCGTAGACGGCCGTGTCGTTGCCGGGCTGGTCCCAGATTTCCGTGTCGATGGGGCCGGGCAGGACGAGGCGTACCGTGACGCCCGTCCCGACGAGGTCGGCGGCCATGGCCTCGCTCCATCCGGCCAGGGCGAATTTGGAGCCGCTGTAGGCCGCCTCGGTGGCGATGCCCAGCCGGCCGCCCATGCTCGAGACATTGACGATGGTGCCCGACCGTCGCTCGAGCATCAGGGGGAGGAGGGCCAGGGTCATGGCCACCGGAGACAGATAGTTGACGGTCATCACTCTGGTGACCTCTTCCATGGTCAGCCGGTCGACCGGACGCCGCATCGGGATGCCGGCGTTGTGGACGACCACATCGAGGGGCCCGTGCTCGTCCCAGATCCGTCGGGCCACGTCGGCTGCTTCATCGGGGTCGGCGAGGTCGGCGACGCTCGAGTGCGAGCCCGGCGACGTGGCCCGGCAGTCGGCGACCACCGCGTCGAGACGGTCGGCCCGGCGGGCCACCGCTATGACGGTGGCGCCCCGAGCGGCCATCATCCGGGCCGTGGCGGCACCGATGCCCGAGGAGGCCCCGGTGACCAGGGCCACCGTGCCGGGTCCCACGGTCCGGTCGGCCGGCGCGTCAGCGGGCATCGAGGTCATCGGCCGACGATAGGCCCTCCCACCCGCTCGGCGGCGAGTCGAGGCGCCAGTACTGCTCGGGGATGTTGCCGTCGAGGCGCTCGTTGAGCAGGTGGTCCTGCTCGAGCGGGCCGATCTGACTGGCGTAGCAGGCGATGGCCGCTCGCTTCGCGGCCATGTCCGGTTGCACCGGCACCACCGCCGGGGTGGGCCAGAGTCCGTTGTGGAAGAGCCGGGAGATACGCCACGCCATCAGTCCGGGAAGGTGCTTGTAGCCGGCGTCCTCGTAGGCGAACCAGAAGGGGGTGACCCCGCCGACGGCCAAGGCGTCACGGGCCAGGAGCCCGGCCTCATGGGTCAGGCCGTGGTCGGGGTTGGCCAGGCCGAGAGGCAGAAAGACTGCGGTCGGGCCAGATTCCTCGATGGCGGTCCGGAGGTCGGGTGCGATGTCGGTCGGCGCGTACCGCTGCTCGGCCGACAGGTACTGGTGGTCGGCGAACTCGAGCCACACCGGGGTGGCGGACAGGGCGGCCATCGCCGCCCGGTCCTCCTGCCGGCGGACGGCAATCACGTCGTCGCCAGTCTTGAATCCGCCGAGGGCGTCCCACTCGCTGGGAGGGTCGGGGTAGGCCGGGGGCCGTCCGGCCAGGACGGTAATGACCGTGCTGCCGGGGTGGGAGGTGAGGAGGTGTGCCGCACCCAGGGCGGCGTCATCGAAGTGAGGGGAGACAACCACGATCCGATCGAGGGTTCCCTCGGGAAGCAGGCCCCACATCGTGCGACTGTCCATGACCGGAGCGTAACGGAGGGTGGCGGCTCAGCCCAGGGCCCGCCGGTTGAAGCCGATCATGCCCACGACCATGAGCACGACCAGGTAGACCACCGCCACCAGGAAGCACAGCCACGTCTGGATGTGGGGGACGTGGGGGACCATCAGTCCCCGCAATCCCTCGCTGACGTAGGTCATGGGATTGAGGGCGCTCGCCACCTGGAACCACCTCAGGTGGGAGAGCGACGGCCAGGGGTACTGGCTGCACCCGGTGAACATGAGCGGGGTGAGGACGAGGGCGAACGTCACGTTGATCCGGTTCGGGGGGACGTAGGTCCCGAGGATCAGACCCATCGCGGCACCGAGCAACGAGCCGAGGATGACCATGGCGAACACGGCCAGGCCGGCCGAACCCCGCCAGGGGATGGATCCGAGGATCCAGACACCGATCGGGAACATGACCGCGGCGGCCACGAAGGCCCGCATGGCGGCGAAGACCACTTTCTCCACGGCGACTCCGGCGACCGGGAGCGGGGCGAGCAGGCGGTCCTCGATTTCGTTGCTGTAGGAGAACTCGATGACCAGGGGCAGCGCCGTGCTCTGCAGGCCGGTGAGCACGGCGGCCAGGGCCACCAGCCCCGGGAACAGCACCAACTGGTAGCCGGGCCGGGCATATCCGAGCTCGGTGAGGACCTTGCCGAAGACGAAGAGCAGGAAGAGGGGTTGCAGGATGACCTGGGCCAGGAAGATGGGGAACTCCCGGCCGGTGACGAACAGGTCCCGGCGCAGGATGGCGAGGCCAGTCCGCCACGGGCCCCACTGGGGAAGCTCGCGGAGCGCGATGGGAAGGGGGTCGACGTTGGCCACGGTCATCGCAGGGCCCGGCCGGTCAGGTGGATGAAGACGTCCTCCAGATTGGGCTCGCCGAGCCGGGCATCGGTGAGCGTCCCACCGGAGGCACTGATGGCCTGGGCAACCGGGGCGACGAATCCGGCGGCCTCGCCCTCCACGTAGATCCGCAGTCGCCAGGCACCGGTGGTCGGATCGTCCAGGCGTTCCGTCTCCCGGACGCCGGGAAGCGCACCGATGGCCGCACCGAGGGCCTCGGCGTCGGTGGTCGGACCGGGGTCCACCGCGCAGTCGAGCGTGCGTTCGCTGGCCATGCCGCGGACGAGGGCGGCTGGCGTGTCCAGAGCGAGGAGGGTGCCGTGGTCGATGATGGCCACCCGGTCGCTCAACGTGGCCGCCTCGTCCATGTCGTGGGTGGTGATCACCACCGTCGTACCGGCCTCCTGCAGTTCGGCGACCTTTTCCCACAGAAAGAGCCGTGCCGCCGGATCGAGACCGGTGGAGGGCTCATCGAGAAACAGCACAGCCGGTGCGTGCATGAGGGCCCGGGCGATCATCATCCGTTGGATCTGGCCACCGGAGAAGTCGTCGGGCCGGCCGTCGGGCCGGTCGGCCAGACCGAACTGGTCGAGCAGGGCGTCGGCCAGACGGGTGCGCTCCGCCCGGGGGACGCCGTGATAGCTGGCGTGGAACAGCAGGTTCTGGCGCACCGAGAGCGAGCGGTCGAGGTTGTTCTGCTGGGGAACCACCCCGAGCACCCGGCGGGCGCCCACCGGATCAGCCACCACGTCGACCCCGGCCACTATCGCCCGGCCCCGGGTCGGCAGGATGCGGGTGGTAAGGATGCCGATGGTGGTGGATTTGCCCGCCCCATTGGGGCCGAGGAATCCGAAGACCTCCCCCTGGGCGACCTCGAAGCTCACCCCGGCCAGGGAGTCCACGGGTGCCTTGGGATACCGCTTGGCCAGCCCGACCACCTCGACAGCCGGGCCCGATCCCTGGCGCCCGATAGCGCGTCCCGACGGCGCGACGACGCCGATCTTATGAGGTGCGGTACTCATCCCCCGGCTGGACTCCTCGCTGACGTTCGTGCTCACAGTGCATCGACGGACCGGAACGGACGGCATGTCCGTGTCCGGGCCTGACGATACGGCACGGGAGTCACGGTCGGCATCTTTCGGCCCCCCGATCGAGGGGCGTCCGGCCACCGGGGGATGTGGAGGTGCGGGTCGGTGCCGTCGTCGACGACCACGGCCCGGGCGTGCACCGTCCCGATGCCGGTGGACGTGGGAAGGTGAGGCGAGCCGCCTGTCGCGTGGCAACCCGTCCGCCGCGGTGGGCCGGTCGTGGGGGCCAGTCGAGCGAGCCGGTGCGCCCGACGGGACGTCGACGTAGAGTGGCGCCGAGTCAGCTCCCGGTCGGTCAGGACACCGTGCCGGGATCGGGGGCCCGATGGGGGAGGTGCGTCCTGAACGGACTGCCCGAAACGATGCCGGCCGCGGTCTACCAGCGGCCGGGCGTGGTGGAGGTGGAGAAGCGCCCGGTGCCCCGACCCGGACCAGGTCAGGTCCTGGTCGAGGTCGATCACTGCGGCATCTGCGGCTCCGATATCCACCTGCTGTTGGAGGGCTGGGCCGGCAAGCCCGGCCTGGTGGCCGGCCACGAGTGGACCGGGGCGATCGTCGCGCTGGGCGACGGCGTGGACACCTGGGCGGTCGGCGAACCCGTGGTCGGAGGGCCGTCGCCCCGCTGTGGGCGGTGCCGGCGATGCCTGGAGGGTAAGCCGTCCCAATGCGATCACCAGGGCTCGATCGTCGACGACCACGACGGGGCGTTCGCCCGCTACGTGCTGGTCGCATCCAGTTCTCTGTTGCGACTGCCGCCCGGTCTCGGTGCCCGAGAGGCGGCGCTGGCCGAGCCGTTGGCCGTGGCCCTCCACGCCATCACCCGGTCCGGCGTGGCTGCCGGTGACACGGTGATGGTCATTGGGGCCGGGCCCATCGGGGCGCTCGCCATTGCCGCCCTGGTAGCCCGGGGCATCGGCCCGATCATCGTCGTCGAGCCAGGGGAGCGCCGTCGCAGTCTGGCCCGCGACCTCGGCGCGACCGAGGTGCTCGATCCGACAGTGCTCGAGACCTTTCCGGCCTGGGAGCCCGAGCGCACCGCCGGGCGGGCAGTGGACGTGGTGATCGAGTGCTCAGGAAAGAAGTCGGCCATCGAGGCCGGTTTCCAGCAGCTCCGGCGGGGTGGGACCCTCGTCCTGGTGGGGGCCGGCATGGAGCAGCCGACTTTCGATCCCAACCGGTTCGTCCTCAACGAGCTCTCGGTGGTGGGGTCATTCGTCTACGACCTGGGCGGATTCGATGCGGCGCTGGAACTGCTGGCCACCGATGGCTTCCCGACCGACCGGCTGATCGAAGTGGACGCAGTGCCTCTCGACGGGATCGCCGAGGCCCTGGCCGGACTGGCCCGCGGGGAGTTGGCCGGCAAAGTCATGGTCGTCCCCGGACGGACGCGCGAATCGACCGGTGCCGCCCCACTGGGAGGTGGGTGATGGCCCACCCCTTCTACCCGTCGGGAGTCCCCCGCCTCAACCACGTGGCCATGAGCCTCGACGCCGATCTGCTCGACGCGTCGCACCGGAAGGAGATCTGCCGGTTCTACGCCGAGGTCTTCGGTTTCGAGGAACTCGACGTGATGACTGAGGACCGTCGTCGCCTGGTGCTCTCATGTGTCCACTGGGACCAGTTCCTCTTCCTGATCGCCGACGACCGGCCAATGCGCTGCCCCCGGATGGACCATTTCGGCTTCGCGGTGGGATCGCTGCAGGAGTTGACCGACGCCCGCGACCGGGCGGCCGCGTTCGCGTCCCACGACGACCGGGTCGACCTCATCGACTACTCCGTAGACGACCAGGAGGTGGTCAAGATCCACTCGTTCTACGTGGGGTACATGCTGCCGATGATGGTCGAGGTGCAGTGGTGGGAGTTCGCCTCGTGACCGGGGAGCTGGTGATCGGGGTCTTCGTGCCCCAGGGCTGGAAGACCGAGTACACCGGATGGTCCGGTCCCGACGCCTGGGACCGGTCGGTGGAGTTGGCCGTGTTGGCCGAGTCGCTCGGCTACGACCACCTGTGGGTGTACGACCACGTCGAGACAGTGCCCGAGCGTCGGGCGACCCACGTGTTCGAGGCCTTCACCATGCTGGCAGCGTTGTCGCAGCGGACCACACGGGCACGGCTGGGCCAGCTGGTGACGTGTGCCTCATACCGCAACGCCGGGCTATTGGCCAAGGAAGCCGCTTGCGTGGACGTCTACTCGGGTGGGCGGTTGATCCTCGGGCTGGGGGCGGGATGGTTTCACCAGGAGTACCACGCATACGGCTACGAGTACCCGTCCGATCGGGAGCGACTGGCCGTGCTCGAGGAGACGCTCCAGGTGGTCCGGTCCCTGTGGACCGAGGAGATGACCACGTTCAAAGGCGAGCACCTCGTCTTCGACGGAGCATTCTGCGATCCCAAACCCATCCAGCAGCTGCCCCCGCTGCTGGTCGGTGGGGGAGGGGAGCGGATCACCCTTCGCATCGCCGCCCGGCGGGCCGACCTGACCAACTGGCAGGTCGGGCTCGAAGCCTTCGTCCGCAAGTCGGGCCTGCTCGAGCGGTACTGCGAGGAAGCTGGTCGCGCGTTCTCTTCCATCACCCGGACCCACGGACCGGACTGCCGAATCTTCGACACCGAAGCCGAATGCCTTGCCTGGTGCGAGGAGGAGGGAGGGGGAAATTTGTGGGGTGGCGAGCCCACCGCCGACTACCTGGCCGACAACCTGGTGGGAACGGTCGAACAGGTAGCCGGGAAGGCCCAGGACTTTGTCGACGCCGGATGCCGTGGGCTCATCCTCTGGATGCGGGACTATCCGGCGGACGAGACCCTGCGGCGGTTCATGGGCGAGGTCGTGCCGATGCTGCGGGTGCCGAAGTGAGGACCGGCTTCGGTCGTAATGTGAGTGTTGATCGGGTGGAGCTCGACGGGTTTCATATCAGGTGAGATGACGCTTGCATGGGCCGCGACGATGTCTGGCGAGAAGGTTCTGCAAGTGGCTAGGTGTCCCACCTACCCGCTGTTATACGGGTGATCAGGGACAGGGGCCACGATTGCCTAGGCGCGGCGACGGTCAGTCCCCTGTTGAGGGGTCGATCATTGATGCAACACGGGTCACCTTGTCGGCGGGAAATCCTCCGCAGCGTGCGTGCTCGAGGATGATGTCCTCGTCGGGCGCGACATAGACGCAGTAGATCTTGTCGTCAGTGACGTAGCTCTGCAGCCACCGGATCTCCGGTCCGAGCGTGCCGATCACCTGGTTCGACTTTTCGCTGATTGCCTGGAGCTCTGCAGCTGTCAGGTTCCCTGCCCCCGGCAGCTCCCGCTCGATCATGAACTTCGGCATGATTCCCCCTGTCCCGCTAGTATCGTACTAAGAGTATTCCTCTTACATACGGTTGGTACGTCATTATGGATACTATGGGTATGGATGTCAAGGGCCCGCGTGACAAGCGAGTGGCGCAAGGAGAGGTGACTCGCTCAGCCTTGATCGACTCTGCTCGCGAGCTGTTCGGCGACCAGGGCTATGCCGACACCTCGACCGACGAGATCGTCGCTCGGGCTGGGGTTACTAAGGGAGCCCTGTACCACCACTTCCGCGGAAAGGACGATCTGTTCCGCACGGTGTTCGAGCAGGTCCAGCGCGACGTTTCCGACCAGGCGGTCGCCGAGTTCCTCGGCCCAGACTCCTGGGAAGCACTCGTCAACGGCTGTGATCTGTGGGTCCGCGCTCACTTGGATGCATCGGCCCGACGCATCGTCATGCAGGACGCTCGAGCCGTGCTGGGCGCGGACGAGGTGCGTGCAATCGAGAATCGTTATGGGGCTGTGGCCCTTCGGGGCGCGCTCCGCAAGGCAATGCACGCCGGGGTACTGCAGCGCCAACCGCTGCGTCCCCTCGCCCTCCTTCTGATGGGGGCATTGAGCGAGGGTTGCTTCTACATCGCGGACGAATCGGACCCGACTGCAGCCCAGATCGAGGTCGCCGCGCTGATCACGCAGATGTTGTCAGCATTTCGGACTATGGCCCAGGAGTAGTCATTTCGCGATGGCCGATCGGGATTCGGTGGCCTGCCCCACCCGTGTAAGTGCCTGGTGGGGGCAGTCTGTTCAAGAGACATTGCCGAGGCCTTCCGTGGGCCGCGACGCTGTCTGGCGAGAAGGTTCTGCAAGTGGCTAGGTGTCCCACCTACCCGCTGTTATACGGGTGATCCACGGGCCCTGGACTGGGAGCAATCGAACCACACTCAGCTGGGCCCGTCGACGTCTTCGATGAGGCCGTTAAACAACTCAGCCTGGCTGCTCTGCTGGTGTTCGATGGCGTGGTCGCGCTGACGACGGAGGATCGGGATGACTGTAAGCATCAGCACTGCGGTCCATGAGCCACATTCTCCCAACCCGGCGTTCCTCCGGACGCCTCGTCTCGCAGGATCTGCCGCAGCACCTCCTTCTTCACCTTGCCTGAAGGGGTTCTGGGCAACTCGTCGACAAACCGCAACTGCTCGGGCCACTTCTGGTGGGCCAGACCGGAGTTGGACAAGTGTCGTCGAATGGCGGCCAGGTCCACGGTCGCGTCGGCACCGGCCGGGCGAACGAACGCACAGGCCTGTTCGCCCAAGCGCTCGTGGGGGGCGGCCACCACCGCCACCTCGACTACCCCATCCATGACGACCAGTTGTTCTTCGACCTCGACGGCGCTGATGTTCTCTCCGCCGCGGATGATCACGTCCTTCTTGCGGTCGGTGATCGACAGGTAGCCGTCCTCATCGAGCACCCCGATGTCCTCGGTCCGGTACCACCCTGCGTCATCGAAATAGGTGTCGGTCAATGCCGGGTCGGTGTACCCCATGCAGCAGTCCGGTCCACGGGACCAGATCTCACCGGGTTCTCCGGGTCCGACCGGGTGCCCGTCGTCGTCGACCAGGCGG
>Ga0097691_1000045_pt1 | contig 109850 bp, 109 predicted proteins | sample NGESurdeep072012_8_FD_72858 | JGI IMG/M metagenome (GOLD analysis project Ga0097691, IMG submission 72858) | Arctic peat soil microbial communities from Barrow, Alaska - NGEE Surface sample 210-1 deep-072012 | ecosystem: Environmental > Terrestrial > Soil > Wetlands > Peat ... | reverse complement strand
ACCCCGAAAGGCAAGCAGACGCTGCACGCGTGGGCGGCAGACCCGGCGATCAAGAGCCTGGAGATCCGCGACGAGATGCTGCTTAAGCTGCTCGAGCACGAGCCGATGGCCGCGACGCAGCGGCATCGTATGAAGTACGAGGTCATTAACTTCGGCATCGCGCTGCACGAGTGCTGCGCTGTCTGGTACGCGCGGCTGGCGAAGGACCTGGAGAGTGGGAAGGAGTCGAAGACGTGATGTTTGAGCGACTGGCGCGTGTGATCAACAGGGTTCCGTGGGTGGTGGTCGGCGTGGCCATCGCGTTTGCGGCAATCGCCGGCGTGTTGGGTGGTCCAGTCGCGAAGTCGCTGCAGGTGGGGGGCTTCCAAGACCTAAGCACGCAGTCGAGCCTGGCGATCGATCGGCTCCAGAGCGCGAGCGGGCTGAGGGCCGACGGCGGCATCGTCGCGCTGGTCAGGACCTCCGATGGCGCCACCTCCGACGCGGCCATGGCCGAGGCGCTCAAGGTGGCCCGCGTGATCAGGTCCGAACCGGACATCGCCCAGGTGGTGACCTATTACGAGACGCACGATCCGTCGATGGTCGCGCGCGACGGCAGCAGCACGACGGTGGTCGGGTACTGGAAGCAGGTCAGCGACCAGGAGGCCGTGAACGGCGCCACCCGGCTGGCAGACGAGTTGAAAAGCGATCCCAACGTGAAGCTCGGCGGGTTCGCCGCCATCAACCACCAGCTGAACACGATAATCACCGGGGATCTGGCTCACGCCGAGGAGCTGGCGTTCCCGATCCTCTTCCTTCTATCTCTATGGGTCTTCCGCGGGCTCATCGCGGCGCTGCTCCCGCCGCTGGTGGGAGGCGTCGTGATCCTCGGGGCGTTCCTATTCCTGCGCGGGGTGGCGGAGGCGCATGCGGTCTCGATCTTCGCGCTGAACCTCGCGACCGGCATGGGCCTGGGGCTGGCGATCGACTACTCCTTGTTCATGGTGTCTCGGTTCCGCGAAGAGATGGCCAACGGCCTGTCGCCTGACGTCGCCATCCGCACCACGCTGCGCACCGCGGGTCGCACGGTGCTGTTCAGCTCGCTGACGATTGCGGCAGCGGCGGGGTCGCTGACGGTGTTCAAGATCAACTTCCTGTGGTCGATGGGCGTCGCGGGAATCATCGTCGCGCTCACGGCTTGCGTCGTCGCGCTGACGGTCCTTCCCGCCGTGCTGCGCCTCCTCGGCGGGCGGGTGAACTGGGGCGCGCCTCGCCGGTGGCAGCAGGCGGTGACGACGCCATCGGGGACATCGGGATTCTGGTACGGGTTCTCGCACTTCGTGATGCGGCATCCGGTACCGCTGGCCGCCCTGAGCGCGGCCCTGCTGATCGCGCTGGGCCTTCCGTTCGCGGGCATCCGCTTCAACTCTGTCGACCAGACGGCGCTGCCGGCGAGCAGCGACGCGCGGCAGGTGAGCGACACGCTGATCCGCGAGTACGGCGCGCCGTCAACCGCGTCGCTGAACGTCGTGGTCGAAGTGCCGGCATCGGATGGCGCCGAGGTGCAGGCGTTCGCCAACAGCCTGCAATCGATGGCCGGTGTCACGCAGGTTGGAGCGCCGCAGCCGGTGGGCAGCGACACGTGGAAGTTCGACGTCCGGACGAAGGGTGGGAACTTCGATTCGGCCACGCAGACGCTGGTTCGTGACATCCGGGCGAAGCCGGCGCCGTTCACATTCCTGGTGAGCGGCCAGGCGGCCGCGTTCGTCGACCTGCAGTCGTCGCTGGCATCGCGTCTGCCGCTCGCGGTCGCGCTCGTCGCCGGTGCCACGCTGGTGTTGCTGTTCCTGATGACGGGATCGGTCGTGCTGCCCGTCAAGGCCGTGCTGATGAACCTGCTCACGCTCAGCGCGGCGTTCGGCGTGCTCGTTCTCATCTTCCAGGACGGCCGGTTCGAGAACGTGCTCGCGTACACAAGCCAGGGAGCGCTCGAATCGACGCAGCCTGTGCTGTTGTTCGCGATCGTTTTCGGTCTCTCGACCGACTACGGCGTCTTCCTGCTCACGCGGATCAAGGAGGCGCACGACGCCGGCGTGCCGAACACGGAAGCGGTGGCCACCGGTCTCCAGCGCACGGGGCGGATCATCACCGCGGCGGCTCTTCTGTTCTGCGTCGCGATCGGCGCGTTCGCGACGTCGGAGATCATCTTCATCAAGGAGCTTGGGATCGGCATCGCCGCGGGCGTGCTGGTCGACGCGACGGTGGTCAGGGCATTCCTGGTGCCGTCGTTGATGGCGCTGCTCGGCCGGTGGAACTGGTGGGCGCCGCCGCCGCTGCGTTGGCTGTACAGGCAGGCAGGACTCCACGAGGGATCCGCGACCGCAGCCTGACCCTGTGCGAAGTTCAGGCTGGAGCGCGCACCCTGTCGCCCGGCACCAGCTCAAAGAGCTCCGGCATGGGCCAGCTGCGGGGTGGTGGTCCGCCGATTCGCTTCCAGCGGTCCACGAGCACTAGAGTCGGGAGCCGTTCGACAAGGGCCTTCGTACCCCGCCGGTTGACGAAGGTGCCGTCGTCGAAGACCGCATCGCAACCAACAACCGCTATGTCTGCATCGAGCTCGGCGAAGGACACTGGATCTGCGTTCAGACCGGCGGCTCGAAGGTCGGCGACGAGCGCGTGGCCCTCGTCAGCCGGGCCGTTGACGACGACCTGAACGCGGACAGGGCTGGCGTACACCAACGCGCGCGCAACGAGGGAACTGTTGGAGATGGTCGCCACCCGGCGCCGCCGGAGTGCTCGCATTGCCGAACGCGCTACACGACGCCGTTCGGCGTCGGCGCGGCGGATCACCGCGCGCACGTCGCCGGCCGCCATTGCCTCGCGGACCGCCGCGGCGATCGCCGGCATCTCGGGCCGAAGCCCGGCCAACCGCCGCCCGACCTCCGGTCGTTTGGCCGGAGAGGCTAGGGCCAAGATGCCCAGCGCCTTACGCGCGAGGTATCCAGCCCCGTGTATTCGATCGGAGGCGATTGCCTCGATACCCCTATCCACCATTTGCGCTGATTTAGTCCGACCGAGTCTACAGGCGTCATGAGGGCATCCTGGTCGTGCTGATCGGCCCACGGCCATGAGTTCAGCCCCCGGCGGTCGGGCAGCAAGCTGCTGATGATGGGTGCGTATCGTCACCGTCCGCAACGGTTTATCAAACCGTTGCGGTGGTCAGACAGTTGCCGAGACGCTGATAGCCTTGAATGGTGGAATCCCCATCGAACGTGAGGTCAGCATGATCAGGAACTTCGCGATACTCAAATTGCGGTCCGATGTTCGGCCGGACCAGGTGGATGTGCTAATCGAGGCTATGCGACGCCTTAGGGTCATAGGGATGTCTGGTCTGATCGTGCATCGAGACGCCTCGTTGCGCCCCGGCAATTGCGACGTCCTCGTCGTTTGCGACCTCGAGGATGAGGAAGCGTACCGACGCTACGACTCAGACGAGGAACACAACCGAATCCGCCGCGAGCTGCTTGCGCCGATAACAGAACGCGCAGAGCGCATCCAGGTCCGATTGTGACCAGCGCCAACGGAAGCTCAGATGGCCAGCCCGGACTGAGTGTGCCGTTATGAGTCAGCGCGCAGGGATGCCAACAATTCGTTTTGACGCCACGGTGTACGCGATCGACAAATCGACCATCTTGCGCTTGCCTGAGAAGGCGAGCGGGAAACTGCCGTCGCGCGGGCAGGTGGCAGTACAAGGAACGATCAATGGCCATGGGTTCCGGGCGGTGTTGGAACCAGACGGCTATTTTGGCCACTGGATGAGGATTGACGGAAAGCTGCAACATGCCGCTGCTCTAAGCACGGGTGACACCGCGACGCTCGAAATCGAGGCACTCAAAGACTGGCCGGAGCCGAACGTGCCACAGGATCTTGAGACAGCTCTGGCAGGTGCCCCTCAGAAGATCCGGGACCTATGGAAAGTCATCACGCCGATGGCGCGCTGGGAGTGGGTTCGCTGGGTCAATGCAACCCAAAACCCTGATACGCGCAAACGACGGGTCGAAGTGAGCATCTCGAAAATGAAAAGCGGGAAGCGACGGCCCTGCTGTTTCAACCTTGCCGCATGCACCGACCCGAACCTGTCAAAAAACGGCCGGCTTACTGAGCCGGCGTGATCGTCCTTCATTCGCGCCAGGCCACACCCGGTCAGGACGGCCGCCTTTCCTTCGCTCCCGGCTTCAGATCGCCCTTCAGCGCATCCTCATAGGCGGCCCACAGCACTCCGTAGGCCGCCACCAGGCCTTCGGGGCGGGGCCGGCTCAGCGCCACTTCGAAGCGTCTCGTATACGCATGGTCGCCCAGCTCATCTCGCAGCAAGGCCTGAGTTTGCGCCTCCCATTTGGACGCCGACGCGAGGTCCTTGCGCTTCTCAATCATCAGTCGCCCCCGCTCCATCATCTCCTCGAGGCGCGCGACGAATCCGTGCCGGTCGAAGCCCTTCGGCGCGCGGGGCGGGCCCTCGCGGCTTACCGCCTTCCATTGGGCCGGGCGGCTGTATGACGGGGCCGACGCGGAGGGGCGCCAGCCGACGGCTGCCCGCTCGCGGTCGTATGCCGTGCGCTTGTTGCTGTTGGTCAGAACGTCGTGCGCCAGGTTGATCAGCTTCGCGTGCTCGAGCGCGTCCGGGTGGTTGCCGCGATCAGGGTGCCAGTACTTGAGCTGCCGCCTCCAGGCGGCATGCAGCTCCGTCTCCGTGGCGTCAGGCGGGACGCCGAGCACGAAGTAGTAGTCGGCCAGGGGACGGCGGTCGTTCGGCGAGGCGGCACCTCCTTGGTCTCACGCGCAAAACCGGCCTGTGGAAGCGCAGTCTCGCATGGCGGCCAGGGCTTGTGGCAAGCCCCCCGCCACAGGGATAATGGTTATGCAGGCAGCCGGCAAAGGCCTGCGAAAAACGCTGTGCCTTGTCTACCAGCGCGTGGGCCACGCGCCCGCCTGCGGTCGCCCGAATCGAGATGAAACGGAATAAACCGGTCTCGGTGGACGCAACTACCTAGATTTCAGGATGGCCAGCACCCTGTGGCAAAACGGTGAGGTCTCGGAATTTCCAAGATGGCTGCAGCCAAGGTGCGGAGTGATGGGGCTTGCAAGCTGGCGCGACATGGGGGCCCGAAGGACCGGGGTCATCCGGCACTGACGGGCCGGCCCTTCCGGGTGCGAAGGTCAGACCGGAGGAAAGATCAAGCATGTCGATACTCGTCACGTACGCCACCAAATACGGCTCGACACAGGGAATCGCCGAGCGTATCGCTACCAGCTTGAAGGCTCAAGGACTCAAGGTGGAGCTGCAGCCGATAACGATCTCCCGCGACGTGGCCGGGTACGAGGCCCTCGTGATCGGGAGCGCAGCGTACATGGGGTCGTGGCTGAAAGACGCCGCCGAGTTCGTGCGGCGCAATCGGTCGATCCTGTCCACCAAACCGGTGTGGTTGTTCAGCAGCGGACCGCTGGGCACCGCGACCACGGATCATCAGGGCCGAGACGTCCTCGTCGCCTCAGAACCCAAAGAATTCGCGGAGTTTCAGGAGGCCATCAAGCCTCGTAGCCTTCGCGTCTTTTTCGGTGCGTTGGACCGCGGCAAGCTGAAGGGCGCCCACCGACTGGTCGCCATGGTGCCCGCAAGCAAGGCAGTTCTGATCGAAGGAGACTTTCGCGATTGGAAGGCCATCGAGGCCTGGGCAGAGAGCATCGCCCACGAACTGCGGCAGGCCGTGGTCGCCACAGGTTAACGAGCGATATCTTGGCCACGACCCTCTGAATTCAGGGCCTTGAATTCCTGTGAATTCAGGGCCCTGGCGCCGTGCCCGCACATGGTGACGTTTGGAGGGCGCCGGCGTAAACCGTGAGAGAACATGATTCTGCCGGCGCGCGTGGACTCGGAGCACGCCGTCTTCGCGCTGGCTGCAGCCGCGGAGGCGAGGGATGCGTATACCGAAAGCCACACCCAGCGGGTGGCGGACACCGCCGTCCATCTCGGCACGCGACTGGGACTTCACGAATCGGATCTGGTTGCCCTGTACCGAGGCGGCCTGATCCACGACATCGGCAAGATAGGTGTGCCCGACGCAATCCTGCGTAAACCCGGACCGCTGAACGCCGAGGAAGAGAGGCAGATGCGTGCGCACCCGGTCATCGGGGAAAGCATCGTCAGGCCAATCCCTTCCGTCGCGGACACCTTGATCATCATTCGCCATCACCATGAGCGTTTCGATGGCGGTGGTTACCCAGACGGACTCTGCGGTCACAAGATTCCTCTCTTGGCACGGATTGTGTCGGTCTGCGACGCGTATGACGTGCTGGCTTGTGACCGGCCCTACAGGGCTCGACGCAATCCAGAGGAAGCGATTGAGACCTTGATGCGAGGCGCGGGCCAGCAGTGGGATCGAGAGCTTGTCTCGCTTCTACTGTCCGAGCTGCCCGCGATCCGATTCGAGGTCGCCAGTTGACCTGGTAGTAATCGGACCTGCGGATCAAATTGAGCGATACCTCGGACGCTCTCTGACCTCAGCCGGCCGGCGGTGGACTCGACCACATTGCTGCTTTTGTTATGGCTCTTGAGCCATGGTCATCGGGTCAGGCGGAGGGGGTGCCGTCGTAAGACCGCCCCTTCGGCTTGACCCAGAGTCATTGCGGAGGAGGCAATCATGAAATGCGACATTTGCGGCCAGGCGGTCGACAACTCAGAAGAGCTTCAGAAGCACACGGAGCGCGAACACCCTGCGGGCGTGGGTGACAACCTCGAGTCACCCGATCTGATGGGGGACACCCCGGAAGAGTCCGCCGCCGTCGAAGCCCCCCTGCCAACGCATTAGGGCGCTTCGCCAGATCAACCGGGGGCTGCTCATGCGCGGCTTCGAATCAGTGGGTGATGCGCGGAAGTCGCTTGCGGCGGTGACCCCCGGCGCGCCTAGAACCCGGCCGTCCTCGGACTCAGCACCTGCCAGGCCTGGCGACGCTCGTGCCCGCGCCGGTCCGCGACCCGCCTGTCCTGGGGGGACTGGACTCTGCGGCCCGCGCTTGCGCGGACCGGGTCCCGCCGCTCACCCAGCCGCCGCATGACTTCCGATCGCCGGCCCTCGCTTCGCCGCTCATAGCTCCGAGGCGTCCCGAAGTCGAGCTCGACCAGGAACTGCTCAATCGCCTCGTTCACAGGCGTCGGGTGCGTGAGGTTGCTGGCGTGGCCTCCCCCTTCGATCGTGACCAGCTTCCAGCAGTTGGCGAGCCCGGAGCACAGGCGCTGGGCGAGCTCGATGTCGATCGCGGCGTCGGCGTTGCCGTGGATCACCACGGCAGGGGCCTTGATCTCACCGAGCCGGTCGTGGATGTCCTCCCGGGTCGCCAGCGCATTGAACGCGGGCCGCAGCAGCGAGCGCGGCTGCTGCCGCCACTTCGAGATCCACTCGAAGCGACCCGACCAATCGTTGCCAAGGACGATCGCGGCGACCGTCTCGGCCAGCTGGTCGTTCAACCCGCTTTCTTCCCACACTTCGAGCATCGACTCGTAGAGCACGACCTTCTCTGGATCCTCGGCCCCGGCCTGCGTGCTCATCAGGATCAGCGCCGCCACCCGCTCCGGGTGATTCAGCGCGAAACGGAGGGCCACGAAGCCGCCCTGGCTCATTCCGCCGATCACCGCCCGCGCGATGCCGAGATGGTCGAGCAGGCCCTTCAGGTCCTCGGCGACGTCCTCATAGGTGAACGGGTCGTCCGTCGTTTCGGTCTGGCCGTGGCAGCGGGCGTCCCACGTGATGATCCGGCACCGAGAGCTGAGAGCCTCGATCTGGGGGCCGAACATCTGTCCGTCCATTAGCAGCCCGTGCGCGAGGACGAGCGGGGGCAGGTCTCCGCCAGTGTCCTCCCAATGGATCCACTGGTCGTTGATCTTGTGCAGCGGCATCGAATAATTCCCCTGTATCCAAGCAGCGCTGGTTCCAACGAACCGGCGCGACCCCAGATCACCCACCACTGAAGTAGCAGGGGTGCCCACAGATCACCCCGCCTTCGATCTCGGAGCCTAACAGCTTTGCCCGGGGTTCGCTGGGTCCGTCAATGATCGGCGGCGGGCCGGCTCAGGCATGGAGAGCAGGGACGTCTCACAGCTCCGACCAAGCAGCCTCAGCTGGCAGGGAGCATCGCCTGATCGGGTAGCCAGCGGTAAAGCGCGTCCGGCTCGCGCTCCATGTTGCCCGCCCCGTCGGTCACCTTCTCCAATCGAAAGCCGTGGCGCCCGTAGAAGCGCCGGGCCCCCGCGTTCTTTTGAAACACCCACAGCCGCACCCCCTCGGGCTGAATCGTCTTGACGTGCTCCAGCAGTAACGAGCCAAACCCGGCGCCCTGCGAGCCCGGATCCACATATAGGTGGTCGAGCCAGCCTTTCGAGAGGCCGGCAAAACCCACGATGCGGCTTCGGTCCTCGATCACCCAAACCTCATGCCGTGCCGTGATCCAGCCGCCCAGCTTCGGGCGATCGGCGTCTGGAATCCGAGGCAGATACGTCATGGCATCCCGGGCCCGGACGAAAATTCCGCCGATGACGCCGGCGTCATCCGGCGCGGCCGGGCGGATCGAAGCGGATTGCTGCCGGAACAGGTTCATGGGAGCATTGGACCATCGCTGACAGGGGGGACGCACGGTGACAGAGGCTGAAACTCGATACCTGGACTACACCGGCCGCGACGACGTGATCGCCGGCGGCGTCAGGATGATCCCGATCACGACGCCCAAAGGCGGCTTCAAGGTCTGGACCAAACGCGTCGGCAACAACCCGAAGGCAAGGGTGCTGCTCCTTCATGGCGGGCCGGCCGCGACTCACGAGTACTGGGAGGCCTGCGACAGCTATCTCCCCGCGGCAGGCATCGAGTATTACTACTACGACCAGCTGGGCTCCGCGTACAGCGACCAGCCGGACGATCCTGACCTGTGGACCATCGACCGATTCGTCGACGAGGTCGAGCAGGTGCGCCAGGCGCTCGATCTGCACCGTGACAACTTCTACCTGGTAGGTCATTCATGGGGCGGGATCCTCGCGATCGAGTACGCGCTCCGTTTTCAGCGGAATCTGAAAGGTCTTGTGATCTCCAACATGATGGCCAGCATTCCGGCCTACAACGAGTACGCGAATAGAGTGCTGAAGCCGGGCATGGATCCCGGCGCTCTCGCCGAGATCGAGCGATTGGAGGCGACCGGTGAGTTCACCCAGCCCCGCTACATGGAGCTGCTGATGCAGCACCACTACGTCCAGCACGTCTTACGAATGCCGGCTGACCAATGGCCCGATCCCGTCAATCGAGCGTTCGCCAGGCTCAACTACCCGCTGTATACATTGATGCAGGGCCCAAGCGAGCTCGGCGCAAGCGGAAGGCTGGTCGACTGGGACCGCACCCGCGATCTCGACCGGATCGAGGTGCCGACCCTGGTGATTGGGGCAACCCATGACACCATGGACCCGAAGCACATGGAATCGATCGCCGGGCGCATCCCGAAAGGTCGCTTCCACCTCTGCCCCCACGGCTCGCACATGGCGATGTACGACGACCAGCAAACCTACTTCGAAGGTCTCATAGGTTTCATCAACGACGTCGACCGCGACGCGGGTTAGCTAAGGCTTCTCTAGGAAGGCAACCAGCGCTGCTGCCTCGGCTCTCAACCTGAGATTCGCCGAGGCGCCGGCGCAGTCGAACCTGAGTCATGTGACGGTGATGACGACTTTCCCGCGGGTGTGGCCCTCTTCGCAGTAGCGAACCGCCGCCGGGGTCTCGCCGAATGCGAATGTGCGGTCGATCACAGGCTTGACCTTGCCTGCCCCGATGAGCTCGGTCAGCGCCAGCAGGTCAGCCTGGTTCAGCTTGGCGACCCGCATGACGAGCGCCTGGCTGACGAACGGTCCTGACACCGCCGCGGCGGCCATGCGACCGATCCCGGTGAAGCGCCCGTCCCCGCTGCTGAGCACCAGCGTCCCCTTCGTGGTCAGCGCGCGGCGGCACCGCGATGGCGAAGCGGTCCCGGCCAGCTGAAAGATGAGGTCGTATCGCTTACCACTGAGCAGAGGATCCTCTTGGGTGTAGTCGATGACATGGTCCGCGCCGAGGGAGCGGACCATCTCCACGTTCCGCGTGCTGCAGACGCCGGTCACCTCCGCTCCAAGCGACTTCGCGATCTGCACCGCGAATGTGCCCACTCCGCCCGACGCCCCGATGACCAGGACCGTCTGTCCCGCCCGGAGCCGCCCCCAGTCGCGAAGCCCCTGCAGCGCGGTGGTCGCCGCGATGGGGATGGCCGCGCCCTGCTCGAACGTCAGGTTCGCCGGCTTTGGCACGAGGTGATCCTCGGGCGTGCATGCGTACTCGGCGAACGCGCCCACGCTCGAGCCGAAGACCTCGTCGCCGGGTCGCAGCTTTGTCACGTCTTTGCCGACCGCCTCGACCACCCCGGCCAGGTCGGTTCCGGGAACAGGGTTCTTGGGCTTGCCCACCCCAAAGGCAAGGCGGGCGACGAACGGCGTGCCGCTGATCGCATGCCAGTCCGCGGGATTGACCGATGTCGCATGCACGCGGACCAACGCCGCGCCGTCGCCAACAGGAGGCTTGTCGATCTCCTTGAGCTGCAGCACGTCGGCCGAGCCATATCTTTCCTGGACGAAGGCTTTCATCTTTCCTGGTCCTTCGAGTAGCCGATGAACACCGAGAAGTGGTCGAAGCACGCCTCCTTGACCGCCTCGTTGTAACAGTCGAAGTTGTCGCGCAGTGCGACATCGCCATCAAGAATTCGCTGGAAGCCATCAGCCATCTCATCCAGGAGCGACGGCTCGTTCTCCAGTCGCAGGTAGTGGCACACGAAAACGCGGCGGAGGTCTGAGCGCATCTCAGCGAGGCGCGCGAGCGATTCGGCGAACTTCGGCAGGCTGGATTCTTCGTACTGCGCGTACACCGGCCCGGTGTTGACGGTGTCGCCGCCAAACAGCAGCCCGTTCTCGCGATCGATGAGACAGATGCAGTCGGGCGAGTGGCCGGGCGTGTGCAGCACCTCCAGCCGCCGTCCCCCAAGGTCGAGCACGTCGCCGTCCTCCAGCAAGCGTGTCGCCTTCGAGGGGACGATGCGGTAGGCGGCGGGATCGAAGCCCTCGGGCAGTGGGCGGATCAGGCGTTCCGCCGTGACGAGGTGGAAGTAGAGATCGTCCGCCTCCTTGTAAGGACCCCACGCCTCCAGCACGCGCTTCGTGTACTCCATGTACAGCTCGGCATCACTCTCCGCCGTCGCCTGCTCGAGCAGCGGCGCGCCGACACGATGGATCGCGATCTCATCGAACAGGTGGTTTCCGCCCGTGTGGTCGAAGTGATAGTGCGAGTTCACCACCAGCAGCGGCTTGTCGGTCAGCTCCCTGGCCACCGCCCGGATGTCCGCGACGCCGAGCCCCGTGTCCACCAGGACCGCGGACTTCTCGCCCTGCACGAGAAACGAGTTCACATGTCCCGGCTCACCCACCAGGTGCACGCCCGGCTCGAGCTCGCGCACGTCGAACCACGACGAGTTCGGAAACGGCCTGTCCCAGTGAATGTCGTCGGTGATTCTTGCCATGTCCCGCCGTGCAGCCTAGAGTGCTGCGGACCTCGTGGCAACTTCACGACTGATGGAAGAGGTGACGTGGCCGGAGAGGTCTCGGATCCCCGACAGGACCTTACTTATGATCGTTGTGATGAGCGTGTCGCCTCGGGATCGACACCAGGTCCCTACGCTAGGGTTACCCGCACAGGTGCCGTGAAGACAAAGCTGACCGCGCTGCTGGTGATGGCTTTTGCCCTTTCTGCGTGCGGGGGCTCGGCCACCGTTGCTTCCAACTCCGACGCGCTCGCCCGTGGTGCGACGGTCAAGACGCTCGATGCCGCCGAGCTCGGCAGCCTGCCGACTGGTCCTGTCTACATTCGGATAATTCGCTTCGCGTCGCCACCCGGCAAAGTCATCAACTCGAAGCAACATGTCCCCAGCGTCGTCTATGTCGAGACCGGCGTACACCGCTTGACGCTCGCCGGCCAGCCTCCGATCGACCTGGCGGCAGGGCAGGCGGCGTTTCATCAGAGCGTGGCCCACACCCACCTCAACCCCGGGCCGGACCCCAGCGTGTGGTATTCGATCGCCATCTGGCCAAGCTCAGCCCGAGGCCAACCGCTGGTCGATCCAATCGCGCAGGCCACCTTTGAAAGCGCTGACATCGTTCGCGATTCTCTGCCGCAGGTGACCTACTCACAGGTGCTCCGCCAGGTCACGCTCGCGAAGCTCGGGACACCCGGAGCACATCGATTCGGCGGCCTCTCCGCCTTCTATGTGCTCGCCGGCTCGGTGACGATCAAGAGCGCCCACGAGCCACCGGTCACTCTGGGCGCCGGCCAGGGTGCCGCCTACATGCCGGACGTCGCACTTCAGGAGCTCAATGCCGGGCCGGGTCAAGCGGTGTTCCTCGAATTCGTCACCACCGCGGTAGGAAAAGACTTTGAGGTGCCGCTCCAGCAACCACCGGTCGCGTGATCACCCGAGGCGGCTCACGCGGTTGTCGTCGCCATCGGCGACGTAGACGAGCCCCTGCGCGTCTACCGCCACACCAAGCGGCGTCTTCATCTGCGCGATCGTGCTGATCATTCCCGTCACGTCAAGCCGCCTGACCCGGTGGTTCAGTGCGTCTGCGATGAAGACATCTCCTTGCGAATCCACCGCCAGGCTTTGGCCCATTCCTTCGAGAGGATTGGTGGCGAGGTTCAACTGCGCGAAGATGGCAGGACGCCCGTCGCCGAGGTAGCCGGCCACGCCGGTGCCCGCCACCGTCTCGATCTGCTTATTGACGTCGATGCGGCGCACGCGTTGGTTCAAGGTGTCGGCGAAGTAGAGGTTGCCTTCGCTGTCAAAAGCGAGGCCGCCCGGGGCGTGGAGGACCGCGTCGAGCGCAGACCCCGCATCACCACGGTATCCGGCTTCACCGGTCCCGGCCACGGTGTGGATCGCGCCATCCAGCCCCAGCTGACGGATCACGTTGTTGCCTGTGTCGGAGATGAAGACCGTGTCGCTGGATCCGATGGCAAGGCCCGTGGGCAAATTCAACTGGGCCTCTGGACCGGGCTTTCCGTCGCCCACGTAGCCGGCTGCGCCTACGCCCGCGACTGTCGTGATCGTGCCATCCGCATCGACGCGCCGGACCCGGTTGTTGAGCGTATCCGCGATGTAGACGTTGCCCGCGCTGTCCACGGCCAGGCCCTGGGGGGTGTTGAGCTGTGCCTGCGCGGCTGGGCCACTGTCACCGCTGAATCCGGCCACCCCCGTGCCCGCGAATGTGGAGATACGCCCGTCCTTCGTGACCTCGCGAATCCGGTTTCCCTCGGCGATGTAGATCGCGCCGGCCGGGCCGACCGCGAGCGCAAGCGGACGCACGAGTGGCGATGCAGAGGCTGGGCGACCGTCGCCTGAAAAGGCCCGCTCGCCCGTGCCCGCCACGACTACCGTTGGCGGTCCACCAGCTTTGGTTGACGACAGCGAGTTGTAAGCGACCTCGAGCCCTCCCAAGAGCGCTGCGCCGATCACGACCGCGCCGGCCGCGAGGGCGAGACGTCTCGGCGGGCGAGGTAGAGCTCGGCCGCCGGCGGACGGCAGCGGAGGGCCGGCCGCGGGCAGGCTGGATACGGGGCCGGCGGCGCCGGCCGAGCCCGCGGCCACCCAGACTGCGATCTGGGTTCGGGAACGGAACCCGAGCTTGCCCCGGATCTGCTCGACGTGGCTCTCCGCCGTGCGCTCGGAGATGAACAGCTTGGCGGCGATCTCCCGGTTCGTCAGCCCCTGACCGACAAGGGTTGCCACCTCTTGCTCGCGGCGGGTGAGACTGGGCGGCACCACAGGATTCGCGACGGAGCATAGCAACGCGATCTGAGAAACCGGTACCGAAGTCAGGTACCGATCCCGGTATTTCTACGAATGACGGCGGCCCGTCGCCTGCCTAGCCTCCAGGTCAATAGCCGGGCCGTGGGCACGGCGACTCAGGGTTAGGAGGAATCGCGAGTTGAAGAGACTCACCGTACTGCTCGTCGCCGCGGCGCTGATGGCGGCGTGCGGCGGAACAGCAAGCGTCAATGTCGCGGCGAAACCGTCGACGCCGCCCGGGCCGGTGACCAAGTACCGGAACGCTCTGCCCGGACAGACCGCCGTCGCGCCGATCGACCTCATCCAGTCGATCCTGTCCTTCGCCCCGGGGGCGGCGAGCGTCGTTCACAAGCACACGTCGCCCAACCTGGGCACGGTGCTGCAGGGCCAGGTCACCATCAAGATGGCCTCCGGCGACAAGCAGGCGTCGGCTGGGGAGGCGCTTGTCGAGCCCCTCAACGAATCCGTTCAGGCGGTCAACATGGGGTCCGGGGATGCGATGGTCGCGGTCGCGTTCCCAGTGCTGCACGGCGCGAAGCCGACAGCTCCGGTTGCAGGGCAGCCCGCCCCTGCGACGCCCAACAAAACCCTCTACACCTACACCCTCGCCTCGCCGAGCATCAACGGCGGCTACAGCCTGATCCAGCAGGTCCTCGACTTCGCCCCCGGCGCTCAAACCCTCAAGCACCGCCACGGAGGCTCGGGCGTGATCACTGTGCTCCAGGGCCAGGTCACGTTGAACACGGATGGCGTCGAGAAGACATACAACGCAGGCGACAGCTTCACCGAACTTCCGGGCCAGACCCTCCAGGCATTCAACCGGGGAAGCACCGAGCTGATCGTCGTCGCCACCTTCATCCTTGCCGACGGCGCGCAGCTGACCACCAACGTCTGATCAAAACCAGATAGGAGAACGCAATGAAGCTCTACCGCAAGCTCGTCCTCGTCCTCGGCGCGATCACAGTCGTGGCGGCGACTGGCGCGACGATCGCGCTCGCCAACTCGGGAACCTTGATCACTACCACGATCTTGGGCCACCGCGCCACCCTCTCCGACAGCGTCCAGGTGAACCAGGATCGGGTCAAGTTCCAGACCAAGGATCCGACGGATGTCCTCGTGCAGACGATCAGCTTCCTGCCGGGCGGCACCTCGGGCTGGCATTTCCACCCGGGCGTCGTGATCGTCGTGGTCGAGTCAGGTCAGGTCACCACGCACGATGCGAGCTGCCAGACCGCGACGTACGGCCCGCACCAGTCTTTTGTCGAGAGCGGAACCGAGCCGTTCATGGTCAGCAATGAGAGCGGTACTGATAAGGCCGTTGTGTACGCAACTCTCGTCGTGCCGGCCGGAAGCCCGTTCAGGATCGAATCCGCCCCGCCAGCCTGCGCGTAGCTAGTGCTCCCTGGGCCGGGTTCGCCCGGCCCAGGGCCCCGGAGCGCTTACGGCCGAACCCTGAGCCGGTGATGCAGCCAACTGACTAAGGTGACCTGGAATGAAGTTCAGTGAGCTGGCCGCGAGCCTGGACGAGATGGAGGCCACGACCAAACGGAACGAGCTGGTTCGCATCCTGTCGGAGGTCTACCGCGCCTGCTTGCCGTGGAGATCCTGGCCGACGAGATCACGTCGAGCCCGCGTCACACGGCCGAGTTCGCTCTGCGCTTCCCACGGATCGTCTCATTCCGAACCGCGGACAAGAAGCCGGAGGACGCCCCCAGCCTCCGCGAGATAAAGGAAATGTTCGACCAACAGCGGCAGCCGGGCCGTAGCCCCCGGGCCGGCGGCAACGCCTAGCTTCAGTCCACCGTCAAGCCACTACTTCGACCCGATCACGGGTCAGATTCTGCTAAGGGGCAGTCACTTCAACGTGAGCTGCGGCTAGCACACCAGGGGCAAAGGGCTACCGCAAGGCCGCCCCTCGGGCCAGATCCGGCGCCCAGGTTCCCGCTGGCCGGCGCCGGACCTCGAGTGCCTGGGCCATGCTTTTGAATGGCCCTGCGGCCATGTCGCCTACGGGCGACTTTGCGACACGAGTCCCGTAGACAGGTCACATGGGGACTCTCGACACTCTCTTACTCATGCCCGGCTCTCAACTCCCCATGTTCCGCTGCCAGCGTCGATCTCAGCCAACCGAGTACTGGTCTGGCCTGTGAGCCTGCAGAAGCAAGCCACCGTCTTCCTGGCCGTGCTGGTCGGCGCCGTACTGGTGAGGAACGCCGCCGTCGCCATCATCCAGAGTCAGGGCAACGGTGCCCAGGCGCGCGCACAGTCCGCCCAGCTCTTTGAGACCTACGAGAAGCAGTTCGCGATCGGCCTCTTGAACCAGGAGACCGGTGAGCGCGGCTTCGAGCTCACCGGTGACAGCCAGTACCTCCAGCCATACCAATTGGGGACCTCGCAGACAACTGCGGCCCGGCATTTCCTGGACACCGCGACCGCCGATTTTCACACGCGGGCCAAATTGGTCGCCATGGAGGCGGCAGCGAGCAGCTGGCAGGCGTTCGCCACCACGCGTCTGGTTGCGGTCGCCTCATCTGGTCCGAGCAACAATTCCGCTACCGATCAGAGCGGGAAGCGCCTCTTCGACGCCTTTCGAACGGCCGAGTCAGACCTGAGCAGCTCGCTCGATGTGACGGTGCAGCAGGACTTGGCGGCGGCCGGGAACCTGGCCATTGGCGGAAACGCAGCCTCACTCGTCGGAACCATTTCGATCCTGGCGCTGATCGCGTTCCTTGCCGGCGTTGTATTTCGATCAACCCTGCACCCCGTGCGCCAGCTTGTGTCGGCCGCCAACGGCCTGGCTGCAGGTGAGCCGGTGACGATCCCATCCACCACTCGATCGGATGAGATCGGGCAGCTTGCCAAGTCGCTTTCGGCCTGGGAGCAAGCAACTCGGGAGCGGCTCGAATTCGCCCGAGCCGTGGGTGAAGTCGGCGCCAGGACCGAGCTCAACGATCTGATGACCCTGGGTCTCCGGCAAGCGGCCGACGCCCTGGAAGCGGCCGAGGTTGCGGCCTCCCTTGACAGCGGCCTGGTATTCATCCTCAAGGGCGTCGACCAGCGGCGAATCGACAGCCCGGAGCGCTCCCTCCTCCCCGAGCATTCGCCGGCCTCCGAAGTCTTGCGCACAGGCCAGCCCTTGATCGGAGACCTGCGCGACGCAGGGTGGTCAAAAGATATCCAGAGTTGGGCCACGACGGATGATCTCGGCCCCGTGATGACACTGCCGATGGTGAGTGGTGGGGTGGTGGTTGGGACACTCACTGCCGCCCGTCATTCCGGCGGGTTGCCATTTCGCCAGCCAGACCTCGTGCGCGCCCAACTGATCGCAGCCCCGATGGCTTCGGCGATCCAGGTTGCGCGCCTGTTCGAAGATCTTCGCAATCTAAACAACGAACTGTTGGAGGCGAACCGGCACAAGAGCATGTTCCTGGCCAACATGAGCCACGAGCTGCGGACCCCGCTCAACTCGATCCTCGGATTCTCAGAGCTGCTTCGAGACGACGACGCAGGTCGCTTTGACGCCGTCACAGGACACCGCTTTCTTGAACAGATTCACACCAGTGGGCAACACCTGCTTGACCTCATCAATGACATCCTCGACCTTTCAAAAATCGAAGCTGGTCAGATGGAGCTCCACACGGAGCCAGTCGATCTCGCTGAGAGTGTCAGCCTCGTGTTGTCGACTGTAGAGCCCCTGGCGAAGACCAAGAACATTTCCATCGAAACCAACTCAGGTCATCGCCTTCACCTGGTCGCGGACCCGACAAAGCTGAAGCAGATGCTGCTCAATCTCGTCTCCAACGCCATCAAATTCACTCCGGACGGAGGCCGTGTGGCGATCGAGACTCGTCAGGTCGAATCGTGGATCGAGATCGCGGTAACAGATACCGGGATTGGCATCGCCGGAACTGACCTGGACAGGCTGTTCATAGAGTTCCAGCAGCTCGATGCGGGGCATGGAAGGCAGCAAGAGGGAACCGGTCTTGGGTTGGCTTTGACCAAGAGGTTTGCAGAGCTCCACGGCGGCGAGGTGAAAGTCGATAGCGTGCCCGCAAAGGGCAGCACGTTCACCCTCCGGTTGCCAGTCGAAGCTAAGAGATCAATCGTGCTGCCGGCTGAAGAGGTTGACCGAATCTCGGTCGCCGCTGTGGATCGTCCGTTGATACTCGTCGTTGAGGACAACCCGGAGGCCGCCGAGATTCTTGCACGGCACCTTGAGGCAGGCGGATTCCGCATGAGCATCGCGCGCACAGGCACAGAAGCTCTGGCCATGGCCCGAGACCTGGTTCCGGTCGCGATCACCCTGGACATCCTCTTGCCTGAGATTGATGGCTGGGAAGTCCTCACGCGGCTCAAAGGAGACGAGCTGACCCGGAATATTCCGGTAGTCGTCGTCAGCGTGGTCGATAATCCTGCACTGGGCAGGGCGTTGGGCGCGCTCGACTACTTCGTCAAACCGGTGGATAGGAACGCTCTCCTCTCGCGGTTAGACAGGTATCGGTTCACCGCCAAGGTCCAGCACGGCGAGGTTCGTATCCTTTTGGTCGACGACGAACCGGCCAACCTCGATCTGCTCCAGGCCTTGCTGGAGCCTGAGGGTTACAAAGTGCTTCGGGCGTCCGGTGGCAAGGAAGGTATTGATATCGCCCGGGCTCAGCAACCTCAACTAATTCTTCTCGACCTCATGATGCCCGACCTGACCGGTTTCGACGTTGTTGAGTCGCTTCGAACCGAAGCTGCAACGCGGTCTATCCCGATCATGGTGTTGACCTCCAAGAAACTTACCAGTGGCGACAAGGCGGCCCTGAATGGTTGTGTTGCGGCCGTCTTCGAACGCAACTCGTTTGCAGGGTCTGAACTTGTCGCTTGGTTACGTGCTTTTGTCACCGAAGGGCGCGCCGCGTGATATCCCGGGCTGTACGGCCGGTGGTGATCTTGGTGGTTGAAGACAACCCGGCAAACCAGCTGCTGGTGGGCGCGATGCTTCAGGGCGGCGGCTATGAGGTGCGCTTCGCATCCTCTGCACCAGAGGCATTGACCAGCATCGAGCTTGTGCATCCCGACCTCATCCTTATGGACATTTCGCTTCCCGGTCAAGACGGTCTTTCCCTGACACGACAGCTCAAGTCGGATCCCGCAAACGCATCGATGCTGATAGTCGCTCTCACGGCGCACGCCATGGTTGGCGATCGAAAGCTCAGCCTCGACGCGGGGTGCATTGGACACATCACCAAACCGTTTGACACGAAAGCGCTTCGCGAACAGATTGCGGGCTTTCTCCAGGGGGCCTCGCTGTAGAAGAATCGGCGGTCGTCCCTATCGCTCAGAGGGCCGCTGGACCAGTTCCAGGATGGCACCGTCCGGGTCGCGAACGTACAGGCAGATCGCTCCGTCAAACGACCCGCCGGGCTCGCTGATCGTGATCGGCCGGTGCGAAACGATGGTGGCGCCTGCGTTTGAAAGTCGTTCGCGAACCGCGGCAAGGTCGTCCACCGTGAATGCAATGTGAGCCGTCGCCACATCAGAGCTTTCGTAGGCGATGCGCCTGCCCCTGGGTTGAAGGTACTGGAGCAGCTCGACGATCCGCCCGTCGCCCGAGTCGAGGTCAGCGATACGGAGCTGCACGGGGACCTCGAGTCCAAGCAGCTCGGCCACCTCGGGTCCAGCCACGGTTGCGTCTGCGATCACACGCAGCCCGAGCAGGTCCCCATAAAAGGCCAGCGCGCGGTCCATGTCGGACACGGTTACGCCGACGTGGTCGATCCGGCTGATGGTCATCTCAACGCAAGTCGCTCGGGGATGACATCGCGCGCGAACACATCCTTGATGCTCTCCGCACGTTTGACGATCTCAGCTTGATCGCCTGTCACGAGCACCGTCGCCGGTCGAGGCATTGCGTTGAAGTTCGTAGCGTTGGCGTCCTGGTAGGCGCCGGTGTCGATGAACGCGAGCACGTCCCCGACGCGGACTTCCGGCAGGTTCGCGTCTGGAACGATGACGTCGAAATTGCAGGAGATGCCCACCACGTCCGCGGTGGCGGTGGCGCGCTGCGCGGCTCGGCCCGCGATGCACACAGTCCACCGGTTGCGCTCCAGGTTCACATCCGGCAGAAAGGAGTCGGACGTGTCGGTCTCAACCCACGTGTGGTTCACCGGCGCGGTTTGATGCTTGATGTTCGTGACGGAGGCGAGGTGGATCCCAGCGTCGCCATAGATGCTGCGTCCCGGCTCGACCTCGAGCCTGATTGCAGTTGAAATACCAATGCGTGTCAGCCCTTCGCGCAGTGCTCGGGTAATGGCCTGCGCGTACTCCGCGATCGATGGGGCGTGAGGCGCCGCGACTCGCCGCCGGTCGCTTCGCCCGAGTGGATCCCGGGGCACGGCGAACCCACCCCCGATGTCGATCTCACGGGGCTTCCAGCCGCCCGATTCCTGGCGCAGCCGGCCGATGACCTCGACGAAGCTCTGCATCATGCGGCCCCAGACGCGGAGGTTGGTCGTGTGGCGGCCCGCGTGCATCATCACCCCTGTGAGCTCGACACCTTTCGCGTCGAGAAGGCGGCGAGCGGCCCCGGCCAGCTCCTCGGTCGGGATGCCCGGCTTGTACATCTGGGAGGCGGTGCGCAACGAGACGGGCCCGGAGTAGAAATCCGACCGGGCTTCGATGTCGAAGTCAGGCCTCACCCTCAGCCGAACTTTCGCCGTCCTGCCTGCTCGCTCGGCTGCCGCGATCACGAGGTCAACCTCGCGAGCCGAGTCGAGGGTGATTCGCGCTCCCGCGGTGACGGCGCGGACGAGGAGCGCCTCGGTCTTCGAGCTGCCGTTGAACGAGATCAGATCCGGTGGCACGCCCGTCGACAGGGCGGCATGCAGCTCACCCGGCCCGAACGTGTCGCAGCCGGCACCCTCCTCGGTGAGGATCCGGCGGAGGGCGAGCCCGTAATTCGCCTTGATGGAGGGCATGACGACGACGGGTCCGTCGGGCCAGCCGCGCTGGAACTCAGCCTGGAATGTTCTGACATTCCGCCTGACCTGATCCTCTGACATGACGTAGAGCGGCGTGCCGAAGCGCGCCGCGAGTTTGGTTGAGTCGCAGCCTTCGATGAACAGGACGCCACTCCGGATCGAAAGGCAATCGTCGATGGGCCCGTCGCCATGACTGAAGGGGGTCGTCGCGGTTCTTCGTACAGCCATGCCCTGATGGACACTACCTCACCTTGAGATGTACGCCGCCCAGGCCACCCTTGTACGACGGTCCGGCCTGACCCTGGCGCTCACGTTCGCGTCGCGGCGATCGCCATCACGATGATCTGGCGGCCCCGGACTGGGGCCGGCAGTTCTGCGACCACCTTCAGCCCTGAACCCAGGAGCGTGCGACGCAGGTCATCGCGCTGAGGGAATTGATGCAGCCTCAGGACGCTCCGAACGAGCCCCATGAAGCCGGACGCTACGAACTCGGCGAGCAGCCATCGACCGCCTGGCTTCAACACTCTCGCGACCTCGGCGATTCCCCGGCCCTGATCGTGCCAGTGGTGAAACGTCATGGTGCTGAACACGAGGTCAAAAGAGGCGTTCGGGAAGGGTAGCTCTTCAGCCACCGCCTGCTGGAAATGGATCGTTCCCGCGAGGTTCGACGCTTGCGCGTGCCTCACCATCTCGATCGCGGCGTCGACGCCTTCCAGCTTTGCCCCGGGGAACCGACTCTGAGCCAATCCGAGGAGTTTTCCCGTTCCACATCCGACGTCGAGGATCGCGCCCGGGTTGGAAACCTGCTGTTTTGCAAGGCTCAGGACCGTCTCCTGCACCGGCTCGAAGATGATGCGCTGCATCCAGTGCTGGTCGTAATCCTTCGCCCAGCGATTGAAGCGGTCGACGTCGTGTCCATGGGCCATGGGTCGAGATCGTAAACGCGACCGCGGGCTTAGCGGATTCCCTCCCAGAGCAGACGCTCTCCGCTCTCGGGGTCGTCGACTGCGCCCGAGGTCGAATCGAAGCGCATCACTGTCCTGCGGCCGGCGTCGTAGCTCTCCCATCCCGGGTCGCCGGTGCGGGCGAAGGCGACCCATGCGCGATGCATCTCATCGGCGATTGACTGGGGCGGGTTGGGCCCGGCGAGCCTGTCGGTCCAATCGGCGTCCAGGTTGTCGAAAACGAACCCGATCTCGAGCGCGTGGCACGCTCCGAGCCGGCCGCCGTACAGGGGCGACCGCCACGCCATCTCGTAAACGTGGGCCGACCCGCCGTTCCTGGAATGGGCCTCGGCGAGGCGGACCGCCGGAATCCGGAAGAACCAATCGGTGCTGATCGCCGCCAGCAGCTCGCCGGGCGTCGCGCCCGGGCGCGTGGACGAATACAGCTCGATCGCGTTTGCCGGCAGGCGGTAGCCGGCGACGGCCATCCCCAGGATGTTCTCGTCGATGTGGTCGATGGCGCCGCTGGGCACCATGAACAGTCGCTGCTCCTCACGATTGGTGCCGACCAGAAGGTCGACGCCGGCGCCCGCCCCCGCGGCGATTCCTTCGATTGGCAGCACGGGAACGACATGGCCGTCGATCACAGGCTCGAACGGCATGAGGTTGCCGGCGACCTCGCCCCATTTCGCGGGGTCGGGCGCCAGGAATGCATCGGCGCTCATCGCGACCTGAGCCTGATACGCCTGCGCCACGGGTGCCGCGGCGATCGCGGCGCGGTTCGCCGGCACTCCGAGCTTCTCGGCCAGGTAGCCGCCCACCCGCTTCGCCGTCGCTGCTGAGAGCGCGTGGTGGCCGGCGCCGCTCTCGGCGATGACGCGCTTGAAAAGACCTTTGGCGCGGGGCATCGACAGGAGCGTCGCCACGCTCATCCCGCCCGCTGACTCGCCGAAGATCGTGACATTAGCTTTGTCGCCACCGAAAGCCGCGATGTTGTCCTTCACCCATTCGAGCGCCGCCACCTGGTCGAGCAGGCCGAGGTTGGCGACTCCGTCGTCGAGGAACAGGAAGCCGTCGACACCAAGGCGGTAGTTGATGCTGACCAAGACGACGCCGTCGCGCGCGAACCGGCGGCCGTCGTACTGCGGCACCGCGGCCGCCCCGTTGGCAAACGCGCCGCCGTGGATCCAGACCATCACGGGCAGCCCGCTTGCCTTCGCATCAGGTGTCCAGATGTTCAGGTTGAGGCACTCTTCGCCCTCGATCACCGGCTCAGGGAGGATCTCGTCGAATGGCGGGAAGTACGGCGGCTTGGGCACCGTTGGGCCGTAGGCGAGCGCGTCCCGCATCCCGTCCCAGGACGGAGCCGGCTGCGGCGCCTTGAACCGGTTGGCGCCGAACGGCGCCGCGGCGTAGGGGATGCCTTTGAATGACGCGACACCCTCGGTGACCGCACCGCGCAAACGGCCCTGGGGAATCTCTACCACGACGTCGGTGATGCTCAAGCTCATGGCTGATGCCTCCTCAGCGGGCCGACCGGAACAGCTCGATTCTGGCACACGGAAGCCAGTCGCCCGCAGCCCGATTGCCCGGCATACTTGACGCTGGAAGGGGGCGGCGAATGATTGATCGACACATCAATCACTTCAGCGCCAGTCTCTAAACGAGCGGCGATAAGACCTCGTATTTTGCTGAGGGTTCGACACGCATTTCCCTCACCCGCAGGGGGAGGGTCGATTCAAGCTCATCAGGTTGGAAACAGGGAGACGTTCATGACCTCGGGTTCAAAGACTGTAGACATGAGATTGCGAGTTCTGGCGGATGGCAACTCCATCCCCGTGCTCGGCCTGGGCGTCTGGCAAATTCCTGACGGGCCCACGTGCGTCGAGGCAGTGCGGTGGGCGCTCGAGCTCGGGTACCGGCACATCGACACGGCTCAGGCCTATGGCAACGAGAAAAGCGTGGGCCTGGCTTTGAAACAGAGCGGAGTGCCGCGCGACGAGGTGTTCATCACCACCAAGTTCTTTCCCGGCAGCGAAGACCCGGTCGCGGAGGCCGAGGGCAGCCTCCAGCGGCTGGGCGTGGACCACGTCGACCTCTACATCATCCACTGGCCGCAGGGTGGTCCCACCTGGGCGTGGCCCGGGATGGAACGGGCCAAGGAGCTTGGCTACACACGCTCGATCGGCGTGTCCAACTTCGACGTCGGTGAGCTGGAGCAGGTGATGGCTGTGGCAACCGTCCCGCCGGTGGTCGATCAGGTCCAGTTCAGTCCCTTCGAATACCGCCGCAAGCTGCTCGACGCTGCAGAGAAGCGGCGCGTCGCCGTCGAGGCCTACAGCCCGCTTGGGACCGGCCGGCATCTGTCAAACCCGACGGTCATAAAGGTGGCGTCCCGGGTCGGGCGAACGCCTGCCCAGGTGCTTCTCCGCTGGTGTCTGCAGCGCGGCCTCATCGTCATTCCGAAATCGACGCACCGCGACCGACTCGAAGAGAACGCGGGCGTTTTCGACTTCACGCTTTCAGAAGCAGTCATGGCGGAGCTGGACGCGCTCGACGAGACGGATGGCACCGACAGGGCGCTCGAGAGCAACTGGTGGTGAGCGGTTCCCCGATTGCGCCTGATATCGCAGACCAGGACAACATTCGCGGCACGCACGGCGCGCAGATGCGATCAGTGATCTACGGCGACCATGAATGCGCGTAGCAACGCGGCCGGTGTGATGCGAGAGAAGGTCGCGATGCGCAATTGGACGGCGGACGACATCCCCGACCAGCACGGCCGCACGGCCATCGTCACCGGCGCCAACAGCGGGCTTGGGCGCATCGTCGCGCGCGAGCTGGCGAGGCACGGCGCCAAGGTCATCGTCGCCAGCCGGGACAGCGCGAAGGGCGCGGAGGCCGCAAAGGCAATCAAAGCCGCCTTTCCGTCGGCGACCGTGGAGGCCGCGCAGCTCGACCTTGCCGACCTCGCGTCGGTACGAGGGTTCGCCGATCGGATCCGGACCGGCAACCGCCACATCGACCTGCTGATCAACAACGCGGGCGTGATGGCCGCGCCGTACCGCCGCACCGCCGATGGCTTTGAGCTTCAGCTCGGGACCAACCATCTCGGCCATTTCGCGCTGACCGGTCTCTTGCTGCCCCTGCTTCACGGGCGTCCCGACGCTCGGGTCGTAACCGTCAGCAGCAACAACCACAAGGGCGGGCGGATCCGGTTTGACGACCTGCAGGGCGGCGGCCGCTACTCACGCTGGGGAGCCTACGCACAATCGAAGCTCGCGAACCTGCTCTTCGCTTTCGAGCTGGACAGACGGCTCAAGGCCGGCGGCTGGCGGTTGATCAGCGTTGCGGCCCATCCCGGATACTCGGCCACCAACCTTCAGCTCAGCGGACCTCTGGCGCACGAGCGCTTCTTGATGCGCTTGAGCAACCGCCTTCTCGCGCAGCCGGCAGAGATGGGGGCCCTTCCTCTCTTGTATGCGGCCACAGCGCCCGAGCTGCCCGGCGGCTCCTACGTCGGACCAGATGGCCCTGCGGAGATGCGAGGGCACCCGGTTCTCGTCCAGGCTGCAAAGAGCGCCCACGACGAAGAGTCGGCGCGGCGTCTCTGGGACATCTCGGAGCGGCTGACCGGGGTCACATTCGACTTCACGCAGCCGGCCGGCTGAGTCAGTGAGTGGCGGCCGGATTCTGGTCCTGAACGGAACTTCGAGCGCGGGCAAGACGGCGTTGGACGCTAGGATTCGGGCTCGTGGCGCAGGGAAGGTACCGCGTGGCGGTGCTCGGTCCGGGCGGCGTTGGCGGGCTCCTGGCTGCGCTTCTGGCCCGCGCGCGAGTCTCGGTGGTCGTCCTCGCCGGGGAGAGCACCGCGAGGGCGATTGGCGAACATGGCCTCCGCCTTCAGAGCACGAGATTTGGCGACTTCGACGTCCAGGTCGATTCGGCTGACCGCCTGCAGGGCCCGGTCGATGCCTGCCTTGTAACGGTCAAGGCAACCCAGCTCCAAAATGCATTGGAACGAGTACCTCCCGACGCCCTCGGCGAGGCTCTGCTCGTCCCGTTCCTCAACGGCCTCGACCATGTCGCGATGCTCCGAGCCGCCTACCCTACCTCGAACGTGGTTCCGGGCACCATCCGGGTGGAGGTGGCGCGGACCGAGCCCGGCGCCATCCGGCACACGAGTCCGTTCGCCGCCGTCGAGATCGCCACCTCGCCCGCCTTGAACGATCGCGTCGAAGAGCTCGCGGCCCACCTGCGCGCCACCGGCCTGGACGTCAAGGTTCGCGCGGACGAGGGGTCGATGCTGTGGGACAAGCTGGTCCTCCTTGGTCCGCTGGCGCTGCTTACGACCCACGCCCGGGCCAATGTCGGCGAGGTGCGGACCACCCGCCATGACGATGCCCGCGCTCTGATCTGGGAGGTCGCCGCCGTCGCGAGGGCCGAAGGGGTGGTGGTCGATCCCGAGGCCACGCTCCGAATGTTCGACTCCGCCCCCGCGGCCATGCAGTCTTCGATGCAGCGAGACCAGGCCGCGGGCTTGCCGCTCGAGCTCGATGCCATCGGTGGCGCAGTGGTCAGGCACGCCGCCCGGGCAGGCGTTGCGGTGCCTGTCACACAGCGGCTCGTCGACGAGCTGAGGAAGAGGTAAGCGAGGCTGGCACACTAGCGCGGTGCAGGCCAACCGGCTGATCGCAAGCCAGCTCAACGCGGTCAACCATCAGTTCCACGAGGTGGCCGCCTGGATGCGGCCTGACGACTGGCTCCGCCGAAGCGTTCCGGGTACAAGCCTGCCGGCGTTCACTTTCTGGCACATCCCTCGCGTGATCGACACCACCGTCAACATGGGCATCCGGGGCGTGCCCGAGCTGATCTCAGCGCAGCCGTGGGCGGCAAAGCGGTGGGCCCGTCCGGAAGGCGGCGTCGGCTACTCGGAGGAGGAGGCCGACCACCTGGCGGCCGATGTCGTGCCGGCGGAGTTGCTCGAATACGCCGACGCGCTCAGGTCACAGGTCAGCCAGTGGCTGAAGACGATCACTGACGAGGAGCTCGAAGCCCCCAACACATTTATGGATCACGCGCGCGCATCTGGTGCATACACGCGCCCCGAAGTTGAACAGGCCATCGCGCCCTTCGTAGGCCAGCCCGTGTGGCTCCTCTTGAGCATCACCTGCTACGCGCACTGCTGGGCTCACCTCGAGGAGATCAGGATGCTGGCGTCGGTTGGCCGGGCCACCAATTCCTGAGCTTCGCGAAGGCACCGGGTCGTTTTCAAGTGACCAAAGAGAAGATCGCGCCGCTCGAGCTGACAGCGTTCCGCGTGCGCGGCGAGCCCATCAGCTATGCCGACGCGATTCGAGGAAGCTACGAGCGGATCGAAGTGGGCGATCCGTGGGGCCCGCCGTGGAGCACGACCTGGTTCCACGTCACGGGCCACGTGCCGGACGAATGGGCTGATCAGCGCGTGGTCGCCAGGTTCGATCTCGGCTTCGACGGGCCCACCGGATTCACGTGCGAGGCGCTGGCCTGGAAGGATGGCAAGCCCTGGCGCGGGATCGATCCCAATCATCGCTGGCTCCCAATCGACGGCCCTGATATCGACTTCTACATCGAAGCAGCGGCCAACCCGCGCGCCACGGAGCAGGGTGCGGAGCCGGCCCCTTCGATGCTCGCGCTTCGCCACTCGCCCGAGCCGGCGTTCGTCCTGCGTCAGGCCGAGCTCGCTGTTCGCGCATCGCCGGAGATTGGGAAGAGCGACGTGCTACTCGACCCCAAGCATCGGGTCACCGCCGTCGGCCACGCACACATCGACACGGCGTGGGAGTGGCCGGTCCGCGAAGCCCGCCGAAAGGTCTCGCGCAGCTGGTCGACGCAGCTGGCCTTGATGGACGAGCACCCCGATTACATCTTCGCCGCGTCCCAGCCCGCGCACTACGACTGGATGAAGAGTTCGTACCCCGACATCTATCGCCGTCTCAAGGAGAAGGTCGCCTCCGGCCAGTGGGAGCCGGTCGGTGCGATGTGGGTCGAGGCGGATTGCAACCTGCCGTCCGGTGAGTCCCTGGTGCGGCAGCTCCTGTACGGCAAGCGCTTTTTCATGCAGGAGTTCGGATACGAGACGAAGATCCTCTGGTTGCCCGACGTGTTCGGCTATCCGGGCAACCTGCCGCAGCTCATCGCGGAGTCGGGCTGCGATTTCTTCCTCACCCAGAAGCTTTCCTGGAACGACACCAACAAGCCGGAGCACCACACCTTTATCTGGGAGGGAATCGACGGGTCTCGCATCTTCACCCACTTCCCGCCCGCCGACACGTACAACGGCAGCTTCGAGCCCGAGGAGGTCGAGCGGAGTATCCGCAACTTCAAGGACGGACACAGCTCCCACCGGTCCCTCTATCTATTTGGCTGGGGTGACGGCGGCGGTGGTCCTCAGGCGGAGATGATCGACTCGGCACACCGGCTGGGCGTGGAGATCGGCCGGGCCTCGGGTTTCTTCGAGGCGGCGGCGACGGAGGCCAACGGCCTGGCCACCGTGGCGGGTGAGCTGTATTTCGAGCTGCACCGAGGCACGTACACGAGCCAGTCGCGGACGAAGCGGCTGAACCGGCTTGCCCAGGAAGCGCTCCGCGAAGCGGAGATATGGTCCGTCGCGGCCGGCGGCGATTATCCGGCCGGCGAGCTGGAGGCCCTCTGGAAGACCCTCATGCTCAACCAGTTCCACGACATCCTGCCGGGATCGAGCATCGACTGGGTCTACGAGGACGCCGAGCGCGATCTGTCACAGGTCGTGCTAAGCGCAAACGCGATCGCGCATCGGGCGACAACGGTCATCTCGGGATCTGGCGAACAGGTCGCTGTCTTCAATCCAAACTCGCATCACCGTCGCGAGGTGATCGACGTTGGCGGTTTCAGCCTGGTCGAAGCACCGCCGTGTGGCTGGGCGGTCCAGGCTCCAATCATTGACCACGACGCGGTCGCGGTCACGAAGCAAAGCATGGAGAACGCTCTGCTCCGCGTCGAATGGGATGACCGCGGGTTGCTCACCTCGATCTGGGACAAGCAGTCGGAGCGCGAGGTGTTGAGCGGCCTCGGCAATCTCCTCCAGCTCCACGACGACAATCCCGCTCGCTGGGACGCATGGGATCTCGATGCGACCTATCGGGACAGCGCGACCGACATCACGGAGCTGCGCCGAATGCAGATTGAGGCGGCCGATCCGTTGAGGGCCATCCTGGGAACCACCCGCATGTTCGGCAGCTCGCTCCTCCGCCAGCGCATGACGCTGGATGCGGGGTCACGGGTGCTTCGCTTCGAGACCCACGTGATCTGGCAGGAACAGCACAAGATGCTGAAGGTCGCCTTTCCCGTGACGGTCAGCTCGCGCGAGGCGACCTACGAGATCCAGTTCGGCCACCTCCGGCGTCCGACGCACCAGGACACCAGCCAGGCGAGGGCGATGTTCGAGGTGTGCGCGCAGCGGTGGGCAGACCTGGGCGATGGCGAATACGGCGTCGCGCTGCTCAACGACTGCAAACACGGATACGACATCCACGGCTCTGTCATGCGGCTCTCGCTGCTTCGCGCGCCCACGCATCCCGACCCGACCGCCGACCGCGGCGACCACCATTTCACGTACGCCCTTATGCCTCACGCCGGCGACTTCCGCGAGGCCGGCGTCATCGCCACCGCGGAAGACCTCAACGCGCCCTTGCGAATCGTGCCGGGAAGCCATGGCGCTACCACGAGTCGCTCGTTGGTCGAGATCGACACTCCGCAGGTCGTGGTCGACGCGATCAAACGCGCCGAAGACTCGGACGCGGTGATCGTGCGCCTGTATGAAGCGTGGGGGAGAGGCTGCAAGGCGAGACTGCGGACCACGCTCCCGGCGTCACGCGCGTTTCTTTGCGATCTCCTGGAACGCGAGCGCGAGGAAGTCGTCGTGGATGATGGCGTGATCGCGCTCGAGCTGGCCCCGTTCAAGGTCGTGACACTGAAGCTCAAACCCTGAAGGGGGTGCCAGTCGTACCTTGGCAGGAGCCGATGGGCACAGTCACGATCGCAGCTACTTTCGAGTGTCTCAGCCTCTGGCCGGCTCGAGGAGAGCCACGGATTTCCGTCGGAGCCTTCTGCTGACGGGTTCGGCCACGCGCACCAGGACATAGGTGAAGAACGCGAGCGACGTGATGAAGAAGCTCACCGGGTGTGGGGAGTAGTAGGCGATCGCGAGCCCCGCCCACGTGAAGGCGAGCGCGAGCAGGATGCCGGTGAAGATCGCTGCAGGCGGCCGGCTGGTGAAGCGCACCGCGATGGCCGCCGGTGTGACGATGAGCGCGAAGATCAACAGGACTCCCACGACCTGCACCGCCTCTGTGACGGCGACCGCCAGGATGGCCATAAACCCGATCGACAGCGCGGTGACCGGGACGCCCTTTGCGCCGGCCAGCTCTTCGTCGACAGACGCGAAGAGCAGCGGCCGGTAGACGGCAATCAAGGCGGCGATGGTGACGATGCCGGCGACCAGCGTCACGAGCACGTCGTTCGCGCTGATGCCCAGGATCAGACCGAAAAGGATTGCGTACGCCTCAGTCGCGTAGCCCGTGTAGAGCGAGATGAAGAGCACGCCGAGCCCAAGCGTCCATGCGAGCACGATGCCGATGGTCACGTCGCGGCCGCGCAGCCGGTTGCCGAGCGCCCCGATTGCGATCCCGCTGCCGAGCGTGAACGCGAGCAGGCCGAAGATCGGGTTGACCGCCAGCACCACGGCGCCCGTTGCACCTGCGAATCCGATGTGAGAAAGCGCGTGGGCGGCAAATGCCGAGCCGCGGAGGACGACGAAGTATCCGATCGCGCCGGCCACGATGGCCACGATCGTTCCCGCCTCGAATGCGTGAACCATGAACTCGTAGTGGAAGAGCGCGGCGATGTCGTCGAACAGGTTCCAGGTCAGCTGCGGGGAGGTGTTCGTGATGGTGGTGAAGATCGCGTGCTCATCCATGAGGGTGGCTGACCTCCTCCTCGAGACCGACCACGAACACCCGCCCGCGGCTGTCTTTGAGGACCTCGACCGGCGTGGAGTAGATGCGGGTCAGCGACTCCGAGGTGATGATCTCATCCGGTTTGCCCATCGCCACGTTTCCCTGCGCCACATAAAGGACGTGGTCGATGTGCGAGAGCAGCGGGTTGACGTCGTGCGCGATCAGCAGGACCGTCAGCTCGCGGGCGCGCTTGAGCTCCCCGATGAGGTGGACGATCACGCTCTGGTTGCGCACGTCGAGCTGCGAGAGGGGCTCGTCCATCAGCAGCACCTGGGGATTGCCGACGAGCGCCTGGGCCAGCAGCAGGCGCTGCTGCTCTCCGCCGGACAACCGGCCGATCGGCCGGTCGGCATAAGAACCGGCTCCGACGGCGCGAATCGCCGCGTCCGCCGCGCGCGCGGAAGCTGCGCCGGAGAGACGCACGCCCCACCGGTGGCCGTCGATGCCGAGGTTGACGAAGTCACGCCCGCGGATGGACAGCTCGGGATCGAAAGAGGAGTGCTGCGGGATGTAGCCGATCAACGCGTTGCCGCGGTGGGGTCTGCCGCCCAGCACCTGGAGCTCGCCATGGAGAGGGGGGAGCAGCCCGAGGATCATCCGGATGAGGGTGGACTTGCCTCCCCCGTTGGGTCCGAGGATGGCCGTGAACGAACCGGCCGCGATCGAAAAGTCCGCGTGCGCCCAAACGACCTTGCCGCTGTAGCCGGCCGCGAGGTCGCGAGCCACGACGGCGGGCGCGCCACCGATGGGACGCTTCGTGGTGGGCGGCTGCGTCTCGATCAATGCGTCAGCCTGCGAGCGCGGAGGCGTTAAGCGCGTTCTGTAGGGCGAGGAGCTGCGCGAGCTGCCAGTCCTGGAAGGTCGCGGATTCGGGCTGCAGCGTCTCAGACACGCCCACGATGGGGATTCCCGCCTGGGCGGCCAGATGCTTGACGTTGGTCGTGACGGCGGTTGCTGTCTGGACGTTGTAGACCAGCACCTTGGCCTGCTTGCCGGTGATCTGGTTCTGGAAATCGATGACCGCTGCGGCCGGCGGGTCGTTGCCTTCGGAGACAGCGTTCATGAACGCGGTGGGGGAGATGAGATTCAGGCCGAGGGCAGTCGCCATATACACAAAGATGCTCTCGGTTGAGGCAACCGGCACACCGCTGAACTTCGCCTTGATCTCGGCGATGCGCTGTGTGTACGGCTCGAGCGCCGTGGTGAACCCGGCGCGCTGCTCGTCGAAGTAAGCCGAGTCGGCCGAGTCGATGGACTTGTAGCCCGCCGTGATCTGGTCGGCCATGCGCGTGACGTAGTCGGGGTTGTACCAGAAGTGAGGGTTGTCGCCCACCTTCCTGCCGAGCACGGCCGCGGCCACAAGCACGGTGCGGTGGCTGCTCGTGTTGGCCGACAGCAGCCGTTTCGCCCAGTCGTCGTAGCCGGCTCCGTTCAGGATCACGAAATCGGCGTCGGCGAACGCCCGGGCGTCGTTGGTGCTGGTCTCGTACTCGTGCGGGTCGGCGTTCGGGTCGGTCACAACGCTCTGCACGCTTGCTTTCGATCCGCCCAGCTGCGTTGCGATGCTGCCCCAGAAGCTCTGCCCGACGACGACCTTGATCAGTCCTGACTGCGCGACCGAAGGTGTGCCGCCGCCGCACGCGCTCGTGGCGAGCGCCAGGACGAGCAGCAGCCACACCACCTTTCGTGCCAAACCTTGAACCTCCGCGAATCCAGCCGAGCCTCTTGCGCCCAGTCACGCAAGAGTATTGCACAAGTTGGTTGGGCAAGTAGTCTGGGTTGCGGTAAGATGCCGGTGGAGTGCCGCGCCCAAGCCCAGTCACCGACATCGTCAGAGACCTTTTCGTGGGGAGGGCCCGGCACGCGTGGTCGCTCGATGAGCTGCACGAAGCAGCCCAGACGGCGCTCGGGGCGGCCGATTACTCGACCGTCTTCCGCGCGGTATCGACGATGGAGCGGGACGGGGCCATTCGGCGCATCGACCTCGGGGACGGCAAGGCCCATTACGAGGTGGGCGACGATCACCACGAACACGTTCGCTGCGACTCGTGCGGCCAGATCGCCGAGGTGCCGGGCTGCGTCCTGGAGGACGCGGCCGCCGGGGTGCAGACCAGCACCGGCTATAAGGTCACGAGCCACCATCTCGTTTTCACCGGGTTGTGCCCGGCTTGCTCAGGGCACGGAGAAAGTCCCAGGCAACTCTGAGTCTTCTCCGAGCGAACCTCCAGCACGCACAGCGACGATGGCCTCGCGCAGGGACGCTTCGCAGAAATTGTTCCGGCGGATGGATGATCGAGCCGATGGCCTGACGGCACTTCCGGCGCGGCCCCCCTTCCTGGGCACAGTCATCGCCGCCTGGTGCGAGCGTCTCGGCGCCTTGCCTCGCGTGACATACCATCGATCGGTGCGGACCACGGAGGATTCCCTCAACGACGAATGGCCGAGATAGAGCTCACTCCCCAAACGCTGATCGTCCACATCCGGGGCGTGGATCAGTTCTTCGCCCTCAAAAGTCAGCTCGAAGTGCCGCTCGAGCACGTCGCATCGGTCGACGTGAGCCCTCCCGAAGCGCGAGGGATCTGGCACGGGCTTCGGGTTGGTGGCGCCAACGTCCCGGGGGTTGTCACGGCCGGACGCTTTGTCGACCACGGCGAGTGGGCGTTCTGGGACGTGCACGACCCGGACAAGACGATCGCGATCCGTTTGCGTGACGAGCGCTACGCCAAGCTCGTGATCGGAGTCGAGGATCCAGTCGCCACCGCAGACGCCATCACGGCCGCAATCCAGCGGCGTACGTGAGCCCCGCGAAGGAACTCATCCGGCCAAGGCCTTCTCGAGGTCCAGAAGGTGGTGACGCTGATGCTCCAGCATCTCCGCCATCGTCTTGCCCAGCGTCGACCCGGCGTACGGCCCGACCGTGACCGGTGCGTCCAGTTTCAGGTCCTCCAGCACCATCACCAGGCGCGTGGTGCCCGCGTCGTATTCGTCGATCAGCTCCTGGGCGTCCTTGCCGGCCCGCCGCCGAATCTGTGACGCATTCCACCGTGTGGAGTCGAAGGGCGCCGCGTTGGGATCTCTCGGCTCGGTCACGGAGCTTGCGACCGCCGGCAGCGAAGCGGCCGTGCTCGACAGGTGCGCCAGCAGATCGCGGCACGTCCAACCGTCGTAGCCGGGCGCCGGCGCCGTCCAGTCTCCGTGGAGCGCGCGAACGACGCTGGCCACCTCGATGTAACCGGATTGAAGAGCGGTGAGGGTGGTCTCGCCGGCCATGGTTCGAGTGTAGGCCGTCCTCGGGAGGGGCGGCTCATCGCCAGGCACGGGCGGCGTACTGTTGCCGGTGCACATGGCTATTTCGCCGCCGCCTCCGCCGTCTCGGACGACCAAACCGTCGACCACAGCCAAGTCACCGGTCCCACCAATGACGAATCCATTTCGCTCGCGCCGGTTCTGGATCACTCTGCTGGTCCTGCTCGCGGCAAACCTCTTTATCACGAACGTCCTGCTGGCGCCGGCTCAACCGACCACGATCACGCTTCCTTACAACGTTTTCAAGGATCAGGTCACCGCGGACAACGTCCTCACGGTCACGACCACGGGCGACGCCATCACCGGCGTGACCAAGACCGCGGTTGCGGAGCCCGGCACCGGCACTAAGGCCACGCACTTCACGACGCAGCATCCGTCGTTCGCCAACGACAGCCTGGAAACCCTGCTCGAACAGCACGGCGTCACCATCAATGCCAAGCCGGAGAACCCGCCCCTGCCGTTCTGGGAGGAGCTTCTGCTGAGCTTCGGACCGACGCTGCTCATCGTCGGCGGTCTCCTCTACCTGCTCCGGCGCTCGGCCGCCTCCGGCGCCGGCGGCCTGCTCGGCGCGTTCGGCCAGAGCCGCGCCCGCATCTACGACGCGGAACGTCCCGCCACGACATTCGCCGACGTCGCGGGCATCGACGAGGTCAAGCAGGAGCTCGAGGAGCTGGTCGACTTCCTCAAGGAACCGCAGAAGTACGAGCGACTTGGAGGTCGTGTGCCGAAAGGCGTGCTGCTCATCGGGCCACCGGGAACCGGCAAGACACTGCTGGCGCGCGCCGTCGCGGGCGAAGCGAAGGTCCCGTTCTTCAGCCAATCCGCTTCCGAGTTCGTGGAAGCAATCGTCGGTGTCGGCGCTGCGCGCGTGCGTGACCTCTTCGAGAAGGCGCGCAAAGCTGCGCCCGCGATCATCTTCATCGATGAGCTCGACGCCATCGGCCGCAGCCGCAGCTCGGGCATCCGGCTCGGGAGCAACGACGAGCAGGAGCAGACGCTCAACCAGATCCTCACCGAGATGGACGGGTTCGAGCCTGGCGTCGGCGTGATCGTCCTCTCGGCGACCAACCGGGCCGAGATCCTCGATGCAGCGCTCACCCGGCCGGGCCGGTTCGACCGTCGCGTGACCCTACAGCCGCCTGACAGGCGCGGCCGGGCCGCGATCCTCAAGCTCCACAGCGTGGGAGTTCCCCTCGGACCGGACGTCGACCTCGACGACATCGCGGGCAGCACGCCGGGACTTGTCGGAGCCGACCTGCGCAACCTGGTCAACGAGGCGGCCCTGAGCGCGGCCAGAAAGGCCGAGACATTCGTGACGGCTGCCGACTTCTACGAAGCCATCGACCGGCTCCTTCTCGGCACCGAGCGGCACCTGATGCTTTCGAAAGTCGACCGCGAACGGATCGCGTATCACGAGTCCGGGCACGCGCTGCTTGGACTGCTGGTGGCCGGCGCAGACCCTGTTCGCAAGGTGACGATCATTCCCCACGGCAGCGCCCTGGGCGTCACCGTGCAGAGCCCGATCGACGATCGGTTCAACTACGGCGAGGACTACTTGCGGGCGCGGATCATCGGAGCGCTGGGCGGACGCGCGGCGGAGCAGCTCATCTACGGGGTCGTGTCGACAGGCGCGGCGAACGACCTCCAGCAGGTGACGATGATCGCGCACGAGATGGTGGTCCGCTGGGGCATGAGCTCGAAGATCGGCCCGCTCGCTTTTGCCGAGGAGGGCTCGAGCGGCGGTCTCTCCATGGTCCGGCCATACAGCGAAGAGACCGCTCGAGAGGTCGACCTCGAGGTCAAGCGGATCGCCGACGAATGTTTCTCGACAGCGATGACACTGCTTACCGACAATCGCAGCCGGCTGGAGGCACTGACCAAGGCCCTGCTTGCGGAAGACTCGCTGGGTGAGGATCAGATCCTTTCGGTGACGGGCCTGCACCGCGTGCAGGTCGCCGGCTACGAGGACACCGGGCTCTAAAAGGCCGGGGTCACTCCTTCGGGTCTGCTCACCCGACCAACTGTTCCCGTTTAGCTCCATCTGGGCGGTCGATACGACCAACTGTGCCCGAATGGCGGAACCCCGCGTCCCCGCTGGTTGCCCGGGGGTTCAGCCAGCCGAACTCAGGGTCCCGGGCCCAAAAAGCGCACCTACGATGGATACAAGATGGGGGTACCTTCAGTTCGCCCCGCCGGCTGGAAGGCATTCGCGGTCGCCTCAGCCCTGGCCGCGATCGCCTCCATCGCCTTTGTGGCCGTCGTGGCCTTCCAGCTCGGCAGCCACACCTTCGTGGTCGCCATGGACGACATCGGGGAGTCGGTGGCGGCATTCATCGCGGCGGCAGCCTGCACATGGACCGCGCGTCGATCGGACGGCCAGTTCCGGCGGGGTTGGGCGTTCCTGGCCGCGTCAGCTGCGAGCTGGGGTGTAGGGCAGGCGGTCTGGAGCTTCTATGAGGTCGGCTTTGGCATAACGCCGTTCCCGTCGGTCGCCGACGTCGGCTACCTGGCAGCGGTCCCGCTCGCCATCCTCGGCGTCCTTTCTTTCTGGACCGCACCCCGAGGCACGGCCGAACGCTGGCGCGTGTGGCTGGACGGGCTGAACATCTTCCTCGCCCTGGTCTTCACCGCATGGGCTCTCGGGCTCCAACAGGTCGAGCAGGGCGGTGGAAGCCTTGTAGAAAGGATGATCAGCCTCGCCTACCCGGTCGGCGACATGCTGATCGCGACGGTCCTGATCCTCGCCATCCGCCGGGCAACCCGTTTCCAGCACGGGCGCATGCTCCTGCTTCTCCTGGGCCTGGCGGCGAACTCTCTGTCGGATACCGCCTTCGCCTACATGACCACAAACGGCAACTACCAGCTCGTCCTCGACTCGGGCTGGGTGATCGGCTACTTGCTGATCGCACTGGCAGCACTCTGGCCGGCGCATGCGAATGACCGCGCCGCCGACAGGCTGCCGATCGACCTGTGGCAGATCGCGCTGCCGTGGGCTGTGGTGGTGGCCGCCGCCACGAGTGCGCTGATCGTGGTCGTTCGGGGTGGCCGAACCGATCAATTTCAGTACGAGCTCGCGGTGGCGATGGCGGCGCTGCTCATCGTCAGCGAGGTCCTGACTCACATCGACTCGATTGGCATGCTGGTCACGAGCCGGCAATCGGAAGCCCTGCTTGCCGAGGTCATCGCCCAGGCGCCGATCGGGATCGCTCGCACCGACAAGAGACTGAACATCATCGACGCGAACCCGGAGATGGCGCTGCTCTTCCGTGAGCCGCTCGATTCGTTGATCGGCTCCGCGATCACCAGGTATCTTCCGACGGCCGATCCGGGCCGTGTCCTCGAGAGGCTGCGGGCTTTGCAGAACTCGGGAACCGACGGCATCCAGGCGGACAGCCCGATGGTGCGAGCCGATGGCAGCGAGGTATGGGTGCACTGGACCTCGACCGCGGTCAAGGATGCGACCGGTGAGCTCGAGTACTTCCTGACCACGCTCGAGGACATCACCGCCATACACGAGGCTGAAGAGTCGGCCAAAGCAAACCTCGCGATGCTCGAGAGGTTGAACCTGCTCAAGAGCGAGTTCCTTCAGGGAGTGAGCTATGAGTTCAGGACTGCGTTGATGGAGATCAATGGCAGCAGCGAGCTGATTCGAGACGGAGTCGAGATGGATTCGACCGAGGTGAAGGCTCTCGCGACCGAGATCTACAAGAACGGCGACCGTCTCGATCGGCTGATCACCGAGATGCTCGAGCTCGACCGGATCGAGACCAGCCGTGGAAGCCTGATGATCGAGCCGCTGGACCTGAACGCGATCATCGGCCGGGAGACCGCCAAGGTGCGGACGAACATGCATGCGGCGAGATTCGTCCTGAACCTAGAGCCCTCGTTGCCCGCCGTCGCCGGTGACGCGAGCAAGGTGGCCGAGGTCGTACACACGCTGCTGGCCTACGCCCTCAGGTATTCGCCCTACGGCGGCGAGATCGTAGTCACCAGCGCATTGCTCGACGGTCAGGTCGAGGTGAAGGTGAGGGACCAGGGCCTGGCCCAGCGCGCCGACTTCGACAACCGCCTCTTCGGCCAGGGTGACGGCTACACGAACCATCCGATCCGGAAGTTGGTGGGGACCGGGCTGGGCCTCGGCATAGCGCGCCAGATCGTGGAGATGCACGGCGGCGAGATCGGCGTCGACCACCTCGAAGGCGCCGGCTCCATCTCCCATTTCACCTTGCCGGCCATCGTTTCGAACCGAGCGCCCGCCGGTGTAAACGGGGTGGCGACGGCCGAACGCGCGATCGAAGAGAAAGGTCTGGCGCGGGTCGGCGTCGCCTAGTCCGACCGACCCAGCTTCCTCTGGAGCGCCTTGTTGGTTTCGGTGAGCTCGACGTACAGCCGGCGGGTGCGAAGCAGGTTGCGCACTCGAAGCACCACTTCCTGGCGGTCGAGCGGCTTCGTCAGGAAGTCGTCCGCGCCCAGGGCCAGGGCGCTGTTCCGAGCCACAGTGCTGTCGTCGCCGGTGAGGACGATCAGGGGAAGAAACCCCGCGTCCTCGCGAACGTCGCGGATACGTCTCAGCAGCTCCATTCCGTCTGGTTCAGGCATCCGCAGGTCGAGCAGCACGAGATCTGGATCGAATTCGGCGATGGCCTGTTCGGCCCGGCCCGACTCGGTCTCGGCCCTGATCGAGCTCGCCTCATCCTCGAGGAATGCATGCAGCATCGCCACGTCGGCGGGATCGTCGTCGACGATCAAGATCCGATTACTCACGATCGAAGCTTGGGCGGATCCCGGCGTGTTCTGGCGGCAAGCTGAAGCTGAAGGTAGCGCCTCGACCCGGTTCGCCCTGAGCCCAGACCTGCCCGCCATGGCGGTGCACGATCCGGGCCACGATCGCCAACCCCAGTCCGAGGCCGCCGAGATCCCCTTCTCCATGAAGGACCTGGAACGGTGCGAAGAGCTTGGCCTTGTAGCGGGAATCGAAACCGGCACCGTTGTCTCGCACAAAAAGACTGCCGTCCAGTCCGCAGCCGAACTCGATAGCTGCATTGGCGCGGCCCGACGTGAATCGCCAGGCGTTTTCCAGCAACTGCACCAACGCCGTTCGGATCAAGTCAGGATCCGCGAACGCTCGCACGCGATCGCCGATCACGACGCTCACATGTCGTCCGCCATCGGTCCTGCGAAGCCGGTCGGTGATCTCGCGCACGATCTGGCTGAGATCCGTGTCCTGCGGCATCAAGGGGCCATCGGCAACGTTTGCGAGAGTGATCAAGCCTCCGAGCATGACGCGCATCCGATTGCCGGCCTTCCGAACCTCATTCACATACTCCAGCGCGGTGGCGTCCAGCTGATCGCCGCACTCCTCCTGCAGGGCCTCGGCGAAGCCGACCACGGCTCTCAGCGGAGCGCCGAGGTCATGAGAAACCGAATGCGTGAAGGAGTTCAGCTCTTTGCTCAGCCGGATGACCTCCGCCCGCGAACTGGCAAGCTCGCCTGTCCCATCGGACCTGGATCGAACCGCAGGATGCGAGCGAAGTGCGGCCATCAGGTCAGACAGCCAGGGGCTTGATGCGCGCGGGCGCTCGGCGGGGTCGGAGGACCGGTGGCGTGTTCAGCAGCAGCCAGTACATGCCCAGGCTCTTGACCGCGTCAGCGAATTGCACGAAGTCGACAGGCTTGACGATGTAGCTGTTGGCGCGCAACGCGTAGCCACGGGCGATGTCGCGCTCCTGGTTCGATGAAGTGAGAAGGACAACCGGAAGATTGCTTGTGCGTGGATCTTTCCGGATACGCTCCAGCACCTCGAGGCCGTCCATCTTCGGCAGCTTGATGTCCAGCAACACGATTCGCGGCATGGCGGGATCTCGGTCCGCGTAAATGCCTTCGCAAAACAGATAGTCGACCGCAGCCTGGCCGTCCTTGACCCACTCGATCTGGTTGGCCACCTTGCTTTTCACTAGGCCACGGATCGTCAGCTTGGCGTCACTGGAGTTGTCCTCGACCAGGAGGATCTCGAGGGGCTGTTCCTGGATCATGAATATGTCGGCCGTCCTGTTTTCGATCAATGTTGATTTCCTCCAACGGTGAAATAAAACGTGGCGCCCTGGCCGAGGGTCGCGAGCGCCCATGCCGTCCCGCCATGGCGGCTGGAAATGCGCATGACGGTCGCAAGGCCGACACCGGTACCCTCGAACTCGTCGGCTGCATGAAGCCGTTGGAACACTCCGAAGAGCTTCCCCGCGTGGGCCATGTCGAAGCCCACGCCGTTATCGCGCACGAAATAGCAGACGCGCCCGTCGCGCTCCTCGGCGCCGGCGGTGATGCAGGCGGTGGCGCGGCCGGCGGTGAACTTGATGGCATTGGCCAGCAGGTTGGTCCAGACCTGTTCCAGGAGTGCGGGATCGCCAACGCATCGGGGCATCGGCTCGACGTTCAGCTCGATCGATCGTCCAGCCCTGATCACAGCGAGGCCGTCGGCAGCGCGCCGGGCCAGCCGGGACATGTCCACGTCGCTCTTCTCCAGCTCCCGCTTGCCGAGGCGCGCGAACGCGAGCAGGTCGTCGATCAATTGCCCCATGCGCACCGCATTGCTGCGGATCTCGGCGAGCGCGTCCAGCGCCTCGGCGTTCAGCTCGCCAGGTGCCTCTTCGACCAGCACGTCCACAAAGCCGTTGATGGCCCGCAGCGGGGTTCGCAGGTCGTGCGCCACACTCGAAGAGAACGATTCAAGCTCCTCAGTGCGCTCCTGGACACGGACCTCCAGCGACTGGTTCGCCTCGCGGAGGGCATCCTCGGCGACGAGCCGGGCTGTGATGTCGCGGTTGACCTCGAGGATCCCGGATGCCGCGTGGGCTCCGTCTCTGAGGACAGCCCATCGTGACTCGACGACCAGCTCTTCCCCGGTCTTCGTGGTGTGTTTGAGTCGGCCGTCCCAGTGGTTGGATTCGCTTGCCTTGGAGACCAATTCGGCGAAGCTGACCGGCCCGATCCTTTTGAGGAGCTGACCCCCAACCTGGCCGATCGCCTCCATGGCCGTGTATCCGTAGAGGTCCTCTGCGCCGCGGTTCCAGTACCTGATGCGATCGTCGACGGGACCCAACACGACGATGGCGTCATGGGCGAGGTCGATCAGCGCTGCCTTCTCGCTCAGCTCCTGCTGTAGGCGGGCCAGGTCCTTGTCAGCTGTCGAGCTTTGGCCGTTTTTCGCCGTGCGTGAGCCAGTACGGGGCGGCGGGCGCGGGGCTCGTGCGCCCAGACGTGAAGCCATGCTCCAGTAATACGCCCGACCGCGTGGCGAGTCACCCTGCAAAAGCGGGTGCAGTGCCCATGCAACTTAAGGGCGACACATACCCGCGCTCGGTCTAGCGTCAAGCCGTGTCGCCATGAGGAGCCGCTGATCGAATGCGCTTGCTCATCGTCGAGGATCTTCCGTCTGACGCCAAGCTGATCACCGACCGACTTCGTCGTGAGGGTTATGAGGTCGAATCGTCACGCGTGGACGCTGAGGCTCCGTACCGGGCCGCCCTCAACCCGCAAATCGACGTGATCCTCAGCGACAGCGAGATGCCCGCATTCAGCGGGGAACGCGCGCTCGAGATTCTCCACGAGTCTGGACTCGACATACCGCTCATCATCGTGTCCGGCACGATCGGGGAAGAGGCGGCTGCCGGGCTCATGCGCCAGGGGGCGGTGGACTACGTCTCCAAAGACAGGCCTGCCCGTCTGGGCGCGGCCATCTACAGGGCGATGGCGGAGGCGGAGGTGCGTCGAGGTCGTGAAAAGGCCATTGCCGACCTGCGTGTCGCGGAAGCGCGCTTTCGAGCCCTGTTCGAATCCGATGTGATCGGAATCATCGAGGCCAGCCCGGCCGGCCAGATTCTCGAGGGGAACAGCTATTTCCTATCGATGGTCGGTCGGTCGCCCGCCGACCTGCCCCTCGATTGGGCGGCCATGACCCCCGATCAGTTCAAATCGAGAGATCGCCACGCGCTGCGGGAGCTCAAGCTGCACGGCCGCACCTCGCCCTGGGAGAAGGAGTTTCTCGACAAGGCAGGGAAGGCGATTCCCGTCCTGGTGGGAAGCGCCAAGCTCGCGAACGGCTCCCTGGTGTGCTTTGTCATCGATCTGACGGAGGCAAAGACGGTCCAGGCCAACCTGGAGAATGCGAAATCGGAGCTCGAGAGCTCCATCGAGCAGCTGACGCAAACGCAGGAAGCCGTGATTGCCGAGGAGCGCCTCCACGCTCTCGGCCAGATGGCCGCCGGCATCGCTCACGACTTCAACAACTGCCTGAGCCCAATCATCGGGCTGAGCGAGCTCATCCTCAGCCGGCCCGGGCTCGTCGAGGATCACGACAAGGTCCTGAAATACGTTGGAACGATTCACAAGGCGGGTCGCGATGCAGCTCTGCTGGTCAGTCGCCTGCGCGACTACTATCGCGAGGCCGCCACTGGCGATGAAATCGAGGTGGTCGACCTCAGGCGGATCGTCGAGGACACGATCGAGTTCACCCGTTCGCGATGGGCCGACCAGGCGATGGCCTCCAACGTCGAGTACCAGATCGTCACCAGGTTGCAAGACGCCAACGTGGCGGGATCGCCGGCACAGCTCCGAGAGCTGCTCGTGAACCTGATCTTCAACTCGCTCGATGCGATGCCGCACGGCGGCAAGCTCACCCTGAGTGTCGATCGCGACCCTGCGCGCCCAGGAATCGTCACGCTCGAGGTGGCTGACACCGGCGTGGGTATGACGCCCGATGTTCGAAAGCGATGCATGGAGCCGTTCTTCACGACAAAGGGGGCCGGCGGCACAGGCCTCGGACTGGCGACCAGCTACAGGATCGTCAAGCGGCATCACGGCGAGATCCAGGTCGAGACCGAGCTCGGGCATGGAACCCGAATCATCGTCGCGCTGCCAACCATTTCGACAAGCCTGACCCCGGAGCCGCCCAAGGGACCCGCTGCCCTGCCGGCGATGCGCATCCTGCTGATCGACGACGAGGAGGTGGTTCGCAACGTGATCGCGGAATACCTGTTTGCCGATGGGCACAAGGTGGACCTGGCCGACGGCCCGGGCGCCGGGCTCCGAAAGATCCACGCCGGGTCTTATGACCTGATCATCACCGACCGTGCCATGCCCGAGATGAGCGGCGATCAGCTTGCGGTCCAGGCCAGGCGCATAGCGCCCGCGGTTCCAATCCTCATGCTCACGGGATTTGGGGATTTCATGAACGCGGCGGATGAGCGGCCCGAAGCGGTCGACGTCGTGGTCAGCAAGCCGGTCACGATCGACGCGCTCCGCGCCGCGATGGCGACCGCCATGAGCCTCACGCGAGAGCTGACCACCGCCTCCTGAGACGTCGCATCGCCGTCTGTCCCCATCACCGCGGGTCGTTCGGCACTCTATGAAATCGACCGCCTGGACCACCCTTTAGTCAGGGCGCACAGGCGTCCGCTCAGTCCATTCTTTTCGTACAGAGGAAATGACGATGAAGGCACTTGTTTATCACGGCCCTGGCCAGAAGTCTTGGGACACCGTTCCCAACCCGGCCATCCAGTCACCGACCGACGCGATAGTCAAGATCGACACCGCGACGATTTGCGGCACCGACCTGCACATCCTCAAGGGCGACGTGCCGGAGTGCAAGCCCGGAACGATACTCGGCCACGAAGCGGTGGGCACCATCGTCGAGACCGGAGCTGCCGTCACCAACTTCCACATCGGCGACCACGTCCTGGTTTCCTGCATCACTGCCTGTGGAAGCTGCCGCTTCTGCAAGGAGGGCCGCTACGGTCAGTGCATCGGTGGCGGTGGGTGGATCTTCGGCCACCTGATCAACGGCCTACAGGCCGAGTACGCGCGCGTCCCATTCGCGGACAACTCGCTGTACAAAGTTCCGTCTGGGATGACCGACGAGCAGGTGCTCTTCCTGTCGGACATCCTCCCGACCTCGTTCGAGGTGGGTGTTCAGAACGGTGGCGTACGGCCGGGCGACACCGTCGCGATCGTCGGCGCGGGCCCGATTGGCCTCGCCGCGGTCATGACCGCCAAGCTCTACACCCCGGCGCACATCGTCGTCATCGACCTCGACGACGGCCGGCTCGCGAAGGCGAAGGAGTTCGGCGCTGACATCACCATCAACAACGGCCGCGAAGACGCGGTCAAGCAGGTCCTCAAGCTGACCCGCGGCCTCGGTGCCGACGTGGCAGTGGAGGCGGTTGGAGTTCCGGCCACCTTCGAGCTGGCGGCGGAGCTGATCCGGGCCGGCGGAACGCTCGCCAACGTGGGCGTGCACGGCAAGCCCGCGACGCTTCACCTCGAGAAGCTCTGGATCAAGGACGTCACCATCACAACCGGCCTGGTGGACACGCGCACCATCCCGCAGCTCCTGTCCCTGATCGAGGGCGGGAAGCTCGACCCAACCGTGCTGGCCACCCATCACTTCCCGATGGAAGAAGCGATGCAGGCCTACGACGTGTTCGGCGCCGCGGCCAAGACCCACGCGCTGAAGGTCGTTCTGAACGGGACTCCAGTGCCCGCCGAAACGAAGTCAAAGGTCGTGGCCAAGACCGCGGTCTAGGTTCGAAACCCGGCTATGGAGCGCGCCGGTCGCCGGCGCGCTCCTACTTTTGCGAGCCCGCTACCGGCCGGCACCAGGCTGACCTCTTACCTTGCGGCACGCAGTTGGAGCGACAACGGGACGCTCCCTAAACCAGCTGGTGCGCACGACGCCTGCGTTGGGCTTGAGCCGCCTCTGACGTGATGCGTGGGGCCGGGCTCAGTCCGAAGAGCAGCCGCGTCGCGGACCATCGGCGTACCCCGAATTCGTAGGTGAGGAGGGTGAGAGCCGCGACCATTGTGAGGATCAAGAAGAACTTGGGCCAGACTCCGAGGTTCCACGTGACCACGAACGACGCCACGAGGAGGACAAAGGGGTGGTGGATCACGTAAACGGGCAGGATCGACTCCTCGGCGTAGCGCAGCGCGCGATTGGGTGAGTTGAGCCAGCGGATGCCCAGGTACATCACCGCCAGCAACATTGACCAGACGAAAAGGCTCCACAGAATCGCCTGAGCCACCTGCGTGCCGACCTGCGCGCGAGCGTCACCCGCGGGCGCGATGTGCGCGAAGTAGGTCATGGCGCCGATCCCAAGCATGGCGAACACCCCACCACCCAGGAGCCAGCGAATCTGCGCCACGATCGCGGCCTCGAAGCCGCGGTCGCTGAAGAACATCGCCCCCCAGAGGAAGACAAGCGTGTAGGTGGCGACATCCGCCCAGTCCTGGTAGCCGGAGAACCGGGGGCGCAGAACGACCTGCGTGAACACCAGCGGGGCTGCAAGCAAGAGCAGCCCACCCCTTCGATTGGCGAGGGCGACCACCCAGGATGTCAGGCGCCGGCCGGCGGGGCGTCGCAGCCACACCAACACGGGCGCACATGCCAACGTGATCGCAAATAGGTACGCGAGGAACCACAGGTGCAGCCAGTACTGGCTGATGAACTGCAGCGACCAGCTGAAGTGAAAGTTGCGAAAGAAGCCCACGTAGAAAGCTCCGAAGGTGGCGATCGAGGGCGGGGGATTGGAGCTTGCTATGAAGCGCTGCAGCGGAGAAAGGACCAGCAGGCCGGGAACCAGCGGCACGACTAGGCGGGAAAAGCGTCCCCGCAGGAAGTCCGCCAGGGAACGGGAGCGAAGCCCGAACCAGGCGTCCGCACCAGCGATCAGGAACATCGCTGGAATGCCCCAGGGAAAGCAGAAGCCGGCGAAAGCGCTGAGGACGATGCTGCGCTCGTGGTTCGAAATGAGCCAGGAACCGATCGAGAACACCAGCGCGACGTGGAAAACGACGATGCCGTAGACGATCAGCACCTTGAGCCAATCGAGGTAGTGGATCCGTTCCTTGCTCAACTCCCCCCGAGTGTGCGTCCCTGGGGACGGCTAGGCAGGGACCGAAAGACCCTCGAACTTACGGCCTCTCAGCAGCCACACGCCGGTCGTAAGGAACCAGATCGTCAGCACGAGGGTGAATGGTCTCTGAAAGAATCCGTCGGGGTACCTGGTCACGGCATGAAGCGCGATAGCCAGCGCCTCGATGGCGAAAGCACCCAGGCCTGCGGCCAGCCACAGGCGGCGGGGCGGCCCGAGGTGAACGTGGCTGCGGGACCCGGCAAACAAGACAAGCGGCGCCACGCTTGCGATCGCAAAGCAGATCTGAGCCATCGTGCCGTGCAATGCGCCGGCGATCCATGAGTTGGGGTCCTGCGGGAAGGCTCCGACGGCGATCTGGAACACTCCCGTGGCGACCACCAGCAGAGCGCCGGCGCGCCACGCCGCAGAGTCCTTGATCGCGGACCAGAGCCCGACGCCCAACGCGATCGTGAGCAGGCCAGGCACGAAGAAGAAGCCAAGCGTGAAGAGATCCGCGTGCGGGGTGCCGCGGGTCGCGAGGTCGCTGAACGGCCTGGTCAGGAGGTTGTAGCCGTGGCGCAAGGTCCCCATCGTGAGGAACTCGGACCACATCATCACGGGAGCCGCCACTGCGGCCAGACCGGCCGCGCGGAGCCAGGGGATGCGAAGCACGAGTAAAAGTATTACCCCGCGACCGCCCCGGCGAAACAAAGCAGACTCCAACGGCGGGCATGACATCAGTCCCTTGCGCTTCAGGCCGCCTGGCCCGTGACGCCCCGACAGGTTCGCATCAAGCTGGGCCTGGAATTCACAGGGGAGATGGCAAGAAATGAAACAAGAAATGAAAGTTGAGAGTCTCTGCAACATGCATCTGATCAGCGCCGAGGCGACCGACACGTTGTTCGAAGCTGCTCAGAAGATGGCGCGCAATCACGTGGGCGCCCTCGCCGTTCTGGACGAAGGCGCGCTTGTCGGTGTGATCAGCGAGGCAGACCTGGTGGCCGCGATCGCCGAAGAAGCGACGCTGGCGGTGACACCGGTCGATGAATACATGACCGAAGGGGCCATCACGGTCAGTCCTGGCGACGATGGAGGGATCGCCGCGCGTCGCATGGTGGAGCACCGAATTGGGCACCTGCCGGTGATCGAGCGTGGTTTGGCGATCGGGATGGTGTCGAAAGGCGATCTTCTGGCGATCGGCGCGGTGGCCGCGACGGGCACGGACTAGCCGCGCTTCGCCGGCGCCCCAAGATCCGGCGCCGGCGCCGTGCTCTGCCGCACTGCGTCATATGACCCGCCCGATCTTCGTAACATGTCCGCCCACAGCATGTCGCGAAGCGCCCTCCCCAATCCCTCAGCGACCGGACTGTCGCTCCCGGCCCGGTTTGGCCTCCGGCTGCTCATCGCCATCCTGGGGTTCTGGCTGATGGCCAGCTTGATCGCAGGCTGGACCACCCTTCATCCGATGCGCCGAGACGTCGGTCCGACGCCTGCAGCCCGAGGAATGGCATACCGCGATGTGAGCTTCAAAACGCGCGACGGCCTGACTCTGCGGGGCTGGTGGATCCCCGGTGAGCGCCACCAGACGATCGTGATGGTCCACGGCCTGTCCAACAGCCGCCGGGAGCCGCTCGACAAGGCGGGCTACCTGCACCAGGCCGGTTACAACCTGCTCGTTTTCGATCTTCGGGGACACGGTTTGTCAGACGGAAACGGGACGACGATGGGATATCGCGAATCAGAGGATGCTCGGGCGGCGGTCGCCGAAGCCAGATCACTGGACGCCGGACCGATCGCCCTCTTCGGCTATTCGCTGGGCGGGGCGATCGCTCTCGAAACGGGCGCCGTCGACCCGGATGTGCGCGCTGTCGTCGAGGACAGCGCCTTCAGCTCGGTCGGCGACGTTTTCATGGCCCGCTTCAGCGAGGTCACCCGTCTTCCCGACCTTCCGTGGGCCGCCCCTCTGCTGGCTTTCGGGCAGGCCGACATCGGGACGTCGCTCTGGAACGTGCAGCCGGTTGTGGCGGCCGCGGCTCTCGAGAAGCCTCTGCTCGCAATCATCGGTGGGGCTGACACCATCGTTCCGCCCTCCGAAGGCATGGCCATCTTCCAGGCGGCGCCCGGACCCAAGCAGCTCCTCATGGTCCCAGGTGCAGGCCACGTGGGCGCCTACAACACCGACAACGCGACCTACGAGCGAACCGTTCTCGACTTTCTGGCGAGGAGCCTGCCGGCCGCTTGAGGGCGCAGGTCAGGCTGCGCGACGGTGCACCCCTTGCGCTCTGGGTGATGAAGCGCGTGGCAGCTGCGACCTCTCGAAGCCTCTGACCACGGCCTCCATCTCAGCGGCCAGCCGCTGCGGACTGGGAACCAGGTTAGGGTCGGCGACGATGCCCACACCGATCTGCCCGGCGAGGCTCACCACGGCCACCGACAGCCCGGCTGAACCAGAAAGAGGAATCATCGGATAGGCCGCCAGGATCCGGCGACCCAGGATGAACAGCGGCTCGTCAGGGCCGGGGACGTCCGACACGACCAGGTTGAAGGCCGGCAGCGAGCTCGCCAGGCGCGCGACCACGGAGTGCAGCGGGCTGGGCAAGAGCCCGGCCGCCTCGATCAGCATCGACATGCCGGCGGCCGCGTGGGCGCTTCGGAGGTTTGACTTGGCCGTGGCGATCCGCCGCACCAGTGTGGGAAGGTCGCTGGTGTCGAGAGGGAGGTCGATGAATACGGCGCTCACCTGGTTTCCGAGCTGCGATCCGTCCGCGGAGGGCCTCGTCGAGACCGGGAGCATCGCCCGCAGCGCATGCGGCATGTCCGGGTAGCGCTGGCGGGTCAGCTGGCGCGCGATGCCCGCCGCGACCACGGCAAGCAACACGTCGTCCACGCTTCCGCCCAACCGTCGCTTCAGCTGGCGGATGACGCCGATTGGAAACGTCGCTGTGGCGAACGCTCGCTCTCCGCCGACACGACCGTTGAAGGGGCCCATGAGGGCCAGCGGGCCGCCGGCGGCGGTGAAGGCCACCCCGAGCAGGGCCTGGGCGAGCCCGATGACCGTGGGACCGCCGTGCTCCGCGAATCGAAGCGGTGGGAGCCCGGGGTGCTTCAACTGGCGCCGAGGAAGCGTCTGGTCGAAAAGGGCCTCGGCGATCTGGATTCCCGCAATGCCGTCGGTCATGCAGTGGTGTGTCTTGACGATGAGCGCTTGCCGCCCGCCCCCGAGGCCGTCGATCAGGTGCATCTGCCACAGTGGGCGGTCGCGCGGCAGCAGCTCCTCATGTATCGACGCACACAGGTCGGCCAGGTGCGGCGTCGTCCCACGCGACCCCAGGCGATGGTGAAACAGGTGCGCATTCACGTTGAGCGCGGCGACCTCGCTCCAACGCGGTCTCAGAAGCCCCAGCCACCCCGGCGTTACACATTGCCGGAACTTCGGCAGGCGCAGCAGTCGGGATTTCACCAGGCGTCGGAGGTCCCACAGCGTCAATGGACCGCCCGCCGAGCTCGATGCGTCGAACACCACCACCCCGGCCACATGCATGGGAAGGCCTGGACGTTCGATCGCCAGAAAAGAAGCTTCGAGAGCTGTGAGCTCGGCTTGCGCAGCCACGCCTCGACGGTAATCGTCGGGGTGGCAGCCGGACAGAACCGACAGACCCTCCAAGGCTGAGTCTTACGGCTCTGTGCGAGGTCGGGCCCGCGTGGGCACGATCTGGTTGGGATGAGCACTCTCGCCACGCTGCCGGAGACCGTGCGCGAGGAGGTGCTGTCGCGGGCGGACCTCGCGTGGCTTCACGCCGACGAGCCGACCAACCACTTCGTCGTGACGTCGCTGGCCCTTTTCGACGAGCCGCTGAACGTTGATCGGTTCAAGACGATGCTTTCGCAACGGATTGAGCTCCATCCGCGCCTGTCGCAGGTGATCACGACCCCGTTGAACCCCCTCGCCGGCCGGCGCTGGTCGGCCGCGCGCGACTTCGACCTTGCGGCACACATTCACCGCACCGCCCTGGCCGCTCCCGGCGGGCTGAAAGCGCTGGCCGCTTACGTTGGGCGCCTCGCGGGCCGGCAGCTCGATCCCGGCCGTCCTCTGTGGGACGTGCACGTCGTGGACGGGCCGGGCAGAGGTGGTGCTCTGGTCACCCGCTTTCACCACGCGCTGGGTGACGGCCAGGCGATGGTCCGCATGCTGCTGTCGCTCACGGACGACTCGGCCGGGGCCTGGGAGAAGCCGCTTCGGCGCCCACGCCGCGTCAGCGGGCGGCGGCGTGCCGCCCCCCGGATGCCCCACGTCCCCAACCTTCCGGCCATGGTCCGCCAGGGAGTCCAGGCCGCGGGGACCCTGGCCCGCCTGACCCTGTTCGACCCGGACCCTCCGACCTCGCTGCGCGGCGGGCTCACGCTGCTCAAGGGAGTCGCGTGGAGCGATCCGCTGCCGCTGATCGAGGTCAAACGGATGGCGCAAGCCTCTGGCACGACCGTGAACGACGTGGTCGTCAGCTTGATCGCCGGGGCGCTCGGCAACCATCTCCGCGACAGGGGAGAGGACACGTGCGGGCTCCGGATCCGGGCGATGGTGCCGGTGAGCATGCGAGCGGCGGACGACATGGCGATGTCGGGGAACCGATCCAGCCTGGTCTACCTCGAGCTGCCGGTCGGCGTGACCGACGCGCGAGAGCGCCTGATGAGGGTCAAGATCGAGATGGACCGCATCAAGGCGTCTCTGGAACCGGCGGTCGGCTGGTTGCTGGTGCAATCCCTGGGCCTTCTACCCAAGCCAGTCGAGCAGATTGCTTCCGCCTTTTATGCGCGAAAGGCGAGCCTGGTGCTCACCAACGTGATCGGTCCCGCGAAGCGGATCTACCTGGCGGGATCGCCAATCCGGCAGATGACGTTCTGGGAGCCCCAGTCGGGCGGGTTGGGGCTCGGGGTGAGCATCTACAGCTACGCCGGTGAGATCACGGTCGGCGTCGTGTCCGATCGCAACCTGGTCGCGGACCCATACGAGATCACTCGGGGAGTCGTGACCGAGCTCGAGAAGCTCAGGGAACCTGGTGACAGCTGGTGAATACCCAGGTCGAACGGCTCAGCCTCGTGGATCTGACGAACCTGGCAGTCGAGGCCTCGGACACCGACACCCTGATGCGCGGAATCAGCGCGGAATGGGATGGGCTGGTGCCGGCGTTGGTGGCCTAAGCCACCTGCAGACCCGGTGGAAACAGCTTCGGGGGCCAGCTGGACGGCTTCGTGTCGGGCCGGCTCAGGCGATCAGCCCGACCGCGGGGTAAGGAGGAGAGGTCTGCGCCCAGCTTGCTTCCACGCAGCGAGGCGGTCGCCGTTCTGACGGCGCACGCGAGGACCCGGCCCGGCGTCCTTCTGCTCATGTAGTTGAATCCCATCGCGCGAAGGTCGTCTGCCTGCGGCTCGAGGAGCAGGACTTGCTTGCCTTTCCGCCTGAGGGCGAGGACCTCGCGGTCGACGAGGCGCCGGTTGTCGCCCCTGAAGAAGGCGGCGATCGGACCGGATGGTTGGAGGAGGCCGCCGCGGTGCCGTGAAGACATCGGATTCAGGCATATGACCAGTTCCGCGTCGGCTCCGGCCGCCAGGTCCAGGTTCGTCGGCGAGTACATCCCGCCGTCGATGTATCTCCTGCCCTGGAGGTCGACTGGGTGATAGAAGCCGGGGATCGCGCACGACGCGGCGACGGCGTCCGCCAGGTCCACGTTCGGGGATCCCTGCCGCCCAAACACGACCCGTTCGCCGGTGTCGTAGTCGATCGCGACGACCCACAGGTTCGGATGCGCCGCCCAGCCTTGGGGCACCACCTGCCGGACGACCGTTTTCAGCGGCTCTGTCGAGATCATGCCCTGCGGCAGCCATGCGACGATGCCGGCGGGTCCGTACTTGAACGGCTCGCGCAGGCTGCGCAGCGCAAGCTCGGGCGATGCGAGAACGGGCCGCGGAAAGGTCCAGTGGATCTGGAGGCTCGCCCCGAAGCGGTTGGATCGCGATCCGCCCAGGCCTGGCAGCCCCTCGAGCGCTTCGCCCGACCCGTACGCCATGAGCAACCACGGCGGAACCGCGGCCGCGAGCATCCCTCCGACCATCGAGCCGGCAGACGTACCGATCACATAGTCGGCGCTCCCAGGGTCCCAGCCGGTCTCGGTCGCGATCGCTTGCAGGACGCCGACCATCCATGCCCCGCCGACGAGCCCTCCACCGCCGAGAACCAGCGCTGTGCGCGGGGGTGCTGCCATCAAGACAACGGTCCACCAGGCGGACCATCGAGACCAGGGCCTGTCAGCCTGAGAGAGAGGGCCGTTCGGCCGTGACCTCGGTCACCCCACAGCCTCAGTCTCGATCAAGGAGGGCAGAGCATGAGTTCTACGACTTCATCCGTGGTCGAGCCGGCATCAAGCGCGGCGTCGCAAATCGCACAGACGATCCCGGGGGTCTTCTTCGAGCGGGCTGCCAGGCTTGGCCCGCGCGAGTACCTGCGCTACTTCCGCGACGGTTCGTGGCAGAGCCTCAGCTGGAACAAGACCGCCGAGCGTGCGGTGCGGGTCGCTTGCGGTTTGATCGCGGCCGGCTTGAAGCCCGGCGACCATGTCGCGCTGCTGTCCGAGAACCGCCTCGAGTGGCTTTACTGCGACCTCGCCATCCTGGCGGCGGGCGGCGTCACTGTTCCCATCTATCCAAGCCTTGCTCCGCGCGTCGCCGGCTATATCGCCGAAGATGTTCGGGCCGAGCTGGCCATCGCGTCGAACGCCGAGCAGGCCGCCAAGCTGGGCGGGCTCAGCCACCCAAACCGCGTCTTCACGATCGACGGCGACATCGCCGCGTGGGTTGAAAACGCTCCGGGCCCTGGGCTCGCGAGTGAGCTCGCCGTCCGGCTCGCGGCTCTGCGGCCGGACGCTGTCGCCACAGTGGTCTACACCTCCGGCACGACGGGCGAACCCAAGGGCGTAGAGCTCACGCACCGGCATTTCGTGGAGATGGGCAAGAGCGCGCTGCAAGCGTTCCGTATCGGACCGGAAGACCGCCTGCTGTCGTATCTGCCCTACTCCCACGTGCTGGAGCGGGTGGACGGGATCTTCGTCGAGACGATGGCGGGCAGCTCGTTCTGGCTCGCTCGCGGCATGGACACGCTGGTCGAAGACATCCAGGCCTCACGGCCGACCGTGATGCTCGGCGTGCCGCGAGTGTTCGAGAAGGTATACGAGGCCGTTTTCGACCAGGTGCGCAACCAGCCTGTCTACAAGCGCGCCATCTTCAGCTGGGCTCTCGGCATCGGAGCTGAGCGCCTTCACGGTAACCCCGGCCCCTGGCTGCGGCTGCGCGTCCGGATCGCTGACCGCCTCGTCCTGGGATCCCTCCGCCGGCGCCTGACCGGGGGGCGGCTGCGCTTCTTCATCAGCGGGGGCGCACCGCTCAACGAGAAGGTGGAGGAGTTCTTCTGGTCGATCGGTGTGAAGATCCTGCAGGGCTGGGGATTGACCGAAACAACCTCTGGCGTCACCTCGAACACCGAGGAAGAGCATCGGTACCGAACGGTGGGGAAGGCTCTCCCAGGCACGAAGATCCGCATCGCAGCGGACGGTGAGATCCTGGTGAAGGGCCCTGGCGTGATGCTTGGCTACAAAAACAGGCCGGAGGCCACTGCCGAGATGATCAGCGACGGCTGGCTGAAGACCGGCGACATGGGGTTCCTCGACAGCGACGGCTTCCTCACGATCACCGATCGAAAGAAGGACCTGATCAAGACCTCTGGCGGTAAGTACGTCGCTCCGCTCCCAATCGAATCGCAGCTCGAGAGCGAGCGCTACGTCAAGGCGTCGTTGGTGGTGGGCGACGAGAGGCCATACGTCGTTGCCTTGATCGTGCCCGATTGGGAAGCGCTGCGAGCGGACCTGGGGCTGCAGGGTGAGCCCTCGAGCCTGGTGAACGACGCCGATCTTCGCGCGCGCTTCTCAAAGATCCTCGACGAGGTGAACAAGGGCCAGGCGAGCTTTGAGAGCGTCAAGTACTTTGCCCTGCTCCCTCGCGATTTCACCGAGGCCGAAGGCGAGCTGACACCAACCTTGAAGAAGAAGCGGCGCGCCATCCTCGAGCACTTCAACAACCAGGTCGAGGGGCTCTACGCCTCCCACTCTCACAGGGGATGAGCTAGCGAATATCGAGGTGCAGGTCGAGAGCCGGCGCGTCGTCCTGCTTTCCGATGATGACCAGTGCCGCGCCCTCGGCCGGCCCGATGGTCATGGTCGTCGAGTTGTTGAACAAGTTCTGGTTCCCGCCCAGCCGTCCGTCGGTGTAGCTGGGCATCGCCGCGACGGCCTTGCTCTTCGCGCCCACAACGCCGGCGATGGTCAGGTTGCTCTCGGTGAAAGGGATTCGCACCGACGCCCCGATTCCGATGCCGACGTTGAACAGGCTCAAGACGACGCCCACGGTAAGAACGAAAAAGAAAAGGCCGCCGCCGCACCCACAGCCCCGGTTGCGATACCGACTGCGTGGCCTGCCGGTCTGCTCCTCGCTCATTTATAAAGCCTACTCACAGCAGGCCTGGTTGCCGCGCCTGGCGGGAGGTTCCGATGCTCGGCCTCCGCCCGCCCGGCGCTCGCCACAGCCCGGCGCCCAGGAATGCGATCACCGCGCCCAGGGCCAGGTAGGCGACCTGCAGCCACGACTGCGGCTTGTCCATGCCATAGGTGACCGGCGAGAAGCCGACTGCAGCAATCTCCACCAGCTCGAAGCCGATGATCATGACCGCGGACACCATCGCGGCCGCCGCCCCGAGCACGGGCCGGAAGATCACCGCCAAAGCTGCGATGAGCGCGGTTCCGCCCACCAGCACCCCCAGGGCGAGAGCGGGCACCGTGTAGTCGGGAAAGACGCTGCCGGCGATCCACTCGCGGGGCAGTCCAGGTATGACGGTGAATGCGCTCACAATCGCGCTCACCGCAAGAACGGAATCCAGCACAAGCAGCGCGATGCGAGTCTTCCAGTGGGACATTTCTTCTACCTCCACCCTCAAAGATGAGACGGGCGGGGCCAAACCGCGCGAGGCGACCGGCCCGGAAAGCAAGGGTCGTTGCGCACCTGTTGCGATCAGAGAGCACGTGTAACCTGGGGAGCACCAGGAGGTAGAGCCAATGACGGATACCAACACCAAGGACGCCTGGACTCGATTCCAGGCCGACATGAAATCGCTGGCGTCGGACCTGCACCGCCATTACAAGGACGCGGACGACGACACGAAGGCGGCGGAGATCAACAGCGCCATGCGGCAAATCGGGAAGGCCACCGAGAAGTTCTTCGCCTCGCTGGACGTCGCGGCCAGCGATCCCGAGGTGCGGGCCAGCACGAAGCAGGCGGCGCGATCGTTTGGCGCTGCGCTGGCAGGGACGTTTCGCGAGGTGGGCGACGAGCTGGACAAGGCCCTCCGGCAGAAGCCCACGGCCAAGTAGCGTCCGCGCGGCGGCTCAGACCAGAGACACCACTCCGCTGCCGCGCAGGCGGCCTTCGCGGAGGTCGTCCAGCGCTTCGTTCGCCTGCTCTAGCGGATAGACGCGAACCTGGCTCCGGACCGGGATGGTTGGCGCCAGCCGTAGAAATTCCTCACCGTCTGCGCGCGTGAGGTTGGCCACCGACCGCAGGACCCGCTCACCCCAGAGGATCGAGTAAGGAAAGCTCGGGATGTCCGACATGTGGATCCCGCCACACACCACGGTGCCACCCTTGGCGACCGCCCGAAGAGCCGCGGGCACAAGCTCACCGGCCGGCGCGAAGATGATCGCCGCGTCGAGCGGCTCGGGCGGCAGAGCGTCCGATGGGCCGACCCAGTCGGCGCCCAGCTCACGGGCAAAGGACTGCGCCTCTTCGTCACCGGGGCGCGTGAACGCATAAACGCTCTGCCCCCGATGACGAGCGACCTGGATCAGGATGTGCCCCGCTGAGCCAAAACCGTAGATGCCAAGTCTCCGAGCTTCGCCTGCCATCTGCAGGCAGCGGTAGCCGATGAGCCCCGCGCAGAGCAGAGGCGCCGCGTGCAGGTCCGGGTAGCCTTCCGGAATCGGAAAGCAAAACCGGCTGTCGGCAGTCGTGTAGTCGGCGTAGCCCCCATCGATCTGGTAGCCGGTGAAGCGGGCGCGGTCGCAAAGGTTCTCGCGTCCGGTACGACAGTAGACGCACTCGCCGCAGGTCCATCCCAGCCATGGGACGCCGACCCGGTCGCCCACACGCGGCCGCTCCACGCCGGCGCCGGCCTCCATCACGACTCCCACGATCTGGTGGCCGGGCACGATCGGAAGCTTCGGTTCGGGGAGCTCGCCGTCGACCAGGTGCAGGTCGGTCCGGCAGATCCCGCAGGCGCGAACCTTCAGAAGCACCTGACCCGGGCCGGGCGCCGGCACCGAGACTTCTTTCAGGAGCAGGCGCGAGTGCGGTTGCTCGAGTACCATCGCCCGCGCTTTCGAAATCTCAGGCAAGTGAACCCCGCCGATCATTGTCCACGTGGGCAGGCCCCAAAAGGAGAGGGCCGCTTGCGCGGCCCTCTGGTGCTTTGTGAATTTGAGCTGACTAGGGGCGGGCGGCTGCCTTGCGCGGGGCGTAGTACTGGCGCCAGATCAGCCGGTGGATGGGTATCCAGCGCGGAATGTCGCGCAGGATTGGAGTGAACGGCACGAGGGCCAGGGCCGCGGTGAGAAGCGTCATGAGGAGGATGATCCCCAGGTCTGCGTTCCCCGCATTCAGGCCGATGATCCCGGTGTCGCTGTTGAACGGAAACACCTGGTACCACATCGTGTAGAGCCACAACCACGTCTGTCCGGGGTAGCTGCCGGTCTCGTTCATCATTCCCCACAGGCTTCCCGTCAGGTGGGCCTGGTCGGCAAGTCCGGACAGGTATTCGCCGTCGCCCATGAAGAGCAGCGGCTGCGTGTAGTCGGTCTGGTAGAAGCGCCCATTGATCGTGAGCAGCCCATCGAGGCCGCCTGACTGTGCGACTCCCAGCAGGTTCGACATCATGACCGGCAGGGGGCCATAGTCGCCAGTGGCAACGACCACACCGCCGTCCGTGACGGTGGCGTTGGCAAGCGCTTTGGTGTAGGCGTCCAGCCACGTGCCCTGCTGGTCCGAGCTGGCGTTCTGCCAGGCGGCGAGCGCAGTTCCGAGATCCGTGTTGCTGAAGCTTGCCCGCTGCAGGGGTTGAATCACAAAGGCGTTGGCCGAATCGATCAGGATGCGGACTCCGAACCACTTCTGCGGGGCGATCGGCCCCCAGCTCTGCCCAGGGCCGGCGGCGTTGTAGGGTGCGCCGTAACCAGCGCTCGTCGTCGCGCTCGCGAGCTCGCCGGAAGCCGTCGTCACGAAGTCCACCGGGTCGCTCTGTGCCCAATTTGCGATCGTCACCGGCGCTAGGTCGGGCGATGAAAAGATGGCGGCGCCGATCAGTGCAAGCACGCCGACAGCTCCAAGCGCTATGACCAGCTCCTTCACGAGGTCGTAGCTCTCCATGCGGACGCCTCGGTAGTACTCCTCCTGGGTTGCGCCCATCCCCTTCATGACTTAGCACCTCCCTCGGCGTCGATCGGTTTCACGACGCCACGTGAGCGCACCATGACGATGTGGGCGACCACGAGGAAGGTCACCCCGATTGGCAGCAGCATCACGTGCAGCCCATACATTTGCCCGAAGTTCAAAACATTGAAAAATGCTCCGATGCCGGCTCCGTTCATCGCGTCCTTCGCATTGATCGCGACGAACTGCGACGCGAAGTTCTGCTGAGACAGGTAGCCGGTGAACGCGGTGAGGATGCTGATCCCGAAGATCACCACGCCGATCATCCAGGTGGCCGCGCGACCCTTGCGCCAGCCGGCCATGAAGTACTGCCCCCAGAGGTGAAGGACCATGAAGAAGAAAAACAGCTGGACCGACCAGAAGTGGAGGCTGTTGACGAAGCGGCCTACGCCGGAGTCGTGCCACCACTGGGGTCCCATGAACGAGAGGATGACGCCGCTCAAGATCACCCAGAACAGCGCTGCGATCGTGACGACGCCGAACACGTAAACCCAGGAACCGACGTAGTAAGGCTGCCGGTCGGGGAGAAGGTGGTCCATGGGGAGGTGGCGGTCGATCCCCTGGCGGAGACGCACCGTCCAGCTCTCTGGCTTCCCCGGCGTGCTGCCTCCGACGCTACTTGGTGCCGACATCGTCACCCTCCCCAGCGTGCGGGAACGGTGCGATGAGCGCGATCGCGAAAAGCACGATCATGCCGACGATCACGAGCAGGTTCGGCACGGAAATGAGAATGAACCCCCAATGGAAGTAAGTCGCCGGTGTGTCCATACGTTTCTCCTTTTAATAACCTTTGAGCGTCAATTTGAACCTGCGGCCGATAAGTGTCAACAGGGCCTGAAGGCCCTACCGGGATAGGGACCCCGGCCCTTACCCCCTTGCGGGTGCGAGATGACACTCGGGACATTCAGCCAAGGAGGCGTGAAATGTTCCAGCACATTCTGGTCGCGATCGACGGTTCCTCGTACTCGCAGGACGCTCTTCCTGCAGGGGTCGAGATGGCCAAGAAGTTCGACGGCGAGATTCTCGTTTTTCATGCGAGCGAGCACGACCGAGGTCGGGCCGTCACTTACACGCTCGAAACGCCTGCCGGGGCCACCGCGCTGGTTGCCGACGCCGTCAAGAAGCTGCACGACGCGGGCGTGGTCGCACACGGGCAGCTCGTTGACGTGGCCGCCGGGCACGTCGCGAAAGCCATCGTGGAAACCGCGGAGGCGAACGGCATCGACCTCATCGTGATGGGCTCGCGGGGCCTGTCCGATGTCCAGGGCATGATGCTGGGCAGCGTCACGCACAAGGTCATGCAGATGGCGGTGCTACCGGTCCTGGTGGTCAGGACCGCGATCGCGAAGCCGCCGACCCCCAACGGTGCGGTGGCGTCCTTGACGCACTGAGTCGTTCAATAGTTGCTGTGGCTCAGCACGGGTCTCGAGCGGTGGGCCGGGTCGGCGGAGCGCCGTCGCAGTGGGAGACGGACGTGCTCGAGTGGCTTCCAGACGGCGTCGTGGTCGTGGACGAGGCCGGCCGCATCGTATACGCAAACCGGCAGGCCGAACGGCTGACCGGGTACCGGCGCGGCGAGCTGTTGCGGCGCCCGGTCGAGCTGCTCGTGCCGGCGAGCCTCCGGGCGATGCACCGAGACGAACGAATCGGCTACACGGCGCAGCCAAAGCCAAGGGCCATGGGCCCTGCCGATCGCGACTTCCGCTTGAAAAGGAAGAACGGCTCCGAGCTCATCGCCGATATCGCGCTCGGTCCGATCGGGCGGCCCGGCAGCCACCATACGGTCGCGACGATCCGGGATGCGACCGAACGGATAAGGATGGAGAACGACCTCAAACACAGGGCGCTTCACGATCCCCTGACCGGTCTTGCCAATCGCGCGCTCTTTTTTGATCGCCTCCATCAGGCGATGCTTGGGTTCAAACGGGACCGCCGGCCAACCGCCGTCGCGATGCTCGACCTCGACGGCTTCAAAGCCGTCAACGACGCGTTTGGCCATGTCGCGGGCGATCACGTCCTCAAAGAGGTCGCGGCGCAGCTCCAGGCAGGAGTTCGATCCACCGACACCGTGGCCCGGATTGGCGGCGACGAGTTCGCGTGGATCCTGCCCGGCGTCAGCGGTGTGCCGGCTGCTGTGCGCAAGGTCCGGATGCTGCTGCACTCGGTCGTGCGAGCCTACCCGGTGGACGGCAAGCGGGTGGAGGTGGGGGTTTCGGCGGGCATCGCATTCTTCCCGATCGATGGCCAGAACGCGGACGCGCTGATGCGCCACGCCGATCTCGCGCTTTACACGGCAAAGCGCCAGGGTGGGGGCCTGGCTTCCATTGCCCACCGCGTCCCGGGCCTTGGAGCGCGGCGGCGAGCCTGATGCGCCCGGTGTAGAACGGCTTTGCCAAACATGCATGCTGATTCCGTGACGGCGGCCTATCCGGCCCACCGCGAGGCGACAGTCGTCCTGCGCGATGGGTCGACGCTGACCATCAGACCGGTTCGGGGCGACGATGCCGCCGAGCTCGGACGCTTTTTCGCGAACCTGTCGCTGGAATCGCGTGTCTTCCGCTTCTTCGCGGCTGTCGTCAACGCGAACTCCTCGATCCAGAGGATGGTCAATGTCAACTACACATCCAGCTACGGCCTCGTGGCCGTTGCGGGCGCGCCGGCCCAGATCGTTGGACACGCCATGTATGTCGAGATCGCGCCGCGAAAGGCCGAGATGGCCCTCGCGGTCGCCGATGCTTACCAGGGTCGGGGCCTCGGCACGATCCTGCTCGGGCAGCTGGCGGAGGCGGCAGCCGCCGCTGGGTTCGAGATGTTCGAGGCCGTGGTCCGGCCGGAGAACCACCGGATGCTGCAAATGCTCCGCGAGAGCGGGTTTCCGGTGCACGCACGGTCTGAGCCCGGCGAGGTCCACGCTGACCTTCCGACCAGGATCGGACCCGATGGAATCCGCCAGTTCGAGGATCGCGAACGGCTGGCCGCGGTGGCCGCCGTGACCCATTTGCTGGCGCCGCGGTCCGTAGCTGTGATCGGCGCCTCGCGGCAGGAGGGCAGCATCGGCGCGGCCGTCGTGCACAACCTCGTCGCGTACGGATTCCACGGTCCTCTGTACCCGGTCAACCCCGCGGCGACCGAGATCGAGGGAGTTCGCGCCTTCCCATCGGTGCTGGCGATTCCTGGCGACGTGGAGATGGCGGTGGTCACGGTTCCCGCCGCGGTTGTCACGAAGGTCGCGCACGAGTGCGCGCAGAAAGGCGTGCGCGGGTTGGTCGTGATCTCGGCGGGGTTTGGTGAGGCAGGGCCCGAGGGCGTCGCTCTTCAGCGCGAGCTGGTCGAGATCTGCCGCCAGGCCGGCATGCGGCTGGTGGGCCCGAACTGCATGGGCGTGATCAACACCGCGCCCGACGTTGCGCTCGACGCCACGTTCGCCCCTGACCGCCCGGTCGCGGGCCGAATCGGATTCCTGTCCCAGAGTGGTGGCCTCGGGCTGGCGGTGATGGCTCGCGCGCAGGCCCTGGGGTCGGGGCTCTCATCCTTCGTGTCGGTGGGCAACAAGGCCGACCTGTCCGGTAACGACTTCATCCAGTACTGGGAGGGAGACGCCCAGACGGACGTGATCATGCTGTACCTCGAGTCATTCGGAAATCCGCGCAAGTTCGCGCGCGTAGCGCGGCGCGTGAGCCGGTCCAAGCCGATCCTGGCCGTGAAGGGCGGTCGCACGGTGGCCGGAAACAGGGCGACGTCGTCTCACACAGGTGCGCTTCTATCCGGTTCCGACATCACGGTCGACGCGCTGTTTCAGCAGGCGGGCGTGATCCGTACCGACACGCTGGCAGAGCTGTTCGATGCCGCCCTTCTGCTGGGCAGCCAGCCACTTCCGACCGGCAAGCGAGTCGCCATTCTGACCAACGCGGGCGGTCCGGCGATTCTCTGCGCCGACGCATGCGAAGCGGGCGGGCTCATCGTGCCTCAGCTTCCTGAGGCGGTGCGCAAGACGCTCGCCGCGTCCATGCCTGCCGCGGGGTCAACCGCCAACCCGATCGACATGCTGGCCGCCGCCAACGGCCAGGACTACGAGCGGGCGATCCTGCTCCTGGCCGCTTGTGAAGAGATTGACGCCATCATCGTGATCTTCACTCCGCCGCTGATCACGAAAGGGACCGAGGTGGTGCGGGCGATCCATCGTGCCGCCCATGCCCTGCCCCGCGCGATCCCGGTGCTCAGTGTGTTCATGTCGAAGCAAGCCGCGCCGCGCGTCATCGAAGCAGGCGGCGCCCGGATTCCGCACTACCCGTTTCCTGAAGAGGCGGCGCGGGCCTTGAGCCTTGTCGCGCGCTACGGCGCTTGGCGCTCGGCGCCTGAGGAGAAGGTCGAAGAGTTCGGCGGCATCGATGGCGACCGGGCGGTGGCGACCGTCGCCGCAGCCCTTGCGGCCGGCGCGGGGTGGATGGACGGACCCGCCATCTCGGAGCTCCTTGCGTGCTACGGGATCCCATTCGTGGAAACGCGCCAGGCGGGCTCACCGGGTGAAGCCGGACGCGAAGCCAGGGCGATGGGGAAGGAGGTCGCGCTAAAGGCGATCGCGACGGGAGTGCTGCACAAGTCCGACGCGGGGGCGGTCCGGCTTCGCCTCAAAGGTGCGTCGCAGGTGGAGCGCGCCGCGAGGCAGATGTCCGATGCCCTGGAAGCGGCCGGCCACCACGTCTCCGGGTTCCAGGTTCAGCCGATGGTGCCGGAGGGTGTCGAAATGCTGGTCGGAGTGGTCCAGGACCAGCATTTCGGACCTGTGCTGGCGTGCGGGGCCGGCGGCACCGCGACCGAGCTGCTCAAGGACGTCGCGGTCCGCATCACCCCGATCACGAAAGGCGACGCGGACCGGATGGTCAGGTCGTTGAAGACTTTCCCGCAGCTCGACGGGTACCGGGGCGCTCCGCGCGCGGACGTCGCCGCCCTGGAAGACGTCCTGCTGCGGGTCAGCGCCCTGGTCGAGGCCCACCCGGAAGTCGCAGAGATGGACCTCAACCCTGTCGTCGTTCACGCGGCAGGCGCGGTGGTCGTCGACGCCAGGATCCGGCTCGAGCCGGGTGCGTCCAGGCCGCCCATCGGGTCCCGCTGATAGAGCGGGCGAGGGTCAGGTCGGGATGCCGGCCTGGCCGCGCGGGCCTTTCTTCTGCCGACCCTTCACTTCCTCCGCGTGGTGCCACCAGCGCAGATTGAAGGTGGTGATCCAGGGCAGCTCGACCTGCGGAAGAGACCTCAGCTGGACGCCCTCGACCAGGCGCTTGCCGAGCTTGTGAGTGCCCCTTCTCTCACGCATGACGCCCACGGGCCGGCACCATCTCCGCGGCGACCGTATCGGTCAGGCGCCAGGGGTGATATTTGATCCCCACCACGCCTGGTACGGCCATCACGCGCCGAGCGATCTGCTCGGCCAGGCTGTCCACCTCAGTCACGCCGTAGACGTTGACGACGCCGTCCATCACGTCGATCTCTGAGCTCGAGCGATCGGTCGCCGGAGCCTCATCGAGACTCCTGACGACGTCCTTGCGGATCGACTCATCGCTACGGAGAAACACCTTGAGAACCTGCGCCCGGGTGATGATGCCGACCAGGCGCCGGCTCGCGTCGACCACCGGCAGGACCTGCACGTGATGCTGGAACATGAGGCTGGCCGCGGAAGCAAGCGTCGCGCCGGCCGCCGTGGTGACGGGGTCGCTGGTCATCAATTCGGCCGCCCTCATCGCCTTTGCCTTACCGGGCCCAGGCCTGGCTTCCTTGGCAAGCAAATCGGACTCCGAAACGATTCCGATAATCCCGCAATCGCAATCGACCACGGGGACGGCGCTCAACTGATGAATGCGCATGAGGTTTGCGAGAGCTTTGAAAGATGTTGTGCGCCCAACGGTGACCGGGTCTTTGGTCATGACTTCGGCGACGGTCCAGTTCATCGACTTCTCACCGTCCCCAACATCTCGCTCGGCGCGACCTTGTAACAGGGCCTATCGGCCCGCCGCGACGGGGACCTGTCTGGCGGCATTCGTCGATGGATCTGGCCCGGCTGCCGGTCCGTGGCCCGAGGTGTCCACCTCGCCCCCGGTCAAGGCCCTCAGCGCGTTGAGGATCACGGCCACGTCGACGGCCTCCTGGAAGAAGGCGCCCGCCACCGGCGGCAGCATCCCGAAAGTGGCAAGGACCATTCCAAACCCGGAGAGGGCCATGCCGGCGATCACGCTCTGAACCGCAATGTGTTGAGCACGCCTGGCGATGACCACCGCCTCCGCGACTCGGTCCAACCGGTCGACCACGATCACGGCGTCCGCGGCTTCGGATGAGGCCGTCGCCCCGCGGGCTCCCATGGCGATACCGACGTCAGCGGCGGCGAGCGCCGGCGCGTCGTTCACGCCGTCGCCGATCATGACGGTCACTGCCGCCGCCCGCTCGCGCAAGACCGCCTGTACCTTCTGCTCTGGCGTGTGCTCGGACAGGACGGTGTCCACACCCAACGAAGTGCCGACGGACTGAGCGATCTCCGGCCGGTCTCCGCTCAGGAGAACGATCCGTGTGATACCCGCCATCCGCAAAGCGCGCAGCGCCTCGGGCGTGTCCGCCCGCACCGGATCTTCGATGACCAGGGCGCCCGCGATCTCGCCATCGACCGCGACGAACACAGCCATCGCGCCGCGAGCCACGAGCCGGTTCCGGAGCTCGATCGCGTCACCTGGCAGCGGATTGCCCGCGGCAAGCCAACGCGCCTGGCCGAGCGCGACACGATGACCCGACACCGCGCCCTCGATTCCCTTGCCGCCATGCTCGCGTACGTCGGTTGGAATCTCGAGCTCCAGCCGTCTTGCTGTCGCGGCGGAGACGATGCCGCCCGCGAAGACGTGCAGCGAAACCTGGTCCAGCGACGCCGCGAGCCGCAGCATCTCGTCCGGCTTGACCACGCCGAACGTTTCGATCGACGTGACCCGCGGGGAACCCGACGTGAGCGTGCCGGTCTTGTCGAAGACCAGCGTCCGGGCGCGACCCAGGGTCTCCAGGGCTCCGCCCCCCTTGACGATGATCCCTCGGCTGGCGGCCCGGGAGATGCCCGCCACGATCGCCACCGGCGCGGCCAGGATCAACGGACAAGGCGTAGCCACCACGAGCACGGCCAGGGCCCGCACCGGGTTGCCCGAGACTCCCCACGCAAGCAGCGCGACCCCAAGGGTCAGTGGCAGGAACCACATCGCATATCGATCGGCCAGCCGCACAAACGGGGCCTTCGATTCCTGGGCGTCGCGCACCAGGCGCACGATGCCCGCGTAGGTGCTCTGTTCGGCGGTCGTCAGGGCGCACATGTCGAACGGCGCATCCGCATTCACCACGCCGCTTCGAACCGTGTCACCCACCAGGCGCTCCGCCGGCCTTGACTCGCCTGTCAGCGCAGACTCGTCCAGCACGGCGGACGGCGAGGTGATCACACCGTCGACGGGCACCACCTCGCCCGGTTTCACCAGCAGCAGGTCGCCTTTCCTGACCTCCGCGATGCCCGCCGCGGTCAGGAAGCCGTGCTCGTAACGATGCACGACCTGTGGGGCTCTCGCGAGAAGGGCGGACAGCTCGCGGCGGGCGCGGGAGCTTGCGTAGCGCTCGAGGGCTTGACCGCCGGACAGCATCAGGCCGACCACCGCCCCGGCCAGGTACTGGCCGAGGATCAGCGATCCCGCCATCGCGAGGAGGGCGATGAGATCCACCCCCGTTTCGCGCTGAAGCAGGTCGCGCACTACCGAGATGCTCAGAGGGATCAGCGCCAGCACGACCGCTGTGGCCCACGCGACGTCAGCCGCACCCTGGATTCCCATGAGCCACAGAACACCGCCGGCCACGACAGCGGCCAGGACGATGAGGAGAAGCACCGCCGGGCTTCCTTCCAGCGGTGGGCTCTTGGCTGAGGGTCGGCGAGAGTCTTTCGGCCGTGACATCAGCGGTCCCGAGGGGTATCGCTTGTGGCGAACCGCACCTCGAGCACGCCGGGCACCGTCAGAGCCACAGATTCGGCGAGCCTGCGGCTCGATGCTCCCGAGCCGTCGACCCGGATCGTCGCGACTCCGGCCGCCACGCTCACGTTGCCGCTGCCGATGTCATCCAGACCCAGCTCGCGCAGGCGAAGCTCGATCTCGCCTTCGATGTCCGCGTCGCGCCGTGCGATCACCCTGACCAGGTCGCGCCGGCTGAGGATGCCGACGACGTGGCGTCCCCGCATGACCGGGACGCGTTTGATGCCCGCATTGAGCATGATCCGCGCTGCCTTTGACACCTCGCTTCCGGTCGAGACCGTCAGGACTTCCCTGGTCATCACCTCGGCCACGGTCTTGGGAGAGCTGCCGGCCGTCGGAGCCAGCGGCGTCGCCTGCGTCCGCGGATCGGGCCGGGTTTCGATTGACATCAGGTCAGCCTCGGAGACGATGCCCACGAGCTCGCCCCTGGCGTTCACGACCGGTAGGGCCGATACGCTGTGCTCCGCAAGCAGGGTGGCCGCGGCCTTGATGCCCGCATCAGCCGCAACCGTGACAACGGGACGCGACATGATCTCGTCAACCTTCACTCCACAAAGCTGAGTCATCGCGATCGCGAGCGACAGGTACGACAGACCTCTTGTCGAGGTGCCGCCTGGCCCTGTGATCGCGCGCCCGGCACGGCGAGCGTTAAATGAGTCGCGTGATAACGCCTGTGGCGGATGCACCACCAGGCCTCGCAGGCGTTGACCTGATCGGGGCCGCCCGCCTCAGCCAGGCGGAGATGCTTGCTGCATCCGGCAGCTCTGAGGCGGGCCTGACGGAAGTTGAGGCAAGGCTGCGGCTGGGGCGCTTCGGACCCAACGCCATCCGCAGCCACGGCGCGCGGCCGTTCGCGGTGCTTGGCCGCCAGCTGCGCAATCCCCTGCTCATCCTGCTGGCGGGCGCCACCATCGTTTCCCTCATCGTCGGAGAGAGGACCGACGCGATCATCATCCTGGCGATCGTCGGCCTCAGCGTCGGGCTTGGGTTCTTCAACGAATACCGATCGGAGCGCGTCGTCGAAGCTCTGCATGCGAGCATCCGCCATCAGACGGTCGTCGTCCGTGACGGCCATCAGCTGAAAGTTGACGTCACCGAGGTGGTTCCGGGCGACATCGTGGTGCTCCGAACCGGCGACCTCGTTCCCGCCGACCTCCGGTTGCTGGAGGCTCGCGAGCTCGAGTGTGATGAGGCGGTGCTCACGGGCGAGGCCATGCCGAAGACCAAGCGCGCCGAGCCAGAGCAAGGGACCGACCTGGTCGAGCTTGGACTCCGCTCGATCGCGTACATGGGAACCACGGTGCGGGGTGGGTCTGGCACCGGCGTCGCCATCCAGACCGGCCCGCGCACGGCATTCGGCAAGATCGCGATCCGGTTGGGTGAGCGGCAGCCTCAGACCGTGTTCCAGCGCGGGCTGCGCAGCTTTTCGATCCTGCTGGTTCGCGTGACGGCCGTCCTTGCGGGCGGGATTTTCGTGGCAAACTGGCTGCTGGGCCGTCCGTTGCTGGAGTCGGCGCTGTTCTCGCTGGCGATCGCAGTCGGGCTCACGCCGCAGCTGCTGCCGGCGATCGTCACCATCAGCCTCGCCTCAGGGGCGCGCAACCTCGCGCGCAAGAGCGTCGTGGTGAAACGCCTGATCAGCATCGAAGACCTGGGCAACATCGAGATCCTCTTCACCGACAAGACCGGCACCCTGACCGAAGGGCGGATCACCTTCCAGCAGGCGACCGATCCGTCGGGAAAACCAAGCGACGAGGTCCTGCGATTCGCTCTCCTGTGCGCGACAGGTGACAGCGCCGACCTCGCGGCGTCAGGTAACGCGCTCGACGCGGCGTTGCTTGCGACCGCCGCTGCACCGCCAGGCTACCAGCAGGTCGATCACCTGCCCTTCGACCACGAACGTCGACTGATGTCGGCGCTGGTCGCAACCCCCGACGGCCCAAAGCTGCTGATCACCAAGGGCGCGCCTGAATCCGTTCTGCCGCGGTGCCTCGACGTGCCACCCGACGCGCAGGGAACCCTGGACCGGCTTTTCGGCTCGGGCGCACGCGTCGTCGCGGTGGCAAGCCGTGCGTGGCAGGGGGCGGCGCGGTGCGTCCTCGCGGACGAGCGGGACCTCGAGCTCAAGGGATTCATCACGTTTCTGGACGCGCCCAAGGCGGATGCCGCGGAGTCTCTTGCGCAGCTCAAGCTCCTGGGGATTCAGGTCAAGATCGTGACCGGTGACAACGTGCTCGTCGCCGAATCGGTGTGCCGTTCGATCGGACTGGACTTCGGCGAAGCGATCACCGGCCCGGAGCTGGATAAGCTCACCGACCAGGAGCTGCTGGAGCGAATTCCGCGGACCGGCATCTTCGCGCGTGTGTCGCCCGACCAGAAATCGCGAATCATCGTTGCCCAGCGCGGGCTCAACAAGGACGTCGGCTTCCTTGGCGACGGAGTGAATGACGCCGTCGCTTTGCGGGATGCCGACGTCGGAATCTCGGTGGACACCGGCAGCGAGGTCGCCAAAGACGCGGCCGACATCGTGCTCCTCGGGAAGGACCTGGGAATCCTCGCGGGCGGCGTGCTCGAGGGCCGGCGGATCTTTTCCAACACCATGAAGTACGTCCTGATGGGGACGTCGTCGAACTTCGGCAACATGTTCAGCGCGGCGGGCGGTTCACTCCTTTTGAACTTTCTGCCGATGACGCCGACTCAGATTCTGCTCAACAATTTGCTGTACGACGCCGGCGAGATGACAATCCCGACCGATCGTGTCGACCCGGAGCTGCTGCGGCGTCCAGCGCAGTGGGACATCCGGTTGATCCGTCGCTTCATGATCTTCTTCGGCCCGATCAGCTCGATCTTCGACTTCCTGACCTTCGGCGTGATGCTGTTCGTCTTCCACGCGCGGGGAAGCCTGTTTCAAACGGCCTGGTTCTCGGAGTCGCTGGCCACCCAGAGCCTGGTCATCTTCGCCATCCGCACACGCCGCTCACCATTCTTTCGAAGCCGGCCCGGGCTGGCACTGACCGCCGGCACCATCGGGAGCGTGGCGGTCGGCCTGGCCCTGCCCTTCACGCCTCTCGGCAGGTGGTTCGGCTTCACGCCACTTCCGCTCGGTTTCCTCGCGATCCTGGCGGCGATGGTGGTTGTGTACCTGGCTCTTGTGGAGGTCGGAAAGTCCTTCTTCTTCGGTCGGACCCCATTGCGGCCGCCAGTGCTGATCGCGCGCTGGACGCCTCCGGAAGCTGTCCAGAGGATCGAACGAATCGCTTCGCGGTGGAGCGTGCGTCCGAGACAGTGGGTGCGATCGGGCGCCGCGCCCAGAGGTAGCACTCCCGGCGATAAGTAGGCGGGCATTTTCGTGAAGCGCTGCGCTACGGCATCAGCCCGATGCCCACGCCCGCGCCACCAACGAGAGGACGATGAGCGCAGCCATTAGATCGAAAGGCCCGCCCAGCGAGTGACTCTCGGCCCTACCCGCGGCACAGCTGAGGTAAGAGAGTCGAATCGGAGGTATTTGAGATGAACAGTCTGGTCGTTTACGGATCGCGTCACGGCAACACGCACAAGGTCGCGGATGCCATTGCGTTCGAGCTCGGCAAGCACGGAGTCGTGCAGCTGGTGTCCGCTGAAGACGCTCGCAAGGTGCCTCTTGAGAAGGTGGACCTCATCGTGGTCGGTGGCCCCACCGAAGCGCACCGGGTCACGGAGCCGGTCGCCCAGTTCTTCGACCGCATCGGCAAGGAAGAGTTGGTTGGGAAGGCGGCCGCGGCGTTCGACACCCGCCTGCGATGGCCCGAATGGCTTTCGGGCTCAGCGGCAGCCGGAATCGCTCAGAGGCTGCACCAGGCGCGAGCCCGGTTGATCGCGCCGGAGACCAGCTTCTTCGTCAGCGGCAAGCTGCCGGTGCTCGAGCCAGGCGAGATTGAGCGTGCGGCCGCGTGGGCGGCGTCGCTCGTCGCCAGGGTGGAGTCGAAGGAGCACGTCTCGCTTCTTCTATGAGTCGACGGCTGGGAGCCGCCGCGGCGATTCAGGCTGCGGCGGCATGCCGGCTGCTGCCATGAGGATCTCGGGGAGGTGGTTCCACATCAACATGTGACCCTCTCCAGGGCAGAGTCGAAGCTTCGCGCCTGGGATTTTCGAAGCCAGGTAGCGGCCGTGGTGCAGCGGGATCACCGCGTCCTGGTCCCCGTGCCACAGCTGCACAGGAACTCTGATGTCGCCGAGCTCGAATCCCCAGGGCGTGGCCAGCGCGCGAATGTCCTGCACGTAGCCCCACACGCCCGGGCGCATCGCCTCGCGCAGGGTGTCCGCTGCCCCTTGGTTGACCGACGGCATCGAGAGCCAGCGCAGGTCGGCAGGTGGGACACCGTCGTTGAAGTGATCGACGAAGAACCCCGGGAAACGGCGGACGAAGGGGCTCACCAGCGTGGCGCCCGCCTCGAGCAGCCAGGGGGCGTGCGCACCCAGCCAAACGCCGGCGTGAGTCAGGAACCGTGTGTCGGCCAGGGCGCCCGGTCGCTGCATAGGGCCCGGGCACCCGGTGACCACAACTTCGGTCAGGCGGTGCGGGATGGCCGCCGCGCAAGCCAGCGCATAGATGCCGCCGCCCGAGAGGCCGGTGATGCCGAACCGTGCGATGCCGAGGCTGTCGGCCAGGTCCTCGATGTCGAAAGGCCAGTCGAGCAGAAGCCGGTGCGGGTGAGGATCCGACAGGCCGTAGCCGGGGCGGTCCGGCGTGATTACGCGGACGCCCACCGAGCGATAGAAGTCGGGCTCGGCCTCGTGCTCGAGCCGCGACCCGGGCATGCCGTGCTGGTGAATTATTGGCGCTCCGTCGGGATCGCCCAGCACCGAGTAGGCCAGGCGCCTGCCGTCGCGAAGCGTCACGAAACGCGTGAGCGGCTCGGCGACATCGCCGGATGGAAGACTGTTGCGATCGGCTGTCATCGCCATCAGTTTCAGCCTCGCGCGAGTGATCTTCCATGAGGCAGTGCCATTCGGCCCCCATCCGGCTGGGAAACCGGACCTTGAAGCCCACCCTGCAGCGCGTCCCTATCTGCGCGTGACGGATGGCCCTTTTCTTCGCAGCGTCCGGCTCCTACGTTGGTCTCGAGTCAACAGTCAATTTGCAGATGGAGGTGCAACGATGACAACTCGAACCGTTTCAGATGAGCTAGTTGAGCTCGACGCGCCGTTCGCGGAATTCTTCCGCACATTGAGTGGGCCGTGGCCGTTCCGCCCGCTGCTCGCGCTGACCCCCGGCAAGCACTTCATCCCGACCGCGGACGTCTTCGCACGCAACGGAGACCTGGTGGTTCGGATGGATCTGCCCGGCATGGACCCCAAGGACATCCATGTGAAGCTCCAGGATGGTGAGCTCGCTGTGACCGGCGAGCGCAAGCTGGACACGGAAGTCAAGGACGCCGGCTACTTCCGAAAGGAGACCAGCTATGGCTTCTTCGAGCGCCACGTCGCCCTGCCGAAGGGTGTCAAGGAGACCGCCATCAAGGCCGAGTACGACAGCGGTGTGCTTGAGATCAGCATCCCGCGCCCGGCCGGCATCGACGGCGCGCCTCAGGTGAAGACGATTCCCGTGACGAAGGCCGCCAAGCCCTTCAAGGCCTGACCCCTCCTCCCCCCCACGTATGGAAGGGGCCGGAAGCTTTCCGGCCCCTTTCTCATGGCCAATAGGCCCCTCCGCCGAGGGACCAGGCACCGATCCACCTGTGCCGTATGGCCCGCGTCAGCCGCTTCGCCGTCCTGTTGACTTGTCATCAAGAGAGCCGTCCTAAAGCTCAATCAGAACCTCGCTAGAGGTCAAATCATCAGGAGGAAAGCGACGTGAACAAGGCAATTCGGTGGCGAATCATCTCCCTACAGGCGATGCTCGTGATCATTCTGGCGTCGGCGTCCGGCTTCCTTTTCTACGAGGGCAGCTTCGTGACCAACATGGTCAAGACCGAGCTGACCGCTCAGCAGGTCTTCTTCCCGGCGGCCGACCAGATCAAGGCCGGCGGCGCGCTGGACCCGGCGGAGTTTCCGCAGGAGATTCGGGACCAGGCCGGCAACCAGGTCATCGACGGTAACCAGGCCAGGATCTACGCCAACGACTTCCTCGGCAAGCACCTGGAGACCGTCGCAGGCGGCTCGACCTACGCCTCGATCGGCACCAAGATCACGGCCGCGAACACCGCGCTCGCTGCCGCGTCGAAGACGGACCCGAACTACGCAACACTTCAGGCCAACGTCGCGACACTCAACGGTCAGAAGACCACGCTCTTCACCGGCGAGATGCTCCGCGCCACGCTCCTCAACTCGTGGGGCTGGTGGACGCTCGGCACCTACACCACCTACGCGGGGATCGGACTTCTGATCGCCACGCTGGGCGTGCTCGGCGCGATGGTCTTCGAGCTCTTCGTCACCGAGGGCAAGCGAGAGGACGTCAAAGTCAAGGTTGGACAGAAAGTCACTGCCTGACAGCTGTTCGCGGACGGCAAACTCCGGCGGGCTCGGGCCCGCCGGAGTTCCTTCTTGTTTGGGGAGTCCTACGGCCCATCGCGGTAGGGACTTGAGGCACTGACCGAGGCCTGCGTATGCCGAGACACTGAGCACGAGCAAGAAATGGCCGAACAAGAAATGGACGAACAAGAGAAGCCGCTCTCGCTGGTGCTCTTCTCGGGCACGGACGACAAGCTGACCGCAGCTTCGGTGCTGGCAGTGGGCGCGGCGGCGATGGGCCGCCCGGTCAATATCTTCCTGCAGTACTACGCGCTGGACGCGTTCCGCACAGGCACGATGAACGACGACCACCAGCTGTCGCCCGAGGCGACGGACGAACAGGCTCCTGTGGTCAGGGCCCACCCTGGCCTTCACTGGAGCGAGCTGTTGCGCCAGGCGAAGGACGTCGGAGAGGTCGACATCCGGGCCTGCGCGCTCTCCATGGACATGTTCCACCTGAAGCAGGCGGACCTCGACCCACTGGTCGACGGGGTGGAGGGCGTCGCGGCATTCATGGCCTCGGCCTCGGACGGCCAGGTCTTGTTCATCTAAGGAGTCGTGCCATGTCAGCAATTCAGATCGACAAGACGATCGACGCCCGCGGGATGGCCTGCCCGGGCCCGCTCATGACCCTGATCGGGGCGATCCGGCAGGGTCAGGTCGGCCAGGTGTTCGAGGTGCTCTCGAGTGACGAGGGCTCCAAGACGGACATCCCCGCCTGGGTCGCGAAAGCCAAGCACGAGCTGGTCGAGGTAGTTCCAGACGGCGACTTCGCGCACTTCGTCGTGCGCAAGGCGAGGTGACCATGAGCGCTGAAGTGGTGATCCTGGGCGGCGGAGTGGGCGGCACGATCGTCGCCAACCTGGTCGCCAAGCAAACTCAGGGCCAGGCGCACGTGACGATCGTGGACGCCACAGGCATCCACGTCTACCAGCCGGGCTTCCTGTACGTCGCCGTCGGTCTGGAGCAGCCCGCGGCGCTGCATCGATCTGAGTCGCGGCTGCTTCGAGACGACGTGTCGCTCGTCGTCGACCGCGCCTTGCGGGTCGACCCGGCGGAGCACACGGTGTACCTCGAATCCGGTCGCCGGCTGCGGTACGACCACCTGGTGCTGGCCACCGGCAGCCGCACGATCATGGAAGAGGTCCCTGGCGCGGTGGACGCCCACGACTTCTACACAATGTCCGGCGCGCAGCGCCTCTTCAAGGCGCTGGAGGGTTTTCAGCAGGGAACCATCGTCATCGGCGTCGCGGGTATCCCCTACAAGTGCCCGCCCGCACCGGTCGAGTTTGCTTTCCTGCTCGACGACTATTTGAGGGCGCGCGGCATCCGCAACCAGACCGAGGTCAAGCTTCTTTCTCCGCTCAACCGCGCCTTCACGATCGAGGCGACCTCGAAGCTGGTCCAGCCGATCCTCGCCGAGCGTGGAATCGAGCTGACCGGATTCTTCAACGTCGAATCGGTCGATCCGGTCGCGAAGACCGTCACGTCGCTCGAAGGCGAGACCGTGGGGTACGACCTCCTCATCCTCGTGCCGCCTCATCGTGGCCAGGAAGTGATCGAGAGCTCACGCCTCGGCGATGAGCGGGGCTGGGTGCCGGTGGACAAGAACACCCTGAAGCACACGCAGCACGCAGACATCTGGGCGGTCGGCGACACCACGAACATCCCAATCTCCAAGAGCGGCTCGGTCGCTCACTACGAGGCCACCGTCGCCGCGGCCGAGATCGCGGCCGAGGTCAAGGGCGAGGCTCCTCCCGCGCACGTGTACGACGGTAAGGTCATGTGCTTCCTGGAGACCGGCCAGGGAAAGGCGACCACCATCCGCTTCGACTACGACCACCCGCCTGTCTCGCCCTCGCCCGCGCGGCGCTGGCATTGGGCGAAGGCGCTGTTCAACAAGACGTACTGGCACACCGTCCCCCAGGGACGGCTGCCTTAGGGAAGGAGATACCGATGAGCATCACAATCGCATTGAGCCTGAATCTGAAGGGGCTCTCGTGCCCGATGCCGATCATCAAGACGGCCAAGGCGATGAAAGACATGCCTCCCGGCCAGCTGGTCGAAGTTTTCGCCACCGACCCCGGCTCTGTTCCCGACTTCAAAGCCTGGGCCCAGGCGACCGGCAACCCGCTTGTCGATTCCAGCGAGGAAGCTGGAGTCTTCCACTTCATCCTCAAGAAGAAGGAGATCTGACATGAGCGTCAACACAATCGAGAAGCCGCCGCTCGCGCAGCTCGCCGAGCAGCCGGCTGAGAAGAAGGCTGAGCAGGCCGAGAAGCTCGTCATCTTCGCTTGGAGCGGAGAGCTGGACAAGATCTGGCCGACTCTGATCCTGGCGACCACGGGCGCCGCGATGGGCAAGGAAACCACCGTTTTCTTCACGTTCTGGGGACTCTTCCCACTGGTCAAGAACCAGGTTCGAATCACGGGTGAGAACTGGATGCAGAAGATGATGTCGACGATGAATCGCGGTGGCGACCAGCACCTGAAGCTATCGAAGATGAACTTCGCCGGGGCAGGGCCCGCGATGATGAATCACCTGGCCAGGGAGCATCACGTCGCGAGCCCTCACGAATTGATGGAGGCGGCCAAGGAGATGGGCGTCCACCTGATCCCGTGCCAGATGACGATGGACCTCCTGGGGTTGAAGCGAGAGGACCTGATCGACGGCCTCGAGGAGCCTGCCGGCGCGACCACGGCCCTCGCCGAAGCGCAGGGCGCCATCACGCTTTTCATCTAATTGGCCGAAATTCCGCCTAGGGCGCGGCGTGCCTGGCGAACGCCGCTTCGCCATTTCTAGTTAGATAAGGCTCGCATGGCGCTGTCCCAGCCCGCGACCACAGAACGCACGCGCGTCAAGAACCCTTACAGCGGCCTGCCTAACTGGCTGTACCCGGCCTTCGTGGTCGGCGCGCTCAGCCTGTTCGGCATCTTCGCCATCTGGGTGGTCTTCTTCCAGAACCAGGGCTACTACGCCCCCTACCTCAGCCCGTTCTACTCGCCGCTCATCAAGGTCGGACCTATCCCGCCCGGGGTCTGGGTGGCGTGGGCGCCGCTGGTCTTTCGCCTGAGCTGCTACTACTACCGCAAGGCTTACTTCCGGAGCTTTTTCGGTCATCCCCGCTCGTGCGCGGTGCCGGAGCGTCCAGGTCGCCGGTATCTGGGCGAGACCGCGTTTCCCTGGGTGTTCAACAACTTCCACCGGTTCGCGTTCTACGCCACGGTGGTCCAGGTCGCCTTCCTCTGGTTCGACGCCATCATCGCGTTCGACTTCGGAGGCCGGTTCGGCATCGGCCTGGGCAGCGTGCTGATGCTGGCCAACGTGCTCCTTCTGTCCGGGTACACGTTCGGCTGTCACGCCTTCAGGCACCTGGCCGGCGGAGACCTCGACTGCTTCTCGTGCTCGCTCGCCGCTCGCGCCCGCCACAAGCTCTGGAAGGGCGTCACGGTTCTCAACATCAAGCACGACCGGTGGGCGTGGGCGAGCCTTGTCTCGGTTGCGGCCACCGACATCTACATTCGTCTGCTGATCAACCACGTCGTGACCGACCTCAGGTGGATCTCGTGAGCTCTCCCGCCTATGAGACGGTCGAGACCGACGTCCTCATCCTCGGGGCGGGGGGAGCGGGCCTGCGCGGCGCCATCGCGGCGGCGGAGGCCGGTGCGCGCGTGCTGGTCGTCTGCAAGTCGCTGCTCGGGAAAGCCCACACGGTCATGGCTGAAGGCGGAGTGGCCGCCGCCATGCACAACGTCGCCTACCAGGACTCGTGGGAGGTGCACTTCGCCGACACGATGAAAGGCGGCAAGCTAATAAACAATTGGAGGATGGCCGAGCTCCACGCCAAAGAGTCGCCAGATCGGGTCATCGAGCTCGAGCGCTGGGGCGCGGTTTTCGACCGCACGTGGCAGGGGCGCATCCACCAGCGGCCCTTTGGAGCGCACACGTATCCGCGCCTGGCCCACATCGGGGACCGCACCGGGCTCGAGCTCATCAGGACCCTCCAGGACCGCGCCGTGCACACCGCCGGTGTAGACGTCCACATGGAGACGACGGCGTTCAAGCTGCTGACGGCCGACGGCCGCGTGGTCGGCGCGCTCGCCTACCGGCGCTCGGATGGCTCGCTGATCCTTTATCGCTGCGGCGCGCTCGTGCTTGCCTCGGGCGGTGCCGGAAAGATGTACCGCGTCACCTCCAACTCGTGGGAGAGCACGGGCGACGGGACCGCGCTCGCCTACGACGCCGGCGCGCACCTGCGGGACATGGAGATGGTCCAGTTCCACCCGACGGGCATGGTCTGGCCCGTGGGCGTGCGCGGCCTACTGGTCACCGAAGGGGTGCGCGGCGAAGGTGGCGTGTTGCGGAACAAGGACGGCGAGCGCTTCATGGAGAGATACGACCACGAGCGAATGGAGCTGTCGTCGCGAGACGTCGTGGCCCGCGCGATCAACTCGGAGGTCATTGCCGGCCGCGGGACACCGCACGGCGGCGTTTACCTTGACATCAGCCACAGGAAGCCCGAGTTCATCAAGAGCAAGCTACCGTCGATGTACGAGCAGTTCCTGAAGCTGTCAAATGTCGATATCACCAAGCAGCCGATGGAAGTGGCGCCAACTCTTCACTACATGATGGCCGGCGTGCGGGTTGAGCCCGAAACCGGCGCGACGAACGTCGCCGGCCTCTACGCCGCGGGCGAGCTCGCATCGGGGCTGCACGGGGCCAATCGCCTGGGCGGCAACTCCTTGAGCGACCTGCTGGTCTTCGGCAAACGGGCGGGCGAAGCGGCAGCCGAGGGCGCGAAGCGGAGCCCGAAGGCGGACAAGACGAAGATCGATCCGGCGCAGGTGCAGAGCGCGATTGCAGCTCTCATGGCACCATTGGACCGGCCGGCCGGTGAGAGTCCGTACAAGCTGCACGCGGAGATCCAGGACACGATGTCGGCGTACGCGCCAATCGTTCGTGACGCAGCCGGCCTGAAAGAGGGGCTGGTCAAGATCGAGGATCTGCGTGAACGGGCAAACGTGTGTGGGACGGGCGGCTCGACGACGCTCGCCTTCAATCCCGGATGGCACACCGCGTGGGACATCCGATCGATGCTGGTCAACGCCGAGGCGCTGCTGCGGTCGGCGCTCGAGCGCAAGGAGAGCCGAGGCGCTCACGCTCGCTCGGACTACCCGAAGACCGACGACCAGCTTGCTTCAGTCAACTACATCACGAAGCAGACTCCGCACGGCATGAGCGTCGAGGCTGAGCCCATCCCAACCATGCCCAGCTATCTCGCCGAGATCTTGCACCGGTCCTATGCGACTTACACCCCGGAGGAGATGGAGTAGATGGAGTTGACCTCCCTCGACCTCAAGATCTGGCGAGGCGACGCCAAAGGTGGAGACCTGGTCTCCTACCGCGTCCCGGTCCGCGAGGGGATGGTCGTCCTCGACGCCGTGCTGTGGGTCCAGGCGAACATGGCCTCGGATCTCGCGGTGCGTTGGAACTGCAAGGCGGCCAAGTGTGGGTCGTGCTCGGCCGAGATAGACGGTTTTCCTCGCCTCATGTGCAAGACACCCATCGCCGAGTACGGGGGCCAGTTAAGCGTGGGGCCCATGAAAGCGTTCACCGTGATCAAGGACCTGGTCACGGACGTCAGCTGGAACTACGAGGTCAACAAGCAGATCCCGCCGTTCACGCCCAGCGAAAAAGACATGTCGAGCAGCGAACCCTGGCGCATGCAGCAGAAGGACGTCGAGCGGTCCATGGAGTTCCGCAAGTGCATCGAATGCTTCCTGTGCCAGGACGTCTGCCACGTGCTACGGGCGCACGACCTCAAGAGCGCGTTCTATGGACCGCGTTTCATGGTCCGGATCGCGAGCCTCGAGATGCACCCGAAGGACGTGCTCGACCGCAGTCCGCTGCTGAAAGGTAAGGCTGGACTCGGCTACTGCAACGTCACGAAATGCTGCACCGAGGTCTGCCCCGAGCACATCCACATCACCGACAACGCGATCATCCCGCTCAAGGAGCGCATGGACGACCAGTATTTCGACCCGGTGCGATCAGTGCTGCGCCGTCTCGGCGGGAGCGCCAAAAAGCCGTCGGCCTAGCTCTCCGGGGCCATTGGACCCCGCCGGACAGGGACTTGTGGCACCTGTGCCGTCCTTTTGGCGGCCCAACACTCAATGCATGTTCGTTGAGCAATCTGTTCAGATCAACCAGCCGGTTGAGGCGGTGACGGCCATCCTCGTCGCGGGCCCTCGAGAGTGGTTTGCACGACTCGATGCCTCGGGCAAGACCGCGGTCGGCGCGTCCGTTGCGGGCATCGTCCTCCGCAAGCAGGTCGCCGTCGAGGTTGGTCTACCGGTGACCACCGGCGATTGGACCGAGATTCCCGTCACATGGAGAGCGACATTTATCGAGAAGCTGTTCCCCGTGATGGTGGGAAAGGTGGAGCTGGCGCCCGTTGACGCCCGGACGACGAAGCTGACCATCGGCGGCATGTACGAACCACCATTTGGGCCGCTGGGCAGGCGGCTCAACGACGCTTTCATGCACACGGTCGCGGAGGCCACGGTCAGCGACCTCGCGCGGTCGATCGCCGAACGGCTCGAAGCCGCGGTTTCAACTCGGGCCAAGAAGCGCCAACCGGTCTGATCTGGCGCCATGTTCGTCCGCCACTCGGTCCACATCAACCAGCCCGTCGCCGCAACCACGGAGGCGTTGATGAGCGGTCCGCGCAAGTGGTTCCCACGCCTGAGTGGAAGAAACGTGGGATCGGTAGGCCTCCACATCGCGGGCGTGCCGGTGCGAAAGCGCGTGGTGGTCACAGTCGGCGAGCCGGTCAAGACCGCGACCTGGACCATCATTCCCCTGGACTGGAAGGCGACCTTCCCTGGAACACGGCTGTTCCCGTCGATGACCGGGCGGATCGAGATCGCTCCGGTTGACAAAGGGGTCAGCCGGCTCACGGTCAGCGGCATGTACGAGCCGCCCCTGGGCAAGCTGGGACGGCAGCTCGACGAGACTGTGATGAACGGTATCGCGGAGGCCACTGTCAGAGAGCTGGCCGAGTCCATCGCGAAGCGGATCGAGGCGGCGGCTTCCAGGTCAGAGAAGCAGAAAAGACCTGAACCCGGCGGGCCATTCGGCCCTCTGACGGCTCCCGCACGCCGATTAGATTGAAATCCAGCGAGGAACCCAGGGCCGCAAGGTGACACCCGAATGGGATGAAATGGCTTCTGCCGACCCGGGCTCCTCGCTCTACTGAGATCCCGGAGTCGTGGTATGTCGGGCCAGGTAGGCGGCGGCCTCGGCGCGGCGAGCCACCTCCAGCTTCGAAAGGATGGTCGAGACGTAGTTCTTGACCGTCTTCTCGGCCAGCTTCAGCTCCTTGCCGATCTGCCCGTTGGTCTGGCCTTTGGCGATCAGCACGAGGATCCGCTCCTCCTGGGCTGACAACCGCGCGAGCTTTTCATCGCGCATCGTCTTGCCCTTGCGCAGGCGCTCCAGGACGGACCGCGTCACCTCCGGGTCGAGCAGGCTCCTGCCCGCGCCGACCTCGCGGATCGCGCGGATCAGCTCGCCGCCCCGGATCTGCTTGAGCACATAGCCGGCGGCGCCGGCCATGATCGATGCGAAGAGCGCTTCGTCATCGGCGAACGAGGTCAGCATCAGCACCTGGGTCTTCTCGAGCCGGGCGCGGATCTCTCGCGTGGCCTCGATCCCGCTTCCGTCCGCCAGCCGGACGTCCATGACGACCACGTCGGGCTTGGTCCTAACCGCCTGGTCGATCGCCTCTTTCACCGATCCGGCTTCGGCCACCACCGTGAGGTCGTCATTGGCGTTGATGAGGGACTTCACGCCGTCGCGCACGACCTCGTGGTCGTCTACGAGCAGGATGCGAAGCCGGTTCGGCGCCATAGAAGCTATCGTCCCACCCGGCGAGCAGTCGTGGCACGGCCCGTGGTCACTTTGCGGGCGGGCCGAACGGCCCTGTCACCAGCGACTGGGAACGTGAAGTGGAGGCTTGTACCCCGTCCTCTCTTGCTCGAGATGCGCAGCCTTCCTCCCAACGCCGAGACTCGCTCGCGCATGTTTCTCAATCCATTTCCATCAGAATCCCGCCGCGGGTCGAAGCCCGATCCGTCGTCCTCGATCGTGAGCACGGCGCCGCGCCCAGCGCGGACGAGCGTTACCACCGATCTGGTTGCATTCGCGTGCCTGGCGACGTTGGACAGGGCCTCCCGGGTCAGCTGAACGATCTCGTGAGACCGCCCTGAAAGGTTGGCTGCAAGGTCGACGTCGACCTCGACGGCAACCTCGAGGCCTGGTGCCTGCACCTCTTCTCCCAGGGTTCGGAGAGCCTGGTCGAGCTGCCGGTCGGCAAGTATGCCCGGCCTCAGCCCGAAGATGTAGTTCCGCAGGTCGCGGATCACGTTGTCGAGCTCGCCCACGGCCTTTTCGAGACGCGCGGCGGTCTCGGGCGAACCGGATATCAGCGCGGTGCCCTGGAGGTTCATGCCCACCGCAAACAATGACTGAATGATCCCGTCGTGGAGCTCTTTGGCAATCCGCTCCCGCTCCTCCATCAGGCCGACCCGCTGAACGTCGGCCTGGGCGCGGACATACTCCATCGCGACCGAAGCCTGGTTGGCGAAGGTTTCCACCAGCCGGATCGTCTCGGGATCGAACTGCCGCCGGCCTTTGAGGTTGGCGACCATCAAAGTGCCGGTGGCGCGACCCTGCGTCCGCAACGGCACGAAGATGGCGGCCCCTACCCGCCCGAGGCGGATGATCGGCTTATAGGCGCCGCGGTCGGCGCTCGCATCTGACGTGAACCGCGGCCGGCCCGATTCCATGACCGCTCCCGAGATCGAGCTCAAAGCTGGAACCGATTGTCCGCGGACCTGGCTTGCCTGCGCGCCGACGGCAGCCGCCACCACGAGCTGTCCGGGCTTGGAGCTGGTGGTGAGAATGGTCGCCGAATCCGCACCCGCCAGCTCGCGGGCATGCTCGGCGATCCCGGCCAGCAGTGAATCCGCATCTGAGCCCGCGAGGATCTCGCTCGTAATGTCCTGCAGCGCGTCAAGCCAGCGCTCTCGCTGGCGTGTTTCCGCATAAAGAGTCGCGTTGGCGATCGCCGCGCCGGCCTGCGTGGCCAGGATGACGACCGAATCCTCGTCCTCCTGGCTGAATTTCGAAGCGCTGCGCTTTTCGGCGAGGTAGATGTTCCCGAAGACCTTTCCCATCGCCTGGACGGGTGCGCCAAGAAATGAACGCATGGGCGGATGGTTGGCGGGGAACCCGACGGACATCGAGTGTTCGGCGATGTTCGTGATGCGGATTGGCTTTGGCTGCTGAATCAGCAGCCCCAGGATCCCCCGTCCGCGCGGCGGGGAACCGATGGCGTGCCGCTGCCTGGCGGAGATCCCGGTGGTGATGAACTCCACGAGCTCGCCGCCTTCGCCGATCACCCCCAATGCCCCATAACGGGCGTCGGTGACCTGGGCTGCGAGGTCCACGATCCGCTGCAGGACGATCGGCAGTGACAGCTCGGACGCCAGGGTCAGCCCGGCTTCGAGCAAGACGTCCTTGCGATCTGTCGGGCGTCTCACGATAGTGCGAATTTACGACATACCCCCTGTGAACCGGTTTCACGCGGCGCGCCGGTCCCTTCGGGTCGGGCCTGGATGCCCGTTTGGACCGGGCCCTTCGACCCTATGGCGCCCGACGAAGCAATGGAAAGCTAGTGGCATGAACACGACCAAGCGCTTCGAGAGAATCCTGCTCGCGACGGACGGCAGCGAGGCAGCCAGCGCCGCGGTTGATGCGACGATCGCGATCGCCAAGTCACCGACCGCGAAGGTCCGCGTTGCTCACGTCTGGAACCTCGAGGTGCACCACCGCCATGGGTTCTGGGATGTCGAGATGCGGAGCGAGGCCGAGAAGCTGGTGGACGTCACAGTGGAGCGGCTGTTGAAGGCCGGCGTGATGGCGGAACGCGAGATCGACCGCGCCGACAGCAAGCACGTCGCTGCGGCCCTCGCCCTGTCGGCCAGGGAGTTCAAGGCGGACCTGGTCGTCCTTGGGACGCGGGGTCTGACCGACTGGCAGTCGATGACCAAGCACAGCGTGAGTCATGAGGTGCTGTGCGCCGTGGACTGCCCGGTCCTGATCGTCCGTGGCCGGCCTGCCGGATCTTCGGACAAGGTGATGAAGATCGTTTTGGCGGTGGCCGGCGGCGATGACCTGGCGCCTGCCGCGCGGGCTGCCCAGGCGGTGGCGGCGCCGGACTCCTCGGTGATGGTCGTGCACGTGGCGCAGGCAATCGTCGGCGTCCAGGGATTCGCGTACGTGGAACCCGACGAAGAGATCCGCGAGACGATGGCCCGCGCCAGCGAGCTGCTCGCCAGCGCTCACGTCAAGGTCCAGGGGATGGTGGCGCACGAAGGCCCTGTCGCGAAGGCGGTGGCAGAGATCGCCGCGGACTGGAACGCCGACCTCATCGTGGTCGGCTCGAGCCGTATGGGCGACATCGGCAGCCTGTTCCTTGGTTCCGTTTCGCACGACCTGCTTCACATAACCGACCGCCCCGTGCTCATTGCGGAGCGAGTTTCGTGATTCACCCGCTGCCTCGACATCGCACCGTGTCCGACGTGATGACGACTGCTGTTCATGTCGCCAGCAAGCAGACGCCCTTCAAGCGGCTCGTCGAGCTGATCGAGGACAACAAAGTCAGTGCAGTACCCATCGTCGATGAGCACGGAATCCCAATCGGAATCGTCTCGGAATCAGATTTGCTGCTCAAGGAGCGGCGCCGCGAGCTGGAGTCGGAACCCAGCTTGCTCCACGCGCGCCGGCGGCGTCAGGAAAGGGCCAAGGCGGAGGGTGTGGTCGCTGTTGAGATCATGACCACTCCGCCGATCACGGTCCGGTCGGACACGACGCTGGCACAGGCGGCACGACTGATGCAGGAACGCAACGTGCGGCGCCTCGTGGTCGTCGACGAGCGCGGCAAGATCGCCGGCATCGTCAGCCGAAGCGACCTGCTGCAGGTCTTCCTTCGCTCCGATGACGATCTGCGGGACGAGGTGGTTTCGGGAGTCGTCCCATCAGTGCTGCTCACAGGCCAGCAGGCGATCCGGGTCACGGTGCGCTGGAACGTCGTCACGCTCTCAGGGGAGGTCGACCGCAAGACCGACGCGGACATATTGATGCGCGAGGTCAGGGAGCTCGACGGGGTGGTCGAGGCGATCGACGACCTGCGGTACCGGTGGGACGACACGACCGCGGCCGCGCTCCGGCAGTCGTCGCTGGAAGGTTCCTTCACGGGCTTCTGACCGACGACCCGCCGAATCTCAGACGGTCGGGTCCCCGCGCGATGTCCTGAACGACCAGGACCTAGAAGCGGCGGCCCCGGACGTGCTCGATCGAGAAGCTCGCGGTGTCGGCGATCAGCATCACGGCCATCACCCCGGCTTCCACCGGGTCGCTGACCACCACGTCGGCCGCGTCTGGCACCGATCCCGCCATGCTGGTGCAGACGACGATGATCCCCGCCTCTCTGATCTCGCGCACCGCGTTGCTGATGTCGCCGCCCATGAGCGCGCCGGCCAGCACGAGCGCTCGCGCCCGGTGCAAGCGGGCCACCGCGCGTACCGCCTGCGCCAGCTGCTCTTCACCGACCAGCGGAATGGTGTCGACCGAGATCCGCTCGCCACGGATGTTGTGCCGGTCCGCTTCCGAGACAGCGCCTTGGGCGACCATGCCGACCTGCGCGCCGCCGCCGATCACGATCACCCGCTTGCCGTAGATGGTCTGGAACGTCGGGACTCGCGTCACCCTGGTAATCCCGTGTAGGGCGACCAGGTCACCCAGCAGCCGCGCCTCATCTCCGGCGCCCGTGACCTCGAGCTGCAGCTCGGCCGAATCCGCCGACGACCCACCAGCGATGTAGGTGATGTTCGCGCCGTGCTTGAAGATCGCCTCCGAGATGCGGTACAGCACGCCGGGTTCGTCCCGTGTGGCAACCAGCAGCCCGAGCACCGCGTCGTCCGGCATGCGCAGAAGATTAAGCTCCCGGTGCCATGAGATTTCTCGACCTCACGCAGGACTTCTCCCTGCACACGCCCGCGTTTGCAGGCTACCCCGGACCCGCGATCCGCTGGATCAAGCACCTCGCCTTCGACCGGGCCGGAGGCCAGGAGATCACGATGACGCTCCACGTCAGCACGCATCTGGACGCGCCCGCGCACTTCATGACGCGTGGCAAGTTCATCGGGGACCTGACCCTGAACTTCCTGGTCGGCTCCGCGTGCGTCGTCGACCTGGAAAAGATGGGGGTGGGCGACTACGACCTCTACGGACCCGAGCACTTCGAGCGCTGGGAGAAGGAGACCGGCCTCAGGATCGAGCGCGGAGACATTCTCGTCATCCACACCGGCTACCACAAGTTCTATCCCGAGAACTGGACCGATCGCTCGCAGGCCGACGAGACCAGTTACTTCATCCGGCATCCAGGACCGACCCGTGCTTTCGCCGAATGGGTGTTGGAGCGAGGCGTGCGCTGGATCGCCGTGGACGCCGGCAGCGCGGACCACCCGATGAACACCGTGATCAGGCGGATTCGCGCGGACGAGGCTGAGGAGGCCGAGAAGAAGCTGGGCCGGAGCCTGGACGAGATCTTCCCCAGGGCCGACTACCAGATCATGCACACTCTCCTCTTCCCGCACGACATCATCCACATCGAGAACCTGGGCGGGCAGATCGACGAGGTGCTGGACCAGAAGATCCAGCTCGGATGCTTCCCGTGGCGCTTCCAGGGCGGCGAGGCGGCCCTATGCCGCGCGGTTGCGATTCTGGACGAGTGAAGCCGCCGCCGTTCGAGTACCACGCTCCGATCACGGTCGATGAGGCGTGCGCGCTGCTTGGCTCGTTGGAGGACGCGAAGGTCCTCGCCGGCGGCCAGTCGCTCGTCCCTCTCCTCAACTTCCGTCTCGCGCGCCCCGCGCACCTTGTCGACATCAACCGAATCTCGGGCCTGGACCGAATCTATGAGCGCGACGGAGGCGTCGCTGTCCAGGCGCTAGCGCGCCAGGCGGCCGTCGAAGACTCGGATCTCGTCATGCGCGCCTGCCCATTGGTGAGTGCGGCGGTGCGCCTGGTGGCGCATCGGGTGATTCGAAACCGCGGCACCATCTGTGGCAGCCTGGCGCACGCCGACCCGGCCTCGGAGCTGCCTGCCGTCCTGCTCGCGCTTGGCGGTCACGTGGTCGCGCGCTCCACGCGAGGCGAGCGAGTCATCAAAGCCGAACAGCTCTTTCAGGGTGTGATGGAGACGGCCCTTGAGCCGGACGAGCTGCTGGTCGAAGCCTGGTTTCCGGCCTCACCCGCACCGTTTGCCATCGTCGAGGAATCGCGCCGGCACGGCGATTTCGCGCTGGCCGGGGTGGTGCGGGCCGCGGACCGCCTCGCTTTGTTCGGCGTGGCGCCCACGCCGGTCCTGGCCGATCCGCGCGACCCGGCGAAGGGGCTCCAGCCGAGCGGCGACCTCGAGGCTTCCCCAGAGTTCCGCCTTCACCTGGTCCGGGTCATGACCGAGAAGGCGTTCGCGGCGTGAAGGTCAACGGCGCTGTCCACCCGCCACCGGTCGACCCGCGCCGTCTGCTCTCCGACCACCTGCGCCACGACCTCGGCCTGACCGGCACACACGTCGGCTGCGAGCACGGGGTTTGTGGGTGCTGCACGGTCTTGCTGGACGGTGCGCCGGTGCGTTCGTGCCTCATGCTCGCCGTCCAGGCCGAAGGCCACGACGTGACGACCATCGAAGGCCTGGCCGCGGATGGCGAAGCGCTGCACCCGGTGCAGCAGGCATTCCACGAATGTCACGGGCTGCAGTGCGGCTTCTGCACCCCCGGCTTCGTGATGTCGGTGGTGGGCCTGCTGGAGCAGCACCCGAATCCGACCGCGGAACAGGTTGACGAGGGCATCAGCGGCAACCTGTGCCGGTGCACGGGTTACGCCTCGATCCGCCGGGCCGTAGTTCGTGCCGCCGAGCTTTCGAAGCAATGACAACACGCTGGTTCGGGGAGCGGGTACAGCGTGTCGAGGACGACCGCCTGCTGCGCGGCCACGGCCGCTTCACGGACGACATAAATGAGAACGGCGAGCGCGCGCTCGAGTCTGTCCTCGTTCGTTCGCCGTTCGCGCATGCACGCATCCGCTCGATCGACGTCATCGCCGCCCGCGCGATGCCTGGCGTGGTCGCCGTCTTTACCGCCGCCGACCTCCCCTTCGGCCATACCGACCTGCCCATTCTCATCCCCCACCCGAATCTGACGCACGGCCGAACCCAACGCTGTCTGGCATCGGAGGTGGTGAGGTACGTCGGTGAGGCCGTCGCCTTCATCGTGGCCGAAAGCCGCAGCATCGCCGAGGATGCGGCCGAGCTGGTGCAGGTCGACTACGAGTTGCTGCCGGTCGTGATCACCCCCGAGTCCGCGGCTCGGGCCGACCATCTCGTCCACGACGACGTGCCCGGCAACGTGGCGGCCGAGATGATCCAGGAGGCCGGCGCGGTTCAATCTGCCTTAGCGGCTTCGCCGCACCGCAAGCGACTTCACTTCCGCTTCGAGCGCGGCGCCGCCAGCCCAATGGAGGCCCGGGCGGTATGGGCTCGCTGGTCGACCGCCGAGCACAGGTTGACCGTCTACGACTCGACGCAGTCGCCGACCTCGATTCGCGGAGGGCTCGCCGTGCTGTTCGGGTTGCCCGAGTCGAATGTCGACGTGATCGCGCCGGACGTGGGGGGTGGGTTCGGGCCGAAGATCATGCTCTTCTACCCCGACGAGCTCCTGGTTCCCTTTGCCGCGATGAAGCTCGGCAGGCCGGTGAAGTGGACCGAGGACCGGCAGGAGCATTTCACGGCCGTGAACCAGGAGCGCGGCCAGGTCCACGAGGTCGAGGTCGGCTACGACAGCGATGGCAAGCTCCTTGCGCTGGACGTCGACTTCGTCCACGACGCCGGCGCCTACACGCCGTACGGAATCATCCTGCCGATCATCACGGCCGCGCAGGTCCCCGGGCCTTACCGCGTGCCGAACTACCGGGTGCGATTCCGCGACGTCTACACGAACGCCACACCAACCTCGCCCTACCGTGGCGCCGGCCGCCCGCACGCCTGCTTCGTCATGGAGCGCACGCTCGACGCGGTCGCGGCTGAGCTTGGACTCGAGCGCGCCGAGGTCCGCCGCCGCAACCTGATCCAACCAGACCAGTTTCCGTACGAGGTCGGCGTGGCGTGGCAGGACGGAAACAGAGTCGTCTATGACAGCGGGAACTATCCCGCTCTCCTGGAGAAGGCGCTCACCAACCTCGGACCTCGGCCGGCGGGCGACCAGGTCGGGATGGGACTCGGCATGTACGTGGAAGGCACGGGGGTGGGGCCTTACGAGGGTGCGCACGTGCAGGTCCTCGTCTCGGGCAAGGTGGTCGCCGCGACCGGCATCCCCAGCCAGGGCCAGGCTCACGCGACCGTCTGGGCGCAGATCGTCGCCGATCAGCTGGGCGTGGATGTTGCCGACGTCGAGGTGACGAGCGGCGACACGCGGCGCTTCCCATGGGGAGTGGGCACTTTCGCGTCGCGGGGAGCGGTCACGGCCGGCAACGCGATGGCGGTGGCAGCGGGCATGGTCGCCGAAAAGGCCAAGCACATCGTCGCGGACCACCTCGAGGTCGATGCAGCCGACCTGGAGCTTGTCGGCGGCAAGGTCCAGGTGAAGGGGTCGCCCGATCGCGGGATGCCGCTGGCGGCGGTGGCCGTCCTGGCCAACCCGGTCCGCTATGCATTCGGTGGTGGCAGTGAGGCGGCGACCCAGTTCACGGCCAGGGCGCGGCCGGGACCGCCCCTCCATGAAGGCGAGCAGCCCGGTCTCGAGGCGACCGGTTACTACAGCCCGCCAGGCTCGACCTGGGCCGCAGGGTGCCATGCCGCCTACGTGCGAGTCGACCCGAAGACGTTCCGGCTGGAGATCCTCAAGTACGTCGTCATCCACGATTGCGGGCGCGTGATCAACCCGCTCGTGGTGGAGGGACAGATCGAGGGTGGGGTCGCACAGGGGATCGGCGGCGCCTTCTACGAGCGCCTCGCGTATGACGACGAAGGTCAGCTCCGCAATGCATCCTTCATGGAGTTCCTGATGCCCTACGCGACGGAGATCCCCACGATCGAGATCGACCACATCGAGACGCCATCCCCGCTGAATCCTCTCGGCATCAAGGGCGCCGGCGAGGCGGGCGTGATCCCGGTGGGCGCGGTCCTCGCGTCAGCGATCGAGGAGGCGCTCGGCATCCCGATCACCGAGATGCCCCTGTCACCGCTGAAGCTCTTTGAGCTCAGCCGTCCGTCCTGACGACGGCGGCGACGATGTTTCCGCCTGGCGGGCCCTGGTGTGAGTTGCGCTCCCCTCCACTCACGTAGTTGGTCGTGCGTCCGGTCACTGACGCGACGAGCATTCCACCCAGCGCTTTCCCGATCTGGTAGGCGTCGACGTCATCGAGCAGGGTGATTCTCTGGCCGCGAATCTGGTCGCTTCCCGGGATGACGGACTTGGCGAAGACGTGAACGAGCCGCGACAGGTCCGCCTCGGCCGGTAGAGCGTCAAAGCTGAGCCCGGCCGAGCGAAGCGCATTCCTGACGCCTTCGGCGTCGATGAAGTCCTTGGTGACGGCGTGGCCGATGCGCAGCGAGCTTCGCGAAGCGGTCGAGTTTCCGAACACGAGCACCTCGCCATGGCGCTTCTCGCCGCCGGACGAGGTCATGGCGACCTCTGAGTAGAGGCTCCAGTCGCGGCGCACGACGCCATCCGACAGCGCCGACTCCTTCACCTCGCCAAGCGCCATCGCGACTCCGAGCGCAGCCGCGTCATTCGCGTATACCCCTGCGCCTTCGGGGCCGAATGTGAGGTCGTGCGAGACCACCGTCTTCCCACGCGACTCCGCGTCCTTGATGCTGGCCGTTGTCAAGCCCGGCACTTTGACCATGACGAGGTGGACGTCGCGTGGGTCGGTGAGACCGGCGTCCGCCATGGCTTGGTGCGTCGCCTCGGCCACCTTCCGGATCTGGCCCATGCGGCCGACCTCTTCCGGCGGCATGGGCTCCGAGCCGGCTCTGCCGACGACCAACCTCTTGTCGTCCTTCGAGTCCGAATCCGGCGCCTCGACCCACTCTCGCGTGACCACCGCGATGTGAGGCGTGATCACCCCCGGGCACCCGCCCGAGAGCACGAAGATAACCTGCTTCGCCACGTCTTCCAGCGGTATCCCAACGAACTTCGAAGTCCACTCGCGGAGGGCCACGTCTGCCCAAACGCGGCCCCAGTCGTCGTGCTGCCCGGTCCCCTCGGTCTTGCCGGCGATCGCGACGAGCGTGTCGGGCTTGATCTTCCCAGCGTCCGCGAGCTTCTGCAGGCCGGACGTGTCGGACGGCGCGGCCATGGGACAGACGAACATTTCGACTTTCTGAGCTTTCATCACCTTCATATTTTCAGGCTGGACGAAGAGGAGGTTCGAAGCCGAAGCCAGGCATCGCTTCGAGCTGCTCCGCGAGCGCCATCAGCGGCCATTCCATGCCCGACCTCGCGACCAGCTGCACGCCCAGCGGCAGCCCGTCGTGGCGGCCCGCTGGGATGGAAATCGCGGGGGTGTGCGCAAAGCTGACCGGGAGCACGAACTGGATGTAACGCCCGTAGGGCTCGCTGAGAAAAGGCGGCACCTCCGCGATGGGCATGGGGACCAGGCCGAGTGTTGGGGTCAGCAAGCAGTCGAAGTCGTTGAGCAGCGGTCTCACCACGACCGCGTAAGCGGCCGCAGTCGCGCTTTCGAAAGCCTGGAAATAGTCGAGCGCCGACAGCGCGCGCCCCTGCTCGACCAGATTGCGAATGCCAGGGCCGAACAGCCGCGGGTCGGCCGGAAAGGACGCCATGCTTGCGCGGCGCACCACCCCATAGCCGGCCGCCACCGCCTCCGACTCCCAGGCGATGCGCTCGACGTGATGGCCCGCCAGGTCGAACGCATCGGCTGCGCGGCGGCACGCGTCTGCGCAGGCGGCATCCATCCCAAGCGGGGTCTCCTCCACGACCCCGATGCGCAGGAGTCTGGGGGTCGGCGATCGTTCGCCAGGCGGGACGTCCGCCATGACCGAGAACAGCAGCCTCACATCGGCGACGGTCCGTCCAAGCGGCGCGATCACGGATAGGCCCGCCGGGTCCACGATCTCGGACGGCACGCGGTCCGGTGACGGGCGCAGACCGACGATTCCGCAGCAGGAAGCGGGGATGCGAATCGAGCCGCCCATGTCGGTGCCCATCCCGACCGTCGCCATTCCCGCGCTCACAGCCGCGGCGCTGCCTCCAGTGGAGCCGCCGGGCGTGATGCCGGACCGCCAGGGGTTGTTGGTGGCGGGAAAGATGGCGTTGGTCGTTCCGACCGCGGCCGCCAGCTCCGGGAGGTTCGTCTTCCCCAACACGGCGGCCCCGGCCGCCCGGGCCCGAGCTACAGGAACCGTGTCGTGGTCCGCGAGGCGCTCAGCCCAGACCGCGCTGCCGTCGGTCCATGGCATGCCCGCCGCCGGCAGGTTGTCCTTGACGGCCAGGGTGACACCGCTCAATGGCCCTGCCGAGGCGCGGGCACTTCGGTCCACGTAGACGTAGGCGTGCACTTGCGTATCGAGGCGGTCGATCGCATCGAGATGCGCCTGCACGATGGCTTGGGGATCCAGCTCACGTGCGCCGACTCGACGGACGATCTCGTCCGCGGACAGCCATGCCAGCTCGTTCTCGCTCATTCCAAAAAGGGAGGCGCCGCCGCCCCGAAAGGCTGCGGCGCCTCGTCTGAATCGTTCCTCAGGCCGCTCGAGAGCCCATCGTTGTTCGCTTGGCGGCCGTCTCCTTGCGGAGATTCAGGTTGAACACGTAATAGAGGGCGCCGCTGAGCAGGAAGCCGACGACGAACGTGATGTCTCCGACGTCGGGGTTGTTGGTCGGTATCGGACCGATGTAAAGGCCGAACACGTTGGCGAAGAGATAGACGGAGACGATGAGGCCGATCCCCATCGCGACCACACCTTGCCAGCGGTTGTACCCGGTGTTGTAGAACATGCTCTCGTCGCCGTAATCGCCGCCGCGCAGCCAGTAGTCCACGAAGACGACAGCGAGCCATGGGGCGATCCAGTAGCTGATGAGGAGCAGGAAGCTCTCGTACTTGCTGCCCGGCGCGACCTGCGCCTGCAGGATGACCCCGCCGAGGAACCCGATCACGCCGACGACGACGGCCAGCGCGGCGCGACGCTGGCGAAGCGTCATGCCCATCTCGCGTATGCCAAGCGAGACAAGCGACATCGTTCCGCTGTAGATGTTGATCGCGTTGGCGGCCACCGCCCCGATGGCGATGCAGAGCAGGGTCGCGTAATAGACGGGATCCGGCATCGCCTTCTGAAGCTGGTCCGTCGGGATGCCGTTGAAAAAGTCTGTCTTGGCGACAGTTGCGAGCACCGCTCCCGCCATCTCGAGGACCACGCAGGACAGGAGGACGCCGAAGCCGGCCCAGAAACCGACCATGCGGCGGTTCACGGTCGGCGGCAGGTAACGCGTGTAGTCCGCCGCAAAGGGATTCCAGCCGACCGCGTAGCCGAACGCCGCGGTGAAGGCGAGCAACCAGCCGCCGGGCACCGGTTTGGGTGAGTACCCGTAATTGCCATTGATGAAGATGTAGAAGCACGCGACGATGAAGACGATGCCGAGCAGCGGCACGACGAGGCGCTCGAACACGTGGATCAGGTTGTGTCCCAACGTGGCGATCAGGACCTGGGCTACGACGATCACGAGGAACGCCAGCCAGAACGGAAGGTTGAATGACGGGAAAAGCGACTGCAAGGCAAAGGCGCCGCTGACGCTGTTGACGATGAACCAGCCAAAGGAGGCGGTGAGGCCGTTCAGCGCCGCGGGCAGGATGTTTCCCAGGAATCCGAATGGGCCGCGGCTCACGATCATCATGGGGACGCCGAACTTGGGACCCCAGGAAGAGAGCACGGCATGGCTGAGCGAGCCGAGCCCCGTGCCGAGGAGGATGGCGGTTGCCGCCTGCCAGAGGTTGAGCCCTTCAAAAGCGACGGCGATGACGCCGATGAAGACCGTTGCGAACTCCAGGTTCGGCGAGAGCCAGGTCCAGAAAAGGTCGAGCGGCTTGCCATGCCTCTCCCTTAAGGCGATGTACTCGACGCCTCCCGGCTCGACCGTGCCGACCTTCGACCCGTAGTCGCCCTCACGGACAGGTACGTGCTTTTCGACCTCATCGGCTGTTTGCATGGACTCCCCTCCAGAAACCGGCCGCCACCGTTCCGCAGAGTTTAGGTCTCTGTTAGCCTCGCGTCCAATGCTCGATTTGCTCCTGAAAGGAGCCCGCCTGCCAGGGCAGGCGGAAAATCGCGAGATCGGGGTACGGGACGGCCGGATCGCCGAGCCTGAGCCGGAGGCTCGGCAGGTCATCGACCTCGGTGGCGCTCTGGTCACTCCCGCGCTCGTCGAGCCTCACATCCACCTCGACGCGGTGCTCACGGTCGGCGAGCCGCGCCACAACATCACCGGCTCTCTGTTCGAGGGCATCGCCATCTGGGCCGAGCGGGTGAAGCTCCTGAGCGTCGAGGACGTCAAGCGCCGCGTGCGCACCGTGCTGCGCTGGCAGCTGGCAAATGGAGTCCAGTTCGTGCGAAGCCATGTCGATGTCTGCGATCCAGAGCTGCGCGCGGTCCGTGCGCTCGTCGAGCTCCGCGAGGAGATCGGCGACCAGATGGTGCTCCAGCTGGTCGCCTTTCCTCAGCAGGGCATCATGTCGTTCGACGGGGGCGAGGAGCTCATGCGGCGCGCCATCGACATGGGCGTCGACGTCGTCGGCGCGATCCCGCATTTCGAGCTGACGCGCGAGTACGGCGAGCGCTCGGTCAAGTTCGCGATGTCGCTCGCCGCGGACAAGGGACTGCGGGTCGACGTGCACTGTGACGAGACCGACGATGATCACTCGCGATTTGTCGAGGTGATGGCCGCGGAGACGATCAGGCTCGGAATGGGTGGCCGCGTCACGGCCAGCCACACGACGGCCATGCATTCCTACAACAACGCTTACGCCTACCGGCTGATCAACAACCTGAAGCGGGCTCAGATGCACATTGTCACCAACCCGCTCGACAACTCGACGCTGCAGGGGCGTTTCGACACATATCCCATCCGGCGCGGTCACACCAGGGTCAAAGAGCTGCTGGCGGCCGGCGTGAACGTCTGCGTCGGTCACGACTCTGTGATGGACCCCTGGTATCCGCTCGGCTATGGGGACCCGCTCCAGGCGGCGTTCGTGCTCGCGCACTACGGCCAGATGTCAGGTCACAACGAGCTCCACACCTTGATCGAGATGATCACCGTCAACCCCGCCGCGGCGCTCGGCCTCGAAGGCTACGGCCTGGAGCCCGGCTGCAAGGCCGACCTCTGCGCGTTCGCGGCGCCCACAGAGATGGACGCCATCCGGCTCGTCGCGCCGCGCAAGCTCGTGCTGCGGGGCGGCAAGGTCGTGGCCCGCACCGAACCGGCCCAGACGACGGTCGTGTGGGACGGCCGCGAAGAAGCCGTGGATTTCCTGAAGCCGGACGCCGAACCGCGCGGCTGACGCCAAACGCGCGGATTACGGCGCACGAAACCGCGTGGCTGGCGCCAAACGTGCGGAATGCGCACTGCACCGCCGAACTATCCTGACCGGCATGGACCGACGTTGGATGGCGGTTGCCCGCGGGGACGAGCCCGCCGACCTCGTCTTGGCGGGAGGCCGGGTGCTCTCGGTTTTCACCAAGGAATGGCTGGAGGTCGACGTGGCGGTCGCTGACGGCCACGTGGTCGGGCTGGGCCGTTACGACGGCCGCGAGCGGATGGACGTGAAAGGCGCCTACCTGGTTCCGGGGTTCATCGACGCTCACATGCACATCGAATCGTCGAAGCTCATGGTCGACGAGTTCGCGCGGGCCGTGCTCGCGCAGGGGACCACGGCCGTCGTCGCGGACCCGCACGAGATCGCAAACGTGCTCGGCACCGATGGGATCCACTGGCTGCTCGACTCGTGTGCCGGCCTGCCGCTCGACGTGTTCGTCATGGCGTCGTCATCCGTGCCTGCGTCGACGTTCGAGTCCCCGCACCGATCTTTCACCACAGGTGACATCGAAAGCCTTCTCCGCCGCCACCGCACCATCGGCGTGGCGGAGATGATGAACTTCCCCGGGGTCATCGCGGGCGACCCGAACGAGGTTGCGAAGCTGCAGACCGGCCTCACCGACCACGTGGACGGCCATGCGCCCGGGGTCCGCGGCCCCGCTCTCAACGCCTACATCGCCGCCGGCATCCGATCCGACCACGAGTCGACCACCTATGAGGAGGCCCTCGAGAAGCGGCGTCTCGGCATGTGGGTGATGCTCCGCGAAGCTTCGATCGCGCGCAACCTGCGCGACCTGCTGCCCTTGGTGAAGCGCTACGGCCCAGCGCGCTGCATGTTCTGCACCGACGACCGCGAGCCGAGCTTCATCGTCGAGGAGGGTCACATCAACCAGATGGTTCGGGTGGCGGTCGCCGAGGGCATCGCGCCTGAAGACGCCCTGATCATGGCGACGATCCACCCGGCGATCTACCACAGGCTGCGAAACCTTGGCGCGATCGCCCCCGGCTATCAGGCGGACATCCTGGTCCTGGACGATCTGACCTCTTTCGTCCCGCGCCAGGTTCTGAAGCGAGGTGCGGCGCCCCGGTTCGTCAAGGTCGACGTACCGGAATGGGTTCGGCAGACGGTGCACCTGGCGGACGTGACAGCCTCGACGTTTCATGTGGCAGCGGGCCCACGACGCATGCGGGTCATCCGGGTGATCCCTTCCCAGCTCCTCACGGGCACCGAGCTCCTCGAACCAACCACACGCGACGGATGCATCGTCGCGGACCCCAAACGCGACCTCGTGAAGATCGCCGTGCTCGAGCGGCACCACGCGAGCGGTCGAGTTGGCCTCGGATTTGCGACCAACGTCGGTCTCCAGCGGGGCGCTTTCGCATCGACCGTCGCGCACGACGCCCACAACGTGGTGGTCCTCGGAGTCGACGACGCTGACATGGCCGCCTGCGCGCTCCGCCTCGCCGCGATCGGAGGCGGCATCGTGATCGCTGAGGGCGGCCGGGTGGTCGAGGAGCTCGCGCTGCCCGTAGCCGGTCTGATGAGCGATCAACCGCTCGCGTTCGTTCACGAGCGGCTGCGTTCGATGGAGAAGCGCCTGGCCGGGCTGGGCGTGACGATGGCCGCACCGTTCATGACGCTGAGCTTCCTGGCCCTGTCGGTGATCCCGGAGCTGAAGATCACCGATCGCGGCCTGGTGGACGTCGCCAGGTTCGAGCTGGTGCCGCTGGGTGTTGAATGAATTGCGCGCAAAGCGGCGATAGGGATGGGACCGGTTGAATTCAATTCCTTACCGCCAGAGGAAGCCAAGCGCCGGCTGCTCACGTGCTTCGCCTCGGCGAGATGGGCGGGGCGCGTGGCGGAAGGACGGCCTTACGCCGACCTCACGGAGCTGTTCGACAGCGCCGAACAGGCATGGCTGGAGCTCGAACCAACCGATTGGGCCGAGGCTCTGGCTGGTCATCCACGAGTCGGCGAGCGTGGAGGCGGCTCGCCAGACACATCCGAGCGCGAGCAGCGCGGCGTGCTGGCGGCTGGGGCCGGCACGCTCTCCGAGCTCGCGCAGGAGAATCGCAGCTATGAAGCTCGCTTTGGGCACGTTTTTCTCATCGCCGCGGTGGGCAAGAGCGCAGACGAGATTCTTTTCGCGCTGCGCGAGCGCATGGACAACGATCCCGTGACCGAAGCTCGTGTCGCGGCCGGCGAGCATCGCAAGATCGCACGGACGCGCCTTGAGGACCTGGTGCGGCAGTGACCATCTCGACGCATGTGCTCGACACGATGCGCGGCGCGGCCGCCGCGGGCCTCGCGGTCACACTCTGCCGCCGCGAGCCGGACGGCGATTGGAAGGAAATCGGTGAGGCCGTCACCGACGCGGAGGGCCGCGTCCGAGACCTGGCGGGCGAAGAGCTGGAGGAGGGCGAGTACCGGCTCGAGTTCGATACGCGGCCCTACTTCGAGCGCTCGGGACTGACAGCCTTCTATCCGAGGATCCTGGTCGTGTTCAGTCTTGAGGAGGCGGGCGCCCACCTACATATTCCGTTGCTGCTGAGCGCATACGGCTACACGACATACCGGGGCGTTTGAGTTGACCATCGTCCTGGGCGACAACCAGTACGGGAAGGCGGAGACGCACGTCGTCCGGGTGACTCGCGGCGCCACCCACGACATCAAAGACATGACGGTGAGCGTCTCGCTCGCCGGGGACTTCGCAGCAACTCACCTCAGCGGCGACAACAGCCACGTGGTTCCGACCGACACGCAGAAGAACACCGTCTTCGCCTTTGCCAAGGATCCAGTTGGCGAGATCGAGGATTTCGCGCTGCGCCTCGGCCGGCACTTTGTGAGCGACCACCGGGCGGTGCAGTGGGCGCGAGTCTCGATCGTGGAGCAACCGTGGGCGCGGATCGTCGTCGACGGCAAGCCGCACCCGCACGCATTCGAGCGAGGCGGGTCCGAGCAGCGTCTGACGACGGTGACGTGCATGGAAGATTCCGAATGGGTGGTGTCAGGCCTCACTGGGCTCACGCTGCTCAAGTCCACGGGCTCGGAGTTCCGGGGCTACCGGAAAGACCACTACACGACGCTGCCGGAGACCCGCGACCGCGTGCTCGCGACGGCGGTTGATGCGCGATGGCGATACTCGGGCGAGAAGGTCGACTGGAAGGAGGCCCGCCGCGATGCGAGGCGTCTGCTGGTCGAGACCTTCGCAAGCAAGCACAGTCTCTCGCTGCAGCAGACGCTCTACGCGATGGGGGAGGCGGTGCTCGAGGCGCGGCAGGAGATCGCGGAGATCCGCCTCTCGATGCCGAACAAGCACCACTTCCTCGTCGACCTCGAGCCTTTCGGGCTCAACAACGAGAACGAGGTCTTCTACGCCTCCGACCGCCCGTACGGATTGATCGAAGGGACGGTGACGCGCGACGACGCGACGCCTGCCGATCGAGCCTGGTGAACGCACGTGGATTTTCTGCAGCCGGCCACCTGGACTGAGGCGCTCGCCATGAAGGCGGAGCACCCGGACGCGCTGCCGATCGCCGGTGGGACCGACGTCATGGTCGAGATCAACTTCGACCGACACCGCCCTCCCGCATTTCTGGACCTCAGCCGGGTCGCAGAGCTCTCGGACTGGGGTCATGAGGATGGCATGCTGCGCATCGGCGCCGGGGTCACCTACACGCGTCTCATCGACGAGCTCGGCGACCGGATTCCCGGCCTTGCCATGGCATCTCGCACGGTGGGGTCGCCGCAGATCCGCAACCGCGGCACCGTCGGGGGCAACCTCGGCTCTGCGTCGCCGGCCGGTGATGCGCATCCGGCGCTGCTCGCGTCGCGAGCCATCGTCGAGCTTGCCTCGGTTGGAGGGACACGGCGCATTCCTGCGCACGAGTTCTTCGTGGGACCTAAGCGCAACGCGATGCGGCAGGACGAGCTGATCGCCGCATTTCTCATCGAGCCGGCGCAGGGACCCCAGCAGTTCTCGAAGGTGGGGACGCGCAACGCCATGGTCATCGCCGTTTGCTCGTTCGCCCTCGTGATCGAGCCGGAGCGTCGCCGCGTCGGCACGGGCATCGGATCAGCTGCCCCCACTCCGGTCACGGCTCCTGAGGCGGCGAGGTTCATCGAGGGCGTGCTCGACGAGCACAGCCTGTGGCAGACGCGCGCGCCGGTGGCCGAGTCCGCGCTCGCGCGCTTCGGCCAGCTGGTCGCGGCGGCCGCGCGACCCATCGACGACGTGCGTGGCACGGCGGCCTACAGGCGATACGCGCTCGCGGTCATGGCGCGGCGCAGCTTCGTCTGGGCCTGGAACGAATACATCGGAGCGGCATGAGGATCGCCTGCACGGTGAACGGCAGACCGCGCGTCGCCGAAGGCGTCTGGGAAGGGGCGAGCCTGCTGGCCGTGCTGCGCGAGCACATGGATCTTCCCGGCTCGAAGAACGCGTGCGAGCAGGGCGAGTGCGGCTCCTGTTCGGTGTACCTGGACGGCCGCCTGGTGTGCGCATGTCTCGTGCTCGGCGGCCAGGCGCAGGGTCGCGAGGTCGTGACGGTCGAGGGTCTCGCTTCGGGCGACGCGCTGCACCCGGTGCAGGAGGCCTTCCTCGAAGCCGGCGCGGTGCAGTGCGGTTTCTGCACGCCGGGTTTCGTGGTGGCGACCCACGACCTCCTCACGCGCACGTCGCGTCCAACCGATGTAGAGATACGCGAAGCGCTGGCCGGCAACATCTGCCGGTGCACCGGCTACGCGAAGATCATCGACGCAGTGCACCTGGCGGCTAACGGGATGGCGCCGCGGTGACTGGACGCGTCGGCGAATCGGCGCGCCGTGCCGATGGAGCCGGAAAGGTTCGCGGCGACTTCACCTACTCGTCCGACCTGACCGCTGAAGGAATGCTCTGGGGCGCGACGGTACGGAGCCCGCACCCTTACGCCCGGATTCTCGCGATCGACGCGGTCGAGGCTCGAGCCATGCCGGGCGTGGTCGCCGTGCTGACGCACGAGGACGTGCCGGGCGAGAAGCAGTACGGCCTCGAAATCCAGGACCAGCCCGTGCTCGCTTTCGACGTCGTGCGGTATTGGGGCGAGGCGGTTGCTTTGGTCGCAGCCGATCATCCCGAGCACGCGAGACGCGCTGCTCAAAAGGTCCGTGTCACGTACGAGGTGCTCGAGCCGCTGACCGACCCGGAGGTCGCCCTCACGGACGCGGCGCCCCGGCTGCATCCCGACGGCAACGTCACCCGCCATGTGAAGATCCGTCACGGAGCCCAGGACGCTCGGGCGGACGTCGTGGTGAGCGGCGAGTACGAGATCGGTATGCAGGACCAGGCCCCGCTCGGCCCGGAGTCCGGGCTGGCGATTCCCGGTGCCGGCGGAAGCGTCGATCTCCATCTCGCGACACAGTGGCTGCATGTCGATCGCGACCAGCTCTCCGGGATCCTGGCGCTTCCGCCAGAGAAGGTGAGGCTGACGATGGCCGGCGTGGGCGGCGCGTTCGGTGCGAGAGAGGATCTATCGATGCAGGCGCACGCGTGCCTGCTTGCGCTTCGCACCGGACGGCCCGTGAAGATGAGCTACTCGCGGCCGGAGTCTTTCGTGGGCCACGTGCACCGCCACCCGGGAAGGCTCAGATACGAGCATGGCGCAACGCGCGAGGGCAAGCTCGTCTACGTCAAGGCGCGGGTGCTGCTCGATGGTGGGGCTTACGCCTCGAGCTCGACCGCGGTGATCGTCAACGCATGCTGCTTCGCCCTGGGACCTTACGAATGTCCGAACGCGACGGTCGACGGCTGGGTGATGTACACCAACAACCCGCCGTGCGGCGCCATGCGCGGCTTCGGCTCGGTCCAGAACTGCTACGCGCACGAAGCGCAGATGGACAAGCTGGCCGCGGCCCTGGGCATGGACCCGGTCGAGCTGCGCAAGCGCAACGCGATGAAGACGGGAAGCCACCTGATCACGGGGCAGGTGGTCGAAGGCCCCGCCCCGGTCGCGGAGCTCCTGGATCGGATTCGAAAGATGCCGCTCCCTGGTGCGAGGGGAGTGGACCTCACGCAGATGCCCGGCGGCGTCTCCAACACGACCCACGGTGAGGGAGTCGTTCGAGGTGTGGGCTACGCCGTGGGATTCAAGAATGTCGGCTATTCGGAGGGATTCGACGATTATTCGACCGCCAAGGTCCGGCTGTCGGTCGTGGACGGCCGCCCACGCGTCGAGGTGCACACGGCCGCCGCCGAGGTGGGCCAGGGCCTGGTCACCGTGCAGGCGCAGATCGCGGCCACCGAGCTGGGCGTCAGCGACGTCATCGTCCTCGACGCCGACACGAGGGTCGGTTCCGCCGGCTCGTCATCAGCTTCGCGTCAGACGTACATCACCGGCGGCGCGGTCAAAGCCGCGTCCGAGGCCGTGCGGGAGCGCATCCTCGCGATGGCGCGGTCGGAGCTCGGGCACAGCTCGGCGGCCCGCCTTGAAAACGACACGGTCGTCTCCTCGGAAGGTGAGGTGATCGTCACCCTGGCTACGCTGCTCGGCGACGCGGTTGTGGAAGAAACCCGCGAGTTCCGCCCGCGGCGCACCCACCGCCTCGATCCCGAAACGGGCCAGGCCAACGCACACCTGCAGTACGCGTTCGCCGCCCATCGGGCCGTTGTCGACGTCGACACAGAGCTGGGCCTCGTGAAGGTGGTCGAGCTGGCGACGGCGCAGGACGTCGGCAAGGCGATCAACCCCCAGGCGGTAGAGGGCCAGCTCGAGGGCGGCGCCGCGCAGGGGCTCGGGCTCGCGGTGATGGAGGAGATCCAGGTCAAGGACGGCGTGATCCGCAACGCATCGTTCACCGACTACCTGCTCCCGACGATCCTGGACATGCCTCCGGTGCGAATGGAAATCCTCGAGCTCGGCGATCCGTATTCGCCCTACGGGTTGAAGGGAGTGGGGGAACCTCCGACCATCTCGTCGGGGCCGGCGATCGTGGCGGCGATCCGGGCCGCGACAGGAAAGCCGATCACGCGCGTGCCGGTACGCCCCCAAGACATCGTGGACACCTGATGCCGACCCTGTTGCTGCGGGCTGGGTTGCTCTTCACCGGCGCCCAAGAGTTGGAGAATGGATGGCTCGTCGCTCGCGACGGCTTCATCACGGCGATCGGTTCGGGCCCGCCACCGGTTGCCGACGAGGTGCTCAACCTGCCGAACTGCGTGGCCGTGCCCGGCCTGGTCAACGCGCACGACCACATGTACCAGTGGGCGACACGCGGTTACGTGCCGGACGGAGGCTTGTTCGAGTGGCTTCGCGCGCTCTATCCAGTCTGGGCGCAGATCGACGCGGACACGGTCCGTCTCGCCGCCCGCGCGGCGATGGCGCGGCTGCTCTTGAGCGGGTGCACGCTCTCGACGGATCATCACTACATTTTCCCGCGCGGTCGCGAAGGCATTTTCGAGGCCCTGGTCGAAACGGCGAGCGACCTCGGACTTCGCTTCCATCCATGTCGCGGCTCGATGTCGCTCGGCGAATCGAAGGGCGGCCTTCCGCCGGACAGCGTGGTGGAAGACGAGGACGCGATTCTCGCGGACACGGAGCAAAAGATCCACGACTTCCACGACCCGGCGCCTGGCTCGATGTGCCGCGTGGTGGTGGCGCCGTGCTCGCCGTTTTCGGTGACGCCAGAGCTCATGCGCGACTCTGCAGCTCTGGCCCGCCGGCATGGCGTGAGGCTTCACACGCACCTGGCAGAGACGCTCGACGAAGAACGCTTCTGTCTCGAGCGATTTGGAAAGAGGCCGCTCGAGCTGATGCAAGACTTCGGCTGGACCGGCGACGACGTCTGGTTCGCGCACGGCGTCCACTTGAATGACGGCGAGATCGCCCGCGTCGCCGCGACCGGGACGGGCGTGGCGCACTGCCCTTCGAGCAACCTTCGTCTAGGAGCAGGCGTGTGCCGCGTCGCGGACCTGATGCGCGCGGGCGCAAATGTGGGACTCGGCGTCGACGGCGCGGCCAGCAACGAGGACTCCAACTTATCGATGGAGCTGCACCAGGCGCTGCTGCTGGCGCGCGGCCGAGCCGCCATGCGAGGCGATCCGGATGCGGCCACCGCCCTGGATGCGCGAGGCGCGTGGCGGCTGGCGACCGCGGGCGGCGCCGCCTGCCTCGGCCGCGACGATTGTGGAACGCTTGAGCCGGGCAAATGCGCCGACGTAGCGTTCTTTCGAATCGACGACCTGGCGCACGCCGGCATCGAAGATCCGCTTGCCGCGCTTGCTCTTGCTCCGCCAGCTCGAGCCGAGGCGGTCGTCGTCAACGGCAAGGTTGTGGTCAGGGACGGGCGGCTCCTCACCGGGGACGAAACGACGATCGCTCGCGACATCGCCGCCGAGAGCAAACGCTTGCGAGCCCGTTCGGCGCTCTAGGCCGTGCGTTTGAGGAGCCGCGCCGCCGAGCCGGAAACTGTGCCTCCTTCCGCAAACACAGTCCGCCCGCGCACGACCGTACGCACGGTGCGTCCGCGGATGGGTTGGCCCTCATGCGCGCTGAAAGGATTGCGGTAGAGCAGGTCTTCTCGTCGGACGACGTCGGTATGGGTCAGGTCGACGAGCCACAGGTCAGCGTCAAATCCAGGAGCCACGTCACCCTTGTGCTTCAGGCCAAATCGCTTTGCGACGTTCGTCGAGGTCAAGCCGGCGATCGCCGGAAGATCCAAACGGTTCTGTGCGAGCAGGAGCTGCCGAGTCGACTGGCACCCTGATATGCCGCCCCAGACCCTGAGGAAGTTCTCGCCTTGCTTGAGCTCGAGCGTGCTGGGCGAGTGGTCCGAGACCACCATCTGAAGCCAACCGTCGGCGAGGCTGGTCCAAAGCGCCTCGAGGCTCCCGGCCGTGCGGAAAGGGGGGGCGCACTTTCCGAGCCCGCCCATCCGCTCCAGGTCGTCTTCCGAATAGAGAAGGTAGTGCGGGCACGTCTCGCCGCTGACATCGGCGCCGTTTTCCCTGGCCACCTGGATCAGGGCGGCGCTGGGGACCCAGCTGACGTGCACGATGTGGAGCCGGCATCCCGCTTCACGCGCCCACGCGATCGCGTTGTGGACCGCGGACAGCTCGGCCTCCCACGGGCGCGACTCGAGGAAATCCCGCGCCGTGGTGCCTTTTGGATCCGACAGCTTCGACGGATCCTCCGCGTGCACCAGCAGGATGGAATCGAGCTCCGCGATTCGCTTCATGCCATCTCGCAGCGTCTTCTCGTCGCACGCTGGGAATTCGTCGATGCCGCTCGGGCACATGAACGCCTTGAAACCGATCACGCCGCGATCCGCGAGCTCGGGGAGGCGATCGAGGTTGCCTGGTACGAGCCCGCCCCATAGACCGAAGTCGATAATTGACGAGCGCCGGGCGGCCTCGAGCTTGAGGTCGAAGGCGGGGCCGTTGATGGTCACCGGCAGGTTGTTCAGCGGCATGTCGACGAAAGTGGTGTAACCGCCGGCGGCGAGGGCGGCCGATCCGTTGGCGATCGTCTCCCAGTCCGTGCGCCCGGGCTCGTTGAAGTGCACGTGTGAGTCGATACCCCCCGGGAAGACGTGCAGGCCTGACGCGTCGATCTCCTCGGCCCCCTGCAAGTTCGGACCGACCTCGGTGATGCGACCGGCGGTCACGGCGACATCGGCGACACCGACAGATGAGCTCGTGACGACGGTCCCACCGCGGATCACCAGGTCGCTCAAGGCTCGGCCGCCATCAGCTCCAGGAACCGTCCCAGGACGTCGAGCGCGACGGCCACATCAGCCTCGGCCACGGATTCGGCCGGGTTGTGGCTGATGCCGCCTTTGCAGCGCACGAACAGCATGGCGATCTCCGTGAGCCCGGCCATCACGACCGCATCGTGACCCGCGCCGCTCGCGAGCTCGATGGCAGTGTGGCCGCGATCCTCCACCGCGTGCGCGAGTATCGACGTAAAGGGGGGGGAGCACGGAACCGTTGAGTTTTCGCTGATCCGTCTGGTGGTGAGTGCGATGCCCCGGTGGTCCGCGATCTTCTCGGCGACATCAAGCAGGAGTTGAGAGGCGTGAAGTCGATCGGCGTCGTTCGAGTGCCGGACGTCCAGGCTCAGGGTCACCTCGCCCGGCACGACATTTGCCGCTCCGGGCTGCACGGTGAGCTGCCCGACAGTCGCGACCAATCCTTCCAGCTCGGCCGCGTGGCCATCGACCGCCTGCACGAAAACGGACGCCGCGACCAGCGCATCCTTGCGGCGGTCCATGGGGGTGGTGCCCGCGTGGGCGGCCTCGCCCGTGAACGTCAGCTCAAAGCGCGATTGGCCTGCGATTGCAGAGACGACTCCCACCGGCAGGCCTCGGCCCTCGAGTACCGGGCCCTGCTCGATGTGGACCTCAAAGTAGCCAAGCAGGTCGCCACCGTTCCACCGATCCTCTGCAATCCGCTGAGGATCGCCGCCGAAGGCGCGAATCGCGTCCGCCATGGTCATGCCGCCCGAATCGATGCGGGCGCGATCTGCCTGGTCGAACGCTCCGGCCAGTGCCTTGCTGCCGAGGTAGGGGGTCCCGAATCGGAGCCCTTCCTCGTCCGCGAAACCGACTACCTCGATCGCAAACGGAAGCCGCACGGCACGGTCGTGGATAGCCTGAACCGCGGCGATCGCGACGAGCACGCCTAGCGGCCCGTCGTACTTGCCCGCGTCGCGTACTGAGTCGAGATGCGACCCGATCAGCAGCGTCCTGCTTGTGCCGGGCTCTCCTTCATACCGCCCACGCAGGTTGCCGATGTTGTCCCGGCTCGCCGACATGCCTGCTTCGCGCATCCACGCGGTGACCTGTTCGTGGGCTCGGCGCATCGCGTCTGACCCGAATGGCCGCGTGAGCCGGTCCGGTTCTTCGCTGATCGATCCCAATACGTCGCATCGCCGCATCACCACCGACGCGTCGCGGCCCACGATCAGAGGGCTTCGAAAACGATGTCCTGCGCGCCTTCCCACAGGACGAGCTTTCCAAGCGTCGGAAGGTGCTCGACGCCCTCCTCGATGGTTGCGAAATGGTTGCCGGCCAGCTGGCCCATCTTGCTTGCGAAGACGGTCCCGCCATACGGAAACAGGATCTCGGTTTCGCTGATGCCGCCCGGATAGAGCAGCAGCTGTCCAGGGGCCGGATAGCTGGTGTGGTTCTCGTAGCCAAGGTCCAGGGCCAGGTCGCCGAACGGGATCCACGCCGCCTCTCCGCTCCACCGAGCCTGGACGATTCGGCTCTTGAGCGGCAGCATGGCGATGAACCTGGCGCACGTCTTGGGCGCGAGCTCAGTCTCCAGCCGCGCCTCGAATTTCAGGGCCCCGACCGCGATTTCGATCCTCGTCACGCCGCGATCTTGACAGTTTGCGCGCGAGCGGCGGACCCGGGGCTGGGACCAGCTGAATTGCGCGCAAAGCGGCGTTAAGGATGGGACTAGTTGAATTCAGCAGCGCGTGCGGCGCGCCGCCGCGGCCGTGGCGTCCGACCAGTTGAACGCCGCCGGGCTGACCGAATACGACTGCGAGCCCTCACACGCGATCCGCCTGATGTCCTGCGACTCTGAGGCGAGCAAGGTAGGAGTCGCGTCATTCGAGAGCGTGGCGAGGTACTGCGCGTCGATCTTGTGCGTTGCTTGTGCACGGTCGATGTTGAGCGAGACCACGATCGCCTCGGGGTTGATGACGTTCAGGGTAAGCAGCACCGCCATGGCGGACGCGGAGATCGCTCCAACCAACCACCTCCGTCGCTGGAACAAACCCGTGAAGTCCGCTGCCAGGAGCAAGAAGATCAGTGCGATCCAGACCGCGAAGATGTGGCTGTAGAGCCGCAGCATCGTGAAGCCGTATGCCTCTTCATAGATGCGCAGGCGCTGGAAGGCGACGAAGACGATGAGAAGCGTCAGTGCGATCGCAACCAGCGAGAGGACTTGAAACGCTTTCTTCGTGGCTTGCTGAGTCAGGCTGGTGATCCTGTTGAACAGGATTAGCGTGACGGCAGTGATCCCGGCAACCCACAGCAGCTGGAAGAACCCGGATCGTGCGTAATCCGCGTACGTGACGTCCGCTGCGCGTAGCGCGTCGCCCGCCGCCCCGACCGCGGCGATGGCCTGCGCCACCGCGAACGCCGCGAAGATTGCGTCGAGCGCCGCCAGGACGACCAGGCCTTCGATCGAACCCAGGCGCCATGCCGGCCCGTCCACCCGAGATAGCGGCTCGGCCGCGGCCAGCCGCAGCAAGCCTGCCACCAGAAGCGCCCCGCCCGTAATGAATGCGACATCCAACGCCAACTGGTTGAAGTCGAGGTTGAGGTTGAAGAAGGAGGCGAAGACGGGGTCCGCCGCCGCCAGCAACACGGCCACGAGGGTTGCGATCGGCGCGGCAATGAGTGCACCGCGTGCGATCGGGGCGATCATTCCCATCCGGTTCCGTGCTTGAACGACCGGCTGGATGGCGAAGGGTGCACCTGTCCCGATATGCGTCAACGCGTGGGCCGAGCGCGCCGCCGCTTCGGCGATGCCGATGTCGAGGAGCGATCCCCGAGTCCCGACGGACGCGGCCAGCCCGATGAGCGCGAAAGCCATAGCAAGGTCGGGCCAGAGCAGCCATGGGCTTGCCCTCAGCGTGAGCCAGGCGGCGAACAGTACTGAAGCCCCAGCGAGCGCGCGCGCCTCGAGCGACAAGATCCGACCTGCGAAGACCAGCGCGAGTGCGATGAACGCCAGGGTCAGGCTTGCGCCCAACCCAAACGTCCCGACGCGTAGCGCTTGATCCGCGAGCAGCCCGGCCATCAGCGCGGCGACCAATACGGACCAGGTCGCTTTCCTGGTCAGCCCTCGATTCAGCCAGCGGGGAAGGGGCCGGGGGACGACCGGGCGCCAGGACGCCCCGTCCCAGCGCCAGTTGCCGTCCGAGGACAGCTGCCCGATGTGTGAGTAGGCCTCGCCGGACATCATGACGCTAAACATTCCGAGCGGGACAAATGGTTACGCACCGGTTAGGATCCGCTTCATGAAGGCACCCGCGAACGTCCTCGACTTCGCGGGAGACCTCTAGCCTCCCAGCCCTCCGGGGTTCACCGCTGGAGTTTCCTCCCGATTTCGGATTGATTCGCCGCGCCCTCGGGCCGGCGGGAGGAGACCGTCCAGTTGTCTACTCGTTCCAAAGACCCGACCTTCGTGTATCTCGTCTTGAGCGCGGGCTGGCCCCTTTTCTTCGGCACGCTTGCGGTCACGAACCTCGTCTACCAGGTCCAGGTGGCTCATCTCGACCCGCTTCGGCTGCTCCTCGTCGGCAGCGTCCTGGAGCTCACTTGCCTCGTGTTCCAGGTCCCGACCGGGCTGTTCGCCGACGCGTTCAGCCGCCGCTGGGCGGTGGCCACCGGATGCAGCGTCGTGGGCGCCGGCTTCATCCTCGAGGGCTCGATCCCACAGTTCACGTCGATCCTGATCTCCCAGGTCGTTTGGGGAATCGGGGCGACGCTGGTCGATGGCGCCGAGGATGCGTGGATCACCGATGAGATCGGCGAAGAGGCGGCGGGCCATCTCTTCTTGCGAGCCTCGCAAGTCGGTCAGGTGACAGGCCTGATCGGGATCTTCGTCGGGGTCGGCCTGGCGTCGATCCGGCTCAACCTGCCGATCCTGGTCGGAGGCGGGCTTCTCGTAGTGCTTGGCATCTACCTGTTTCTTGCAATGACCGAGGCGGGCTACAGCGCGACTCGGACTGAGCCCAGAGGCAGCCTGGCCGGCATGGCCCACGGCGCTCGTTCGTCGATTGCGACCCTACGCAAGCGGCCGCTGATCCTAACCATCCTCGCGATCACCGTGGTCGTCGGCCTGTCGGGCGAGGGTGTCGATCGCCTGTACCAGGTCCACTTTCTCAAGGACGTCGGGCTGCCGGCCTTTGCTGGGCTTTCGCCCGTCCTTTGGTTTGGTCTGATCAGCGGCGGCGCGTCGCTCCTCGGTATCGCGGCGACCTGGATCGTCCGGCGCAGGCTCGACCTCGAGAACCATTCGCACGTCACCCGCCTGCTTTTCGCGTTCACGGCAGCTCGAGCCCTGGCAGTCGCAGGTTTCGCGCTGGCAGCCAATCTCTATCTCGCCATCGGCTGCATCTGGGTGGCGAGTGTGATGCGACAGACGTTCTCGCCAGTGCAGCGCGCCTGGCTCAACAGGTCGCTTGATTCCGCGAACCGAGCGACGCTTTTTTCGGTCGACGGCCAGGCTGACGCGTTGGGGCAGATCGTTGGAGGCCCGATCATCGGCGTGGTCGCCTCAGGGATCTCGATCCGCGCCGCTCTCGTGAGCAGCGCGGCCCTCTTGACCATTGCACTCCCGCTGTTTGCGCGCGCCCTCGCGCAGGCGCCCCGCTTGCGCCTGAAACCCGATCTCACATCCGCCACCTAGCCTCCGATAATGGGACGAACGTTCGCATTAACGAAGGGGGGAACAGATGGCTGGACAGATCGGGTTAGGCAACATCCACCACTTGCGGTTGACGGTCACGGACATCGAACGAAGCCGCGAGTTTTACACCGCGTTGCTCGGTTTCAACGTGGCGGTCGAGGCGCCCGAGTCGGAAGACCCCAAGTCCGACCCCAGCTACCCGGTGCTGTGGGGCGGGTGCGTGATGAGCAAGGGCAACTATTTGCTGGGGCTACGGCCGGTGGCGGCGAAGGGAGATCAGTTCGACGAAAACCGAGTCGGGCTCGACCACCTGAGCTTCAGCGTGGAGAGCAGGGCGGCGCTCAACGAAGCGATCCGCATGCTCGACGAGCGCGGAGTCCCGCGAGGTGAGGTCAGGGAGCTGACGTCCTTCGGGATCTGCGTCTTGCCGTTCCGCGACCCCGACAACATCCAGCTGGAGCTGACCTCGCCACTCTAAAAACACGCCTATCGCGGGGCAATCGAGTTCCACTGCAACTCGCATTTCGCGACGAACAGTAGAAGCTCTTGAAGCTGCCGGTGAAGTGGCCGGCTCGCTTCGCGTTGCGCGCGAAGCTCGGCCATTTTCGCCGCGTAAAACCGGTAGTTGCTGCTCATCTGAGTCGTCCTCCAAATCTCTTTTTTTGGTGCTCCGGAGCCTGGAATCACCGTAGGAGGAGACGCCCCTGTTCCAAAAGGTGGGAAATACCTGAATCCCGCCGGTTGAGGTACGTGATTCGGATACCTGTTAGCCCCGTCCACACTGAGCCTTAGCCGTGCGTGATGCTGCTTACAACCGGCGGGGGTTTGACTAGAGACGACGGCCAGAACCATTGGTTCCAGGAGGGGAAATGGGCGGTAACAGACCTTCGATCTTCGAACGCCGAATCGGACGTCGCGATCTGCTCGAGGGCGCGGGCGTCCCAGCAGACGAAGACATTGTCAGTGTTGCCGAACGGGACACTGTCCCAGGAGACGTTGTAGACCTTCCTCCGGCCCCGCCGCCCGATGGTCGAAACGAGATCGGCAACCACATGGAGTGCTTCGCCTCCTAGAGGCGGCAATTTGCCCAAATTGACATTTCGGGCTTGATGTTCTCGGGCTGCCGGTCTAGGGTGGTTGCCTGATGCTGCGGAAGCTCGCGTTCAGCGTGCCGGTCGCGGCAGGGATCGTCTTGGCCCTGAACGCGAGCGCGTCGGCGGGCTTCAAAGCGTATGTCAGCGGAACCACGGGATACGACTACTCCTACGCCCAATGCGGCTCCGCGGCACCTACGTCCAGCTTCGGCATCGTCGGGGTCAACGCGGGATACCCCTTCACCTACTACAACAGCTGTCTGGCAGCCGAATATGCGGCGGCGACCAGGACTGGCAACGCAGCGGTCTACATCAACACCGGATACGACCCGACCTACACCGCGATCGACGGCCGCCACTCGACACAGGCCTGCGCCACGACTTCAATCACTATCCCCGGTACCGCTTCACAGCAGGCGGCCTGTGCTG